>FRDC01003662.1_pt2 | contig 27876 bp, 22 predicted proteins | sample 1106171 | NCBI WGS metagenome assembly FRDC01 (sample SAMEA3930566, study PRJEB13176) | freshwater metagenome | biome: Drinking water system; feature: drinking water; material: water | place: Singapore | collected 2014-12-20 | reverse complement strand
TGGATGATGTAACAATTGTTGGTGTTCGCATATAGATTCATCATGTCATAATTATAGAATTAATTTTACAAGTGCATTTAGTGTGAAAAAAAATCACTTATACGTTAAACAATTATTCCACAATTATTTTTCTACTTTTTTCATCAACAACAATTTTAATTTTTATGCTTAATTCGGGTAAAAAATCAATTGCCAATTGTGGCCATTCAATAAAACAATAATTTCCCGAATACAAATACTCATCAAAACCAATATCAAAAAGTTCGTTTTTGTTTTTTAAACGATAGAGATCAAAGTGATAAATTTTATTTTTATTCAAGCATTCATATTCATTCACAATTGAAAAAGTAGGGCTCGACAATTCACTCGTTACCTGAAGTGCTTTGCAAAATGCTTTTATGAAAGTTGTTTTTCCTGCACCCATTTCGCCCTCAAAGAGCCATATTTTTGCAGTATTTTTTTTCAATAAATCTGCGGCCAATGTTAGTAATTGATTTTGATTATTAATCGAAAAAGTTTTCACGGCATCAAATAACGGTCTTTTAAAACTTGAATGTGATGACGTGCATGCCCAATTGTTACATGAGCAAGCGCCGTAACGCTTACTTTGTTTTGATTTGAAATTCCGGTTCGCAAATATTCGTTCGGTGAAAGTGATAAATAAAACGAAAGTGTTGCTTGGCGAACAGAAAACCATTCAAGTGAAAACATTTCGCGCGATTTATGATTAACAGAAGCATTTTTGGCATAAAAATTTTCATCAAATCCGGGTAAAGAGGTTTGATCACCTCGAGCAATACACAATGCGCGGTAAGTCATTATGCGCTCGGTATCGGTAATGTGCTGAATTAACTGCGCGGCAGTCCATTTTCCATCATCGTAAGCGAAATGAAATTTTTCATCAGGAATTTGTTCAATTAATGATTTTAAATACAAAGCGTCTTCGTGCATAATTTGGAGTAAATCTTTTTCGGTATCCAATAATTTGAAATAATTCAAATAATACGCCGGAAAATCGCCTTGTTCCGGAAAGGGAAGAACAGATTTCATTTTTTATTAATTAAATTTTGTCTTGAGAAATAAGTTTAGCGAAATCTTTAGCGAAATAAGTAAGTATAATATCAGCACCGGCGCGTTTAATACTGATTAAAGTTTCGGGCATAGCTTTTTCATAACTCAACCAACCATTTTTGCAAGCGGCTAATAACATTGCGCATTCACCACTAACGTGATAAGCTGCAATTGGTAATTGAGATTTAGCTTTTAACTCTTGAATTACATCTAAATAATGCAAAGCCGGTTTTACCATTAAAAAATCAGCACCTTCATTGCAATCCAACATTGCTTCGCGCAAAGCTTCCCTACGGTTTGCAGGATTCATTTGGTATGTTTTTTTATTTCCTTTTTTTGGAGCAGAATCTAAGGCATCACGAAATGGGCCATAAAACGCACTTGCATATTTAGCCGTGTATGACATAATCGAAGTAGTTGAAAAGCCTTCGGTATCTAAAGCATTTCTTAAAAAAGCAATGCGACCATCCATCATATCACTGGGTCCAATAATATCAATTCCTGCTTCGGCTTGTGCAACGGCCATTTTCGCAAGAATTGGTAAAGTTTCATCATTTAATATTTCGCCATTATTATAAAGGCCGTCATGCCCATCGGTGCTATACGGGTCCATTGCAACATCGCTCACCAAACAAGATTCGGGAAATTCATTTTTAATTTCACGAATTAATTTTAAATAAAAATTATTTTTATGGTAACTGTACGTCGCTTTTTTATCTTTAAACTTTTCATTTACTGAAGGAAATAAAATAAAATTTGTTAAACCTAATTTTAAACAAGACTCAATTTCCTTTAACGTTAAATCTTGCGAACGTCTAAAATTTCCAGGTAGAGATTTTATTTCCGACGAATATTTTTTACCATCTTCAACGAAAAGCGGATATATGAGTTGGCTAACATCGAGTCGCGTTTCCTGACTCATTTTACGAATGGCTTCAGATTTTCTATTTCTTCTTGGTCGCGAAAGCATCGTTAATTTTTTTTTAAAGATACTTCTTTTTATTGTTCGTATATTAACCGAAAATGGAGGTCGCAAATACTTTTACGCAGGTAGTATGCAATGATTTAGCCAATAGAATGGCAAAAAATATGCATACGCTTACATTGGTTGTACCGGCACGGCGTTCTGAAAGATTTTTCAGTAATGCCTTTGCAAATTATTACAAAAGCACTGGCAAAGCCGGAATTTTACCGCGAATTCTCACCCTTAGTGAATTAATTGAACAATCATCAAAACGACGTAAACTATCAACCGTTGAAGCTGCATTTTATTTTTACGAAATTTATTTGCAAAAAGCAAGTGATTGCGAAGATTTTGAAAAGTTTTTAAAATGGGGATTAACCTTAATCAATGACTTTAATGAAATTGATAATTATTTAATTGACGCAAAAATATTTTACAGCGATTTAAGAAATATACGTGAAATTGAAGAGTGGAGTTTTAACAGTGAAACACTTTCTGAAAACCAATTGCGCTTTAATTTACATTGGAAAAAATACTACGATTATTATTTAATGTTTAATGAATATTTAAGTGTAAAACATGTCGGATACAGTGGAGCAATAAACAGAGAGCTTGCTTTAGATCCCGATTCTATAATTGAAAAAAACAAACACGTTTACTATGTTTTCGCAGGATTTAACGCATTAACTAAATGTGAACAAAAAATTATTCGACACCTTATTTCCGAAAAAAAAGCAGAAATTATTTTTGATGGCGACAATTATTATTTTGAAAATCCTGCTCACGAAGCCGGTATTTTTTTAAGGCGGCAAAAAGAATATTTTGATTCGAATTTTAAATTGATTAATGCCGATCAACTTAAATCAGGAGCCAAAAAAATTCACTTTTATAAATGCAATGGCGAAGTTCAGCAGTGCGACGAATTGGTTTCTTTAATTCAAAAAAACGAATTAAACATAAATTCAAACGGCGTAATTGTTTTGTGCAATGAAAAACTACTTCCGGCTTTGATTACAAAATTACCTGCCAACGCCAATTCGATAAATGTGACAATGGGTTGGGCTTTAAGTTATTTAGCAATTTTTGATTTTATTACTTCATATATTGATTATCAAATTCGATATTCTACAAATAAAAAATATGTATCAAGAGCTGTGGCTTCAAACTTAATTAGTTCGGCCTTTCGTGTTTTTCAGAATTTGGAAATTGATTCAGATAAAACTTGGATAACAAGACCTGAAATGATATCGGCATTTTTTTCAAAATATAATTTAGGTTTTTTATTTCCCGACGTAATTCAAGCATCAAACTTAAACTTTGCAATAGTAAAATTATTGGATGATTTGTTATTGAACCAAAGCTCGATTATTTTTGAAAAGGAAGCGTATTTACATTTAATTGAAAATTTTCGGAAAATGGAAAAAATTCCGGGTTTTTTTGATCGCGTAAATACATTAACACTTTATAAAAACATTGTTTCGAAATTTATTACATCAAATCCGCTTTCATTTATTGGCGAACCGATGAAAGGAGTTCAGGTAATGGGAATGCTTGAAACCCGTGGAGTAGATTTTGAAGAAGTTTATTTATTATCGGCCAACGAGCGCATTTTACCTGCGCAAAATTCGCCCCAATCTTTTATTCCGTATGATTTAAGAAAACATTACAAACTACCGGGGAAAGCCGAACAAGATGCTGTTTTTGCCTATTATTTTTATCGTTTAATACAGCGAGCAAATAAAATTCATTTGTTTTACAATTCGCAAAACGAATCATTTGGACAAGCCGAAAAAAGCAGATACCTGTTACAAATTGAAAAAGAATTGTTATTGGATAATACTAATATTTTTTTTAAGGAACATGTTTCGTCCAATCCTTTACTTAACCTTACTGAAGATATTTCTGTTGTTAAAAGTGAGTTTTATTTTAAACGGATAAAAGAATTGTTTTTGAACGGAATAAGCGCTACAATGATATCGGACTTTGTGAATTGCGAGTTGGCGTTTTATTACAAATATGTATTGTTAATGTCGGAACAGGATTTGCACGATACTTTTTCGGAAGCCGATATTGGCACTTTAGTACACGGTGTTTTTCAATGTTTTTTTGATTCGATAATTGAAAAAAAAATTGATGCGATTCATGTTGAAAAATGGTTAGGCAATTTAGCAAATACTACTGAGGAAATTGCTCAAAAAATTTTCCATTACCGAAATTTTAACAGTGGAACCGATTGGTTAGGAATGAAATTTGCCGAGGAATTAATTCGTCAATTTTTGCTGCGTGTAAAAACCGAAAAATCCAATTACGATATTATAGGAAAAACAGTTATTGGAGTAGAAAAAAAGTTGGAAATATATTTAGCAATTGCCGGAGAAAAGGTTAAACTAAAAGGCACCATAGACCTACTGCTTTGTGACGACCAACAAAATTATTTTATTTATGACTTTAAAACAGGAGCAGTAAATTCAACCTTCTTTTCAGAATCAATAATTGAAGAAATTCAGTTCGATTTTGAAAAGGCTATTTCTAAAAAAATTTCCATTCAATTGTTGGTGTATTTATGCCTTGTAAGGGAAAATTACAAAGCTAACGAATTGAGTGCTCACGCAATTTCATTGTCAAAAGGCGGATCAGGATTGTTTCCGGTAAACGACAATAAAAACGAGAGTAAAAATGCAATTACAGAAGTGCTAAATAGGTTAGTTAATGATTTACTGAATGAAAAATTGACCTTAAGTCATAATGAGGAGTCGAAATATTGTGAATTTTGTCAGAGAAAAAATTCGGGGAAAACCTGAGTTGGGTTGGGAGTATTTGGTAGTTTTCCCCGGAATTCTTTTTAAAACCAGCGAAATTAGGAGGTAGCAAGTAACCCAATTTCAATAATAAGACGAGCTGTATAAATAAAGGTTGCTTTTTCAATTATAAGGTAAGTTTGTATCCGATGCCTCGTACAGCATGCAGATAACGAGGATTTTTCGAATCGTCGCCAATTAGTTTCCTGAGGGAAAGGATATAATTGTCTATAGTACGGTATGTTGTATCAATTGAATCGCCCCAAATTCGACTCATAATAACTTCGCGTGAAATTACTTTCGATTCCTGTTCGAATAGCAATTGCAACAATGCCAACTCCTTACGACCAATTTCTTGTGAATGACCCTCATAATTTACAATCATGTGTTTTTCGCAATAGACTGTAATTTTTCCTATTTTAAGAACATTCTCAGTGGATTTTGGCAAGTGAATTTTTACACGAAGCAATAATTCTTCAAGGTTAAATGGTTTTGAAATATAATCAACAGCGCCTGATTTAAGCCCCTTAATTTTATCAGTATCGCTTACTCGAGCAGTAAGAAAAATAACGGGAATTTTTGGCGAAATTTGACTTATAGATTGCGCTAACTCAAATCCGTTTTTACCGGGAAGCATAATGTCAAGAAGAATTAACGATGGTTTAACCTTATGTACAGTATTCATAACGTCGTTTCCATTGGTAACTGCAGTACATGAATAGCCTTCGTTTTCGAGGTTAAATACAATTAACTCCTGCAAATTTTCTTCATCCTCGACAACAAGTATTTTATGTTTTAACACGTTAAATCTAAATTTTTGGTAAATTTAATATTTAAGGCATAAAGTTTGTTTATATACTTTTTTAAATAAATACGATTATGAAAAAATTATTGATTATTGGTTCATTACTTATGTTTACATTGAGTATAACCGCACAAACGGGTACTTCAACCATTAAAAATCCGGTTAAGTTAGAGAAGAGAAAGGTAATGGGTAAGGACTCGGCTAAAAAAACAATGAATAAAAAACCTGTGAACGTAAAAAATCAAGTTCGATAATAGTCGGGGTACTCCCATTTTTTTAGCTAATTTCGGTCGCTGTTTATGAGCGATTCGAAAAAGCCTTCTTTTAAAAAAGCAAAACGAGTTTTTCGTTATATAAAACCTTATCGAGTTTCGTATGTGTTAAGTTTTGTTTTTTTGTTATTATCATCACTAACGGCAATGCTATTTCCGTTTTTAATGGGAAAATTATTTGACCCGAATGATACTTCCATATCAAACAACATTATTAATTTAAGCGACATTAACTCCATTGTACTTTCCTTGTTTTTAGTGTTTGCGGCACAATCTGTTTTTTCTTTTTTTAGAATATTTTTTGGAAGCCGTGTGGTTGAAGGTTCGATGAAAGATTTGCGTGACGAGACCTATAGTAAACTTGTTTCAATGCCAATGAATTTTTTTAATAGAAACAAGGTAGGCGAACTTACTTCACGAATAAGCAGCGATATTTCCTTACTGCATGAAACTTTAAGTGTAACACTTACCGAGTTTGTTCGGCAATTTATTATTGTGTTAATTGGCTTATTAGCGTTAGCGTTTATTTCATTTAAACTATCATTAATCATGTTGGCAACCGTTCCGGGAATCGCATTGTTTGCTGTGTTTTTTGGACGATACATTAAACGATTATCAAGAAGTGTTCAAGATGAACTTGCCGAATCGAATCAAGTTGTTGAAGAATCCTTAACAGGAATTGTTAACGTAAAAGCTTTTGCGAACGAAGCCATTGAAATTTTTCGTTTCAAAAAACGTACAGAGAATGTTTATTTAAAATCAATTCGAAATTCGGTATGGCGCGGGCTATTTGTTTCCTTTATCATTTTTTTCATGTTTGGTGCAATTGTTTTTGTGGTTTGGCAAGGGCAACTTATGGTAAATACCGGTGAGTTGGATAAAAGCATGTTTTTTTCATTTTTATTTTACACCATGTTTATTGGTGCCTCATTTGGAAGTATTCCGGATTTGTATGCGAAAATACAACGCACAATTGGCGGAACTGAAAAATTAATGGATTTATTAGAAGATGAATCGGAGAAATTGATTGCTGAAGAAAAAAAGAAGGAAAGATTTTTATCGGGTAAAATTGAATTTGATAAAATATCATTTACTTATCCTACCCGTAAAGACGTTTCGGTATTGGAAAATGTAAATTTTTGTATTGAACCCGGACAACAATTAGCGTTAGTCGGGTCAAGCGGTTCGGGCAAATCAACCATTGTTTCATTGGTGCTTCAGTTTTATATAAATTATGAAGGAAATGTATTGTTTGATAATAAAAATGCTCGCGAAATAAATTTAACACAACTTCGAGAACACATGGCGCTTGTACCGCAGGAAGTGATTTTATTTAGCGGAACAATTAAGGATAATATTCGCTATGGTAAACCAAATGCAACAGAGAACGAGATTGTGCATGCAGCCAAACAAGCAAATGCCTGGGATTTTATTCAATCGTTTCCTGATGGATTAAATACTTTAGTTGGCGATCGAGGCATTCAATTATCGGGCGGACAAAAACAACGAATTGCAATTGCACGAGCTGTGCTTAAAAATCCGGTTATTCTTTTATTGGACGAAGCTACAAGCAGCTTAGACAGCGAAAGCGAAAGAATTGTACAAGATGCGTTAGAAAAGCTGATGCGTGGTCGTACTACCATAGTTATCGCGCATCGCTTATCAACCATAAAAAATGCCGATAAAATTTTAGTGTTTGACAAAGGAAAAATAATTGAGCAAGGCAATCATTCAACTTTAATTCATAACAATTCGGTTTATGCTCGTTTGTTGCGTTTGCAAACTATGACTTCACCGTTGCAAGAATAAGTTTATAAAAATCGGTTTTTTTAATTTTTGCAACCATCCAACAAAAAAAAGCGATTGTTTTGTTTTCTTCATTTTTAAAATCAAATTTATCCGAATTTTTTTCAATTACATTTACAAAACGTTTTGGTTCGGGATGATCAGGGTTTTCGAAATAAATGATTAAAATTTGAAGATACACTTTTACCTTTTCATATTGCGGCATTTGAAGTAAATCTTCATATCGTTTTAAAATAGAATTTAAAACCTCTAAACCTTCCTCCTCCTGATGAACATCGTAAAGATACATTGCTAAAATTAAATTTTTACGCAAAACAAATTCGCGACCCATTTTTGATTCTGTCCATTCGTCACTATGGTGAAGGCTTTTAAAAACATGTTGAGCTTTTGAAAGTTGCTTATTCCAATGATAAAATACCGCAAGGTTAATGTGTAAATTAATTTCGTCATTAACCGATAGTGGATACTTTTGTTTGAATAAAATATTTTCATGCAAGGCAATGGCCTCGCTAATTTTTCCGGTAAAACATTTTACACTTGCCAATATAGAAATGTATTTTGGATAAAATGCGCGATAATGAAGTTTACCATATTCGTTCATTGATGAATACATTGTGCGTAAAAATTCAGTTGCGTGAGTGTATTTTCGATTTCTGTATAAAACGTGAGCAATCATATACTCCAGTTCGATTTTATACTGATGATGTTGCTTTTTAAAGCCGAATTTTTCCTTTAGTACCGAATATTGTTCAAGCGCAAAATCTTCAAAATGTTTTAAGTTTCGTGAGGCTAAATAAGAACTGCGAACCACTTGAATAATGTTGTACAAGTGTTTTGGATTTTCGAAAACGATTGATGAAATTTTAAATTTATTCAACACTGTTTCCAAAAAAACGCTAAAATTCAAATTCGTTCCTTTTCGTTTTACCTCATCAAGCTTTAATTTAATAATTTGTGTAGCCATTATCACATTTTCTTCAAGCATTGCTAAGCGATAGGCCTCAGTTTTTTTACGAATGAGTGCCTTAATTTCAGAAGAATGAAACCCATCACTATTCTCAATCATTAATAAATAAATGGAGTTTAATAACGCGAATTGGTCGCTTTCCCAAGCTACTTTTTCGGCCTTTTTAATTATTTTCCAACCCAATCGATTCATTTTTCCTTCAAACAAAAATTTTGAAAGAATCATTAGTCCCATAATTTTTGAATTACCGGTAATGTCTTCTTTGCGCGATTTAAGTACAAAGTAATCGACCAACTTTTCCATAAGTCGTTTTCGATTTTGATGATAAGCATCTTTAGCGCGCTTATCTTTAAACGCTAAAGTAGAATCATCTTCATTTGAAAGCCGTTCAAAAATTTCGAGATCATCACGATTATCTTTTGATTTTTCAACATTCAGGAAGCGAACAAAATTGTTGCGTTCGCGCTCACTCATTATGCTTATAATGTCATGTATATCGTCCATTTTAAAATCAGTTTTTTTGTCTTATTTTTTAATAAATATAGGCAAAATTAAAATTTATTATAAAAACAACATCAGTTTTTATGGAATCGTTTTTAACGCCTAATCAAGGCACTATACATTTGGTTTAAAATTAAAAAACATGAAAACAATTTTAACCCTTTGCATTTCGCTTATCATTTTAAGCGCAACGGCAACAGCCGAAAAACAAGAAATAAAAATAGTGGCTGTAATCAAAATTAATACTTATGCGCACGGTTTAGAAAGCGCATTAACTACTCAAATGTTTCGAGAAGAAGCAAAAAAAATCGGGAACATTAGTGTTATGTCGGGCGATGATATGCGTACAGCATTGGAAAGCAAGGGTATTACTCCAACCGCAACTGCCGATGAACAGTACTTAAAAAAAGCAGGTAATGCCTTACAATGCGATTATTTAATTACCGGAAAAATAAGCACTGAACGTGATGAGTATTTTATTAAAGTAGTGCTATTTGATGTAACCTTAGGATTAGAAAAAAATATTTCGGAAGTATATTATGAAAAAAATCCCGAAAAAATTCAACAATACATTTATACTTCTTTAAATGATGTTATGAAAGAAAAAACAAGTGCCGAGTTTTTAAACAATAATCTTGAAAATAATTTTAAGGATGCGAACAAAGAAAAATTTTATTCAAGAAAAGGGCAACAAGGGCCACGTATAGGTTATACATTTTTAACGGGTAATACTGCAAAGCTATACAAGGCTCCTGAGGCAACAGGTGGTTACGGTATGAACCCTGCATTATTTCAATTCGGTTATCAACTTGAAACACGTTATATGGCAAACGGAAGGTTTGAAGGTTTGGTGGAATGGATTCCAACAATCACAGGAATGGATCAAGGAAAAATATTTCCAAGTTTAACAATATTAAATGGTATTCGCGATACCAAACTTGGTTTGGAAATTGCAGCGGGGCCGGTTATTTTTTTCAAAAAAGTAGCAATGGGCTATTATGACGCAACAGGGTGGCATTTGGAGAGAGAATGGTACTTGAATAGCGCTAACCTGAATTCTACACCACCAAATTTTATTACGCGTGCCGATAGCAGAGGATTATCAAAAATCACATCGGGTGTTGTGATAGGAATAGGAAAAACATTTCGTTCAGGAAATTTGAGAATACCTGTAAATGGATACATTGTTCCCGGTAAAAATGGTTGGCGATTTGGAGTTTCGTTTGGTTTTAATTTGGATAAATAACTTTTAACGAGTCAAGAAGTCGCTTACATGAATCTTTGCTTCTGAACAAGCTTTTTCTAGATCATCATTCAGTAAAATAAAGTCGAAGTCGGGTGCAGATTTTAATTCCTGCCCGGCTTTTGCTATTCGGCGTATTACTGATTCTTCTGTTTCGGTATTTCTTAATCGCAATCGATTTTCAAGCGCATTAATTGAAGGTGGCATAACAAAAACAGAAAATGCTTTTTTGCCGAATGCTTTTTTCAAATTTAATCCACCTTTTACATCAACATCAAATATTACGTGTTTGCCTGCTTGCCAAATTCTATCAATTTCACTTTTTAATGTTCCGTAATAATTATCGGTATAAACTTCTTCCCATTCTAAAAATTCGTTATTTTTTATTTTGGTTATAAATTCATTAACCGATAAAAAATAATAATCTTTTCCTTCCGTTTCCTTTTCACGTTTTGGGCGACTGCAAGCCGAAACTGAAAACTCTAAATTTAATTCGCAACCCAATAGATAGCGAACAATTGTTGTTTTACCCGCGCCGGAAGGTGCCGAAAAAATGATACACTTGCTCATTGGTTTAAAGGTAAGCGAATCAGCCTAAAAATAAATGTGGTTTTAAAAAAGTTTTAAAGGGAGCACAAATTCCATGACTTTGATTTACAAAATTCCAATGTTTTAGGAAGCGCATAAAGCATTTTATCGGCAGTTTTTTCACTATCATGAAACACCACTATGCTTCCCGGCTGAATATTTTTAACAACATTGTTCAGGCATTTTTCATTTGAAATGTTCTGATCAAAATCGCCACTTAATACATCCCACATAACAATTTGGAATTTATTTTTCAAAAACTCGACTTGTGATCGTGTAATTTTACCGTAAGGCGGGCGAAATAATTTTGTAGGGATGTGTTTTGAACACAATTCAATATCATTAAAATAAATTTCATTTTTTGTTTTCCATCCGTTCAAATGTTTGAATGAATGATTGCCAATGGCATGACCTGATTGCTGAATACGTTTTAACACTTCAGGATATTTCATAACATTTTCGCCAACGCAAAAAAAAGTAGCTAGCGCATTGTAATTTTTTAAATGCGTTAATACCTTATCCGTTATAATTGGGTGCGGGCCATCATCAAATGTAAGATAAACGTTTTTTGAGCGGCGCGAATGATTCCATATTAAACTCCCGTACATCGCTTTAACAATAGCAGGCGTACGGGATAAATACATTTGTTTTGAATTAACGATTAATTCCGGGACCTGCGGGTTGCGAGCGGAATAAATGTGGAAAATAATCACGGAAATTATTTACATACTCCATGTTTTCTTCACTGCTTCGTTTAATCCATTGCATTAATTTAGTTTGAACAGCCTGACTCGTTTTGCTGTACTCTTCAATTTTTTTTGTGTCTTTCGCGTCATTTGCGGCTTGTTCAAGCATTAAAATTATACGAAAACTTACAGATGCGTTTTCCATAATACTATTGGTAAATCGTGGTTCAAGCGAACTATAATAATCGAAATTTTCATATTCTTGTTTTATTAATACGTCGCCAATTTCGTTCGCTTTTTTTGTGTTTCCGATTTTATATAGAATATCAACAAACGAAGGGACTATGCGGTCATAAGGAACATTTTTTTCGGGCATTACTTCAAAACATTTCGCAATAATTTCTTCGCACATTTTGAAATGTTTTTCTTTTTCAATTTTTCCATTTTTAGAACGCTCTTGCAAAATAGTAATTTGATTTTGAAGCATCGTTTTGTTTCCAAAACCTTTTGCCAAGGTATCGTTAATCATTTTTAAATTTCTATCGGCCATTTTTGCATCGCGGTCGGCAGTCATTCCTAAATTGGCAAGTTCCTGAGCTAAATTGAGAAACATTAATCGATAATTATTTGTCATTGTACGACGACAATAATAATCGACATTTATATTTTCCTCGTTCATTTTACCCCACTTGTAAACTTTCATAATGTTATTGTAGGTTTTTTCAATATTAATTTTCCCAAACGAGCCTTGATTGCCGCCCATCGTTTCAATTGGAACAAATTTATAAGCCATTCCTTCAGAAGAGAAATAATTTTGAAGACCTAAATACGTTTTAGCATCAGCACCTCCGGCAAAATACACGGGGCGTTTCCAATCATTTGCTGCAATTAAATCCAAAATCATTAAATCGTTTTTAAAAAGTGATGTTTTTGGAACAGTAAATTTTATCTCTTTAACGCATTTACCCATTTCTTTCTTGGTAAGCACTGCATATTTTTCAATGAGTTTATCATCAATTTTCAAACTAAAAGTTCTACTTGGAATACTCATGTATTTTCTTCCATCGCGTGTTAGCTCTGCATTATCATCATTCATCACATATTTCATTGCTTCTTTCAAATCAATAAAAATTCCGTCTTTATTTTTAGCCGCATCGAGTGAAACATTATCAAGTAATCCACCCTGCCTGTACATGTATTCGGGAGCGGTAAACGGTACCGGGTCGGAATCATAAGCTTTACGAACCATTTGATCAATATACCAATCGGTTCCCAATAACGATAAATTTACCACACGCACATTGGTGCAAATTCCTTCAACTTCTTGTGCGTACCAAAGTGGGAAAGTATCGTTATCACCGTGAGTAAATATTACTGAATTCGGTTCACAAGTGCGCAAGAAATTTTCGGCAAAATCTAACGCTGTAGTTCTTCGGCTTCTGTCATGATCATTCCACCCTTGGCTACCCATTAAATAGGGGATTGGTAAGCCTAACAATATTGCGCCCAACGCAATTGCTTTTAAATCGACTTGTGAATTTTTTAAATACACAAGACCACTAATTAAACCAATGCTTACAATTGAAATAAATAGTACCGAATAAGAAAAAGTATGATTGCTGCCACTCATGCTTTCGATTAATAATAATAAAACACCAAATCCTGTGCTAACCGAAAAAACTTTTGCAACATCTTTCATGGTTAGTTTACGCGCCATATCATATAGCGCCCATACACCTAATCCAATCCAAAACGCAAAAGCATAAAACGAACCGGCGTATGCATAATCACGTTCGCGAGGTTCATAAGGTTTAGGATTTAAGTAAATAATAATCATGAAACCGGTGAATACAAATAATAATAAAATAATAAACCAATCTTTACGCGAGAAAAACATGTGGTAAAAAAAGCCAATTAAACCTAAGATTAGCGGAAGCAAATAAAAGCGATTATAGGCTCTGTTGCGCGACATACTTGTTGGTAATTTTGTTTGATCGCCCAAGTGTTGTTCATCAATAAAATTTAATCCGGTTAACCAATTTCCTTCTAGAGCGTTTGGTCCTAAACCTTGCTCATCGTTTTGACGACCGGCAAAATTCCAAAGGAAATAGCGCCAATACATCCAACCAACTTGGTAATTAAAAAAGAAAGTAAGATTATTTCCAAAAGTTGGAAGCACTTCTGTTTTTCCGGTTGCAGGGTCAACAAACGGTTCGCTTCCGCCATTGGCAGGATCGTAACCACTAAATTTAATGTAACCGTCAATATGACGAGGATCGCGACTAAACATTCGTGGAAAAACTGTCATGTGTTCGACACGATAGCGATAATCAATTGCTTTTCGGTCGTCAGAAATAAAATACTCTTCGTTGATATCAATATTTTTTAATTTTTTATTGGCAATAAACTCTTCTGCCTCTTTTTTAGTTCTGAATCCTTGAATAAAATCTTTATCGCGTTTTACAGAAAATCCTGCCATATAAATAGGATCGCCATTTACAAAATATCCGTCCGGATTTTCAACATCAACAGCCGAATTCCAATAAGGGCCGTAAAGAACAGGCCAACTTCCGTACTGTTCACGATTTAAATAGGAAAGGAATGAAATTGGATTTTCAGGATTATTTTCATCGATGGGAGTATTTGCCGAGGAACGAATTGTAATCATAAAAAAGCATGAATAACCAATACAAATCACAAAGAATGAATTTAGAATTGTATTTAATAAAGCTTTTCCATTTTTATGTGACCACCACAATCCGAATGCAATTAGTCCAATTAAAAACGCGAAAAAGAGCATTAAACCGAAGTTAAAAGGTGCGCCCATTCCATTTTTTACCATACGTTCAAACAAAGCGGGAAATGCAACAATGCCGGGTATTAAAACAGCTTGTACAAATCCTAGAACACCCATTGAAACAACACCGGCTATAAAAAATCCTTTTGCAGTTGTTGTTTTGTATTTTCGGAAATAATACACAAAACCAATTGCCGGAATAGCAAGTAAATTAAGTAAGTGAACACCGATAGATAAACCAATTAAAAAGAAAATTAATATTAGCCAACGGTCGGCACCGGGTTCATCGGCACGTTCTTCCCATTTAAATGTTGCCCAAACTACAGCTGCCGTAAAAAATGATGACAAGGCATAAACCTCGCCCTCTGCGGCTGAAAACCAAAATGAATCACTAAAAGTGTAAGCTAATGCTCCAATAAAGCCCGAGCCTAAAATTGCATACATTGAAGCCTTATTCTCATTTTCATTAGCCGATTTGGACGAATTTGAAATTTTTTTGGCCAAATAAGTAATTGACCAAAATAAAAATAGAACTGTAAATGCGCTGGAAAGGGCGCTCATAAAATTAATGGACCATGCCACATCATGTGAAGGGACAAAAGCTGAAAAGATGCGACCTAACATGTTGAATAAAGGTGCGCCGGGCGGGTGCCCTACTTCCAATTTGTTTGCTGTTGAGATATATTCACCGCAGTCCCAAAGGCTCACGGTGTCTTCCATAGTAGCAGTAAAAACATAAAGAGCGATTGTAAAAACTATCCAGCCCGAGATGTTGTTGAGTTTTTTATAGTTCATTTGCAAGTAATAAAGCGTGGCGAAAATAAGCAATTTAGCCTATGGAAAAAGGTAGGTGTAGTTAAAAAATGTTTGATAAAACCATTTTTTCTTAATTTTGCCGCTCCTTTATCGATGCCCGATCGTCTAATGGCAGGACTACAGATTTTGGTTCTGTGTGTGTTGGTTCGAATCCAGCTCGGGCAACTTCATAAAAGCCTTTCAACTGTGTTGAAAGGCTTTTTCATTGGTGGCTTTGGCAAAATTTTACTTTGAGAAAACGGCAAAATTGAATAATGATTTATGCAATAAACTGAATGAATTTTAAAAAATTGAGAGCCTAAAACAGAATAATAAAACTTATGTAACGAATGTATTTTGGAAAAAACGAAAATGGAAAAAATATTGTATGACCCATTTATTAATGCCTCAAGTTCTGTTAATAATAATTCCCATTCATATTTAAATAACATCCTTATTTTTCGACCAATCATTCTAAACCAATGGCTTTTGTAGGAACAATATTGCAAGAAATGCTCAAGTTTGCGAAAAACCGCCGTGAAAAACGCGTTGTTTTAAACGCGAATTTACAAGATGTAACCTTACGAAAACTTGTTCGCAAGGCGCAATTCACACAATTCGGACAAAAAAATGATTTTTCGCGTTTGCTAAAAACAAGAAATATTTCAAAATATTTTGCGAATAACGTTCCTAAGTACGATTACAATAATTTGTATAAAGAATGGTGGAATAAAACCATTCAAGGAGAAGAAAATGTTACTTGGCCGGGAAGAACAAAATATTTTGCGTTAACATCGGGCACATCAGAAGCTTCGAGTAAACGCGTACCCGTAACGAAAGATTTAATAAAACAGATTCGCAAAACTTCATTGCGGCAAATGACTTCTACGCTTGACTATAATTTTACACCCGATTATTATCAAAAAAGTTTATTAGCAATAGGAGGTTCAGCAAATTTGATTAAAACAGATATAGGTTTTGAGGGAGATTTAAGCGGGATAGTTGCAAATCGAATGCCGGTGTGGGCGCAAACTTTTTATAGGCCGGGAAAAAATATTAATAGTATTCGAAATTGGGAAGATAAATTACACGCTATTGCAAAAGAAGCACCGAAATGGGATATTGCAATAGTTGGAGGAGTACCGGCATGGGTTAAGTTAGCAATAGAAAGAATTATTGCTTATCATAACGTACGTAGCATACACGAAATTTGGCCAAATTTTAAAATTTACGTTCACGGTGGCGTAGCTTTTGCTCCGTATAAAGATAGTTTTCATAGATTGTTTGATAATAAAGTATATTGTCTTGACACTTACTTAGCTTCAGAAGGATTCATGGCCTTTCAATCGGCTCAAAATAAATTGGGAATGCAATTGGTTCTTGATAACGGAATTTATTTTGAATTTGTAGAATTTAATGATGATAATTTTGATTTTGACGGTAATTTAAAGCCCAATGCCGAGGCTGTTACTTTACACGATGTACGTGAAAATGTTGATTATGCAACCTTAATTTCTACGTGTGCAGGAACGTGGCGATATTTAATTGGCGATACTGTTCGATTTAAATCTTTAGAAACTTTTGAAGTAATTATTTCAGGAAGAACAAAATTATTTTTGAGCTTGTGTGGCGAGCATTTGAGTATTGATAATATGAATATGGCAATTTTAAAAGCTTCGGATGAATTGAATTTTGAAGTGAATGAATTTACTGTTGTTGGAATACCTTATGAAGGATTATTTGCTCACAAATGGTATATTGGAACAAATCAACAGGTTGATAAAACTATTTTAAAATCAAAAATTGATGACTGCCTTAAAAATTTGAATGACGATTATATTGTGGAAAGAAGACATGCCTTGAAAGAGATTTTTGTTGAAATTTTACCACTCGAAAAATTTTATCGGTTCATGGCATTAAAAGGAAAAATTGGCGGTCAACATAAATTTCCTCGTGTTTTAAAAGGAAAAATACAGGAAGAATGGCTTGCGTTTTTACAAACTGAAAAATAATTGACTTCACTTTATTTTTCATTTAAGAATTACCCAATCTAAAATATTAAGTTGGCACTCACTTGCCATAACGCATTAGTGCAAAAAATTACTGCGTGAAATTTAACCCTATTGATTTGTTAGAGTCGAATACAAGGCTTAAAATTTAACCATTGCCGCAAAAAGCTTGTTAAAAAAATCGGGCTTAGTTCATTGCAATCCACTCCAAAATTGCAACATGAACTCTGTTTTGAATGTTTTCGCTATAGTTTTTTACAAATGCCTCGCCGGTAATTTTTTCATACAATTCCAAATAACGTTTACTTATTTCATTTACTTTTTCGATAGTCATTTCAGGAATTTCTTGTCCTTCTTTACCTTGAAAATTATTTGCAATTAACCATTCGCGAACAAATTCTTTTGACAATTGTTTTTGTTTTTCATTATTTTTTTGACGTTGCTCATATCCATCTAAATAAAAATAGCGTGAACTATCGGGAGTAAGAATTTCATCGACCAAATAAATTTTATCTTTTATTTTTCCGAACTCGAATTTAGTATCGACTAAAATTAAGCCGCGTTCATTTGCTAATTCGCTGCCACGCTGAAAAATTGCGCGCGTATAATTTTCAAGCTGCAAATAATCTTGTTCACTAACAATGCCTCGTTTAAGAATTTCTTCGCGCGAAATGTCTTCATCATGACCAATAGCGGCCTTAGTTGTAGGTGTAATTATTGGTTCGGGTAAGCGATCGTTTTCTTTTAATCCATCAGGTAGTGAAACGCCACAAACCCTTCTTTTACCCAATTGATATTCGCGCCAGGCATGGCCGGCCAAATAACCGCGAATTACCATTTCTACCTTAAAAGGTTCGCATAATTTTCCAATAGAAACATTAGGATCGGGAGAAGCCTCAAGCCAATTGGGTACGATGTCGCGAGTGGCATTTAAAAATTTAACAGCTATTCGATTTAATACTTCACCTTTAAACGGAATTCCTTTCGGTAAAATCACATCAAATGCAGAAATTCTATCGCTCGTAACCATTACAATCTTATTGTTTTTGAGCATATAAACATCCCTTACTTTTCCTTTATAAAAAGAAGTTTGCCCCGGCAATTTAAAATTTGTATTTAGTAGCGTATTCATAGTGAAATTAATGCGACCAATATAGTTATTTTTCATTGTACAAAACCGTTAAAGTTGTAAAGCAAAAGCAGGAGTTTATAAAAATAATTTACAAATCAATGCTGTAAACCGTTAATTTTAGAGATGAAAATATTGATGAAAAATTATGGAATTCAGAATTGAAAAAGACACCATGGGCGAGGTTAAAGTACCTGCCGAAAAATATTGGGGCGCACAAACCGAACGCTCGAGAAATAATTTTAAAATAGGGCCTGAGGGAAGCATGCCGAAAGAAGTTATTTACGCATTTGCCTATTTGAAAAAAGCGGCGGCTTTTACCAATACAGACTTAGGCGTATTACCTGCCGACAAACGCGATTTGATTGGTAAAGTTTGCGATGAAATATTAACCGGAATGCACGATAAGGAATTTCCATTAGTAATTTGGCAAACCGGTTCGGGAACACAATCAAACATGAATTGCAATGAAGTAATAGCAAACCGGGGACACGTTCTTAAAGGAGGAAAATTATTGGATGAAAAAAAAGACTTGCATCCAAATGACGATGTGAATAAATCGCAATCAAGTAACGACACTTATCCTACTGCAATGCACATTGCCGCATATAAATTAGTAAGCGAAGTAACATTAACCGGCATTCAAAAACTAATGCATACCCTTGATGAGAAAGCAAATGCTTTTAAAGACATTGTTAAGGTAGGAAGAACACATTTTATGGATGCAACGCCATTAACATTAGGACAAGAATTTTCGGGTTATGTACAACAATTAAAAAACGGAGAACGAGCAATAAAAAATGCACTTGATGCGGTAAAAGAATTGGCATTAGGAGGCACAGCTGTTGGAACCGGATTAAATGCACCGAAAGGATATGATGTAGCGGTAGCGAAAAAAATTGCAGAATTTACAGGATATCCATTTATTACAGCGCCAAATAAATTTGAAGCATTGGCAGCACACGACGGCATGGTTGAATTATCGGGCGCATTAAAACGCGTTGCCGTTTCTTTGATGAAAATTGCCAATGACATTCGTATGTTAAGTTCGGGTCCGCGTTCAGGAATTGGTGAAATTGTTATTCCCGATAATGAACCCGGATCATCAATAATGCCGGGAAAAGTAAATCCGACACAACCCGAAGCTATGACAATGGTATGCGCACAGGTAATCGGAAATGATGTTGCAGTTTCAATTGGAGGAAGCAACGGACATTTTGAATTGAATGTATTTAAACCGGTGATAGCAGCAAATGTTTTACAAAGTGCAAGATTGATTGGCGACGCCTGTGTATCGTTCAATAATAATTGTGCAGTTGGAATTCAACCAAACCATTCGGACATTAAAAAACATTTGGAAAACAGTTTAATGCTAGTGACTGCATTAAATACACATATTGGTTACGAAAACGCTGCTAAAATTGCGAAAAAAGCACATAAAGAGAATAAAACATTGCGTGAAGCTGCATTAGAATTAAAATTACTCACTAATGAAGAATTTGAAGCTTGGGTAAAACCGGGAGATATGGTTGGGAATTTGAAATAAAAAGAAAACGTGATTTTAACTGTTCGTATTTAATCGTTTGAAGATATAGCGTTCTTAAATAACGAATGTGTAAAAACGCAGATTAATTAATTGTTTTAATCGCTTAGTATAGTTATATTTGCATTGAAAAAAATTCGAATATGAAAATCTCACCCGAAACCTTAAAAACACTTGCTATTGAAGCAGCGCTTATGCCGCAAGAAGAAATGTTAGAAGTAGGCAAGAAGAAAAAAAAATTATATATAGGAATTCCGCGTGAAACATCATTTCAAGAAAATCGCGTTGCATTAGTTCCCGACGCTGTTGCCTTATTGGTTTCGAACGGACATGAAGTTGTTGTAGAAACCAATGCAGGAAAATCATCAAATTTCAGTGATAAAGATTATAGCGAAGCAGGCGCAAAAATAGCCTATGATACCAAAGAAGTTTTTAAAGCCGATATTATAATGAAAGTTGCGCCTCCTTCAAAAGAAGAAATTGAAATGATGCAACGAAAACAAACCTTATTTTCAGCTTTGCAGTTAAGTGTTCAAAATAGAGATAGTTTAAAAAATTTAATTGATAAAAAAATCACGGCAATTGCTTGGGATTTTATTCGCGACGAGGAAAAAATTTATCCGGTTGTACGATCAATGGGAGAATTGGCAGGAACCGCATCGGTATTGATAGCAGGAGAATATTTATCAAATGTGAATAAAGGAAAAGGTGTGATTATGGGTGGAATATCGGGTGTACCACCGGCAGATGTTGTGATATTGGGCGCAGGAACTGTTGGAGAATTTGCGGCTCGAAGTGCATTGGGATTGGGCGCAATGGTAAAAGTTTTTGACACCAGTATTTCACGTTTGCGTCGCTTACAAAACGATTTGAGTCAACGTATATACACCTCCGTTATGCAGCCTAAAGTTTTAGTAAAAGCAATGGCTACTGCTGATGTTGTAATTGGTGCAATGCGTGCTGAAGGAGGAAAAACACCTTGTATTATAACCGAAAAAATGATTGAAGACATGAAACCGGGATCAGTTGTAGTTGATGTGAGCATTGATAAAGGCGGTTGTTTTGAAACATCAGAAGTAACCAATCATACAAAACCCGTATTTGTAAAACATGGAATAGTTCATTATTGTGTTCCAAATATTGCGTCGCGATACGCACGCACTGCCTCATTTGCACTGAGTAATATTTTTGCACCTATATTGTTACAGTTGGCCGATGAAGGCGGTTGCGAAGCAATTATAAAACGAAAAGAAGGATTTAGAAACGGAGTTTATTTACTCAATGGAACATTAACTAAAAAAGTATTGGGGGAAGCATTTAAATTACCTTATAAAGACATTAACCTGTTAACTGCGGCATTGTAGAATGACTTTTTTTCAGCGTTTACGCGTTTATCTTATCGGTTTTGGTCTTGGAATAGTCCTTACCTTTTTTCTATTCAGAAACAGAGGTTGCGAATGGACACCCGGCAACCGAGTGTTGGCACAAATTGGTTCATCAGAAATTTTATTGAGCGATTCAATTAAATGCGTTCTCAAAGAGAATGGATATGATGAAGACATTATTTTCGAAACGTTAAAAAAAGGCGAGGTGAATTTTGGAGAAAGTAAAACCCATGAAGAACCAAAATTTTATTTGATTGAATCGGAAGAAGGAAAAATCAAATTAGGTTTTATCGTAAAAAATGATTCGGTAAACTTGCTAAGCGAAATTAGAGGCGTAAAAAAAGGAAAATGCGAAGGGAATGTTGAACGAATATTGAGTATGCCTGAAAGGACTATTCGAAAAATTTTGAATGCCAATGAAATTGGTGCGAGCGACAGTTTATTAACCTTGATAAAAAATGCAGGAATAGCAGATGGCGAGTTGTATAACATGATTAAAAAATCGAAAATCAACTTCCAAAAAAGTATGCCAAATTCGAAGCCACATCCGTTATACTATGTGAGTTTTAAAAAGTTTTATTTTACATTAGAGATTACTGAAGAGAAGACGAGAGTATTGGAGTTTAGTGTGCGGTGAGTTATTTGTTGAAAAACGCAATAAATCACAAAATATTCAAACACTGTTCTTTTATTTTTTCTAAAGCATCTTTCATCATAACGACTAATTTTTGAATTTCGGCGTGATTGCATTTTGAACCGAGTGTATTGATTTCACGTCCCATTTCCTGGCTGATAAATCCGAGTTTTCGTCCCGGTGAATTTTCGGTTTCCATGGTTTTAATAAAATAATCGCAATGCGCTTTTAATCGAACTTTTTCTTCATTTACATCCATTTTTTCGAGGTAGTAAATGAGTTCTTGTTCAAAACGATTTTTATCGTGTCCTTCTTTTAATTTTAAATCTTCCAATTGCTTCAATAATTTTGCGCGAACCAATTCAGTTCGTTCCGATTCATGTTTGTTTACTGAAGAAAGATTTTCTAAAATTACGTTAATGCTTGAACGAATATCTGCTTCAAGTTTTAATCCTTCCTGTTTACGAAACGATTTTAATTGTTCTATAGCAAAAGAAATTAATTTTTCAATCACTTTCCATTCCGATTCATTAAATTCTAAATTTTGAGAAGTAACCACATCGGGAAAACGAAACAGTGATGAAACGGCTTCAGGATTTGGCGTATAACCCCATTGTACAAGTAACTCTTTTAATTGATTGTGATACTTATTTGCTAATACCGAATTTAATTCATAATTTGATGTAGCGTTAGAATTCACTGTAATAAATACATCGATTTTACCTCTCTCAAGCGCTGATGAAACTGTGTTTCGAGCATCCATTTCCTTTTCACGAAATTGAAAAGGTAACTTTAAGCTTAAATCAACTCCTTTACTGTTTAGCGAACGCATTTCAACCGTAAATGTTTTTTCATCGGCTTGTTGCTGCGCTCTACCGTATCCTGTCATTGAATGAATCATGTTGCAAAAATAGTTTTTTTATCTTTCACTTATATAATTTATCGTCGGTTAAAGCTTACCATATACACACCCGCAAAAACAATTAATGCGCCTATAACACACCAAAGTGATAATTGATCAATACCATACATTAAACCAAAAACAGCAGCTAACACCGGTTGCAAATAAATGTATGCGCTAACAACAGATGAGCTAAGTACTTTAAGCGAATACGTATTTAATAAATATGCTAAATAAGTTGTTGCTATAATCACGTATAAAAAATTAAACCACGTTTCAGAATCAAAAGAATTAAATTCAACTTTACTTGCTTGAGTATAACCTAAAGGGATTGTATATAAACTTCCAAATAAAAAAACCCATTTAACTACCGTGATGGTATGGTACTTTGCCATTAATGGTTTTGCAAATATCAAATACAACCCCCATGATAAAGCATTTATCAAAATGAGCATGTCACCGGTAGGATTTGAAGAAAATGATTTTGCCGTTGTTGTTCCTTTTAAGATAACCAAAATAGCTCCAAGCATTCCTAAAATAATTCCAATAATTTTTAGCGCATCTGTTTTTTCTCGTTTAAATACCATAGCTAATACGACTACTAAAATTGGCGATGTTAACATCATAATTGCAGCGTTGATTGGAGAAGTTAAACTTAATCCCTTTATAAATAAAATTTGATTTCCTAACACACCAAATACACCAAGCAATGCTATTTTTAAAATATCTTGACGTGAAATTTTTTCGCGAATAAAAATGCCTGTTACAAAAAACATAATGCAAGCAATTACCGCACGATAAACAACTAATCCAAATGGTTCAACAAAATTTGGCGTAACTTTTTTCATGATAACATAATTCGCCCCATAAATAACCATTGCAATAAAAACAGCTAAATGCGCTAAGGTGGATTTTTTCATCACTATAAAGGTACGGATAAATGAGTGAGAAATAGTCGAAAGAAAGTATGATGGGTTATGAATAGCGTATTGCTGTTACTCATTATTATTCGTTCGAAATATTGTATTCTTTTACTTTTCCGGCAGTTTCAATTTCCCAAACATGTTCAACAACTGCAATTCCGTTTTTTGTAAACACAGCACCCCATTTATTTTGTGTCCAACTATAATCATTTGCAATTCCATTTTTAACCACAATGCGTCGAATAATTGTCTCGTAAGGCAATTCATCAGGACCTAATTTTTTAGAAGTCCATTGATGAATTCCGTCACCAAGATCATTCACCAATAAAGCAAAGTATTCGCTATTGTATTTTTTCGGAATTTTTGGTTCAGTTTTATTTAATGTTACATTATTATTCGCTACACGAACACTTTCGTTATATTGATAATTATTCGTGTTATTCCCTACTCTATCGTCAACATTTTTATACTGTTCGGCGTTTTCCAAATAATTTCCGCTTGTGGAATTATTATATGAACTTCTACTGTCAGTTAATCCAATTATTTTCGAATTATTTGCGGAAGTGAGACCGTAATTAAATTGTTTTCTATCGGAAATAAAAGAATAATTGGAGTCAACAATTCCGTTTAAGCGATCAATCCCGGCCCGGCGTATTGCATCTTTATTTAAAAAAAAACTTGCAATATCATATTCCTGTTTATTGAATCGTTGTTGCCGATTGTAGTTGTTGTCTATAAATAAAAATCCTCTTTGATAAGATTTTATTTGAAGATAATCAAGATAATTTATTGTATGTTTTGCCTTTTGATTGCGATATTTATCGCTATCTGTAAAAAGTAAACTTCTGTTAAATGACTCGTAATTCAAAAATTCTTGTCGAGTATAACCGTCACGACCATCTTTATATAACAAATCGCGATAAAGTTGATTATTTTGATCAATTGCATTTATCATGCTCACTGAATTTTCATACTCGGCAGCGATTTTTGCCGCAAGCATTTGCTTTTTCACGTCAATCTCAGACAACCCTTTTACAATTGTTCCCGAATTTTCGACTTTAAAAGTATCAATTGATTCAATCGACCTTAGTGCTAACTCACTTTGCTTTATTTTAGCAATAACAGCTTGATTATTTTTGTTGAACTTATAAGCGCGTTTGTATAAATCCAAAGCATTCTGAAAATTTTTAGCCGAAAAATATTCGTCCGCTTTTTGAACTATATTGTTGTACATTTTTTCTTTTTCATTTCTTATATTTTCTTTTTCATTTTTAGACCGATTAATTTGTTTGCTCGCATACACATCATTTGGTTTATACGTTAATGCCAAATTAAATGACGCAATGGCTTTATCAAAATTTCCTGCGCTTAGTTCATTATTACCTTGTTCAACAGCTTGATTGTATTGTTTCGTATTGTCTTCTTTAGTTGAAATAATTGATGTTGAATTTAAGTTTGAATTTGTAGTTGAATTACTATTTGTCAAAACTTTAGGGATTGAATTTTCGGCGTTATTATTTACAAAAATCGTTGTGGAAGAGTTCGACTTCTCGTTAACGCTTGTAGGGTTTAGGGTTTCAGAATTATTTTTTAACGAAACTTTATCGGATGAATTTGAATTTTTAACTTTTGTTGAATTTACTGACGACGAATTCGCAGTAGCATTAGAATTTGCAGTATTGACTATAGGTACGTTTGTGTTTGTAGTATTATTTGTTGTAACTTTTGTAGAAGCTGTTGAATTATTTGTATTTGTAGTATTTGTTGATGACACATTTTCAACTTTGTTTGAAGCGACAGTGGATGAATTTTCCAACTTGGTTGAAACAACAGTGGATGAAGTTGAATTGCCATTTAATACAGAAGCACCATTTGTTATTGAGGTAATGGGTTTTTCATTTGCTTTAGATTTAGCTTTTTCAAGTTGAATTCCGGCTAAATCATCGTCGGGTTTTTCTTTTAGCGCGGCGCGATAATAATTAGCGGCGGCTTCATAGCGTCCGGCATCAAATTCCTTTTTTGCGTTTGATATTGCCATATCATATCGTTTCTCTTTTGCGTTTTCTTCATTAATGGCAGCAGCAACTATTCCCAATTGTTTATTTGCTTCAACATCGCCCGGAATTTTTTCGAGCGCTTGTTTAAAATAAGAGAAAGCAGAAGTATAATCACCCGATTTAAAACGCTCGTTTCCTTTCTGCATAAAACTGTTATACATTTCTTTTCTTTCTTCATCCCCTTTAAACGCTTTGTATTTGGCTTGAGCAATTTCTAATTTTTTAATAATTTCTTTATTGTTTTCAGGATTTTCATTAATTGCTTGCTCATATTTTTTAATTGCCGCTTCGTAATCATTTTTTAGAAGCGCATTATCGGCGGCTGTGATGGTTTGCAGATTTTTTATTTCAACCGGTTTTTTTTCCTCCTGTTCAACTTTTTTCTTTTCCAATTTTTTTAATAACGCGGTTAACTCATCTCGGTAGGTTTCAATTTCACGATAATCCCAGTCAATATCGCCAGCGTTTTTATCAAATTTTATAATCGATGTTCGCTTTGGTTCTAACCTTGAAAAATCAACATTCGGTATTCTTTCAGCTAACGGAATATCGATTGGAATTTCCCAGCCCTTTTTGAATACATTTTTATCAGGAATATTTCGTAAATCAATTTCTACAAATCGCGGTACCATTCCATTTGCAGAAATCACAATTTTATAACTATTGTTCAGTTGAAGATCGGATAATTTATATTTTCCGCTGGACGACGTTGTTTTTGTTTCAATTAAATTACCATTCTTATACACTTGAACCGAAGCGCCTCCTATACTTGAATTTGTAATAAAATTTGTAATTCTACCTTCAATTTCAACAGGTGGCTTTTCTTCTTGAGCAATGGTTTGATAAGAAGAAATCAAGAAAATTAATATGAATGATAATCGAGAAATCATATAAAAAAAAAGAAAAAATCGTACTATATTTATTACGTTATCTGTTGCTTATTTTGAATACTCAATAATAGTACCGGCGGTTTCAGTTGTCCAAACATAATCGCCAATGGTTTGTCCATTTTTTGTGTAATTCACACCCCAACGATTTTGAATCATCATATAATCATTAGCTGTTGTTCCCTTAACTACAATGCGACGTACAATAATTTCTGTTACTTTTCCTTTCGCATCCATTTTATTTGTTGTCCACTGGTGAATACCCGGGCCATAATCTTGTGCTAGTGCCGCCAAATGGCCGGTATCATAATTTTTAGGTATTGAAGGTGATGTATTTTTAAATTCTTCGTTTTTTTCATTTATTCGTTCATTTCCTTCTTTCTTATACAAATCACTTTTCGCTTTTTGGTTATCATTAATCCCTTTAAAATCGTTTGCTCCATCTAAATAATCATCGGAGCGTTCTTTATGTGTATAGTACCTTTTTTCTTCGCCTCGAATAATTTGATCATTATTTTGAGAAGTTCCATCTGCGTTTGTTTTTTTCACATCAGCAACAAAGGCGTCGCGATTGTCAAAATTTTTCCTCACTTCCGTTACGCTTTCTTGGCGAATTTCATCTTTTTGTTTCCACAATTGCTCGTTTGCAAATTCTTTATCATTAAAATTTTCTTGTTTATAGTAATTTTTTTCGTCATTAGTTTTTGTTGCCTGGCGGTATTGTTCGTCTTTTAAATCTTTATAGAATTTCATTGAGTCGGCTTTATACTCACGCATTCCGTCTTTTGATTTCCAAAGTTGTTCGGTATAGAATTCTTCTTCGTTAAAATTTCCTTGTTTGATATAATTTTCCTGATCATTGTTTTTCATTGCCTGACGATATTGATCATCCTTCAAATCCTTATAAAATTTCACCGAGTCGGCTTTATACTCACGCATGTTATCTTTCGTTTTCCATAATTGTTCAGTATAAAATTCGGCATTATTGAAGTTGGCTTGTTTTACATAATTTTCATCGTCGTTATTTTTCATTGCCTGACGATACTGATCATCTTTTAAATCTTTATAAAATTTTACAGAGTCGGCTTTATACTCACGCATTCCATCCTTTGCCT
>FRDC01002512.1_pt1 | contig 27899 bp, 26 predicted proteins | sample 1106171 | NCBI WGS metagenome assembly FRDC01 (sample SAMEA3930566, study PRJEB13176) | freshwater metagenome | biome: Drinking water system; feature: drinking water; material: water | place: Singapore | collected 2014-12-20 | reverse complement strand
CCGGGATGACGGATTCCTATTTCAAACGGCTATATATCAAAAATTAGACCGGCATTGATAATCATGCCGCAGACAGCTTCAACTCAAAACTTAGGACCGCGCCTGCCGAAGGAAGAGCCAGGCGGCGGGGGCGGGGGCCCGGCATTGTCAATAATGACATCCATGATACGGATGACGCCTTCAACCGAATTATACTGATCAAACGGAACGACGGAGGCTTCCTGAACCGCGGCCTTGATGACCGGCGCCGTGGCCTCCTTCTTGACATCAAAAACCTGCCAGTAGATTTGCATGGTCGCCTGAAACGTATCAAGAAGAACGTCCGTCGCAACCGCATCAGGATCCTCGACAGCGACCAGACGCAATAGATCCTGCTGCATCTTGATATTGGGCAGGTCGTCACGAATATCCTGCACAAGCTCGCTTTCCAATTCGTTAATTACATCTGCCTTCTGCACGGGTGAAAGCGGCTTCAAGCGTTCAAAAACACTGACTACTTCCTCGGGGGTTCTCGCAAAGAACACGTCGTCGAGAAATTCATCGACATCAAACCTCCGCGCCATGTCAGAACCCTCCGAACCTTGGGCCGCCGCCGGGACGAGGACCGGAACCGGGACCGCCGCCCGCCGGACCACCACCAAAACCGAAGCCGCCCTTGGGCTTCCGGTCCTGAAACTCCTCCAGAGTTCCAAGCAACACGCTCAGGGCGCCGCCGATGCTGTTGTATTCGTCTTCCGCAAGAGCCGCGGCCTTGCTGATCAGCGCCTTGGTAATCGGATCGGACTGATCCTTTTTGATCTCATGAATATTCCAGGCGGCCTGTACCTGGCGCTGGAAGGCATTGATCAGAATGTCGGCCAGAGGTCCCAGTTTCGGGGTCGCTTGCTCGTTAAACGCCTTCATCAAGCTCTTGTCCTGAAGCTGTTCCACAAGCGTCTTTGAAACGCCCATATTCTGCGTCATGGCCGGCATGAGGAAGAGAAACTCCTCAAGAAAAAGTTTTTCCGCCGCATCAACGGCGATCCTGCGGTCATCTTCGCCCAGACGATCAAGTCTCTTGAAAAGACTGTCCACCTGTTCGGCGGTCTGGCTCTGCATAAAGCCACCAACCCATTCTGAAATAGCTCGCTTATCGGTCATTTTTCTTTCCTTTTCTAATTCAAAAACTAAGGCCTTGGATCGAATCTGCGAAAAGCAGGGCCGTCACCGCCGCCCTTGTCCTTGTTGATTTCGGCCAGCGTCCCGAACACGACACGAAGAACGCCGCCGATGCTGTTGTATTCCTCGTCCGAAAGAGACGACGTCCTTCTGACGATCGCCTGAACTACCGGGGCGGCTTCATCTTCCTTGATCTGGAGAATATTCCAGGCTGTTTGCGCCTGGCACTGGAACAAGCCGATCCGAATATTCACGATATCCAGCCTTGGTGTCATTTTCTCGTTGAATATCTTCATCAACGCCTTGTCCTGAAGCGTTTCAACCAGCTCCTTTGACATTGCGACACCCTGCGTCAGGGTCGGCGCAAGAACTCCGAACTGGGCGACAAACATCTTCTCGACAATATCGACCGCTTCCCTGCGCCCCCCTTCATCCATGTCGTTCAGCTTCATGAAGACGGCATCCACTTTTTCAGGTGTCGCGCATTTAGAAAACTGACTGACCCATTCCAAGACGTCTTTCCTAGCCATCCACCAGCCCTCTTTGTTTTCCTTACAGGGGGAACCGAAACGATTCTCATAAGTCATTTATGAACTAGAAAACGGTACCCCCCAGCACGAAATATGTCAAGAAATCTTGGGCTAAATCTAATATTATGTATAATTTTTGCGCAATCCACGGCATTGACAGAATATTAATTTTCATATATTAATGAACTGCGGAGCTTAGCCCTCGTTTGTAAGAAAATCCTTATGGCACTGTGGAATAACAAAAAAGAAGAGACCGGCATCAAAAAAACTTTTGAAGGCGAATGCGTTCCGAAATTCGGAACCTATTGCCGGACGGCGGCTTTTGAACAGCGCCCTTTGCCCAAGGAAGATGGCTCGTTTGCCACGGAACTTGGCTGGACCGAATATCACGAGGCTTTTCAGCCCGCGGGCAGCCTGCTCTGGAGCATCAACAAGGTCAAGCTGACGGAAGAAAACGGCGAGAAGTTCATCACCACCCGTCTGCAAAGAAGCGACATGACCTTCATGACGGCGCTTCAAAAACTTGTCGAATATGAGGCCTTCCAGAAAGAACTCTATCCCGATCAGGACAAATCCGCTCAGGTGAAAGGGCTTGGCCTGAAGCACTACAAAGCCTTTGCCACGCGCGAGGGCATCTTGTGGAACGAAATAAGCAAGGTCGACGAGCCTTTGACGATGATCCACGAAGAAGCACTCCCCCACGGAAAATTCAAGCAAAGCGCTGTTGACGAAGCACGCCAGATTGTCGAGGCCAAGGAAAAACTTCCCGAACCTGCCATTGAAACCGAAACCGATGTCCTGACGGCCGTGTTTAACAACGCCGCCGCTGCGGGCAATATCGACCTTGCCTTGAAGGGATTGAATCAAGCCTCCCTGCTTGAATCTTTTAGAAAACAGCTTTCAGATTTTGAAATAAATCTGGCCAAAATAATCAATGGCAATCCGACGCAAACCTGTGAGAGCAGAAACCTGCATATTCCTGCAAAACTCTGCAATCGCTCGGCGCGTCTCCTGCTGAAGGAAGAATATAGATATTCACAGTACAGCTATGAAACGGCATACACTCTCCATACCATGCGCTGGTTCGGTTATGCCGTCCGAGATCTGGATCTTGCGAATGAACATCTGACGAAGCTGGAAAAAACAGGACAGGATATAAAACCGTTAAAAAAACTTCTTTTAATTTTTGAAATGGCTACGCATCTTGTCTATGCAAAAAAACTTTTCAAGTACTGCCAGGCCAATCCCGCCCAGGCGGAAAAAGAATCCGGCAATATCAAGACAGCGCTCAACGACGCCGAAATGATCCTGACCCAACATCTGGACCAGCATTTACGCGAGCTGTTTGAAACGCTAAAACAAGACGTCAGCAGCAACAATCCGCTTCAAATACCCGCCATCATCCCGAACTTCCAAAAAACTTATCTTGAAGCCAAAGAACAGTCCCTCACAAGCGGTGGCATGAAGCCGTAAAACTTGGCACGCTTTCTGCAACGCATAACTCTAGAAAAAGGCCGGATAAACCGGCCAGAATTAAAAAGGGTTGGTTATGGTTACAGGACATGCCGCGTTAGATCGCAGTATTATTAATAAATATCAAGGAGTTGTATCAACTCCGATCATGAATGCCATAGCCGACGCCAGCCGTTCAACGGGGGCAGATTTTGCCTATCTGATGGAAAAAGCCTCGGTCGAAAGCGGTTTTAACCCCAATGCCAAGGCCAAAAGCAGCTCAGCCACCGGGCTTTTCCAGTTTATCGATAAAACCTGGCTTTCCATGATCGCGCAACACGGCGAGGAACACGGCCTGGGCGCCGTCGCCCGTCAGATCCGTTTCGACAAGGACGGTGCGCCGCATGTCGATGATCCGTCGGTGCGCCGCCAGATTCTGGACCTGCGCAAAAACCCGCGCATCGCCGCCGTCATGGCTGGTGAATTTGCGAGCGACAACAAGGATTACCTGCAAGGCAAACTGAAAGAAGCCGTGGGATCGGCAGAACTTTACCTTGCCCATTTCTTTGGCGCGGGCAAGGCTGCATCCTTCCTGAAAGAGATGAAGGAAAACCCGATGCAGACGGCGGCGGCGCTTTTCAGGACAGAGGCTTCGGCCAACAAGAATGTCTTTTTCGACTCCAAAACCGGGAAACCAAAAACCTTGCAGCAAATCTATGATTTCTTCAGCCGCAAGTTCGACGGAGCGCCTTCCTCATTCCCTCCTTCCCGTTCCTTCCCTGCGCCCGTCGAATTTGCATCTGGAGAAAAACCCCGCGTGACGCCGCAAGCCGCGCCCCCGCTTCACAGAACGATCAATCCCGTCGAGATAATGATCATGGCAGAGATGAGCAAAACGCTGTCTTCAAGCTTCGGTGAAGACGAAAAACGTGATGATTATTCAAGCTTCACAGCTTAATATTTCTATCATCCCGAGCGCATGCGAGGGATCTTCAAACAACCAGCATGTAAGATCCCTCGTCGCGCATAAAAATGCGCTCCATCGGGATGACAAAAAGCTCAATAAGAAACATCCGTGAACGGCAGCCTCAGCAAAAACGCCTCCGGTGGCAGGGTCAGAGCCTCAACAGGCGCGCCCAGCGCTTGCAAGGGCGCGCCGTCATGAACACCAAACAACGGCATGGAAGAACCGTAAAGCGCCATCTTGATGAACATTTCCATCGGCGAGAGTTGCGGCGGAAAACGCTCGACCACGGGATTTTGATCAGGCGTAACGGCGGCCAGTTTCTGCGCCTCTTCAATCGCCAGATCAAGACCGCCCAAAAGATCGACCAGGCCTTGTTCCTTTGCCTGCCGTCCGGTAAACACACGCCCTTCGGCCGCGGCCATGACCTGCGCCTCCGTCATTTTTCGTCCTTCGGCCACTCTCTCGCGGAAGCTCTTATAAAGGTCGTCCAGCACGGTATCGAAGCGCGCGGCTTCTTCCTGCGTAAACGGCCGGTTGGCGGACCACATTCCCGCGCTTTTGCCAAAAGTGACGCCATCCCAGCTGACGCCCAGCTTGTCCCAAAGACCGGCAAGCACGATCTTGCCGCCAAAAACGCCGATCGATCCGGTCAGCGTCCCCGGCTCGGCCACGATCTTATCGGCGTGGGTTGCAACCCAGTACCCCCCGGACGCCGCCATGCCGCCCATGGACACCACCACGGGCTTTCCTTTTTCCTTCGCCTTGATCACCGCGCGGCGGATCGTTTCCGACGCCGATGGCGCACCGCCGGGACTATCGATGCGAAAAACAATGGCTGCTACCTGTTCGTCTTCAAGCGCCATATCAAAGGCTGATTGAATTTTACGCGCCGACATGACGCTGGTGCCGGCAAAAATGCCGTTCATGGCTTCCACCCGCCCGCTGCCGGACATGATCGTTCCCGAACCGTAAATCAGCGCAATTTTGGGACGGCCTTTTGTTTCCGTCGACACATGTTTCTTGCGGAAATAGTTCTGAACGAATCCCGGCATGCCGCTTTTCAGGTTTTCCGTGCGGGATGAAAAAGCATATCGGCCAATATCGATGAACTCGCCCGCTTCGCCGATTTCTTTTTTAGCCTCTTCAACCATGACATCGGAATAGCCCAGGCGGTCAACCAGCTTTTCTTCAAGAGCGGCCTTGTCGGAAAGCGGAGACCGGTCCACGAGACGCTTGAGCTTCTCCACAGGCATACCCCGGGTTGAGGCGATCCCTTCCGTCATCTGGGAATAGAGGTCGCCCACAATGCTCTTTAAATTCGCTCTTTGCTCATCGGTCATTGAATGACGGGTAAAAGTCTCGGGTGCCGCTTTATAGCGGCCTTTGTGACCAAACTCAGCCCTGACCCCCAGCTTATCCATCAGGCCGCGCAAGAACGGCACTTCGCTTGAAATGCCCCCGACGGATACGCTGCCCACCGGCTGCATCCAGATAACGTCAAAAACCGAAGCCAGATAGTATTCCCCCATCCCCTGTCCTAGCCCGCCGAAACTCTCGGCGAAAACCCATGCAAACTTTCCGCCCGCGCGGAAATGGGAAATGGCATCTCTCATCTCCTGGAACTGGGCCAGGCTGTAACTGGGATCTTCAATCCGGGCGACAAAGCCCGACACCCGTGGATCCTTGGCCGCTATTTCCAGCGCGTGCACGATCTCGTGGAATGTCGTCTGCGGATAAAAAATCGGCTGGTTCAGGGAAGGCTTGTCGATGGTTTCAGCAAGTTCCGAGCGGAAGGTGTATGTCAATACCATTTGATCCGGCAAGCCTGGCGGAACATAGCGTGCCGCGCGCACAAAGGTCGCGAGAATAAGCCCAACCGATATGACCGCGGCGACGCCGATCACAAAAAAGAATCTCTGGACAAAAGAAAAAGCTTTTGCCGTGAATCGATCTTCCTTGCGCCGGGCGGGTGTATAGCTCATCAAACTTTCCTTTTTTTCAATCCGTTATATTCTTTTCCTTCAGAAAATGGTTTGCAGGGCAAGAAACCATTTGAACGCGATTCTGAGTACAGCTATAGTCGATAAATCACAATAAAAAAAAGCCCCCCGCGCTTTCACGCAAGGGGCAAGTTAATCGAAGCGAAGTATCTTGAAGGGGGAGGCGCCAAAATCCTTGAAAAAGGAATTGGCGCTTTGCCTTCAGGACTCGATTCTTGATGGACTCTGTGGATAAAGTCGAGTCCTTTTTTGAAGGGTGTGGACAGTTTTTATTAGGGCTGAGATTCCAGCCCCTTAAGCCCTAGACTCCGTAAATGAATGCATTCTGCGTTGTGGCTCAAGATAGGCCCGCTACATATATGTAGTAGTGTAAGTCCGGTGATTCGCTGCTGGTCTTCTTTGAAAGAAGCCTCTATTGCGAACAAGCTTTGCTGAAGACATACTGACTTCATGGAATTCATGCAATTGTTATATATGGGCATTTTCATTCTTATGTGGACTGCCTGCTATGCTATCCCGGCCTTTCTACTGACGCTTTCATCTGTTGCAATATATGCCGTCACACGAAAGAAAATAAAAGGTATACGAGCGATTCTAACAAAAGCGCTCTGCCTGACGCCCCTTTCAACGATTGCGTTTGCCCTTATGTTCCATGGCCTTATATACATTTTGCAGCCCGCCCCCATCGCGCTGGAAAACGTTTCGGCGGATAATTTCCGGTTATCTTCTTATTACAGCGGAAGCCCCTCGCTGTTAAAAGCCATTGAAAAAATATTCCCTTTAGGAACCAAGAAGGACGACATCGATAAAATCCTGATGGAGAGGGAGGGCGCAAGCATCCATGAAGGAAGAAACACCCCTCAAGGAAAAACCGTTACATACAGACACAGGGCATGGCCATGGACCTGCTATCCATGGGGCGGCGAACCTGTCGTTTCCATTGTTCTTACCTATGATGCATCCATGAAACTGACAGATATTTTCGCCCGTCAGATGCCCAGTGGCTGCAGTTACCCCTGAATCAGGATCTGCATCCATAAAATATGGAATCATTTCAATTGAATGAGTTTCTTAAAAACGCCGCCACCCCGCCGAAGGGCGGGGTCTGGCTTAAGCCCGCGACGCGGGCGTCTTTATAAGCCGCGCTTTTTAAGCGCGGGCCGGATGCCGCCCTCCGGCGGCATGGCAGGTTTTATGAGGCTGGCTTTACTTCACCAACGCCGCGACCTCGAGCGCTGAATAAGTCAGGACAGCATCCGCGCCCGCGCGCTTGAAGGACGTCATGGTTTCCAGCAGGGCCGCATCGTATTTCAGCCAGCCGTTGGATGCGGCCGCTTTCAGCATCGCGTATTCGCCGCTGACGTGATAGGCGAAGGTCGGAACACCAAACTCGCGTTTGACGTCACGGATGACGTCCAGATAGGGCAGGCCCGGCTTGACCATGACCATATCCGCCCCCTCGGCGATGTCGAGCGCGACCTCACGCAGAGCCTCGCGCCCGTTGCGCGGGTCCATCTGGTAGGTTTTCTTGTCGCCTTTCAGGAACGATCCCGAATTGACCGCATCGCGGAACGGCCCGTAAAAGGCCGAGGCGTATTTGGCGGCATAAGCCAGAATGGCCGTGTTCGTGAAACCTGCGGCATCCAGATGATCGCGGATGGCCCCCACCCGCCCGTCCATCATGTCGGAGGGCGCGACAATATCGACGCCCGCTTCCGCCGCCGCAAGCGCCTGTTTGCACAGGACCTCGACTGTTTCATCATTCAAAATAACGCCGTCATCGCCCATAAGCCCGTCATGGCCGTGGCTGGTGTAAGGGTCAAGCGCCACATCGGCGATGATGCCGATGTCCGGCACTTCTTTTTTAAGCGCCCGCGCCGCGCGGCAGACAAGGTTATTCGGGTTATAAGCTTCTTTCGCATCCAGCGTCTTGCGTTCCCCCGGCACGACGGGGAACAGGGCCATGGCCTTGATGCCCAGATTGGCCGCCATCTGCGTGTTTTGAAGCAGGATGTCGAGGCTGACACGCTCGACGCCGGGCATAGAGGCGATGGCTTCGCGGCGGTTGTCGCCATCCAGCACGAAGACCGGCCAGATCAGGTCATTGACCGTGACGTTGTTCTCGGCCACTAGATCGCGCAGCCAACCTTGCGCGCGGTTGCGGCGCATGCGCGTGCGCGGAAATCCGGGCATTGTTGTCGCTGTATCAGTCGTGCGCGACGGGTCGACGAATTTTTTCAAAAGGGATTTCATGTTCCTCTCCTGTTTTTATCGTGCCCCTCACCCGCTCGGGATTTTATCCCTCGCTTCCCTCTCCCCTCTGGGGAGAGGGGCAGGGTGAGGGGATACACTGCGCCTTGTGCCTGAGCCAGTGGTCGGCCAGCGTGATCGCCATCATGGCCTCGGCCACCGGCGCGCCGCGGATGCCCACGCACGGATCATGGCGGCCCTTGGTCGAAATATCCGTTTCCTTGCCGTGGATATCAATCGTTTTAAGCGGCGTCAGGATCGAACTTGTCGGCTTGAACGCCAGACGCACGACGATGTCCTGCCCCGTCGAGATGCCGCCCAGAATGCCTCCCGCGTTGTTGGAAAGAAAATGCGGTTTGCCGTCCTTCATTCTGATTTGATCCGCGTTGTCCTCGCCGGACAGGACCGACGCCATGAAGCCGGCGCCGATCTCGACGCCCTTGACGGCATTGATGCTCATCATTGCCTTGGCAAGATCCGCGTCAAGCTTGTCGATCACGGGCGCGCCCAGTCCCGCGGGCAGGCCTTCGGCCACGACCTCGACCACCGCGCCCGTGCTTGATCCCTTCTTGCGCGTGTCGTCCATGAAAGCCTCCCACGCCATGACCATATACTTGTCAGGCGAGAAGAAGGCATTGTTGTCGACTTCGGCCCAGTCCCAGCGTTCGCGCTCGATGGTGTAAGGCCCCAGCTGGATGACCGCCGCGCGAATTTTGATATGCGTACCGATCTGTTCGGCCAGAATTTTGCGCGCAATCGCCCCCGCCGCCACACGGCAAGCCGTTTCGCGGGCCGAGGCACGCCCGCCGCCGCGGTAATCACGGATGCCGTATTTCTGCCAGTAGGTATGATCGGCGTGGCCGGGCCGGAATTTGTCTTTTATTTCCTCGTAATCCTTCGACCGCGCGTCGGTATTTTCGATCAAAAGGCTGATGGGAGCGCCCGTCGTCTTGCCATCAAACACGCCCGACAGGATTTTAACCTGATCGCCCTCGCGCCTTTGTGTTGCGTGGCGGCTTTGGCCGGGTTTGCGTTTATCAAGGAACTGCTGGATGTAAGACTCGTCAAGATCAAGCCTTGGCGGAACGCCCTCGACGACGCAGCCGATGGCGGGCCCGTGACTTTCACCCCAGCTCGTGTATCTGAAAAGCGTGCCGAAACCGTTTCCAGACATGCGTGGATTTACCCCGCCGCCGTCTTGGGCGCGGACGCCCCGCCGATGCCGGCCAGAAGTTCCGCCGTCTGTTTGGCGCTGTCCACCGCCACCATGCCGATGGTGTTGTAACCGCTGTCGACATACATGATCTCGCCCGTGACGCCCGAGCCCAGATCGCTGAGCAGGAAAAGCCCGGCCTTGCCCACATCGTCAATGGTGACGTTGCGGCGCAGGGGGGCGTTGAGTTCGTTCCATTTCAGGATATAGCGGAAATCGCCGATGCCGCTGGCGGCCAGCGTCTTGATCGGTCCCGCGCTGATCGCGTTCACACGGATGTTTTTGCTGCCCAGATCCGACGCCAGATAGCGCACCGACGCCTCAAGCGCGGCCTTGGCCACGCCCATGACGTTGTAATGGGGCATGACGCGCTCGGCGCCGTAATAGCTCATGGTTAGGAGGCTGCCGCCGTTTTTCATCAAGGGAACGGCGCGCTGCGCGATCGAGGTAAAGGAATAGACGGAAATATCCATCGTCTTGAGGAAATTCGCCCGCGTGGTATTGAGATAAAGGCCATCGAGCTCGTTCTTGTCCGAATAGGCAATCGCATGGACCAGAAAATCAAGCCCGCCCCATTCCTTTTCAATCGCCATGAAGGTGGCGTCGATACTGGCTTCGTCCGTCACGTCGCAAGGCACAACAATCTTGGAGCCCGCCTCGGCCGCCAGAGGGCGTACGCGTTTTTCCAGCGCTTCGCCCTGAAAGGTAAAGGCAAGTTCGGCTCCCTGAGCCCGGCATTGCTGCGCGATGCCCCAGGCGATCGAGCGATCGTTCGCCACGCCCATGATAAGGCCACGTTTGCCAGCCATGAATTGTCCCGTCGCGGTCATATATAGAATCCTCTGTTTTTTACCGACTTAAAAAAAGACACTGCATCCTACACGAAACGAAAAACCCGTCCAGAGACCGCCGTACCGCTATATATTTTCCATACAACAACAAAACTGCTTGCTCCGGTGCCTGCTTTCATGTCTTAATCGCCTTGTTCCAAACACACTCGACCGTTTATGGATACCAACCCTAGGGGATCATCTGTTTTGACATCCATCGCTCAACGCCTCATTTCATTCATCACGCCCCGACAGCTTCTGCGTAGCGCCAGAATGCTTGCTTCCTTTATCGCTTTGGCCGTTTTTGGGTTTTATGCCGCTGCATCTGTAACGTCCCTTTGGCACAATCCGCCGCCTGCCCAGACCATAACCGTGGCTCTTGCCCCCCCGAACGTCGAACCTGTGGCACTGCCCCTTGAAGCCATTGAGCCAGCCGCCGGAACCCCGGCGGACGATGATTTTATCCGCCCGATCCGCAAACCTTCACTGACACGCAACATAGATCTGACTGCTGATACTTTGGAGGGGCATGGCTTTTTATCTCTTGTCCTGCCTGAAACGGGACCATCCTCCCGCCTGATCGAACACGAGCTTGACATCCTCAAGGGCGACACGCTCATGGATATTCTGGTCAAGAAAGCCTCTGTTCCAAATGCAGAAGCTTACCATGCCATTGAATCCCTGCGCTCGGTCTACGATCCGCGCGACCTGAAACCCGGATCGAACGTGACGGTCCTGTCGGATGAAAGCGGGCTTTTCGCCGGCATCTCGCTGGATAAAAATATGGTGGAAACGGTCACCGTTCAGCGCACGGGTGACGGCAGTTTTGTTGCAAGCCAGACCCAGAAAAAAACCGAAAGCGCCATCAAAGGGTCGCAAGGGTTGATCGGAACGTCGCTTTATGAATCCGCGCAAGCCCAGGGTCTGCCCCTGTCGCTGATCATGGACTTGATCCATCTTTATTCGTGGAGCGTTGACTTCCAGCGTGACATACAGCCCGGCGACCGCTTCGAAGTCCTTTACGAACAGGTCACAACAGAAGACGGCCGGATTTTGCCCGATCAGGGGAAAATCATATACGCCAGCCTTCTTCTTTCGGGCACATCCTTCCCCCTTTACCGTTTTGAACAGGGCAAGGATGTCGATTATTTTGAAGCCGATGGCAAATCCGCGCGCAAGGCGCTCATGAAAACGCCGATCGACGGGGCGCGCCTCTCGTCGGGTTACGGCATGCGCCGCCATCCGGTTCTGGGCTATTCCAAAATGCACAAGGGCCTTGATTTTGCCGCGCCGACGGGCACACCCATTTACGCCGCGGGCGACGGCAGCATCGAAAAAATCGGCCGGTGGAGTTCGTACGGAAACTACATACGCATACGGCACAATAACGATATCAAGACAGCTTACGGCCACATGAAGGCTTTCAAGAAAGGCCTTAAATCAGGATCGCGCGTCAAGCAGGGCGAGGTCATCGGCTATGTCGGAACGACCGGACGTTCGACCGGGCCGCACCTGCACTACGAAATCATGATGGGCGGCCGGCAAGTCAATCCCAAAAGCGTAAAAGTCGTTCAGGGAAAATCGCTTAAGGGCAAGGAACTTGAGGTCTTTAAAGGAATTGTGGCGGATGCCACAAACACCTTCTCGCAGCTGGGCTTTACAAGCATGGCCGTTGCGCAGAAATCAGATCCCAAAGCGCCCCAGACACCCTGATGAGATATGTCTTATTCCTAGCGCTGTTTTGCCTTGCGCTTCCGCTGCAGATAGCGCGCGGACAAACGTCAGCGGCTTCCCCGGTGAGCCTTTTGACAGGACATGACCTTTATCAACTGTGCACCAGCAGTTCGAACCTCGACTATGGCATGTGCGCGGGATATGTGACGGCGGTTGCCAATATGCTATCGGCGGGACCCGTTGCAGGGCGCAGCGCCTGCAACTTTTCGCTTGTCCGCAACCAGCAGTTCATGGACCTTGTGACCGCGCATATCGAGCATAACCCGCAAACGCAATCCCGCCCAGCCTACGAAGCCGCGGCGCAGGCCCTGTCGCAGGCTTTCAGGTGTCAGTAATTTATTTTACGCCGCGGCCTTTTGTTCCCACTTGCCGTCGTCGTTTTGCTGATAATAAACCAACGTGTGTCCCGCCTGCTTGTAGGCGGCCCAGCGTTCGCGCGCGGCTTTCAGGGCGTCTGCATCATTGCCGTCAAAAATCTCGCAGCACAGCTTATAATCCCCAATCCTGGCTGACGTTGCGCCATCGGCCAGAATCAAAAGCTCGGCCCCGTTGGGGTTTTCATCATTGATCGTCAGATAAACCGGCTGTTCCGCCGCATGGCCGTCCTTGGCCGTTCCGTGCGGCAAAAAGCTGTTCGGATCAAAGGTCCAGAGATAACCGCTCAACGCCTCGGCCCGCTCCGCCGATCCCAGCATCACAACGGCACGCTGCTGGCGTTCAACCGCCCGCATCAGTATCGCGGGCAAGGTTTGCTCCAAACTGCGTTGCTGCAAATGATAGAACCGGATTTCGCTCATGATGCGCCCGACCTACTCGATATGATCCGCGACGAAGCGGTCCAGAAGGCGCACACCCCAGCCCGCCGCGCCCTTGGGCACGCAGGGGCGGTCCTTGTTGGTCCAGGCCACGCCCGCGATGTCCAGATGCGCCCATTTGACCTTGTCCTTCACAAAACGTTTCAGGTACGAAGCCGCAGTCGCGCTGCCCGCATCCCGCCCGCCGCTGATGTTCTTGATGTCGGCGGCAGGCGAATCCATTACCTTGTCCCACGCATCGCAGAGCGGTAATTGCCACACACGTTCATCCATGTGTTCGCCGGTCGTCATCAGGTTTTTGGCCAGATCGTTGTCGTTGGCAAAGACGCCCGCAAACTCGTGACCCAGCGCGATAACCATGGCACCTGTGAGCGTCGCAAGATCGATCATGATTTCAGGCTTGTGTTTTTCCTGCACATACCACATGGCGTCGCACAGGATAAGGCGCCCTTCCGCGTCGGTATTGAGGATTTCAACCGTCTGCCCCGACATCGTCTTCACGATGTCGCTGGGCCTTGTGGCCGTGCCCGAGGGCATGTTTTCAGCCAGCACGGCAACGCCAACCGCGTTGACCTTGGCCTTGCGGCCTGCCAGCGCCTTGATAAGGCCCGTGACCGCCCCCGCGCCCGCCATATCCCATTTCATGTCTTCCATGCCTGGCCCCGGTTTGAGCGAAATGCCGCCCGTGTCGAAGGTCACGCCCTTGCCGACAAAAGCGACCGGAGCCTTGCCCTTCTTTCCGCCGTTCCATTCCATGATGACGATGCGCGGGTCCCGGGCGCTGCCCTGCGCCACGGCCATCAGCGCACCCATGCCGAATTTCTCAATCGCCTTGCGGTCAAGAATCGTGACCTTGACGCCCAGCTTGGTCAGTTCCGATTTTGCCCGCGCCGCGAAGCTTTCGGGATAGATAACATTGGGCGGTTCGCTCACCAGATCGCGGGTCAGGAAGACGCCGCTTGCGACTTTTTCCAGCTTTGCGAAAAGCGTCCGCGCCTCGCCCGCGTCGCGCGCGATAAAGTCGATGGCTTTAAGCGTCGGTTTCTTCTCCGGCTTTTCCTTCGTCAGGTATTTGTCAAAGCGGTAGGAGTTAAGCAGCGCGCCAAACGCCATGTGCGCGGCCGCGCTCCCCGTCTTCTTGGCTCCCGTATCGCCCACCGACACGACGGCGTGTTTTATTTTATCGACATTCAGGCGGCTTAAGAGCCCGCTGCCGATTTCCTCAAAATCCTTTTCCTTGAGGCTGCCCGGTTTGCCAAGCCCCATCAGGACGATATGATCCGCCCCGGTTCCTTCGGGAGCCACAAAGCTCAGAAAACTGTTCTTTTTGCCCTTGAAATCCTTGAGCTTCATGACCCGCGACAATGCGCCCTTGCTCTTTTTGTCCAGCAGGGTCATATGGCTTCCGGCCTTGCCCCCCTCAAAAACGCCCAAAACCAGACATTCGACACGTTTCGGAAAAGAAGCGGTAAAGGAAAACTTCATGGCAAAACCCTGCTTTATGGTTGTAAAATGGACCTGAACGCTTACATTAAAGGACAGTTTTCACCCGCGCAACAGGGACGTTTTCGTGCTGATCACGCGTTATCTTTTTAAAAACCTGGTCTGGGCGGCGCTATTCGTCGCGATTGCGCTGACCATGATCATCTGGCTGACCCAGTCTTTGCGTTTTCTGGAACTGATCGTCAACGCCGACGCTCCCTTGCGGCTTTTCCTGACACTGGTCTTTCTGTCCCTGCCGAAATTCCTTGAGGTCATATTACCGATCGCCCTCTTCGCCGCCGTTCTTTTTGTCTATAGCCGGATGATTTCCGACAACGAACTGATCGTCATGCGCGCCTGCGGCCTTCCACCCCGCTCGCTTGCGCGTCCCGCCGTTGTGATTGCAAATATTTTTACCGCCATCCTCTTTGCCCTGACGCTTTGGCTTTCGCCCGCCTGCTACGTGGAAATGAAAAACCTGCGTTCTTCCTTGGAAACGCGCTATTCAACACTCCTGCTTCGTGAGGGCGTGTTCAACACCCTGACCGAAAACCTGACCATCTATCTGCGCCAAAGAACCAAGCAGGGCGACCTGATCGGCATTCTGATCCATGACACCAGCGACAAGAATCATCCGCCCGTCACCATCACGGCGCGCCGCGGCGTCTTGATGGCCCAGGAAAATCCTCCGCGCGTCGTCGTCTATAACGGGTTGCGCCAACAGCGCGACCTGGAAACCGGCGAACTTGGGCGTCTTTATTTCGATCAATATGCCATCGAGATAACCCCCAGCCGCGAAACGGCCGGCCTGCGCGTCAAAGATGTCAAGGAACGGAATTTTATTGAATTGTTTGATCATGCCGGCGTGCAGGACGACGGCAAAAATGGAAAAACCCAGCTTCTGGCTGAAGCGCACAGCCGCGTCTTGATGCCTCTTCTGGCGCTCGACTTCACGTTGATCGGCCTTGCCCTGTTGCTGGGTGGAAGCTTCGACCGCCGGGGACACAGCCGTAAAATCATCATTGCCGTCATTCTGGCCGCCTTTCTGGAAGGTCTTTTCCTTGGAACGGCCAATCTTGCCAAGCAACATCTGGTTGCGGCCGCGCTTCTTTATCCCCTGGTCCTGATCCCGATGGCGCTTGGTTTTTTTGCCCTGTCGGGCCACGGCGAGAAGCTTGGCATTTTTTTCCGCCGCCTGGCCGGGGCCCGCCCAAGTGAGGGCCTGCCATGAAAATATCTTCGGCGCTTTTTCGTTATATCGGCAGCCAGTTCCTGACGCATTTTTTCTGCCTGCTGATGGTTCTGCTTGGCATTATCTACATCCTCGATACGATCGAACTGATGCGCCGCGCCGCAGCGCATCCCGATCTTGGCTTTGCCATCATCGCAAAAATGGCCTTCCTGAAATTGCCCGAGGCGGGGCAACATGTGTTGCCTTTTGCCGTCTTGTTCGCATCGATCTTCACTTTCTGGCGCATGACGCGCACGAACGAACTTGTGGTGGCAAGAACCGTCGGGCTTTCCGTCTGGCAGTTTCTTTCGCCTGTGCTGGCGGCAACGATCATCGTCGGTATTTTGGCCACAACCGTCATCAATCCCGTCTCGGCCGTTTTGCTATCGAAATTTTCGGATATGGAAACGTTCTATCTGCAGAAGAAGAGCGAGCTTATCACCATTTCAAAAACCGGCCTTTGGCTGCGCCAGAACGAACCCGACGGCTATTCCCTGTTTCATGCCAGCCGCTTTAGCCCCGAAACGTGGCAGATCAAAGGGCTGATTGTTTTCTACTTTGACAAGAACGACACCATGACCCGGCGGATCGACGCGCCGCAGGCCTTCCTGCGCGACGGCTATTGGGAAGCGCGTTCCGTCACAATTCACGGACGTGAACCGCCGGCGCAGTTTCAGGAAGCTCACCTTATCCCCACGACCCTGACCGCTGATGAAATCGAGGAATCCTTTGCACCGCCTGAAACGCTGCCTTTCTGGCGCATTCCCGAATTTATCGCCCTTATGGAGGAGACCGGCTTTCCGGCCACGCGCCTGAAAGTCCACTATCACTCGCTCTTGGCCCAGCCTCTTTTCTTTGCCGCCATGGTTTTGCTGGCGGCCACGGTCTCGCTCCGGCATCAACGCCGCCAGGGGACGGGGGCCTTGATCGTCCTGGGCATTGCCCTTGGTTTTTTTATCTTTTTCCTGGAAAGCGTCTTGCATGCTTTCGGAATTTCACACAAAATATCCGTGTGGCTGGCGGCATGGACACCCGCGACCGTCAGCCTTCTTCTAGGAAGCGCCGTTCTCTTCCATCTGGAGGACGGTTAACCTAACAGTAATAATATGGAGTTAAAGTATCAGAGGGGGCTCTCCCCAGTCTTTTGGTCGAACGGTTCGTAAAACAATGAAAACGCGCACACTCTCAAAAAATATCATCCAGCTTTTGGCTGTTTCCGCCCTTTGCCTTTCGCTTGGCGCCTGCGCGGGAAGCAAAGACCCCGACATGGCGCGCAAGGCGGCGCCCCGCGAATTGCAAGACCCGCTTGAGCCCGTGAATCGCGCGGTTTTCAGCTTTAATAACGCCCTTGATGTTGTGATTATCGAGCCCGTGGCAAAGCTCTACCGCGCTGTCCTGCCGCAGTTCGTGCGCGATGGCGTCCAGAATTTCATGCGCAACCTGGAAAGCCCCATTCTTGTCGCCAACAACCTGTTGCAGGGTAATGTTGGAGGCGCGGGCGTGGGTATCGCAAGATTTGCCATAAACACAACTGCGGGAGTGGGTGGTCTTGTTGATGTCGCGTCCACTCAGGGCCTGACCTACAAACAGGAAGATTTCGGCCAGACCTTAGCCGTCTGGGGGCTTTCGGACGGCCCCTATCTCGTTCTGCCTGTGATAGGTCCTTCGACCTTGCGTGATACGGCAGGCCTGTTGGTTGACTCTTATGCCGATCCACTGCGCATTGTCACTGAAAACGCTGATAATGAATGGATTTACCACACCAAGGTTATCGTTGACGGCATAGATACCCGTTCGCGCTATATCGAGGCCGTGGCCGATCTGCGCAAGAACAGCCTTGACTACTATGCTTCGGTCCGAAGCATTTACACGCAAAAGAGACGCGCCCTTATCAATAACGAAGCTCAGGGCGCAAACGGGAACGTCCCGGCCTATGACTACGATATGGATTATTAACCTTTGACAAGTATACTCTTGTTGAGGAATATAGCCCCCTGAGGAATCAGGGAAAGTCAGGTCTGGTTATGCGTTTTATCTTGAATAGCTTGAATATCACCACTCTCATCGGCGCTGTTTTTGCGCTGCTGCTTCCCATGGCGGCTCTGGCCGAGGATAAAGGAAGACCGGCCGAAAGCTTCGTCCAGTCGCTGGGCGACAAGGCCATTTTGTCACTCACTGAAAAGAGCCTGACGCGCAAGGACCGCGAACAAACGTTGCGCTCCATCCTCACCGACAACTTTGACGTCGTCACGATCGGCAAATTTGCCATGGGACGTCACTGGAAGGACGCGACCGAGAAACAGCGCGCGGAATATCTTAAGCTTTTTGAAGATATGATCGTGCAGGCCTATACCAACCGTTTCGAGGATTACGCCGGTGAGGTTTTCGAAGTAAGCGGCAGCATGCCCGTTGGCGAGAAAGACACGCTGGTCCATAGCCACATCAAGCCCAAGAACGGCCCGCCGCTGAACGTTGACTGGCGCCTGCGGCAAACAAGCGGGAAATACAAAGTCATTGATGCCGTCGTTGAAGGCGTCAGCATGAGCGTGACGCAACGTTCCGACTTTGCGGCCGTCATCCAGCAGGGCGGCGGCAATGTCGATGCCCTGATCACGTCGCTTAAAAAGCGCGCCGCCAATACAAACGGCTGATTTTTACCTTCCCGGATTTGCCTTTTTCTTTTTCGTGATGCTCTGCGCCGCTTTTTGCCCGTCGCGCATCGCCACGATCTCGGCATGATCGGGGATATGCTTTCTGTCCGTGCCGGGGGGCACGGCAAGCAGTACGGCCGGATTTGACTTCAGGATTTTTTTAGCCGCGCGCTGGACGTCTTCAAGAGTGACCTTTTCCATCTCCGCCAATCGTTCTTTTGGCAGCCGGACGCGCCCCAGATCCTGCAGGCTTTCGGCAATCGTCATGCAATAATCCTGATTGCTCTCGGTCTGCGATAGCAAAGCCGACTCAGCGATCGTTCTGGCTTTGTCCAGTTCCTCCTGAGTTACGTTTTTAATAAGCGCGCGCAGCTCGGAATAGTAAATGTCAATAAACGGCCTGATCTTGTCGGAATCCAACGCACCGTGAAAAATAACGGTGCCAGCATTGCGGTATCCATTCAGCGAAAGACCTATATCCGTCGTCAGTTTTTTCTCTTCTATGACCTTTTTTGAAAGGCGGGATGATCGCCCCCCACACATAATGATGTCAAGCAGCTGGAACGCATCTCGGTCCTTGCCGTCTGCGGTCGGGGCCTCGGCCGCCACAGCCACGCTGCAAAGAGACGTCATTCTTTTGTCCTCAACGCAAAGATAGCCGCCCTTGTACATCGCCCTTGGCAGGGCTTCCACGTCTTGCCTGGGCAGATCGCCGCATTTTTCCGTCACCTGGCGCACAAAATCCTCATGCTTGACGGGACCGGCAGCGGCAAAAATAACATTGTTGGGCACATAGAATCTGTCCCGATATTCCCGAAGGCCTTCGACCGTCATGGCATTCAGTGTCTTTTCCGTGCCAAGAATAGGCCTTCCGTGCGGCTGCCCCGGGTAGGCTGTTTTCATCAGCTGGTCCATCTGGACTTTTATCAAATCGCCGTTGTCCTGCCTTATTTCCTCGATAACGACATGGCGCTCGCCGTCATTCTTGACCGCCTTCCCTTTCTCGTTGACATCCATCTTTCCATCAAGCTCATCATGCTCGATGCGCGCCTTGAAAACCATCTCCGCGCAGCAATCAATCGCCTGTGCAACGCCCGACGGCAGAAGATTGAAAAAGAAATACAACGTCTTGTCCTTTCCCGTCATGGCGTTAAGCCCGCCGGAAAGCTCCCCTTCAATAATGCGGTCAATCTCGCCCGCCGCGTATTTTTCCGTGCCCTTGAACATCATATGCTCGATCATGTGCGTGGCGCCGTTCATTTGCACCGTTTCATTATCCGATCCGACATTGACCCAGGCACCGCACGTGATCAAACCCGTTGGACGCTCGAGCGTGACTATTTTAAGGCCGTTGGGCAATTCAGTGATTTGCGGCCCCGTATCCTTGATCTCGTCCCTCTTTGCAGAAACATTAAAGTCAGGAGCCAGAAAATCATCCCTGACGGCCCGCGCAACCGGAATATCCGCCCCTTCTAACTGTTTTTTCATCATGGCCTTGATTTCACTTTCAGCAGGCAGGGTTGCCAGCGGCCCCACCGCCGTCAGCGCGAACCGATCGCCGGCAAACAGCTGCGCGCAAGCCCGGCGCAAATCGTCGGCTGTCACCTCTTTGAGCCTCTCTTCATACTCCGGCAGTGAAATCAGGCGGTCATACTCCAACAACTGTTTTGCAGAGAGCGCGGATGTTCCGGTGCTTGTTTCCTCAGTTTCCAGCCGTTTCTTTATTAATCGGCCGCGCGCCGCATCAAGGGTTTTATTATCCACCCCGTTTTTAATCATAGCCCCCATGCAATCGAACGCCGTTTGCAAAACCTTGCGTGAATCCTTGCCTGTCGCCGTTCCTATGGTAAAAAGCCCTTCGTTGCCCAAGTCGCTGGCGCTTGCGGCCGCGTAATAAGCCAGCCCCCGTTTTTCGCGGATTTCCTGATGTAACAGCGACGTCATCCCCCCTGCCAAAACCTCTTTTAGCATCAGCGCCGTCAAAAGATCATGCATGTTATCCGCCGGCCTTCTAAAACCCATCCGTATAACCAGCTGGTCGGCTTCCATGTCCTGCCGGTAGTCGCCGCCGGTAAACCGGACGCGCGCCGCTTTAGGCTTGGCTGAAACCGCCGGAATATCGCCAAAAGCCTCGGCCGCCAATTTTTTAGCCCTTGCGGCGTCAATATCGCCCGCGAATGAAAGCACGATGCTGCCCGGATCGGACATCAGTTCAGAATATTTCCGTCTGATTTGATCCTTGGTAAAAGATGCGATTTTTTCTTCGGTTCCCAAAGGAGAAAGGCCAGCCGGTTGCCCTTCGCCAAAAACCGTCTCCGTGTGCTTGATCTTAGCAATGACTTCGGGCGTCGCCTCTTCATTCTCCATTTGTATGCGCTGGATAACCATATCCTTGGCATTCTTGATTTCATCATCTGAAAAAGCAGGATTGCGCACGATATCCGACAGCACGGCAAAAACGTCTTCTGCATGGCGCGTGAGCGCGGTTGTGCCTATAACTGTTTCTGTGCGGTTCGTTTCACTATTAAACCCGCCGCCTTTTGATTCCGCCTCTTCGCAAATTCTTTCAAAACTGCGGCTTTTGGTTCCCCGTTGCATGGCCTCCTGGGTTAAATTGGTCAAGCCAAGCTCATCGGGCGTTTCATGTATCGATCCTCTATTGATATAAATTTCCATCAGAACCGTGCCACTCCCGGGCCGCTCATCGCAGACAGCGCGAATGCCGTTCGGCAGGCGGATAATTTTAGCCATTCTTGTCTTCCCGTTTCTTCCGGCGCGGAATCACCCTTTCCGCGCCACACCCATTTCAAGTCACCTTCATTCTATATATTATATGTTAAAAATTGATTATTTCCTTAATTTTAAAGCCATTTATTCATTAAATATCAGATAGATAATTAATTTCTTGCCATATAAATCAACTACATATATTATGTATAACAAAAACATAAGGCATGACATGGACGCATCTCTCTTTAATGCTGAGAAGAAGACACAATTCGAACGCGACAAAGCAGCGTTTGAGCGTCTGCCCGACTGGCAAAAAACCGGGACCAAAGCTTTTGCCGTTCCCGGTTTCTATTTGCGTCATGCCATCGTCAGCGCCACTAAAATGGTCGTCGGCGCCGTCGAAATCGCTTTCAATCTTGTCTTTCGCCTTCCTTACATTCTGGCCTGGAAGGGACTTAAAAAACTGGCCGACGGAGCCATAGGTCTTGCCAAGCTTGGTATCAAAAGCCTGACCGGGCTCGGAAAAGGCTTGCTGGCCGCGGGACGAAAAACCTTGGGCGCGGCGGGTTCCTGCGTCACATGGCTGGAACAGAAAGGCTGGATCACAGCCGCCAATAAAGAGAAAAAACTAGAAACGTTCGAAAAAGGAAAAGTACAGCTTTTGCAACTCCGCAATGATCTCGTCGAATGGGAGCACGACACAAAAGAAAAAATCGACAAATCCTGGAAAAAAACAAAGAACGATTTAAAAGAATTTGGGCATAAAGCCAAGGATACGCTGGAAAAGCACGGCTCTGTCGGGCTTTTCCGCCTTACCAAATGGGCTTTAAACCCGCAAACCCCCTCTGGGAAGCCGCTGCTTTACTGGAAGCCGTTGAATAAAGCGGCAGGTTTTACCCTTGCCGCCGTTGGTTTTACGGCGCTGGCCTATGAAGTCGGCAAGCTGACGGCGCTTATCAAAATCTGGAACGCCAAATTCCTGGCATCGTTGATCAAGGGCACGTCCATGTCCATGCACGAACTCGCCGCGGAAACGGGGATACACGCAGCTGTAACAGCGGGGGGCGTGGCGATGAAATTCGTTACCCTGCCCATTATCGCCGCCACACGCCAGACATTGAAATCAACCACCTTTACGCAAGGCATCGCCTATCAGTACAACCTGCGCCTGAACGCGCTTGAAGAAAAAAAGGCGGTGCGACGGGAAAAAAATAAATATCTGCGCTGGCTTGGACAGAAAAAACCCCTGACCTTCATCGCCCGTTTTGTCACGCATATCGTGCAGCAGGCCTCGCCGGAATTTTATGAGATTAAAATGCGGCAATATAAAGAAACCACGCCGCCACTACCAGCTGCTTTACCAGATCAGGCCCTGTCTCCCGATTTCAAGGCTGTTGCCCCGCCGCCCTCCCCGTCCGCGCCTACGCCGACGGTATTAAACCCACCGCCCCCGATTCCATAAACCACTCTATAGAAAAACCCTGCCGCCCCGACTAAAATGGCGAAAGAAAAACATGTCTTCTTTCTTTTCCATCAAGGCGGATAAATCCCGCGACAGCGTCGAGTTCAGACTTCAAGGTGTCTGGACCGTGGCGTCATTGTCCGCAATCGACCGCGACCTGACGAAAGAAAATCCGACTGCTTTTAAAAAAGTAATCTTCAACGGCGCAGGGCTTGAGAACCTCGACACCTCCGCCGCCTGGTATCTGAACGACCTCGCCTTGCGCCTGCGCGCGCAAAAAATAACAGTCGACATCACGGGCTTTCATGAACATCACCGCCGTACGCTTGAACGCGTGGCCAGACTTCCGCACGAGCCGAAAATCATCCCGCATGTGCCGGGCGGTCTTCAGGCGCTTCTGATCGGTACGGGAAAAAAATTCGTCGATATAGGACGGGACAGCCTGCGCGGCATCACTTTCTTTGGCCAGTTCCTGTCGAATATTCCGGCGCTTTTCGCGCCGCTCAAGAACTTAAGGCCCGGCAGCGTCGTCTTTCACATCAACGAAGTGGGCCTTAAGGCCGTGCCGATTATCGCCCTTATGTCCTTTTCACTGTCCTTTGTCATGGCCTATCAGGGCGCGGTGCAGCTGAAAAAATTTGCGGCCACGGTTTACACCGTCGATCTTGTCGTGCTTTCAACCCTGCGCGAGCTGGGCGTGCTGATCACCGCCATCATGCTGGCCGGGCGATCGGGTTCGGCCTTTGCGGCGCAACTGGGCACGATGAAACTCAACGAAGAAGTCGACGCGCTGCAAACCATGGGCGTCGATCCCTTTCAGGTACTGGTCATGCCGCGCCTGATCGCCATTCTGATCGCGCTGCCGCTTCTGACCGTGATCGCCGACATGATGGGGCTTCTGGGCGGCTATGCCTATATGAGCGCCTTTCTCGACTATTCCTACCTGCAATACGCCTCGCGCCTGCAGATGGCGGCCGAGATGAAGCATTTTTACGTGGGGCTCTCCAAGGCGCCGGTTTTTGCGCTTCTGATCGGGATCGTAGGGGCCATGCAGGGCCTGCGCATGAGCCGCTCGGCCGAGGAAGTCGGGCAAAAAACCATCACCGCCGTCGTGCAGGCGATCTTCCTGGTCGTCCTGGCCGATGCGCTTTTCTCCGTCGTCTTTACCAAGTTGGGGATTTAGGCAATGGCGCGGGAAGCGATCATCAAAGTCAGAAACCTCGTCAACCGCTTTGGCAGCCATGTCGTTCACGACGGCCTTGACTTCGACATCTTTGAAAACGAGATTGTCGGCGTGGTCGGCGGCAACGGCACGGGCAAATCCGTCCTGCTGCGCACGATCATAGGATTGCAGCGCCCGGCATCGGGCAGCGTGACGATCAAGGGCAATGACCTCTCGAAACTGCCGCCCAAGGATTTTCTGGAGGTGCAAAAGCTCTGGGGTGTCTTGTTTCAAAAAGGCGCCCTTTTTTCCAACCTGACGGTCGCGGAAAACATCGCCTTCCAGCTTAAAGAACGCACCGACCTCGACGACCATAAGATTACCGAGCTTGCCAACATGAAGATCGAACTGGTCGGCCTTCCGGCCAACGCCCGGGCCAAATACCCGTCCGAGCTTTCCGGCGGGATGATCAAGCGCGCGGCGCTGGCCCGCGCGCTGGCGCTCGACCCCAGCATCTTGTTCCTTGACGAGCCCACAGCCGGGCTCGATCCCATTTCATCGGAGGGCTTCGACCACCTGATCCGGGATTTGACCGACCAGTTGGGAATCACCGTTTACATGATCACGCACGATCTGGACACGCTTTTCCGGGTCTGCGACCGTATCGCGGTCCTGGTCGACCGCAAGATCAGGGTCGGGTCGCTGGACGACCACATGAAAGACAAACACCCGTGGCTGCAGGAATACTTCCACGGGGAACGCGCAAAATCAGTCACCAGGAGATAAGCAAAAAATGGAAACAGAAAAATTTTACATGCGCGTGGGGATCTTCTGCCTCTCCGTCATCTTCCTCTTCACCTATTACCTGATGTTCGTAAACGCGGGTAAAGAGCGGCAGAATCTGGTCCGCTACGGCATCTACTTCGACAATTCGGTTTCCGGCCTTGCGCGCGGCGATCCCGTCAAGTTCAAGGGCTTTGACGTCGGCATCGTGGCCGACATTCGTTTTGTCACCAACGATACCGACCGGATTCTGGTCATCGTTGAAATCGCAAGCACCGCACCGGTGCGCGAGGACACCGTGGCCTCCGTCGATTTTCAGGGCATTACAGGCACGACCTACCTATCGCTGGAAAACGAAACCCCGGACAAGGCCATTGCGCTGCTGAAAAAAAAGGACGGCCAGCCATATCCCATGATCCGCTCGGAACCATCCGACTTTCAGGCCATCATGGCCTCGGCCCCCAAGATGATGGGCGAACTGGCGCAGGCCGCCAACCAGATGCAAAAACTTCTCAGCGACAAGAACGTGGTCGCGGTGCAGGGCGTGATTTCCGAAGCGCACGACGTCATGGCCGAAGCCAGCGCCGCATTGCGCGAGCTTAAAATGCTGGCCCGCACACTGCGCGAGGACCCGTCGATCATCCTGCGCGGCACAAGCTATGAAGGGTACAAGGCCGGACAATGACACAGGCGAAGAACGCATTTGCGACTTTTTGTTTTCTGGCAGTTGCCAGCATCGCGGCCTGCACCCTCACGCCCAAGGACACGGGCAAGGCCTATATGTTCGCGCTCTCGCCCGCGCCGGTCGCATCCGCAACGGCCCCGGCTGAAACGCGCCTTGTCGTCAGCCTGCCCGCGACATCGCCCGAGCTTGACACCTATCGCGTCGCGCTCACCCGCGACGGCGGCGTGCGCGATTATTACGCGGGCGCGCGCTGGGCGGATTTCCTGCCCGTGCTGGTGCAGGACAATATCGTAAAAACGCTGGAGCGCGCGGATCTCTTTAAAATCGTGGCCGCCGATCAGACCGCGCTGGAAGGCGATTTTTCCCTCAAGATTGAAATCCGCGACTTTCAGGCTGAATATGCGGCAAAAGACGCTCCGCCCACCATCAAGCTCCGCCTTGTCGTGAGCCTGCTTGACAGGCTCGACCGCCGCGTGATCGCCAAAATGGATGCCTCAAGCCACGGCATGAAAGCCCAGAGCAATACGCTCCCAGCCATCCGCGCGGCCTTTGAAAAAGCTTTCGACCAGTGCCAGAGGCAACTGGTCGAAAAACTCAAATCGGAAATGCTGCCTAAGAATTAGGGCCGTCCGGGATTGACGAAGCGGTCGCGCTGCTGCTGCATCGCGCCGCCCATATTGCCCGCGGGCGTGCCGCCCGGCACATTGCCGCCGCCCATGTCCGGCTGGCCCGTCAGGCCATTGGGACCCACAATGGATCTCATGCCGGAACCGCCGCCATTGTTTCCACCACCGCCATTACCATCGCGGCCAGGATCACCCTGATTGGGCGTATGCCCGCCCATGACCGGGCCGCCAGTATTGCCCGAAGAACCGCCGCCGCGCTGACCGGCACCCATGCCTTCACCGCCGCCGGCACCGTCCTCACCCGGCATCATGCTCTTGTCCTTGCCACCGCCAACCTTTTCACCACCAGCTGGTTTTTCACCCCCTGCCGGTTTTTCACCGCCGCCCTGCTGACCGCTGCCCTGTTGACCACCACCTTGTTGGCCGCTGTTCTGCGGCGGATTGTTGTTGCTGTTGCCGCCGCTTTGTCCCTGAGGTTTGTTGTCACCACCTTGTGACGGATTGTTCTGACCACTGCCCTGATTGCCATGCTGGCCGCCTGGACCATTCTGTCCGTGGCCTTGCTGGCCGCCCGGCCCGTTCTGTCCGTGACCCTGTCCTTGGCCCATGCCAGGCATGCCGGGACCATTCTGACCATGACCGCCGGGCTGTTGTTTATTGTCATTGCCGCCATGTTGACCACCACCTTGCTGACCGGGCATACCGGGCATGCCGCCGGGGCCGTTCTGGCCATGACCAAGACCGCCGGGTTGCTGTTTGTTGTCATTACCACCGTGTTGACCACCACCTTGCTGACCGGGCATACCGGGTATGCCTCCGGGGCCGTTCTGGCCATGACCGCCACCCATACCACCGGGCTGCTGTTTGTTGTCAGCGCCCATGCCAGGAACGCCTGGAACGTTCTGGCCGCGGCCACCCATACCCTGGCCCATTCCACCATGGCCCATGCCTTGGCCCATGCCCTGCATGTCTTTCATATCCTTGCCCATGCCGCCAGCGGGACCGTTTTGCCCATGGCCACCGCCCATCCCTTGTCCGACGCCCGGCGCATTTTGACGCCCGCCACCCATGCCCTGACCGATGCCGGGCTTATCCATTCCCTGACCAATACCGCCAGCAGGAGCGTTCTGACCATGACCACCGCCCATCCCTTGTCCGACACCCGGCGCATTTTGACGTCCGCCACCCATGCCCTGACCGATGCCAGGCTTATCCATTCCCTGACCCATGCCACCGACAGGGCCGTTTTGTCCATGGCCGCCACCCATACCTTGCCCGACGCCCGGCGCATTTTGACGTCCGCCACCCATGCCCTGACCGATGCCGGGCTTATCCATTCCCTGACCCATGCCACCGACATGACCGTTTTGCCCATGGCCCCCGCCCATACCTTGTCCCGGACCTTCTTGTCCCATGGCCTTGCCTTTACCTTTCGGGTCTTCAGGCTTTGGACCAATCCCCATGCCATGTCCACCACCCATCTGCCCACCCGGAGGAGGCGACATCATCATCCCACCCGGTTTATTGCCGTTACCCATCATGGGACCCGCCGCAAGGGCTGGAACCGCCAAAGCCAAAGAAGACACAACGGCAAGAAGGGCAAGCTTGGAGACGCGCATGACATAATCCTTTTCTAAAAAGTAATCGGGCAGAACCTTGCAAGAAGGTTAAGTAGAATTACAACTCCGGTCAATCCCGCCTCTTCCAAAAGCATCATTTCCATTATACAAATGAGTGGTCTTAATTTCGCAGCTTCCAAAAGCAGGAATAAATACATTATGAATAATAAAATCCTGTCACTTGCACTGGCTACCAGTTTTTTTGCCCTTTCGATCCTGCCGGCAAAGGCCGAGGAGTTCATTTTCGTCCGGCCCGGAGATCCCGACCGCATCTTCAAGCGTAATGAGGCGCTGGTCATCGAACTTCCCGCGAGCTTAAGCCAAGACGATCTCAACACCCTTTTTCTTGAGCTTGACGGCGTCGACATCACCCAGATGGTCGCACTCAATGGCACTCAGGTGGTCTTCACGCCCGCATCGCCTTATGCGTCGGGCTCGCACGCCTTGCGTCTTGTACGCATGGGCGCCAACGGCAAACTGGTCGAAATCAACCGCTGGAGCTTCATGGTTGCGGGCGGC
>FRDC01000646.1_pt2 | contig 27949 bp, 49 predicted proteins | sample 1106171 | NCBI WGS metagenome assembly FRDC01 (sample SAMEA3930566, study PRJEB13176) | freshwater metagenome | biome: Drinking water system; feature: drinking water; material: water | place: Singapore | collected 2014-12-20 | reverse complement strand
GTTGCAGCCTCGACAGTCAGCTTTCTGATGTCGTCCGCATCCAAGTCCCCGTCGCCGTCTTGGTCGAAGTTGTCGTCTAGCCCGGCTAGAAAGCGCAGAGAGATGCCGTACTTGGTCGGCCCGCCGTCGTCGTTGGGGTGATTCACATAACCACCCTCATGTTTCAGGATTGTGGGAATTGCAATTTCAAAGCTGCTCACGCCGCCTGCTTCTCCTGCTGGACTGTTTTGCCCTGAGCGCGAAGCTCGCGCACAAGGAAGCCCTGACGCTCTCTGGCAGAGTCCTGTGCCTGCTGCGCCGTCACGATGTAACGGCCCTCGTAGGGGTCTTTCTTCGGCTCACGCGCCGCTGTGATGCGCGCCACTTCCTTGTCTCTGCACACTGTGCAGATGGCTACTTTGTATTCGGGGTCGCGGTTCATACGTTCCCAATGCTCGGCGGCACGCGGACAGTACCGACAAACGATGCGGTCGCTGCGTTCGAGCAGGTAGGCTTGAACCTCGTCTTCCTTCATAAACGGTACGAGTCTTCGCACGTCCTCGATTTCACGTATCGGCTCAAAGCCGAACGCGAGTTGCGGAAACTGAAAACTCAGCCGAGCTACAGCCTCTCGATTGGCCGGGTTCGGGAAGGTTTCTTTGAACGTCTTTTCTCGCTTCGGTTTTTGCGCGCTTGCGGCTTCCGCGCTCGCCGGGACTGCTTGTTCATCGTGTCCGGGCATGTTCTTAGAATACGCACCGTGGCAGGTCAATATCCGTTACTACCTGCGGTTCCTTTCCGCTCAAACGAGCGACTTCAGCCTTGAGCGCAGCCCATTCTTCGCAAGGAATCTGCGCGTACTTCTTGTTTGCGCCTACGGCGCTCTTGCCCTTCTCGGTTTTGAGCGCAAAGGCGTGTGCCAGCACCGAGCCAGTCAGGGTGAGCAAGGTGTAGAACAGGCCGGTAGCGACTGCGAAGGTCACGCCGAACTTCCCCTGCACATAGTCGAACAGTTTTGAAATGATGATGGCCTGCGAAGCAAACCAAACACCGTTAGAGAAAAAGCCAGCCTTGATGTGCCGCATGATGCTGGCGCTGTTTCTGGCACGGCTCACGAAGGTGAAGGCGAAGTTCTGAGCAATCAGAACGTGTGCCCACAAAGCCCATTCGCCGTACCCAGCAAAAGCTGCCGCCGAAGACAGCACTGCGTCGTAGAACAATGTCTCTTTCCAGTTGGCGACCATCCACTGCGAGGATGCTTCGAGCCAATGCTCAATCTTGGGGGAGAGCGCAGCGGTTACTGCGCCCCACCCCTCGGTCAGCCACTTCTTAAACTCTGTCAAAAGACGCATCACCTCTCCTTGTCGCGCAAGTTGCGCTGTTGTCTAGTCAATTTTCGTGATGTTGAAGAACTCGACGCGAGGGCCAATCGCCTCTTTCTTGTCTGGCCGAATGATGAGTCTGCCCCTCATCACGCTGTTGGTCACAGTGCCGTAGTACACCGGGCCGTCTTCCCGGCCAAGGTTGAACTTCACCCGGTCTCCCGGTTTAAGCTGCTGCTCGCTCATTTCTTGCCTTTCTGACCCCTTCGAGGATTTTCTTTTGCAGGTCTGGGTTGTTGCTGACCAGAGCCAGTACCGAATCTCGGCCCTGCCCGATGCGGTCGCCTTTGTAGCTGAACCAGCTTCCGCTTTTCTCCACGACACCCTCGGCCACAGCCGCGTCAATCACTGTGCCAAGCCCGTCGAAGCCTTTGTCGAAGTACAGTGTGACGGTGGTCTCACGGAATGGCGCAGACAGTTTGTTCTTGGCTGCCTTGATTTTTACAGCGTTGCCGACAATCTTGTCACCTTCCTTGACAGACTGAATCCGGCGAACATCCAGACGAACGCTGGCGTAGAACTTCAAGGCTCTTCCGCCTGTAGTGGTCTCCGGGCTGCCGAACATGACGCCTATCTTGTCGCGTATCTGGTTGATGAAGATGAGCGTTGTGTTCGTCTTGGCGACTAGCGCGGTTAGCTTTCGACACGCTTGTGACATGAGGCGGGCCTGCAAGCCCATCTGAGCGTCGCCCATGTCCCCTTCAAGTTCGGCTTTTGGAACTAACGCCGCCACGGAGTCCACAACCACGACACCGAAGGCTTGGGACTCAATCATCTGCTCGGCCACAGACAAAGCCTGCTCGCCGTTGTCCGGCTGTGAAACGTACAGGTCTTTGACCTTGACGCCCAGACGCTCGGCCCAGTTCGGGTCGAGGGAGTGCTCGGCATCCACAAAGCCGCAAAGCTCGCCTGCACGCTGTGCAGAGGCCACGGCGTGCAGCGTCAGGGTTGTCTTGCCGCCCGCTTCTGGCCCATAGATTTCAACAATGCGGCCACGGGGCAGTCCGCCGATGCCTAGCACATCTTCGTCCACGGAGAAGATGCCGGTCGGGATGCTAGGCCAATCAATGCCTACTTTGGACGCGAGGCTAAAGACTGTGCCTTTGCCGTGCTCCTTCTCGATGTTGGCGATGGCAACCTCAGCAGCTTTCTTGCGCTCTGCTAGGTTTCTCGGAGCTTCAGTTTGCACGGGCGACCCACTCCAACACCGGGGTTGATTGGTCGTACAACTCAACGCCGCTTTCGAGCTTGACCAAATCGTGCAGCCGTAGCTCGTTGCCTGTACGGACGGCCTCTTCCATCGAGTCGGCCAGCACTTCTGTGCTGAACTCGGCCTTGACTGAGACTGTCACGCTGAACTTTTGTTTCTTGGTTTTCACTACGCCCCCAGCCTTTCGTGCTCTTTTGGGTACTGCTTGGCCAGTCGCACCAACTCTGCCGCGAGTGTTTCTGCGTAGTAGGCGACGTTTTCTGGCAGCGCGTTGATTAGCACGGCCAGTTTGAGGTGTCTTAGCTGTGCGTCTAGCGTTGCAAGACGCCCGGCCACGGACGGGTACTCCGGCATCGCTTTCTCAGCGCGGGCGATGTTTGAGAGCGTCTCAGGCTCGTTGAAGTACACGTACACAGTCGGTCTGGGCGGTTCACTTGGCGGAGCGGGTGCTTTTTGTGAAATACTAATCACCTTGCTCATCGGATATCCTTTGGCCGCAGGTAGCGCGCTAGCGGGTGGATACGGCGGGAGATGAACGCCGCACCCACCCGATTCATCATGTCCTCTGTCAAAATCCCTGCCTGAAAATTCTCGTACTGCTTGGGGTTGAGGACGCTTCGGGCGGCAAGCTCCACATCAGCTATAAAGTCCGATGGCGTTGCCTCAATCACCCCCTGTGGCCGGTTAGAGCCGGGAGCTTGTCCGAAGTTCGCGTAGAACTTCCCACAGCTATACGTGCCAACAACGGACTTAACTTCCAAGTATCGGTCGTGGATTTCGGTGAAAACTGCGCGATACCTTGAAAGTTGGTTTTCACGTCCCGTTCGGGACTGTCGCTTTTTTTGAGGTTTCATCAGCCCTTTGCTGAACTGCTGCGGCAAGAAGCCGCATGAAGTCAGACAGGCGTAGCGTTGCTAGAGGCTCGGTTCTATTCCTAGAATGTGCCAGCATCACTAGGCCGCTCTTACTGCTATACTTCTGGTAGTGCTCTTCAAACGTAGTGCCCACGTTCAACTTTTCGACGTTCTTGCACTCGACTGCCAGACTATCGAAGACGCGCTGCGCGGCTGGGCTGAGTATCAGGTCAGCCCCGCTCTGCCCCATGCCCCGGCTCTCCACGTCCCCGTCCGTCAGTCCGTGCTTACTTCCTAATTGGCGAAGAAGGTCTCTTACGTGCTGCTGTAACCGGCGACCCTTCGCCTTTGCGCTTGCCGTTTTCATTCGGTTGGTATGGTGTTGCGAGACGCTCTTTGCTGCTGTTGCTGCTGTCGGCGTATGGTCGCTTTGAGAAGAGCGTCGGTGTCAACAGCGCCGTTTCGTTTGATTGGAAACTCGTCGTCCTTCGAGATACTGAGTGCGGCCAGTAGCGTTGCTACCTCTTCTTGCGCTTCTTGGCCCAGATGCTTTTGCTGAGTCTCCGTCAAAGCGTTGAACTGGGTGTTGACATCTGCGGCGGTGATGTTGAGAAGGCCGCAGGCAAACTTGAACCGGGCGTGCTGTTCAATCAGCAGAGCCGCTAAGTGCAGCGACTTTTGCTTCCACAGTTCGGTCTGGTGTTCGGTGGAGTTCGGTTCTTCGGACACGGTACAGGCACCCCCAGCATTGAACTTCTTTGTAGCCCCACTCGACGGTGTTCTCGACCTTGAGTTTTCCGCTACCGCCGCACAGTGTGCAGTCGTTAGCGGCGATGACCTCGACGGGTTTTGCTGGCATCCTCGTCCTTTCGAGAGTTGACGAACACGGCGTACCGATAGACGCCTCGCCTTGCTACGCCGAATAGAACCGCGTTAATTCCTTGCGAAGCGCACTTTGCGGTGTACACGTAAAGTTCCTGTATGGAACGCTTTCGTTTCGCCCAGTTCGTGAGCCGGTTCGTCTCTGTGATGGCGATGCCGTTGTGCGTTTCACCGAGCACGCCTTTGGGAATCCCTTGCTTGTCTGCCCAATTCCAGCCTTTACGCATGAGAATGTTGAAAAGAGGGCGACTGGTTCCGATTGCAGCCGCCCCCAAAGTGTCGGTACGTTGGCGTCCCCACGCTACGTACACTGTGTTGGGCTGCCCCAACACCTATATACAGTAGCACACTTTCAGTCGTAATGCAAGCTGTTTTTGTGTCTAGCTATTCCGTCTGCGGCTCGGCTTGAGTAGAAGCCTGACCAGCAGCATCAGTGCCAGAAGAATCAGGGCCACTCTGTCCAGAGTTCTCTGCCACAGGTGGCTCAGTCTGCGGAGCATTGGTCTTGTCAGTCTCCTCGTTGTGACGATTACGAAGCGTTGTGATGCCCATGTGTCTCCTTTAGATTTCAACTGCGACTGCCTGTGGTTCTTCCGTAGGCAGGGTTAGGGTTGTTTGTTTTTCGACCTTGACCTTTGCAAAGTCGTCCGGTCGAAGGGTTCGTACAGTGCTCTTGGCACCGTCCATGAGAAGAGTGCAGACCCCGCCCGGCGCGTAGCGGCTCAGGTCAACACGGACTAGCATTTCGGGGGAGAAGTTTTCCTCGGTTTCTAAGAAACCGTTGAAGTCACCCTCTCGCACCTTGCCGATTCTGTTCCGGTGAAGTGCAATCATGGCGTCCACGTCTTTTTCAATCGCGCTAGACCCGTTAGAGTTCCGGGCGCTGACGATTTCACCCTCACGCACACGGTTTGGTTGCACAATCAGTAGAATCAGGATGTTCAGTTCCATCGCCAACTCTTTGAACATTTTCGAGTAGCGCGACATTTCTTGAGCGTTGTGTTCAATGCTGCGGGCGAGGAACTGAAGGTTGTCGAACACCACCACCTTCACCCCGTACCGGCGCACCGCCTGACGTATCAGGTCAAAGGCGTCGTCTGCCTTGCTGACGCGGGTGTACCCAAACAACAGGTCGGCGGGATACGCTTTCGCCGCGTCGAGTGCCTGCTGCACATGCTCTTTCCGTAGCTGGTTGTCGTCCAGTTGACACTTGAACGACACCCACTTACGCACCAGCGCCTTCTGTGGCATCTCAAGGCAGATGTTGAGTCCGCTGATGCCGTTCACCGCGTAGTGGTCGAGCCAGTTCATCGCCATTGTGGTCTTGCCCACTTTTCCTTCTGCGATGATGCCGATGACCTCTCCGTAGTTGGCCCCGCCGAGACGCTCCGTTAGCGGTTCCCACGGTGTGTCAAGCTCGGCACGCTTCTCCCCGTGCTTCTCGATGTCGTCTAGCAACTCTTGAATAACAGCGGGCAAAGGCTGCACACCGTTCACGTCGAACGGCCTTGCCTGTTGTTTGAGAACCTCGAAGTCTTCCGGCGTGTGTCCGGCTTGAAACCACTCGTTAATGTCTTTGCCCGGAGTTCCGTCGTCTTTGAGGAACTCCGGCAAGGCGATGTTGAAGACTTTCTCGATGCCGAGACGTATGGCCATCTCGCGTGCGGCCTGCTGGCCCACCTTGTCTCGGTCGTACAGAGTGTAGATTTTCTTGGGAGCGGCGTTGTCCAACTTGGTAATCCACGCCGCCTTTTTCATGTTCGCGCCGGGAACTCCCACCACGTTCTTGATACCGTTCGACATGCAAGACAAGGCATCGGCCTCGCCTTCTACGAAGATAAGCTCGTCCATTCCCTCAACGATGACGGATTCGTTGTAGAGGGGAGCTTCACGTCCGGCTGAACTGCGAAACTCTTTCTTAGCTGGCGGAACCGTGCGGTACTTCACGTAAACGAGGTTCCCCTGCTTGTTGAAGTACGGGATAACCACCCACACCTTGTCGAAGGATTCTTCGACGCCGAGGCCCATGCTCTCGATGACTTCCATCGTGTAGCCGCGTTCGGCCACAAGGTAATCGAGCACTTCGCCGTAACGAGGGTCGTTGTGCAGGCGGCGCTTGGCGGCAGCAACGTCCGGCAGAGCAGCCGGAGCTTGGCCGGAGAGGGCCATGTCCTGTAGGGACATTAGACCGTACTCCCGGTCGCCCAGCCGCTCTCGAAGCTGGAACAGGCTTCCTTTCTCGCCACAAACAAAGCACGTCCAAAGACCGTCCTTTGCACCCCCGCCGACATTGATATAGAACTTGTAATTGGAATGTCCGCAAAGTGGGCAACTTTCTATTGCTATTTGCTCTGCCCCGCTAGGCTTCGAGTTCCATGCTTTTTGGTCAACGTAAATCTGTGCCTTGGATGTTTCGGTAGAGATTTCAGGCATCTTTCCAGTTTCTCCCCGTAATAAGGTGACATATAGTGCTTCGGTGAACACCAAACATCTTGGCAAGGCGACGATAACCAACGCCCTGAGCATTGAGCTTTTTTATTTCTTTAGCCTGCTCCAATGTCAGCTTTGTCCCAAGACCTCTTCTGGCGTTCTCTGCTCGCGTGACGGGTTCTAAGTGGTCTGGATTAACACAGCGCGGATTTCTGCACTTATGGTCTAAGTCAAACCCGTTAGGTATAGACCCGTGTTTTTGTTCATAGAACATTCTGTGTGCTGGCACCAGCTTCTTTCCATTCCACGCCACACCATACCCTGTGTCGCTCAGTGCCTTGTTCCACAACCAACAGCCCGACACGGCGTCTCGTTGATAACTCCCGGTTTCCATCAGGCTCTTTTCCACGTCGCAAGAAGCGTATCTCCGGGCTTTCCAAACAGGCTGACGGACTTCACCGCGAACCCTGTGGACTCAAGCATAAAGGGCCACACTTCAGACCTGTGTGTGTAGTCCATGCCCAACACATCCGTCGTGTGTGGGTTTGGCGTTGTGAGGACAATGCCTTTGCGTGCGGACTGCTGCAAGGCTTGCACCAAACGCAAAGGCTTGTCTAGGTGTTCTATGAACTCGATGGCCGTGAACCACTCCGGCTGCACGGTCGGGTTCCAGTCTTCGAGGTTGATGCCGTCAATGGCCCCGTCCAGAGGAACGTAGCGACCGCGCCAGTTACGTGTCTTGCGTAGATAATAGTAGTCGAAGTCACAACGACCTGCGCCAACATCCACCAGCATGTCGGCGTCACACAATCCCATAGTGCTTAGGGCATCTGCTACAGCCTTGAATCTACGGCAACGAAACGAGTAACATGACCGCCGCGAACTCAGGTAATCGCGGCAGTCCTGCAAGTGCTGCTCAGTAGTCTTCTTCACGCGGCGGTCTCCTCTGTTCAGCGGCTTTTCGGATGTGTTCAGGGTATGACGACGCGATGCTGCTCCCCACACACTGCGTGGGTGAATTTTCCAGCCTGAACTCCGGGCACGTTTCTTCTAGCCGTGTTAGGAAGCGTTCAAGACTGTCGTAACTGGGGTCTGAGATTTCTGGGTTGTCCAGCACGTAGTACAGGTAACGATGGTAGAGACATAGGTCGGTCAACCACCGAATTTGACGCTCCTCACTCATGGCCGGGCCGGGCCTTGCAGCGCAGGCGCTTTGAAAGCGTGCCACTGCTTCCACGCCGCCTCTAGCTTTTTTTGACTGTCGTCGTGTTTGCGGACGTTTTCCTCTCGATTCAAGCGTTTTATGAGTTCAGCCAGTCGTGTGCTGTGACAAGCGATTGGAAGTCCGTCAATGAAGAGCGACGGTTCAAGGCGCGATGCTAGAACGACTTTAACCCCGTTATGAGAGGTGCTCCAATCGAAAGGCTTGAACTCTCTTTTCCATGCCTCGAAGGGAAGTTCTTCCAGCAAAATTAACCAACGCTCGTAGATGGACATGGGCTGCTCCTTTCAAAGAAACAGGTGTGGGTCTCGTTGATTTTTACGTGCTTGACCACGGCGAACAGTTCTCGCCGCCAGTCGGAGCCAAGCGCGGCTTGGGCTGCGACGCGCTGAATGTCAGTGAAGACAAGACCTTCAGCTTTGACGACCACGTGGAACTTTCCCTTGCCCCGTGACGGCGAAATTTTGTACGTCGCGGTCGGGAACATTCCCTTGAAGGTCTCCTCGAAACGCTCTAAGAAGCGTCCCAGATCGTCGAGGCTGTCTATGTCAATGAAAAGCTCGTCCGCAGCCGGAGTGACTACTGTGCAGCCGCTCGGTGGACGGGGCTGTGCAAGGATGTCTTTCAGGTCGTTTCCGTAAGACGTGTTACGCCACGTTCCGTGCTTCATGCAGGCCACAGCTTTCTGTACACTCAAGGTACTTTTGGATGTTTTCTGCCCCTACGGGGTTCTGCGAATGGACGCGCCATAGCTTGATGCCGTAACCAGCCTCAATGAGCCACTGAGCACAGTGCAGCCCGGTCTTTTCCTTGAAGCGTTCGTAGTTGATTTTCTCTTCCGGGTCAGGGTCGCAGAACGGGTAGTGCTCGAACGCAAGGTCGTGGTCAAAGCTGATTACGTCGGGAACGCCGTTCTTCTCGACATATGCGACAAACTCCTCAAAGCTGCGGACAACCGCCCACTCAGAGTTTGGCGCGTTGCGAATATCGTCCAAGAAGAGCCGGGTTTTGGGCGGGGTTGTCCTGCACGGGCAGGGCGCAAAGGCGTCCTGCATACACGACGTGCAGCGAAACTTGCCTGCGATTAGCGTCACCATTTGTGGTCGTCTCCATATCCCCACGTGATGTAGAAATTCCCGTGGCGTCCTGTGTGGCCCCTACGCCGAATACAATGGTCAACATAGATACTGCTGTGGTACGGGTTGGTTACTTTGGAGTGGCACCGCTCTTGAGTGAACAGCCAACGCACCCACCAGAGAAAGCTCACAAACCAGCCCGGAGAGTCACATTGTTCCGACTTGAGGATGCTCATGCTACGGCTACTCCTTTGTGCTTGCGCGCAAAGAACTCGTTGAGCTTATGCGCGGCTTGGCCTTTTGTAATGTTCGGCGGAACCGGAATACGCAGACGACGTAGCAACGCTAGCTGCTTGTCTGTGGCTCGGTCTTCGTGCCATTTAGCCTGACGGCGCAGCAGATGAACAAGGTCACTGCCAAAAGTGCTGACCATGTTGTCGGCTGTGCGGAAGGCTTCGGGCAGACTGTCGCTCTTCTCGGTGAACTTGTTGCCCTTCACTGTGCCGGTAACTGCCCACTTGCCGAGCAAGTCCTCGGTGATAACGACACTTTCCTTGCCCGGAAGCAACAGGACGAAGCTCTGCCCGTCTGTTGCCGCGTGCCACTGAAGGAGTGAGTTGTCTATGACGGGCTGGGGGAACTTCACCTCGAACAGATTGACCTGCTCCACCACGGCGCTGAGTTGCTCAAGGCTGGTGACTTGGCTCAGGTCGGCGTTCGGGTTGCTGGCCTGTGCCTCTTCAAATGCCTTGACCGCTCTGGTTGCCGAGCCGCCCTTCAAGTCCAACTTGTTGCCTAGCCCAAAGATGCTGGTCAGCGTAATCAGGCTGTGACGTGTCGTGTTGTCCACCACGTCCATCAACAAGCAGTCTTGCTTGGTTAGAACCTGACCGGCTGATTTCGCCTCGTTGAGATTCGTCACGCCTTCCGGTATCCGCGTGCCCCGGCCAGCCATCTGCACGAAGAGCAGGTTGCTCTTCGTGGGCCGAGCCATGATAATGCAGCCTATTCCGGGGTCGTCGTAGCCCTCGGTGAGCACCGCGCAGTTGCAAAGAACGCGAAGACCTTTGCTTCGATGGAAGCGAAGTTTATCGGCTCGATGCGGGTCGTCTCCCCACACAGCTTCCGCAGGTACTCCGTACCGCTTGAAGGCTTCTGCGAGAGACTGTGCATGAGCGATGTCGGTAGTGAACGCGATGGTCTGTCTGTCGTGGGCATGTTTCATCCATTCTCTGACAATCAAGTCATTACGGGCCGGGGTGTTCACCGCGCTAGAAAGCTGCTCGGTTACGAAGTCACCGGCGCGGGTCTTCACGTCGTCCAGCCTGACGTTGGTGTTGACGCGGACTCCGCGCAGGTCAACCAGCCAGCCCTGCTTAATCGCATCCAGAATCGTCATCTGGTACACGATTTCGTCGTACACTTGGCCGAGCGCCGCTCCGTCGCCACGGTTGGGGGTCGCGGTCACGCCAAGCAACAGCTTGCGGGACAAGGGAAGCGTTACGCCGAAGTGACTGAACACGGTTTGGTAGCTTGGTGCGGTGCTGTGATGAGCTTCGTCGCAAATGATGCAGTCGAACTCATCAGGCACAAAGCGGGCGAGCCTTGAGCTACCGGCGCGGCCTAGTGTCTGCACACTGGCCACTACGAAGGTGTCGGTCGGCTTGGCCCACAAGTCCCCCATCTCCACACCCACCGTGCAGCCGGGGTTCCACTTGGCAATCTTTTCTGCGGCCTGCTGTGCAAGCTCTTCTCGATGCACCAGCACCAACACGCGGCGCTGGAAGCCGAAGAACTCGCGGACAGACGCAAACACCACAGTCTTGCCCGTGCCGGTGGGCAGAGCGATGAGTTGTCGTGTGACGCCGGACTCGAACTTCTTCTTGCTGGTTTCTAGCGACGCTAGTTGGTATGGGCGAAGATTCATGGGGTAGGGTCTTCGGTTACGTGCTCGACAATGAGGTAGTGCAGCGTGGTCAGCACGCGCTCACCCTTCTCGGTTTTGAACTCAAGAGTGCCTTGTCCGGGGTGCGCCTTGATGAGAGTGCTCGGCACGTTCTTGTACACATAGCGGTTCCCATACTCAATCAGTGTGACGGTACTCTTTGCCATGCTCTCTCCCTTTTCACTGGAATGAAACGAATCTCTGAGTTTGCATCGTTGCCTAGCAGGGTTAGTTTCCCAGCATGAACGGCGTCGTGGCACCTGATGCACAGCGTAATCAGGTTTTCCGCTGTGTCTTTGCCGCCCTGAGAACGAAAAACAACGTGGTGCGGGGTCAGGTTCTCGCGGGATTTGCAGCACCGGCACTTCCAGCCATCACGGGTGTACACCGCCAACACAAGCCGCTTATACTCTTGTGCGCTTAGGTGTCCCTTACGCATAAACCTCAGTGAACCCGTGTGGTAGGAGCGTCTTCCGGGAACGGCTCGGTTATAGCGTGCTGCTTACGCAGACCAGCAGCAATCTCGCCCATCTGAAGCACACCGGCCTTCAGAAGAACCGACACGTCGTTGGCAGAGTAAGGAAACCCCGCGCCCACCATGTCCCCGGCAATTTTTGTCAGGGTCTCTTTGTCATTGGCAACAAGCTCCATCACCTTCACCAGCACTTTCAGTTCACGCGGGTGAAGGGACAGTTGAAAGTTCAGACCGTCAAACTGAGTCAGAATCATCGCTAGACTCCTTGAGGAGTTCTCCGTAGTTGTTCTGGTCTTGCACGAAGGCTTGGCACAGGTACTCCATGCAAACCCCGGACGTTATGTCCACCGGGTTTCCGGCAGCGTCTTTGCGGTCTCCGTACTGCCTGCGAATCAGTTCAAAGGCCGGGTCAATGTAGTTTTCCTTGACCGACATCGGCACTTTGATGGTGAGAAACACAAACGGCTCTTCGCCGCCGCCCGACTTAATCTTCTGCACTTTGGTGCGAATGTCATCCAGAGAGGATTCTTTCGCCTCGCCCACTAGGAGCTTGATTTCATCTCCGTGTACCTCGGCGTCGAGTGAGAAGATTTCTTTCAGCTTCGACAACTTGGCCGCACGAAGCTCTTCCCTTGAAATGCCCAGCAGCTTCGCGTTCTCGACAATCTTGATGAGGTAGTAGGCAGTTCGCTCGGACATATCCAAGCCGCTGCCTTGCTCAACCCAGTCCCCAAAGCGCGGGAAGCCGTAGTGAATGTGGTAGTCGCCTCGCCGCGCCTCGGCCAAAAGTTCTGCGATGTCCAGCAGACCGTCGAACATATTGACGCGCAAGGCGTCAATCTTTGTGCGGACTTCTATAGCCCGCTCGTATTCGTTGCTCTTTACGAGCACATCTTTTTTCTCTTTGCTCAAGCTGCAACCTTTTCTTGGAACTTCTCTTTCCGGCGACGCTCAACCTTCACCTTGCCACGGCAACCACCTGTGCAGTGCCACGTGCCCAGACCGACGTACTTGGCTGGCTGCTTGTTCTTGCCCTTCACGCGAATGGGGCGGTTAGACTTGTTGGTGAGCGGTTCTTTCTGTGCCCCGGCCCCGCACTTGGTGCAGTAGTAGTAGTAGTACATGAACGCAACTTTGCTAGCCATGCTAGACTCTCCTCAGTGAAATGGTTTCAGACCGTGCTCGGTGACGTAACGAACGTCATCGTTGTGCTTCAACATCAGTTCTTTGCAGTGCTCACAGCACCGCATTACTGCGGTTGGGTCGTCGGTTGTCCGGTGGCCGCAGTTCGGACATTCCCAAAACACGGGGGCAATCTGCACAGTGTTCATTCGCTATTCCCGAATCGCAAACGGCTCAACAAAAAGAAGTTGGGGGCGAGTTGCCCCGCCCCCTGCGGTTTAGGCAGCCGCGCCAGCGAAGGCGGGCTGATAGCCGAAGCTACCCAGCCATTCCTTCAACCTGCGGACTGCGTTCTTCGCAAAGCCAAACAGAGTGTTGGCATTTTTGGTTTGGTCTCTCTTGTAACGCGCTCAACCTTGCGCGACACGAAGCTCTACCACCACGTTAGCTGTCGAATCCTCTCATCCCCGTCGAGTTTGTTTGGTGGAGATGGGGGCATACGATAGCCCCGTCCAACTAAGCAGCCATAGAGTGTTGACGTGTGTAACTCAATTCAAAGAACCGGCGTTCAAAGTCGCGCTTGGCTTCAAGCTCTCCCGGCGTGTACTTTCCATTCCGCCTCGTCAGCTTCTTGTACTCCGCAAGCAACAACAAGGCCCGCCTGCGCTTCATCGGTTCTTTGAGAAACCGAACAATCTTGGACAGTAGATGCAGAGCGCGGTTATTCATAGCTGACCACTGATAACCGAAACGATGATGCGCTTTCGCTTGTTTGCGCTTTTGCACCACATAACCACCGTAGTTGTCTTTCAAATACTTCACAATCTCCGGCGTCGTGCTGGACACGGAAAGTGTTGGTTGCCGTGTCCTGTTTTTTGAGGCTAGAGTTAGAGTGACAGTTCCTTCACCGTCAATCAACCCAGCAAGGTACGAGTAGTTCATTTGTGAAAATGGCGGGGCAGGATAGTTGCCAGCTACCACTCTTGGTTTTGGAGACCAAGCGACTAGGCGTTTATCATACTGCCCCGATAGAGTCCGGCTTAGGACTTGCCACAGCTTCGGCTGATTAGCGTCCAGCGGCGAGGCGGCATTACCCGGTTTCGCCGTTCTGTACCCAACCGCACTGTGTCCTGTGACCATGTTTGGCAATTCTCGGACGGAGCGCCTCTTGGTGTCTGCCGGATGAATGAACACAGTCTCGTAGTTTCCTTCCGTGCCGCCCACCACTAGCTACGAGATACGGCGACGCTTGTGCTGTGCCCAAACTTGGTTGCGGGTGTGGGAGTCGAACCCACTATCGCAAGATTATGAGGCTTGCATGATTTTCCGTTTCACTCCCCCGCAAAACTTAGTAAGGGACTCGGCCACTGGGTCGGCTGAAGCCTTTCCAAATACCGGCCCCGACCAGCAAGAGAAGGTACAGCAAGAAAAGACTCACAAGCGCCGCAGCACCGCCCCAGAAGGGAAGCGTGACCCACCACCAAGACCAGTCAATCACTTTGGTGAGCTTCAGACCAACAAACAGAACGCCTAGCAGCCCTAGGATGGGGAACTGAACTGATATTTCTTTTTTGTCAGACATCACTGTGCAGCTATTCGACTTTGACGCGAATGACAAGTTCATTCCCAAGCCGGGTCATGCTGTACTCGTTCAGCACTGAAAGGCTGGCACGCGCCATTGTAGTTCTCAACTCCTTGCGAAAATCTTCCACGGCGCGTTCAATGACTTGTTCACGCACACGGTCAACTTCGCGCTGAACTGCGTTGGTAAACTCGTTTTCCAAATTGGCCATGTTCTAGGCCGTCTTGAGCGTGCGCGTCTCGAAGAAACCTTCGAGGGACGGGTCAATCTTGACCAGATGCCGTGCAAGCCGAGAGCGGTAGATGTTGTTGAGCTTGAACCGGTCTGTCTTCGTGAATGACTTATTCAAGTCCCACCGAACAAGCTCGGCAATCGCCCCGATGCCGTACTTGGTGAACCCGCGCTGCTTTGCTTCGCGGGCGTAGCGCAGAAACATTTCAACTGCGTGAGGGTTGGCATTAAGCCACTGCTCAAACTTTTCTTGAATCGTCAACGCGAGTCTCCTTTGCTCACGAAATTTTCAGCACGTTTCTAAGGTCGGCGTGTACCGACGCCGCGTTGTGCGAAGTAAGCGGCCCCCGGCTGGAATCGAACCAGCGACCTTCTACCAGCCACGCATACACCGCGAGCTAGCTAGGCTCGCTGTGCTCGCTCGCTCTGCGTTAGCTAAACGCAGCGTAACGATTAAGGCTGTGTGGTCTAGGCAGACGCTCTAACCACTGAGCTACGGGGGCACCGAGTGCAGTGCGACCCTACTTCTTCCCTTAGAACAGATTTGCCATGCGCGTCATGGCCGTTGCTGAGGTAATTGGGCGGGAATCGGAAAACCCGCCCCTACTGTTTGGGGGCCACACGGTAACTTGAGTTGTGTGACACACTCCACCATCCGATTTTTCTAACCGAACTAGATTTCGCCTTCGACTGCTTCGTCCACAGCCTCGGACACTTGCTTCGCTTCCTCGGCCTCTGCCTGTTTAGCGCGGGCCGACAACACGTACTGCTCGAACACAGGGCCGAACTCGCCGGGGTTCTGGATGCGCTTCACGTCCTTGTAAGACAGGACGTAAAAGCTGCCCAGCTTGCCTTCCACGAAGGTTGGGACGACGCGGAAGGTGTAGTCGAACAGGTTCCGCATCGGCTCGCCCTTCGCCTTGCCAATCAAGATGTCCTGCTTGATTTGTTCCAGCAGGTTCTTGGTGGGCTTGATGCTCATACCGCCAATCTGAATCTTGCGGGGCAGGCCAGAGTCCCGCAAAACGCAGAGCATCTGCCACTTTTCCTTGCAGGTAGGCTTGCCCTTGCCGGTCTTGAAGTCGTAGTTGTCCCATGACCCCTTTGGACAGTTTCGGCACAGGTCAGCCTGCGGAAACTGAGCAAACTGGCTGGGAGCTACTCCGTCATCAGACCGGCAGATAGGCTTTGCGCCCAGCCCGCCGTCGTCAGGAAAGAGGGCGCGACCGCGCTTGATGGCCAGAGGGACGACCTGAAGCTCATCAAGCTCGGCCTCAATCAGCACGTCGAAGAGTTTGCCAGCCCGCACGTTTTGGCGTCGTGTGGTGCGCTGGATTAGCTCAATGTTGGTGGGCCGGATGAAGGTATCTTCGAGTCCGAGACCCCCAGCAGCCATGAGTGCGGCGGTTTCTGGGCGCACCGTCGCAAGCGCCGTGTTCTGTTCATTCATTTCACTTGGTTCTCCCATCGTCAGATATATTAGCACACTTTCGGTTGTAATGCAACCATTTTGTGTGTCTAGTTGTACTCCGTCCCGCCCTTACGGAGTAGGTAGGCTTCGCTGACCGCTTTGAGGGCGACGCGGCCAAGCCGGGGATGTGTCTGTTCATGCACGGGCTTAATGACCACGCCCTCTCGCATATGTGTGGCGCGGCCAGATACGCTCTCCTGACCAGAAACGTAACTGGACAAGACAGCGTTGGTGAAGTTGCCGATGTACAGCACCGGCACAGGCTCCAAACCACACGCCGCGCAGGTCTGAGGAAGTGCGATGGCGTCTAGGTAGTGGCCCGAATTTGGCTCGCCCACATAGATGTCGAACACGCGAAAGCCAAGCTCGGCGGCGTAGTCCAAGTCCTGCACACCCTTGCCGAAGACCTCGCCCACAACAAAGAGAGGTTCATGGGGGTGGATACGACCGTGCAGGCTTAGTTGTAGGTGCAGGCTACGCATCTTGGCCTCAAGGTCAAACTTCTTTGCGGCCTGCACGTATACGTTCCCCGCGTTGGCTTCGGTGTCTTCGATGATGAAGCCCCGCGCCCCCAGCCCCTTGCTGCTGACGGCGAACTGGTTCTCTGAGGGCCAATAGACAGCCTGCATCAGCGTGCCGTGAATTTTCTCGGTGATGACAACAAGCTCACCGTCCAAGAGCAGCCCCGGCCAACGCTTGATGTTCTCCACGTCGTAGCGAAGCAAAGAATAGTTACCACGCGGACGGGTGAGTTGGCCGCTAAAGCTGGTTGGCAGGGGCGGCTCATACTTGGTGATGCCCAGATACTCCGCGAAGTCGAAGTCTTCGAGGCGGGTCTTAATCCAGCCCAGCGGCATTTCGGTGAAGGTTCCCAGCCGACAATTTCCATTACACTGAACAGAAACTTCGTCAGCGGCTTCAGCCAATCCAAGCACCAGCCCTTGACTGAGCACGCCCTTGAGCTTGATGGCTTTCACACGGTTCTTCAGAGAACCGGAGAGCTTACCGGTCAAGCCTAGCCTTGCTAGCAAGGTTTCGGGAAGCACAGCCTGTTCTGGGATGTACAGAACCGAGTCGCCCTCTTTGAACTGACCTTTGGCGACCACACAGTTGTAGTCGCCAACCTTCACTGCCTCGATGCGGTCAGCGCCTTCGATGGGGAGCACTGCGCTAATCGTTTCCTTCGTCACTGCAAAGCTGCTCATTGTCGAGCCTCTCTTTCTTTCAATCTGACATAGCGTTCGTACATTCGAGTGCGCGCTGTTCCAAAGCAGGGAGAGGTCTTGCCGGTGAGAAGATACTCACCGTGCTCGTTGCGCCGATACCACACAACAAGCCGCCCTTGCCGCAGACCTACTACATTGGGATTGTCTGTGGCGAAGTAGCCTTTCGCTCGGTGCTCGCGGCACAGGTCTTCTAGCGTCATGCGGCAAGGCTCTCCCTGAGAGTATCTGTTGCCTTTGGTTCGATGGCCTTCCAAATGAACGGGGCGGGGTCTTTACCGTCATACATGGCAAAGAGTGCCGATGGGCTTGGGCTGTTCTGCACGTGCAGTGCGAAGTTACGCCGGTCAATGCGCGGGTCGTCGCACGGACGCGGCCTGCCAGCCCAAATACACTCAAGCCTGTAGCGCACTTCGTTGTAGGTTTTTGTCAGGTGCTTTTCCCACTGGTGAACCCACTGGCTGAAGTGTTGCGGCGTGTTGCGTAGCGGCTCTAGGCTCTGGCCGCTGGACAGAAGCTCCCAGACGTGACGGGGATTTCGTCCAGTGACAATGCGGTGCAGACGAACATAATCCTCGAACTTGATTTTGACTTTGAGGCACTCGCCCGGAAGGTCGTAGTGCAGTACGTAGCCTTCGCGGTTCGCTACGTTCTCGGCCACACACTCCTTGACGCTCTTTGACCCATGCTGTTTGACCGCGTGTAAACCGTTGTCACAAGCCAAGCGTCGCGTTGTGTATATGTCCCACTCCTGCCCGGTGGAACGCTTTACGCCGCCCAGCAGCACTAGCCCTTCAAAGTCGTACTCGACAACGATTCGGTTCTCGTTGTAGATGATTTCAAAGAGCGGCGTCCAACCGTCCGGCCAAGAAACCAACCGCCCAAGTAACTGCCCACTGTGCAGATGTTCCAAGTACCAATTCGTTGCCCACACAGCTTGTGGTGAAGTGAACGACCCGCGAGTGGCAATACCTGCCTCGCCCTCGTAGTACCAGAGGATGCCTAGCGAACCGTCCAACTTTTCGAGCACAGTCGGCTGGCCTAGCGTGGCTAGGTAGTCTTCCTGCGTCTCTTTGATGCCCGTTGTGTTGATGTTGTGAAACTTCTTGAAAGGCCGAGCGATGACAAAGCCCTTGTCATCCACAATGAGGCCACGGCAGTAGTCCAACACACCGTCGCCCCACTTGCCTTCAAACTGCGCGAGGTGTGTGTAGTTGTAGATGGTCAATGGCAGCATGGGATGGCGTTGTGCTCCAACAAAACCGTCCTGAACCAACTGCGCTAGGCGCTGGGTATTCAGAATGTCTTCAAGTTTTGGGTTGTTCTGTTGAAACATTCCAGTCCTCTCTGCGAACTTCGGCTCTCCCACCCTTGCACGTAACGTGTTTTTGCCTTGCCAATGCCGAAAGATAGCGCAGCCAGTTGCCCGCCCACCACAGCGCATCTGCGAAGTACCACCAGATTGTTTTACCTCGTTGCTTGAGTCGCTTGGGGTCTGTCACTTGCGCCCGCCTTTGTGCCGGTGTTTCTCCACCGTCACGATGTAGCCTTTCGGTGTCAAGGTAGCGTGAGCAACTCTTCCAGTGGCCCAGCGAATGATTTCTGCAAGCGAGTCACCACAAAACACCTTGCAACCAACGCCAAGTTCAATTGGCGCTTGTCCTCGCTTTATGAGCCAAAGGTTGTAGGTGCTCCGCGCACCTGAGCGCCACACGCAACAGATGCGCGACTTAAACACCAACGCCGCGCGAAGCCCTGCTTGGAGTTTCTTCCGAAGCGCCCTTCGCGTGACGCGGCGTTGCGTGGGGATGTGTGCCTCTTTAAGATGTGTTGCTGTCAGGTAAAACCGGCCTCCGTTGGTCGAGGAGACGACTCTGTGGTGCTTGGACATCCCTTGTGTCCTTTCTAGGCGGTCTAAGACGCCTCTTAAAGGGGTCAAATTCAATTTCTTCAGATTCATGTAGTCTCCTTTTCAAAAGTCTCCGTCAGCCACTTGGTAAACCGTCAGACCGTTCTTGCGCCACATCTCGACAACTTGGTTACGGTCGTCAATGCAGAAGGCAATCTGATTCTTGGGAAGCCGGTCGAGAATCTCCTGCTTCACCTCGAAGTCGGGTCGCCTATCCCCACCGGCCCGCATGAACAGGTGGTCGTACTTGATGCCGTGCTTTTCTAGCCACGCTACGGTGCGGTCGCCGCAGGTCGCCGTGTCTCGTCCGCTCACTATGCAGACGGTGTAGTTCGGGTCTGCGTAGAGAGCCTGCACCCACTTGACAACTGCCTCGACGGGCTTGTCGTCCTCGATGCGGGCGAAGAAGCCCTTCCAGTCCTTCTTTCCCTGCAAGGCGTTGCCGGAGCATTGGCAGCGCGGACAGCCCATATAGGCTTGCGGGCCTATTCCACCTTTCCCCTCACAAGCAGAGCACCGCTCATAAACAAAGTGTCGGCGGTGCGTGATGTCGGCCAGCGTCCCGTCCACGTCCACCAGCACCAGCTTCTTGTCTGGGTCAAACTTGACTAGACCGTTCCACAAAGCCATGCGCTCGATGACGGCTCGGCCAACGCGCTTGTCCGGTTCGCGCTTGGCGTCGCGCTCGATGCACTCGGCCAGCGGGGTCGTGAAGTACTTCACCTCAATGCGAAGACCGAGCTCATGTCCGAGATGTTCCCAGCGAAGACGGGTCTTCGTCGAGAGGTTGGTGTTGTCAATGACAAGGTTGTAGCCCGCTTTCACCTTGTCCCGTGCAAGCTGGAAGGACTGCTCCTGAATTTCTTCTTCGAGCTTGCGGCTAAACTTGTTAGGGTTCCAGAGAGGGTTCTGGCGGCGCAGCGTATCCCAGTTCACCACGAACCACGGACGTTCGAGCTCCATAGTACGGATGCGCTTAGGGTCAACAAGCTGCTGCGCGAAGGTGGACTTGCCGGAAGCGGGCAAGCCCACCAGAAGCAACATCGTCGGTTTGTCGTACAACTCAGGCCGCTCCTTTCTTGGGACACAGGCGCAAGTAGGTTTGAAACAGCCCATGTCCGATTGCTTCCAAAGTCGCCACGTGCCCGCGCACAGTCCAGTAGTGCTTCCACTTGCGGGCGTCTTTGCGCTTGAGCACTCCACACTCAATGCGTGCCGTCATGGGTTTTCCTCTCTCAAGAGGATGCGGGCGGCTTTCAAGTGACGCCCCGGCCAAGTATTGCCAAGCCGGTGTTTGGAATACCAGCGGCGCACTTCCGTCGCCCAAGTCCACACTGATTGCGGCATACTCTTTGTCACCAAGCCGTCCGCGCAGCCACACGCGCTTAATGGTCGGTTTGGGGGTCGGGTTGCGGTCGCGCATTCGACTCCTTTTCTGGGACTTCGACAGAAATTATGGCTTCGGGCGGAAGCTCTCCGCCCAGCTTGTCAAGCAACTTCAGCATGGGGTTGAGACCTGCGGCGAGGGCTAGACACTCTAGGGCGTTTAGCGCGTCGTCGCGGGTCAGGATGTTGCTGATGTCATCCTCGTCCACCAACGCCAGTTCCAGCATTTCTTGAGTGAGTTCAACTAACTGGTCATCTGGAATGTCGTTGGCAGTGAGGAAGTGGTCAGCTTGAGGCGAGTCTGGCGAGTTCATCGGCGCTCAACGTCTCCTCGGCTGGTTTAGACTTGGCAGCCTTCTTTGCCGCTTTTGCTTCGGCTCTTGCTGTCCTTGCCTCGGCTCGCGCCGCCGCTTTGCGCTCCTTCTCCGCAGCTTTCTCCTGAGCCTTGCGCTCTTTTTCTGCCGCTTTGACGGCGCGAGCCTCGTCCTTCTCCGCTTCACGCCGCGCCCTATACTCGGCCTCAAGCTCTTCTTGGCGGTGGTAGATGACTGTGGCGGCTTGGAACACTTGCAGGTCGGCCTCGTACTCCTCGGCGTCAGAGAAAGTTCGGGTCTCAAACGCGCCGTCTTCCTTACCCAAACGAAGCAAGATGCGTTGCTCCACCGTCTCGCCGGTTTCTTCAGTGTAGAAGCTCTGGTAGGCCGCAAGCTGAAAGCGGTACTCGTCGTAAAGCGCCTTGCTGGACTTGAAGTCGAGGATGGAACGCTTGCCGTCCACCAACCCTACCCAGTCAAGCGTTCCGGCAGCGTTATACGTCTGCGAGTACACCTTGCGCTCCACAATGTGTGGAACCACGTGGTGCTCTTCAACCCACTTGAGAGCGGCGAGAACGCAGTTCTTTGCCTTCTCATTCTCCGGCATGGGCAACCTGTACATGGCCGCGAGGTGGTCAGCCCCGGCCACGCGCAACTTGCCATAACGTTCTAGCCAGTTGTGAGCCATCTTCCCAATGTCCGTCGCTGCTTTGGACAGCGTGCGGTGAGCCTTGCGCGCTTCCTCAAGCCACTTCTCGGCCTCTTCCACCGTGGCGGGCAAAATGAGATGCTTCTCCTCACCGGCCAGCCCCAGCTTCTCGGTTAGATAGTTGATTGCTTCACGCACCGCCCAGCTAACCAGCACGTTTGACTTGTCAATCACGCCGATGATGCTAGTCACGTTAGGAACGGTGATGCGGCCTTCCGGCCCATCAAGGTAGTAGGCGTGGTCGTCATCGTTGTACTTCAAGACAACCTTGCCGCCATACAAAACGTACTCTACAACCGGCGACTCCCCGAACTGCTCTTCGAGGGTCATGTGGGTCATGTGTCTATCTCCTCAAGGTCGAGCGTCGTAACGATTTTCTCCGCATCGCCCAAACCGTTTGCAACGGCAAAGGCGTGCTCAAACTGAGCCTCTTCGTCGCGGAGAATTATGTCGGGGTCGGCTGCGACTTCTAAGGCTTGGGTTGGAAAATCTAGCTCATTAACGCGCCGCACTTGGTTTGCACAGTGCGGGTTATCGGTGAAGTAGGTCTGACAAACCTGCTCCCCGTGCATGTTGTGTTCGTCGTAGCGACGGACGCGAGGCACGTCCCCTTCGGCCTCTAGGCAAACTACGCACTTAGTGGCGTTCGGCACGGCCTGAAGCCGTTTAGCCGGAATGGGGTTTTCGCACACTGTGCAGTTTCGTGCCGGAAACTTCAACACCTTAGCCTTGCGGCTTGGTTCTTTCGGTATGGCGATTGCTACGGACACTTTTCCCTATCTCCTCAACGAGAGCTGCGGCCCTGTTCACTTCTACTTCGACTTCTTTTCCACTTGGTGTTGAAGAAACTTGGCAGGGAATCCCATGAGGTAGCTGGGGACATTGGGCGGGGTCTCCATAACAGAGAGAATCTTGTCCCAGCTTTGACTTACGCCCAGCTTTGTACCGGGCACGCGCATTGAAATGCCTTCCGTACTCAGCGTGACGATTACAGGGGACTCAACCCCCGGAATCGAAAACTCACGCTGCAATTTCTGCTCTGGCATCAGCTTCGTGGCCATCAAGCTCCTTTCTTGCAGCCTTAGCTGCTTTGGCGTTCCGAAGCGAACGCTTCAGATACGCCAAGCTCTTGTGCGTGGGAATCAAGATTTCACGCAGCAGCAGGTCTGCTATTTCGCGGATTGCTCGCACCGGTACAGATACGAGCGTGAAAATCACCGTAGCCGCGATGAGCAAAATGCTCAACACGGCAAACACCACATCTGGGGCTTCGTCCTGTGGACGTAGCATGGAGTCTCCTTTTTGAGTTTGTACGTTGCCTAGAACGGGCGGGTCAATCTTTCTGAGGCAGCAGACTGGGCGCGTCCTTCATACTCTCAAGGCCGCGAGCGGCAAGGCTCTTGTTCATGTGTGCCTCGAACTCGGTCACAGCCTTAGACACCACTGTTTCCATTTCTTCGTGCAGTTGCGTCAGCAGGAACTCAGTGTTGGCCTTTAGAGCCTGTTGCAGCATGACGATTTCTTCTTTTAGCTGGACTAGGTTGGTCTTGTTGATTTTGACATCACCCTGCAACATCTTGTCCAGCAGTTGTTGGGCTTTGTTGGCAGTCTTGGAGATGTTGCCGATGTGCTCATTTGCCTCGGCCTTGAACATCTTCAGCGCGGCAGGCATCGGCGGCGGCGGAGTTGGGCGGTGTTTCTCGTCGCCCTGAACAAACGCGACGGTCACGGGTGTGCTACCGCTGTTGAAACTCGTTATGAGTTGAGCGAACTGCGCCTCAGTCATATAAATCCGAGCCAGCGTTTCTTGCGGGTGATACCACTCTCGGTGCAGGTGACGCTCCACCTTGCCCGCCTGAAGCTCAAACGCAATGAAGTTGTGGTGACACACAGTTGAGCCGAACAGGGTTGTGCCGGAGCTATTCACACGGGCTAATGAAGCTAGGCCGTAGCTGGGATGCTTTTCTGGGTAAGGCTTTTTTTCGGACACGCTTACTCCTTTCCTTCGGACTTTTGAGTTGGGCACTGCTTCCTGATGGTCGCGGCAACCTTGTGTGGGAACCTTTCCCACATGTCTTCCGCGTACTCAACAAAGCGCAGCAGCGTTTTTGCTTCGTAAGGCGTCAGCATCAGCGTTACTTTCTTTGTCGGGTCTGGCATTGGTCTCCCTTCCTTTCCTTAGTCGCCTAGCTCGGCGCTAGAAAGCAGCACGGCGTCACCCACAACGCCGTTGAACGGATAAACGCCGTTGAACGGATAGTGCCGGTAAAGGCAGGACGCAAGGCCGTTGAACGGCAAGCGCCGCAGCAGCCCTTCTTCATTCACCACCAGCACTGGGTTGGTGACGTTTAGTAGTATGGTGTCGCCACTGGGCAAATATATGGTGAACGGCGCACCGTCACGGACAGGCGCAGTCTCGATGTAGCCGCCCACAAAGCCCTGTAGCTCCTCTAGGCTAAAGCTCGCTCCGGTCTTCGGCTTGACTTCCTGTACGTCACCGTTGGTGCGAATCCAGTAAGCCATCACTTCACGTCCTTGAACGGCGCAAGGACATCGCGCAGAATAGCCTCTGTGTTGTGGCGCATGATTTCTCGGTGCTCAGGCACTTCGCCCTTGCAAAGCAAGAGCGTGTCGGCGGCGTTACGCGCTGCTCGAATCAGCCTGATTACGGCGTAGCGGTCGTCCACCTGCATCGTGTCAATGTCAACTGTCTTCGTCTTCAAAAGTCACCTCAGTTTCTTCCAACCAGTTCGGTCGGCTAGCCCCGCTTCAAGCTGCGTTTGATACTCAGTCGGTAGCAGTGAGAGCGGGGTCGGTCGAGCATACTCCTCTGGCGTAATGCTGTCACCAATCAGCCATCGGGTCACACTCCGATAATGCTCGCCCATGACGCGGTAGTTTATCGGCGTGATAGACGGGTCGAGCAGGCCTAGACCAATGCGCGGGTTCTTCTTCCAGTTGAACGTCGCCGCCCGCGTAATGGCGCTCGCCGGTATCGTCCCCATGTAGGAGCAGTTTCCTAGAAACTCTAGGGACTTCTCCCAGAGGTCTTGGAACGCGGGCAAGTTGCGCCGGAACCAAAGGGTTCGCTTCTTCATGTCGTCCCCACACTCCCGGCACATCTTCTTCAGGAATGGGGAAAGTTTATCTGGGCCAACGCCCCGCGTCCCTTGTTCAAGGAAGTCTTCATCAGGCATCAAGAGGCTGTGGTCGAGCAAGTCCGTGTCAATCTCTAGGATGCCCAGATGCGAGGTCTTGGCTGCACAGTGTGCAAAGTAGCCCGCGTAGGCCGTGGTCAGGTACACACACGTCGGGTTGGACTCCACCGTGTGTTTCCAGTTGGACTTTCCATGCAAGATGCGCGGCTTCAGCCCCACACGCAAGGCTTGCTTGGCTAGAGCCGAGCTAGTGCCGTGGTACAGCTTCATGTGCCCTCTTTCTCTTTTCTTGTGGCCTCTGCAATAGCCACCGTTCAGTCTGAGTTCGATGCGCGCCAAGACAGAAAGAGCCTTTCGTCCTTCTACCGTTTTGCCTTTCACTCCTACTCACCGCGCGGCCATGCAATCCGCAACTGCGGCTTTTGCTGCTTCCAGCAGCTTCGGTGCAGCAGTGGCGCGACGCACAACTTCAGTAATTTCAGCCAGCAACGCTTGTTCGCTCATTTGTTCGTCTCCTATTCTGCCTTGCGAAGCAAGGACGGGCTGATTTTCCACCGCTTTACGATTTCACCTCGGTGTGAGAGTTCGTTCACAATGGCCTTCGTGCGTCGAAACTCCACAATCACCGCTGGAACAGGGTAGCCGCGACGTTCAAACGTCACTCTATCACCGACACGCAAAACCTTGCGATTTTCAATGTCGGCCTCATCGCGGCGCAGACGAATCGTCTCAACAATGGCCGTGTTTGCACCTAGCAATTCTTCCATCGTGCCGGTTTCAAGCAACTCAGAAAATGGGGTCTTGCACGTGTGCATCATGCGTCGCATGTCAGACAGTCTCCTTTTTGGGGAAGAAGTAGGGGCAGGGTCAAGTGCCCTGCCCCATACGGCCTAACTGCCCTAGACCAGCACGACAGAGACTTCGTGGCCATTGGCGTTCAAGGCTTCGACAAGCTCCCGCACCTCGGCGGGAAGCGCCGCAAGCGCCGCCGCTTTGCGCTTGGCGCACAGTTCCTTCTCGCGGTCTTGCGTCGCCTTCAGTTCCACGTCCGCGAGTTCCGGCGCAATCTGGCGGTTGGTCACTTGCATGGAGAGCAGACTGGGATACTTATGGCCTCGTATCCGAAGCGCGTTTTCCAGCAGCGCCACAGCAGCGGTGCGAGCCGCTTCTGCGTTCGCGCCGAAAGCGTTGACGAAGCCTTCAAGCTCGAAGAAGATGCGGGCCACAATGCGGTACGCTACGCCGCCCTCGGTTGTGTTTACCTTCTTGGTTTCGAGAGTGATATTCGCAATCCTCTGCAAGTCCTCGAAGGTGCTAATCAGGACGTTACGCAGATTCACGGCCTCTGCTTCGTCCTGCAACACGTACCACACGTCCATCAACGTCACCGGCTTGCGCTCAGAGTTCATACTGTTTTCTCCTTTTTTTTTTTTGAGTCTAGTGCTCTTAGGACTGAAAAGTCTCGTTCGGGTTGTTCTTGGTTGGGGGGAAAATCCACGTCACGCCGGTATAAGGTACGTGACCTTCTTTGACCATGAAGGCGATGGGAAGGTTCTTTGTCTTTCCGTTCTTATCCCGGCAGAGAGCGCGGGCATTGCGCTCTACCGCGAAGCAAATCAGTTTGTGGTATGTCAGTTCACCGCCAATCCTTCATCTTGCATGATGCACACAAGGTCACGCGCTTGGCGCGGCTCTACTGCCAGCGCGTGCTGCGTCAACCACTGCCACGACTCGGAGTGAACCTTGTCCTTCAAGAAGCCCAAGCCGGTAGCCGTGAGTGCTTGCAGAACAACGATGCTGCCGTGGTCAACGACACGCACATCGGGTATCTGTGGCATGATGTTCTCCTTTGAAGTGAGGTTAGAAAAAGGGCTGTCAGCAGCCTGCACAGACGCGGAACATAGCTCCGAGTGCTCCGCTCGCTCGGAAGCCTGCGCAGACTACTGGCAGCCCTTTATGAGAAGCCGCCAGTGTTTCCGTTCTAACTTATGTTCTGAGGCCCAGCCTTTCCAATTCTCCCGCGATGATTTTCTTTGCTTGATTCGGTGTCATGCCCCTACCTTTCCGGCTATGGCCCTGTAGCCGTGTTTGGCAAGCACGGCCTGTGCGTGAGCAATTTCGCGGGCGTCCTCGGCGGCCTGCATTTCGTCAAGCTGGGAACAAATCACGTTACGCAGCGCAAAGGCCACGTCACGCATAGCTTGATTCAAGTCGGCGTAGTCGCCATGCAACCACCAGTCCGAGCCATACTCCGTGCTTACACCGGAGAAAAACTGATTGAAGAATCGGCGGGCGTTGCGTGAGTCCGTGAAGTACACGTCGTAAAAACCGTGCCGATTGAAGTGTGCGATGAACGAACAGTGTTGATTCAGGTGTGAGTAGAGCGTCTTAGTAAACCGCGCCGGTTTGCTGAAACATGAGCAAAACGTCGCCCAAGCCCTCAACACTTTCGCTTTCTGAATCACATCCATGAAAGGGCTTGGCTGAAACCGCACGCTCTCCAAGACTTGCGCGAGTTCGGAGTTCACGTTGCTCCTTTTCTAGCCACGCTAGGCGGCTGTCGCGGACGTTCTTTGCGTGTTGAAGCTCGACGTAGAACACGAAGTAATCAAGCACCCGAAGCCCCGCCTCGTTTCGCACAGACACTTTTTTCTCCTTTTTTCAGGCGTTGCAGGCGTTGCAGTTCACCGCGTCTAGGTTCGCTTCGGCAATCATGCGCTCGGCCTTAGCTTCGCCCTCGGCCTCTGTGAGTTCCGGTTCGTCGGGACTGTTGCCTAGCACCGCTAGGCGCGGTAGAAGCTCCTGCTTGATGAGCCGCGCAACGTCGGCGGGATTGTCGTCGTAGCGCACCGTGATTTCGGGGAAGCCGTCCTTCGGTTTGCGTGGGAGAACGCCGTACACGCAGATATCGTTTGTGTAGAGTCCGAGCCAGTCAATCCCATTTTCCTTGCGATTCTCTCGCGGGATGAACACGGCAAGGTCAACACCCTTGCACACGATGTGATTCTGCGCTGCATACTGTGCAGGCTGCGCCGTCCAGCCGTCGCCCAGAGCCGCCGACACATTGGCGCAAAACCGCGTGACACGTTGCAACACTTCGGTCAGGCTCAGGGTTGGCGGCTTGATTGTGTTTGCCGCGTGTGCAGCAGCAAGCAGAGCGTTCACGTCCATTGTTCCAAATTCCTTGTCGGTCATTTCTTCACCCGCTTGGTCGTTTTCACTTTGCACCCCCATCCGACACCGTGACGTTGCCCCGCACGTGTAACACTACTTGCCACGCCCCAGCGAATCATGCTTTACCTCACTTCCTGTACAGTGTGACCATCCCTGTGCAGCTTTTCGATAACGGCCTTTCGGACGTAGGCCAAAACTTCCCCTGTGTTCTGATA
>FRDC01001408.1_pt1 | contig 27981 bp, 61 predicted proteins | sample 1106171 | NCBI WGS metagenome assembly FRDC01 (sample SAMEA3930566, study PRJEB13176) | freshwater metagenome | biome: Drinking water system; feature: drinking water; material: water | place: Singapore | collected 2014-12-20 | reverse complement strand
CTTATTTGAGCTAAATCTACTTAACTCAATTTCATCTAAATCAACTGATATTCTGCATCCACATGATAACGTATCATCTAAATCAGGATAATCGGATAGTAGCCCGTAATTACTATCTAATATTCCGTATTTTTCTTTTTCAGATTCCGCAGTGATTAAATCTTCTACATCCCTGTAAAGACGGTTTAATATTTCGTCTGAGACTGGTAAATTCTGCAGCAAATCATTAATTTTGGCGTTTAGTTCGCTTAGGTCTAGCATAGAATCTTTCCCTCTCTTGATTCAATTCTTTATTCTGACGCTCTAAATCGTCAGTAATAAGTTTACTTTGCGTTACATTAGTCTTTGGTGTTATTGTATATTTTCTAAATTGTGGAAAGAACGATAAAATATACACAATGCCTGCGATAATTAAAAACCCTTGAACTACTTTGAACAACAGCCCTCCAAAATTAGTCTGTTCAGGTTCGTCACCAATATTATCTTCTTCTTCATTTTTGCCGCCAAAATAAAAATTATTTGTCACACTCATGAGAATAATTTCCTTAATTCTGGAAAGCGTGCAATTGGATACGCAATTTTCCAACCAATCTCATTCTTTTTTATCTTCTTCGCGGAGTAGAGCGCATAAATTTCTGCCAACAGTTTCAAATCACTATCACCTTCCACCAAAGAGGGGAATTTGTCAGTCAAACGTCCAAATTTAGCATATACACTTAATTTAGCCATAAATTATCTCACTAAGTAATCGTAGAATCCAGTAACCTTTAGCAGAAAGCAAATAAAGACAAAAATTGCAATTCCTAGCAATACAGAATTGTCATTTCTTTTACTATTATCAGCCATAACAAGGCTTTCCTTTCCAACCAATAACCCAACCCCTTTCTACAGACACTTTAACAGCTTGGTTATAGGCTGTCAAGCATTCATTTTTATTGGCAAATGGTTTTATAACTAGCTTATTGCCCTCTTTTTCAGAGAGTTTTCCAATGCTACCGTTGATGATATCCGGCTCATTGATAGGGCTTTTCATCACTGCGGATGATAGGAAAGACAAATAGCCCTCTTTATACATAAATGTAAAATGAACATCTACATCATTAATTGTTAGCATTACTATACCCTGATGCAGCCCAGCCGCCGCCTTTAAGAATAAAGGTTGATTGACTAAAGACCACTCTAATCATGTTTTTATTACATCGTGGACATTTAATCTCTTCTTCAGATTCCGCGATTGTTAAAATTAACTCTTCTCTAGTATTGCAAGTACTGCATTCAAATTCGTAAATCGGCATTAAAATCTCACCTTCTTACATTTAGGACATCCATGATTCGGATCATATCTTCTACCGTGCTTAACACAGTATTTATAAACTACTTTTTTACCCATAATTTTCCAACAAGAATTTGATTTTTCCTTTACATTCCGCCGCATCGCTAGAGAAATTAGAAGTGCGGAACGGAAATTGGATATGTGTACCCTGCATAAATAAAAAATCAGCCGTTTCGTCGTCAATCTCTAATATTCTGGCGGCTTCGTCAATGGCATCACGCCATTTTAGATATACTGGCACGCTATCTTGATACTCAGTTACAGTATAAAAGGCTAAACAACCCTTATCAGCGCACCCTTTGAATTTGTAAATACTATCGGAAGTAATTTCTACTCCATGATAGATGCCAAATCTGCCGTAAGTGAAGTTATCAACGGTGATGAAATCATGTAGTTGTTGTAATAAATCTATTCGCATTTTGCTATTAGATATTCAAGCTTTTCTTTAGCTAATTCAAAATCACTATAATAAGTATAATTAAAATCTGGAAATATCTTAAAATCTGTTCCAGCGTAAAGAAGAAGTGGCAGTCTATTAGCATCTATTTCCAAAACATCTGCAACTAACTTTATAATATCACAGCTATAGCTGATATCCACACTTGCTGAAGCAAATTTTTCCAAAAGTCTAATCCCTAAACATGCTTTATCAAAACTTTTTTATCATTTAAAGTACGTGAAATTTCATGGTACGATAATTTCTGGTTGTTTCTAACCGCACAAGCATTATAACGAAAGTTCTCAGGAGTAATATATTCGTACAGCCACTGTAATCTATCTTTTCTCATGATGTTTCTAATTCAACTAAGCTATTATTGGGTTTGAATATAAGTTTGATAGAAGCTTTATATTCTTTAGCACTTATATTCCACTCGACACCATATAAGCCTATTATGTAATCAAGTAATAAATAGCTAATCGGAATACTTACCGAATTTTTGCCACTTTTTAGTACACTGTTAATCTCTGTTACTACAGTATTCTGTAGCTCAGAATCTAATTGTACATCAGCAGGTATGGTTATGTCAAACATTCTTTGTTTTTTTAAAAGATTACAGCCATTTCCTAAAGTTTTTCTTTGTCAGCATCTTCTTCAGCTTCATCTAAATCCTCTAGCATATACTCTGGTATATGCGTCCAGACCTCATATTCATCTTCTAAGAAGAGCATAGCAACACAATCCTCAACAATTTTTGGTGGATTGCGAGTGTAGCCAACTATCTGCTGTTGTAAAAGAAATTCTTTTAGCTTTCCGCGATTACAATAAATATCAATCGGAATATAGAATGTGTGATTAGAGAATCGGAAAAGATAATTATCTAATTCTTGAATCATGATTTGTATAGAAAGATATACCAATCTAAAATAACAATAGTAATTAGGTTAAATAATTGTCCAAAGATAGACACTATCTCTGTAAAACTTTCATATTTTTGTGCCGCAGCAAACAAATCTTTTAGATTAAGAGTTAATTCAACGGCAGTTATAAATAATATAAGTTGCTTCAATTCTTGCGGGTTTAGGTTTACTTGTGTGCCATTATAATTCTTTTGGATTGAACATCAAAATGTTAAACCCGTTAGTAGTATCATGAATGTTGAAATCTGACTCTTTCACTGTATCATCAAACAGTATAAAGGTTCCTCTTTTTTCAGTCTTGCGGATAAACTGAACAAATGCTACATCTTTACCCAATACTGTACTGAAATCAAATTCGTTCATTTCAACTCCGCAAAGAACTTTTTCCATAATTTGCGGCTTTGTCACGATAATTAACTTTAAATCTAACAATTCTTGTAGATTTAATCTAGTTTCAATGGGTAAGTCTAGCGCATCCAACAAACCAAATGAAAAGATTGTAGCTTCTGTAAAATTGTTCTGTTCCGCAAACTGCTTAATTTTTCTGATATTCGCGGACAAGATATTACATGTAGCAAGTCCGTCTATCAGTGTACCTTCTAAATCAAGAAAAAGTTTCATAAGTCACCTCCAAAGACATATTATCAAAAATACCCTTTCAACACAAGCAGTTTTTGTATGAAAAGTGCCTATTAAACAGGCTATAGGTTTAATCTAAATTTTTTATTTTCGTGAAACTGTGTTAAAATGTGTTGGAATCTAATAAAGGAGATTAATTATGAACTGGTTCACAAAATTATTTTCAAGTTTTTTTAATCTATTCCGTGATGGTTTAGAAAAATTCTTGGTGAATAACATTAAAAAAGCCGCTGCCATTGCTCAAGAAGTAGTTTTTTCAGAAACTTGGACAACCACACATGAGCTTGTACAGCTAATTTGGGTACGGCTTAGATCCGAATACCCGAATACAGCCGGAATTTGGCTTTCCATCTTAGCCAATTTAGCCGTTGATGCGCTTAAAAAGAATGGTGTACTAAAATAGTACACATTATAAATGCATAGATTTTTAATAGGCTTGCGGCAACGTAAGCCTATTGTTTTGCAATTAGTGCTCCCACCAACAGTCCTATAGTAATAATAGCTCCCGCCCATTTAATTAATGTTAGATCAGGATTTGGTTCATTGTGTACCACGCTCTGCGGAACAGATTCAGGGGATAATAGCCTGTCCCAGTTATTGCCACGGTGTTTAATTGGTTTAATTTTTTTATTTTTTGCGGAACGTTTCATAAAGATTTATAAGCCTTTTCATAAAAGTATTTCTAAACTGAAATTAGTTTACTACATGAGTGATTACTCTTCAATATACCATTTGGTGTACTAATCTTTTAGAAACATGTTAGCTAATCCGGCAGGAATTAGGCAAGCAGTTATTGTAAGTGCAAAAACTACTCCGCGAAATAGTAGCTTAAGTATCAGCCAAGCGATATCAGAAGATGCTATCGGTTGAACGGCACGAAAAGCATCAACAATCTCAATAATCAGGTTATACATCCACAGACCGTTAAAAAACAGTCCTGCAGTAAGCCCAAGCACAACTAATGATAAAACAATAATAGGTTTCATGTTATTCCTCAATGTATTTATATGCCCGCACTGCTACAGTACCAAATCAGGTAATATTGATTGCCCGAACACAAGTCCATTTGATAGGTACTCTTTGGTAAGTGCAGAGCAAATAGTATCGAATGTAATTTCTTGTATACTAATTATATCCTTTTAGTGGAATAATACGACTAAGCTGGTTGAACAGCTTAATACTTTTCTTGATTTGCGGACGTTCTGCATCTTTAACAAATTCCTGTAGTTCATGGGGTAGAGAATGATATAACATAAGAGTAGTTTGTTTTGCCTTATCAAACTCTCCAAGTTGTAAAGTTTTACATGCAATGGCGGCCAAATCGTCCGCACCTTCTAAAATTCTGTTAGTTAAATAGCTGAAATCAATTAGTAACATGTTAATCCTTATATAAAAAGTTAATTTTTGAATGTAAAACATCATCAACTTTTTCTTTCCAATACCTGTTGCCGCGAAAGTAGAAATACTCTGAGATGTCACCATCAACTAAATATGTGATTCTTTTTGTTCTACTTCCAGTGCTCAAATAATCATCAACAAAAATCTTAATCTCATTGAAATCCGCGCAAGATTTTAGCCCAGTTGAGTCGCCAGAAATAAAATTCCAGTCTGGCCGCAACATCTTGCAAAATGCAGCAAGATAAATACTACTGCCGTCTATTCCATAAATAGCCACTCTAGCATTTTTACCATATTTTTTACTAATAGTGCGGACAACAAATCTAGCTAATTGTTTGGCTAGAATAACATTTTGATAGCCTTCAAGTCTTGAGTGATGCGCGAATTGAGAGTATTCCACACTCATAATCTATCCTCGAAAAATTACGACCAATACTAACAAACCAATTGCCGCAAAACATAATAAGCTTTGCCAATCCCAAGTTTTCTTAACGATGATTTTTGTTCGCATTTTTGTATGTCAATATCCAAGAGAAGCTACATAATCAGCGATTTCCTCACGACTTTGTTTTTCTTTATCGTTTTTTGCCCAAATAGCCACCATCAATAAAACATCGCTTGATATTTCATTATATTTGTCAGCTTTATATGAAACTTTAACATTTCCAAGAGCAGGAAACAAATCATATAACTTCACATAACTAAATTCATTAGGCTTTAGCCCAGCAGCTAGGCCAGCAGCGCCTAATGCACAAGCATATACCTGCCCATTTTTATCTACTTTAATCAATGTTTTATCAGTCAGCGGCTTTGAAAGCTCACAGCCTGTTAGAATTGCTTCTGATAGTCTCATGTCTCCACCTTTATTGCATAGTCATAATCATTGTCTAACCTACCGGCTAAATTTCTGCCGATTTTTTCAACATTTACTTGAAACCACTTACCTCCCAAAATTCTGCAATATTCTTCCCTGTCCCTGCTGGCGTGTTCAATCCAATCATGAACGCTGTCCAGACCTGTTATAAACCTTTTTATTGTATCTGTACCAACTAAAGCACAAAACTCAGTGAAGTTATTATCCAACATGTTATACCAGTAATTCAAAACTTTTTGTTCAAGTTCTTCATCATTGGTCACGATGAACTTTCCTTTAGTGTGCTCTAACTGTACGAACCCGTTATAAGATGTACCAATATCAGTAATTCTATAAATTACCCCATCAATTTTGATTGCGCCAAACATGTTTCACTCCTTAAATGAGTTTGCTAATGCTTTAACAGCCAAAATTCCAACCAACAGAAGTATTATAGCTATGCTAAACATAAATTCAATACACTATTTGGTATGCTGTGATAGTAGATCATAGCTGGTCAACACACCTTCAATTTCTCCATGAAAGTGCTTAGGTTGAAATTTAGCTATAAACTCATCTTCATAAAATACCACATCATCGGCATCAACACCAAAATCATCAATATACCTCTGAATTTCTTCAGAGTCTGAAATCCATACACCATATTTAATTTTGGTTCCGCGAAACTGTTTAAATTTTTCTTTATCGAATTGCGGCCCAAGAATTTCTTCTTTTAAGAAATAGCCTATTCCCTCAAATGTAACTGAGCGCGCACCTTTATTTTTTAGACTGATAATTGATTCTTGCCCAAGCTTAATTGCAGTAAGATTTCCTTCATCAAGTGGCAGTACATAATAGAATGTATCGGCGTCGTACATTTCATCAGAGCTAGTAATTTCTGTCATCAGGTATTTCATTTTTTTTCCTTTTCTGCGGAACCTTGTTAATCTTTCTAGTTCTATTACCCCGTTTAATACCCGTGGTAGTTAAGAGTCTAGCATCCTCGCGCTTATCATTAATCCATCTGACTACTCTATCATCTCTTTCTCTCCTGTACAGACAATACATATACATAAGAAATGTATATGTTCCCCAGAACCCAACCAATAAAGCCATCAAAATTATCAGTATCTTATGCATATATCCAAGCAATAAATTTACTAATCAGCGATTTGAACTGATTTTTACTTTCTGGAATAGAAGTAAAAGCTGCAATTCTTGTGAATATACAAGCATGTTTGACAGAGTTAATTAGTGCTGTGTTTATTTATGTTGCTATTTTACCTATTAGACTTATGTATGACTTCTAAGAGTTTTTGAATTCTATTTGTACGAAGATAGGTTTTAGTTTCGATAATGTCTACTACAAGCGGCTCATCAAATGTTTGGCGTTCCGCGAAAGTGGAAAAAGCAGCGCTTAGTTCTAATTCTCTATTTAAGCAGTAAGTATTTCTATTAGAAAACGCTTTATAACACGCTAAATAGTAGTTTGATAAAATTCGCAAATAGCGGCTAATTAATTGCCTTTGTGGAACATGTGGATTTAGAATGTTCATGTTCTTCTATTCCATAAAATTTCCAAACAAATATCTGTCACAACTTTTTGTGCAATATACTCTAAGTCTCTTGTTTTAACCACTTTTGCCCAATTATTTAGAACTGGTTGCAAAATATAGTTTAATTCACTTTCAATAGTATTTGCAATAGTGGTGTAATGTTCGTTATCGGTAAACAGAGATATTAGCGGCCTACAACACCGGCAGACCTCATTACATGCAACTGTAAAATCCTCACAAGACGTTTCATCTCTATGGTCTGGATGTGTGCATTTCATCATCTTTTCACCTTTTTATTTACTTTTCCACCTTCCCAAACTTTTTCTTGGTATGTGGCTTCACCGTTACCAATATCTTTCATCTGCGGATTATAATAAAAGAACAGCCACATAACAATTAGAATTCCAAAAAGAAATGAAAATATAGCCCTTAGTCCTAGAGAATTATGTACACTCATGATATTTTCCTTTCACATATCTCCCATCGTACTAAATTGTTTCCTCTGTTCCCAAAGATAGTACTATAAGGCTAATTCTAGGTCAATACACTATTTGGTAGGACTAATAGGCTAAAGCATCCGCATGATTGTTCAAGTCACGCGGAATCCAATTTAATTTGATACGATTGGAAGGAATCTTAGGCATAGTAAAGGTAACAGTATGAGGCTTACGGTTTAAGCCTTGAAGATGTTCAACGATAGATTGACAGTCTGAGTAGATGGTAACATGTCCGCCGAAGTCTAAAATAATGTCTCTGGCTATAAGAATGGCGATTTTAATGGCAAATGCTTCAGCGGCTAAAGAGTCTGAAGCATTAACAGCACGGCGAATTTTTAGGATTTGTTTGTCATCTTTGAAGATGATCACGGCGATTAATGTTCGCCTAGACTGTAATGAAGCATCACAATAGATTTTATACATGCTATGCCTTATTAGTTCCGCAAATGTGGAATTTCTTTAACAAGTAATGGGCGCTGGTAATTATGCGGAGCAACTACAGATTCATATTTTCTTTGAGCCGTTTCTAACTTCATGCCTTCTGAGAGGTTAATCAGAAATGTACCAATTGTGCTATTGCGAATTTTTGAAAGCGCCGCTCCTACTTTACGGCTCCTTGCCCAGCAGAAATTATTCTGCCAAAATTCTGAAACAGTTTGAAATTCTTTTTGTAGTTTTAGAAAAGCTTCAAGCAACCATTTGAATTCTGCTCCGCGATATAAGGTATTTTGTTCAATCAATTCTAAAATATCTTCGGTTGCGGACATTTTTAACTCAGTCAAAGCACGTTTCAAAACATCTTTTTCGGCACGAGCGATTGACTACATATCCCAAATCTTTCAAACCTTGTGCAATATTATTAACTTTTGGTTCCATCAACGCGCCGCTACTAATAACAAAGTGCAAATCTTTGCCGCCAACATCGTTACTTAGCTCTGCTAGATAAGTACGAAGCTGTTTCTTTACTTCATACAGTGATGTAGCACCTTCAATGGCAAGTGATGCGCCAAACTTTTTATTCTTTACGGCATATCTACCTTGACTATCAATCCGCACAGTAAAGGCGTTAAAGCCAGATGCGCCAACTTCTACAATTCCTTTAAGTTTTCCGCCGACCGGCAAAATTTCTTGCGGCGGTACAAAGCCAGCTACAGGCTTGTCTTTTACAGTGTTTGCAGTACTTTCGGCCTTTGCAGAATTAGAAGTTTTAACTACACCGTCTGAAGCAATAACCTCAGTTTTACTATTGGTAAGTATTTCATATCCGCAGTTATTTGCATACTAATCAAAGTAAGTGTTGGACAGAGTGGCGTATCCAACCTGATTCTACAGCCCATGCCACCATTTGCGAATTCTAAAGTACTAAACCTGAATCCGTTACGGCTACAGAAAGAGTATAGGTGATGTGGTAGGTTGTGTCAAGATATTTGTGTTCCGCGATAAAGATATTTTCTATAGTCGCGGAATGAGCCTGATTGGAATTGCACCAACCTTCTATTATTTTCATAATAGTTCAGCATATCTTCATTACTAAACTTTCATCATCATTGGTGCGAATAGTGTATAACACTACCTATGTATCTGCGCATCAATACATCCTAGAGGCAATTATTTTAATCATCCAGTAGTACATCAATACTTTTGTCCCTACTAATTGTAGGCGCTAATCTGTCTCAGCTACAGGCTCTAAAACTAATACTGATATTCAAAATGTGCCAAGTGGGACTCGAACCCACGAATTCGGCATGTTATGAGCATGCTGCTTTTGCCGCTAAGCTATTGGCACTAAATGACTTACGAATTTATAAAATTCTCAAATCGCAGAACTAATAATCATCTTCATCGTCACAGCATTCATCCATAGTCTCACTATCCCACAGCATATTAGGCCAATAAATGATACTTCCTAGACCAAGAGAATCTTCTTTAGTATTTCTAAAGATTTTAACCAACTCTAAACGTTCTTGTTCATCCTCAATAACTGCTACACATTCAGCAATCAATCCGTAAGCATTGCTATCAATGCTAACTCCAATACACCGCTTGCCAAACATAAAGCGCCCACTATAAGCACGTACATCTGCTCCGCGCTCTGTTAAGATTTTATAGAATTCTTTGCTATTCATCACTTCAACTCCGAGATTTAGATTATTTGGATAGGCGTTATTACACATGAATGCCCGTTTTCATCAGCATTCTTGCAAAAAACATATCTTCAATGTGTTGTTACACCAAAGGAGATTTAGGCTATCGCTAACCTGCTAGACACGCTTAGTACGTCAATTCCTAAAACCTTTTTACAGGATATGCGGGCATTAAAACTAAGTACCCGTCATTTTCTATAGGTTGCACGCTTCTAGCTACAGGATTCTTTATTACTAAAGAATTTACTCTCTTGCTTTGCGCAAGTCCACTCATTATACGATGGCTACCTCTAAGCCTACGTTTTGAAGATAAACCTTTTAGCTGTGTTGTTACATCAAAGACAGCCGTTAAGCCGACAATTACAGGTTAGGAATTTTATCCCCGCTTCTCAGCCAAAGACATACTACTATAAATGCTCGGTAGATGCAATACACCATTTCGTGTATTTACTTGGTATGTTACATGGTAGCCATCTTCATAAAAGACAGGTTTTGAATTAATGGCATACGATTCAAAAGCCTTGAAGAACACAGTATCAAAATCAACATTTTCATTTGGATTATTCAAAGGCAAACTTGGTTCTGCTATTCTTTTTGACTTTTGCGGATTCTTGCTTAAGTAACTCTTTAGTTGCTTTGGTTTCATGCTCAACATATAGCTCTGTAGCTGTTCTATAGGATGTATCTAATTTAGGCGTTGGTTTAGCATCGCGGAGCGTTGCTACAAAAAAGAATCCTGCGGCAGCTAATAGAAAACAACCTATTAGGAATGGTACAGCGGTAATCTGCTTCGGTTGTCTAAGTCTTGCGGTATCCAAACCACGAGTGGTTTTATCTGTAATCATAAAAATATCTCCTTTATAGGAATTATACTAGAATTTTGTCAAAACTCAAAGAACATTTTAACTGAGAATTCAGTTATGCTCAGCAAGATTTGCTAGCTTCACCGGTAATTCGATATAATCAGCTTCAACTTCAATAGTTCCCATTGGTGAAGTCTTTTAGCTGTAGGAAGTCTTGTTTTAGGTTTCTTCACTTTTATTTTGATTGGTTTCTTTTTCATAACAAAGCACCGCCCTAACGTGAGTTCGGTATGCCGAATATAGGACTCGAACCTATAACCTATAAATTTGGACATTACTGCATTTTCGAGTATAAAGCAAGCGAAAGGTAAAATCAAAATGAATAAATGTATTTATTGTAATGTTGAAACTAAAAATCCGAAATTTTGTTCTAGTAGTTGTGCCGCTAAAGTTAATAATCTTAAACCTAAAAAGATAAAGCGCCTATTCAAATGTGTAATATGTAAATTAGTGACAGAAAACCGTAGAAAATACTGCAAAACATGTTTTGCGAATACATTTCTTGTAAATGAAGAAAGCTTAACGTTAAAAGATTTACAAAGTAAGCGCAAATATCAAAAACATTCCAGAATAAGACAGTTTGCTAGAAATAAAGCAAAAGCTTTTCTAAAGCAGCATAATTTAGCTTTAGAATGCACCATATGTCACTATGATAATCATGTAGAAGTTTGTCACATTATACCAGTCTCAAGTTTTCAAGAGACAAATACCTTAGCAGAAATAAACAGTTTATCTAATCTAACCTTATTATGCCCAAATCATCATTGGGAATTTGACAATCAAATATTAAAGCCACGCGGAGGAATCGAACCCCTAGACAAATTTATCCTTCCCACTCTTTAATGTCATGAGGGTAGAAGCCTCATGTGGGTACGCATGGCAAGCTCGTTGCTCTGTTCCATTTGAGCTAATCCGGCTTGTAAATCTATCTGCTTGGAGGATAGATATGATCATTGCGGCAAAAAGGTTTATTTATCTTTAAATGGCCGCCAAATAGTTGGTTCAGTGATAGTCCGCGATGTCAAGAATTATTTGAGCTTATCCATCAGAATAAACCCAAGACAAAATCCTGTTAAGATAGTAAGCAAGGCTAAAACGATTTGCCAAAATCTTACTTTCCTTTTAGCTTTCTTTAGTTCACTCATTATTTAGCTCAACAATCTTAATGATTGATTTCAGTGGATTAGACTCAGTTAGGTCAATACACACATAAATCCAATCAAATGTCTCAAAATATGGATGATTTGTATCTATGCCTTTGATGCAGAGAACAGTGTAGTCGCCAGTAACAAACCTATTTAATGAACATTCAGTTGGATAATCTTGCTCCGCAACTGGAAAAAAGATTTCTGGAGTGTGCTCAAGTAGCCATGCAATATGTCTAGCACGGCTGTTTCTCTTTCTCTTGCCATGCGGAAATAGTTCATGAAATTCAGTGGATTTATTAGCAGTGATTCCAAACTTCTCAAATCTTTCTTTTTTTCTCTGCCGCGCGGACGGAAATTCACTTAAATCTGCATCAAACACTAGAGTATCAGAGCCTAACGATAGCGTGTTAGTATATCTGTCTAATACTCCAATTCTGCGCAACCTATAGCCACATTCTTTTGCAATCAGTTGAAAGTTTTTATCAACTAAACTAATGCTGTATTGAATGCCCTCTTTGTTTAGAAACGTCACGATTGACAGCCCAGTAGATTGTAGCCAAATCAGTAAGTTTCTAATTGAAATCCTATTGTATAATAGTTCCATTTTCTAATCCTTCAATAATACTGTCAGCAGTTTGTCGTGAAGATGAATGTAGTTTTGAGATACGGATTACAAAATTCTCAGACAATCCCAAATGTTCCGCAAGTATGGAAAAAACTTTTGGATTATCAAAAGTAAGTAACGTCAAAGCCTTTTCCAACCCAACTTTTGCAACCAGCGCGGAACCTAGCGGACATGCCCTAAAACCTGAATCTATTTTAGTTAGAAACGTATACTTATACTCTTTCAAACCAAATTCATCGTAACCTTTACGAATCAGTTTTGCAAGCTCTTTTTCCATTACTATGTAACCTTTCAAACAATTTTTTTTGGAATAAACTTTAAGATACGCCAGATTTTTGTTTTCAGTGGCGTATAATGCCAGCTACTTGCTACAACCTGTCCGCCGCACTTAGAAATTTTATGCGGCTGCGGAATCAATAGAACTAAAGTTAAGAGAAGTGTCATAGTAGCTTCAACGTACCGTCTGGACTATTACGCAATGCATGTAATAGCCTTGCTTTGGTAACGCCTTCATGGTGAAGACATGAAACCGCATTAACTAATTCAACTGAGACGTTAAGCCTTTCAGCAGTTAGCGTTAGTGTACTTGCATCGCAATCTAACCACTTATTCGCGCGTTCAATACTGCCTGCTACAGCAACGATTGCCGCACCATTCAAACAAGCTCGGTTTCCAAAAAGAAATATATCTTTATCTTCAATTAAGCCGGACTTTTATACCCCTCTTCAATCTTATCAGCAAACTCAGAATTTGTCATAGATATTTCTCCTGTAATTTACTGTTCTTTGATTTGCGCAAAGCTTTAGCAATTGACTTGGCAGAATGTCCGGCTTTATGGCATATTGAAACTTTAATAGCCAAGTCAAAAGAAAGCTTCAAATCCGTTGCTATAGTTCTTATGGTAGTGGCAGAAGAACTATTTAAGCGTTTTTCAGCTTTTTTAGCAGAACCAATGAATGCACAATAAGCGCTTCCAATTGGACAAGCTCCCCAGACTGATTTGTTATGTATCAGATAATTATCTTTTATCTCTTGCAATTTAAGTTTTTTATAGCCTTTGCGAATTAGCTTTGCGAATTTGTTGTTTTTCATTTTCTGAAATTCTCATCATTAATTCTGTAATTAGCGGTTTAGCTTGTTTATAGGCTATCTCTTATTCAAGAGATAATGCCCGTTGCATTGTCTCTGCATTCTCTGATACATGCGAAGTTCGTGCTACTTCGTTTAGTTGAGTGATAGAGCTTTCAAGCCTTGCTGTTAGTAGCCACTCATCTAGGTCAAGTAGTGTATCATGAGTCTCACAAGTTATTTCATTCATTTAGTTATTCCATTCAAAAAGAATTACTTCATCGCCGGACTCCGAAAACGCGCCCTCATCATCAACCTTAACTAAACTGGCTGACGCCGCGCCAGATAGGAAATCCGCATATCCTATTGGATTTAGTACACAAATTTCTAAATTATGCCAGTCTGGATTTTGTGTAAAGAAATCTTTTAAGGTCATGACTATTTCTCCCAGAAATAATTTTTAAGCATATTAGATAACTTGCGAAGCTGTGTTTTATTCAAGCCAAAGCTATGTACTGAGAAATCTTCTTTTTCCAGCCTATCGTTATCTAGCAATTCAAGTGTTGATTCAAGCGAATGTTCAGAACCCATGAAATAATCATGTCTATCAGATACAGCTTTAATTAACTTATAAGGCAGGCTAATATCAAAAGCAATATCAGCATGATCTAACATGCCCAGACTTTCAAATTCAAAATCAAGCCCGATTTCTTTATCCGCCGCATAAGCAGCAAACGCTGGACATGCTTCGTTAGTTATGAAAACTTAGTCAAATCTTGCGTTAGTTCCACAACCCTTGCGCACAACATTCAAACATTTATAGATATTAACCTTATTTTGCGAGCCATCGCTAATTTCTTCAATGATATGCCCACATTTAGGACATTTGTATCGGTCTGTTGCAATTCCGCGAAAAACAATATCTTTCGCGGAAATCTCTGTTTCACACACTTCGGTACTGTACTCTACCATTTTGATTCTCCATTACAGCGGAGTCCCGCCTAAAATTTTGGTTTCGGGCAAGCTCGCGGCTTTTTGGGCGGTCATCAGACCCAGACCTACCCAAAGCTTTTTTGGTAGGCCGTTCCCGGTATGCTCCGGGTGCGTGTAAAGTTCTGCGTCATCATTTCCTTCCACCACCCAAAAGGGATACTGGGTGAAGTGGCACCCATCCGCGCTAAACTTGATTCGAGCGGATGCAGCCGCTGCCAGCGCAATCACTTCAGCTTGCCAAGCCTCTACCTCGCTTGGCAGTGTGTGAGCATTGATAGGACAACTGATGCGTTGCCCCCACCAGCCGTCACCCAGCACGGCTTGCAAATTTATTGTATTCACTGTATTCACTGTTTTTTTTCCTTTCGGTTAGGCTGAGTCCAGTTTCATCGTTATAGATAAAGAAAGCTTTATAACTACTCAAAGCTTCCCACAGTTCCTCGAATGAGAAAATTTTGGACATAGCCACTCCTAAGTCAGTTTGATTGTAGGCGGCTCAGCGTAGAAAATTAACTCAAGTTGATTGCCATCAACGACTGATATTTCACCATTCAATGTCTGCATATGTCAACTCCTTTAATTCAACAAAATGTCTGGTCAGGCTGTAAGTCAACCTATAACGGCAATTTTCTTCAAACATTATATGCTTAGTTGCGGCATCAATCCTCTGCCGCAAAAGCCATAAATCCCAAGGGTCATGTCCACAGTAGCGTTTTCTCGCGTGACTAAAGCCATAACACAGCCATTCTAATATAGGCGTGTAGTTACTGTCAGCATAATTTTGGGCATCATTTTCTAACGTATCCCTAAGATACGCAACCAGTCTAGGAATTGCTGCGTCAAAAAGTGCTTTTATTTTAGCTTTAAGTTCCGCACTCAAAGAATATTTTTTAATCGGCGCGGAAACGCTATAATTATCAGCTAACAGAGCATCAGCAATTGAATTATTCAAACTGCTAGCAAAAAGCCATGCATTATCTAGGCTGAACTGAAGATATGAAAAGAAGTCAGACAGCCAAAGTTCAGCACCTAATGCCTTTAATTCATCCTCTAGTGAGCCAGTTTCATTATTACCATGTGCCATCATTTCATGCCCCAGATTAATACTAGGAGTGAAGTTAGCATACTTAAACCAATTCATGTAGATTTCTGGCACTAAACCTAATATACCATAATCTTCATGTTCTAGTACTTGACAATAAATTGTACGCATTTTAACTTTTCCTGTATAGTTGAATTGCCTCAACTATAAAAGCAAGAAGTAGAATCAGAAGTGCCGTTATTAAACCTCAATATAATTAAGTTTGACTTGTGCCTGTTTAATCTCTTCTAGTATTTTCAGCGATTCAACTGCCGCGTTTAATTCGGCAGGCTGTTCTTCAAGAAAATCTCTGAAATCGCCGTCATCTATCAGGCTAAGTTTAAGCTCTTCTTCTGTACCCTTAATCGCTAAACTAACTCCTTTACCTTTCTTATTTTGAAAAAGCCTTTCAGGTTATAGCTTAACATATAGCTTTCACCAGTTTTTAATTCTAACTCTCTGCATTCAGCATTGATTGTTTGCCGCAGATTTGAAATGACTTCCAAGCTTTGTTGCCGGTAACGCCTTCTTGCGCGGCTTAGTCCGTAGTACAGCCATTCTAAGATTAAATTGCGGTTTTGGTCAACCCATGATTTATTGTAGACAATATTAAGTCTTAATTGGTAGAAATCAACTAAGCTGTTCACTTTCTGCCTCTCTTTGAGAGAAAGAGAATAGCTTGGCGTAGGTTTAAGGTCAGCTTCATTGTCATTTAGATACCTGTTTACATGTATAGCTATGTCAGACCAAACCGGATTGTACATTCGTGCCAGTTTCCAGAAATCTGTCAACCAAATTTCGGCACCAAGCGCGCGTAACTCATGCTCAATAGAGCCGTCTTCATTTTGAGTGTGCGCTAATAAATCATGCCCTAAATATAGTGCTGAGTCATAGTGAGCATTCTTGAACCAATGAGAGTAGATTCTAGGCACTAATCCTGTGGTGCCATTCTTTTTATGAACGTCACAAAGAACATTTCTCATAATTGGATAATCCTCTATCAACCTATTAAAATAACGTTCAGCTTTTTTATTGTTCCGAATCAACTGTAATTCTAAATCATATTTAGAATTTTTGGCTTTTTCTTCTGTAATGTGTTACGAGCATACAACACTAAATGGCTTACATATTTTTATCACTCCAATCTGGCAATTTTAATTCCAAACCTATTTCTTTAATTGATTTTTTTAGCAGGTTAAAATTTCCCTGTATGCGGGGCTTAATTCCCCAATAATTAACAAATTTTTGAAAGGTAGTTTCTTCTGCGATGATCTCAGAAACTTTAATGGTTTCATATTCTCCTTCTGAGTAGTTCCATGCACTAAAAGATTCATCAAGTTTTAATACTTGATGACAGCAATCATTCTCCAGAATTATGACCTTTTCAGCGCCAACTAAAATACCAAAAGACTGATTTGCAAACCTAAAGCTTTTTAACATTTTTATTCCCTATATTCCGCAAGGCTAGGAATTTTTCTTAGCCTTGCGGAATTGAAAGGTGACTGCCGCTGTATTTCTACAGACAACCAGCGCGGTTTTGGGATTTAACAACGCAAAGCGCCCGTTCACCAATGCTCGCTAGATCATAAACCTAAGCAGCCATAACTCAATTACTGGCTTACTGCCAACTTATCGGCTTCTTTTTGCATAAGCTTTAGATAGAATTCAATCGAAAATTTATCATCTTCTGAATACAATCCTGCAAATTCATCCCGAAAATTCTCCAAATCTTTGCGATAAGTTTTACCCTTTTCAATGTCTTGCCGCATGTGATAAGCGGCATCATGAAAATTCAGATTTTTAGTTGCAATTTGGGGATGATTGTCCGCGTTCCAATAAAAATAACTCACACCCATTGTGTAAGTACCATTCTTAAAGGCGTTCCAACCAACGTGAAATTTATCGCTAGTCGCGGTTACGGTTCGATAGCCGTGCTTATTGCGCCACTCTGAAAACAAAACTCCGACACAGCGCCCAGAAAAACCAAAAGGGTAGTTTGTTGCTACTACAATGGCGTTGTTTGGCAATCGTTTGCCAGTTTCTGGCTCAATATAGACTGGACGTGTTTCCAAATCCTTAATGTCCAATTTACGCACTAAATCTTTAACCTGTCCAATTGTCAACTCGCAGCCTTGCATTTCTGTATCTGATTTATCGGTAATAAATGTCATGATTTTTCCTCTGTTTTATACCAATTTAACTTAACCTGCAACTCTTTAATCAAAGCTTGAAAGGTAGCGGCAGGTATTTTGTGATACAATATGTTTGCTAAATCCTTGGCTTCCTTTTCATGGTCAAAAAAACCGTAATCTCTATTTTTGATGTTGACGATGGCTGTTGAACATTGGTCGCCACCGCCTAATGTCATAGTAAGAATTGTTGCTTGTTCAATCATACTTACTCCTTATTTTTCCAAAACCTGCGTGAATTCCTTTCCCCGAAACTTGGAAAAAAATGTCATGGAAAGGTATGCTAAAATTAGGGATGATCTGAATAGAAAATCACCTAAAACTATTGTTAGTGCAATAGCTGTCAACGTCGTCATTATTGACTTGAAGCCATGATATACAGCCAACGCCAATAACACTGCTAGAAAGATTTTTGGAAAGCTCATAACCTAACTTTATCTTTTGTTAATCCATCATGCAGACCTTCCTGAAAGCTTTCTGATGCATCAGACCAAACTTTAGATTCAGCCTTAGTTGCGCCAGCATCTTTCAATACTTTAGCTATTTTGGCAAGCTTTTTCTCTCTCACTGCCAACCCGTTAATATGCATGAGTGCATCAGGTTTAGCACTAAGTTCCGCGATTTGCGATTTTTCTGAATCTGCGGAATTTTTATTAACTTTACTATTTTGCGCATCATGCAAAACTGCATACGCAAAACCCTTGCAGTACTCCCATTTTTCTAGCTCTTTAATCGCCCGCAGAGCTTCAAAAAACAGTACAAGCTTATCACACAGTTCAATCAATAAGCTATGTGCAAGCTGAGTGTCAACCTCATTGCCTACAACAGACACTTTGTTGCCATGAAACTTGCTGCCAACTAGCTTTACGTCGCAAGTTTCACCAACCGCTTGACAAAGCATTTCAAACCACAAGCCACGGCTGGTTTGCTGTAGCGATTGCGGCACAGTAAAGGTTAGCCCGCCGATTGTTTCTTCAACTGTAGGATTCAACTGGGCATCAGTAATATGATGCTTGGCTTGCAGCTTTGCAGCCATCGCAAGTAACGCCCGTGCCTCGCGTTTGATGTTTTCAAACGCTTCGCTACTAGCTTGTGTGCGATTTTCCAGTAGACTATCAGCTTTAGCGCGCAATTGGTTAATTTTTTGAATTTGCGGAATCATGCCAAACTTTCCTCTAACTTTTTCAAAACTTCTTGCAGCATTTCTTTGGCAGAATCAACCAACTCAGCATTTTCCAAATAATCCTGCAAAGTGAATGTAAGATATTCTGCCGTATACTCATCAAGTTCAATAGTCATGCTTGCTCCTTTTTGAAATAAACTCTAGGAATTGGGCAATACCCAACTCCTACAACCTAATTCAAAACTGTGCTTTGAACTAGCGGCGCATCATCGGCAAAATCATCAGACATGTTGTCTTGAACCGGAAACGAATATGCAACATGTGCTGTTTCTGCTACATCTTCAGCGGTCTTTGCCATGTCTAGCAGCAATTCCATTGCCAGTTTATTTCTATTATAGCCCACTCCGCCAAGCTGTGATGCGATATCATAGCGGGGCTGTAAATTGTTCATGTTAAACGAGTGTGTAGTTTGATTTGTGACGGCATTGAATGCCCGAAATAAGGTGCCGCTGAATTGTGGAAATTGGTTGCTATCATTTACGCTAAACAAATGGTCAAATTCTTCTAGCTTATAGCTATCTTTTTGAGAATTTTCTTTTGGCGAACCAAATAACTCTTTGTTTTGGCGAAAAGCTTCTAGGTCAGCCTTAGTCAATTTCTTGCTGGCGAGAATGTCGAATTTTTCTGCAATACCAGCAAATGCCAAACTGGTTTTAGTCAAAAGTTCAGACCAAACCGCCATCTTCAGCGGCGCATTCTTAGTCTTTTTAATCTTAAGTGCCTTTTCATTTTCAGCCACACACAGACCATTTGAGCATACTTGCCGTAGTGTGTAATACAGCATTGCCGTTTTGCCACTACCATCGTGGCTAGTGACAAATGAAAGTATTGTAGCGTGCGGGTCTACGCCTTTTACACTAAACCCCAGTGTCGGCAGCACAATTTGTGCGCCAACCCTTGCGCCATTATTCATAGCAAAGACGTTAGAATAGTAAGCACCTTCTGCCTCACCTTTCAATTGCTCCAACAATTCAAAACTGGTTTGATGTGAGATGGGCGTATAACGTTCCTTTACTGCTCCGAGTTGGTCATTGGTGTCTGTGCGGAAGGTGCCTTGAAAATCTTTCGACTGGCTGGCAAGAATAATTTCTTCCAACTCTGCGCGTGTAAAATTATCCTTATCTGATAACCTGCTACGGAATTGTAGCGGATTAATCATTTCATGCTTCTCAACCTGAAAGTTCAAACCCGCGTTGCTGAGAATTTCATGAAGGGTGTCCCCTTTTGCTTTGACGCCAAGTTTCGTGTAGATTCTATTCATAATACTTTCTCCTTTAGTTGAAGTAGTTAGGGCTAGGACAGCTACCCCACTTTCGTAAATCCTATAGTTTTTATTCAGTGGCAACCCTAACTAAAAGTGTGAATTTATGTCTTAGTTTGTTCTGTACTTTTTTGGGATCACAGCAACCTTCCCCATAAAATTGCTAGTTTCATGCGCATGTGTAAAGCCTTGCTTGCTGAGATAGCGCAAGCAATCTGCTTTTGTGGCAAAGATTGGCGCATCCCCATGCAGACTGTAACCAAGTGAACCTTTAGAATATAGCGCAACCTTCTTTTCTGGCTTTCTGGCTGGTTGTGCTTTTTTCTTCTTCGCGGGCACTATGCGAAACATGCCAAAATATGCCTTTTCAGCCGTTCCGCATTTAGTGAATTTGTCAGCATTCTGCTGAATTGTACTCGCCGAGTAACCTAACAATTCTTGAGTAAGCCGGTCAAACTCATCAGCAATGCCTTCAAGCACATGAGTTTCCTTCTTTAGCTCTTGCTTGGCTTGAATCTGAGCAACTTGACTGCTGAATTTAGTTCCACAACCCAAGAAAATTGTATTGAGAATTCGCTTTTGTGTTTGAATTAACATGTTACCCTTTATCTCTGTGATTTCATCTAAGTTGACAGACATGACTAGGCTTGAATAGCCGCTGTCCCTGTTAGTCAACCCGTATTTGCGCCGCTTTATACCTCAAAAGTGACTGGTTTAATCGGTAACTCCAACAATTCCACAATCGCTAGAGCATTGGTTTTCACGTCTGAATTTTCCGATGCGGCGTCTTTAATCAAGGCGTCAGCATCGGCATTTTGACAAGGTGTAAGCACACAACCTGTTAGCGCATAGATTGCAGCCACGATAGATGTGTACCGATTAGCATGCTTTTCTTCAGTAGTTTGTTTCACTTTAAGATTTCCCCAATTTCACACTTGTTACAACGTGTCTTTGCCGCTTCGTAAATTCCGCAATACTCACAGCCAAAAGCTCTAAGTTGTAGACTAGCACAGCTACAACCTTTTGTGCTAGTTAATTGTAAGATATTAAGCTTAGGCTTACGTCTGCCTAATACTTGAATGCCATGTCTATTCCTCATGCTTCCTCACTACTCACGCGAATTGAGACAAACCAATAGCTTTCTTCACGCTCTTGCGGTACAGTCTCAAATTTTTTATCCGCATACTCTGCTGTAATTTTTTTTTCAATCGCGGAAATGCCCCACATGGCTGCCATCTGTTCAAATGCATCATCTAGGGCAGTTTGTACCGTGCTACCGATGCCAGTATAAACAGATTCATACTTAGTGCCACACACTCCGCAACCTTGAAAATAATCTGACGCCATAATGCCATGCAAAACTACATCATAGCTTTTGACAGTCGGTTTAGGCTCAATTCTACATTCAACCGAAAAGCCATAAATAGAAAATTCTGCGCCTGTGTACTTATCGGCAACATCATACACATCCCAACCGCCGCTTACGCCATTTTCTTGTGCAACCACAATGCCGCGCGAATAAGCTAAACCTTTTCCCTTTTCTGAACTATGCGCGCCAATTACTAACACATCGCCTTTGTTAAATTCAATCATGATTTTCCCTACAGTATTAATCTTTCACCTATCGGCGTCATTTGACATGATTACCTCTTTCGGAACTCTAGCAAACCTAGAAACTCACCCTAAGAAAGTATGTTCTTCATGTTCAGATGTACTAGCACAATGTAACATCCCATGCAAACCAGCCATGCGCAGCATCAGCATTTAAACCAAAGTCTTGTGCAATAGTTTTAAGTGTGTGTCGCATTACTTGCGATGCAGTCAAATTCATGGGCGGATAAGATTGCCAATTTTTTGGCTCATCATGAGCCATTTGTAACCAGTTAAGCAACCTCAAAAGCTCAGGTTCACCCTTAACATCGTTGGCAATGGATGTCGGCAGAATTCCAGCTTTAACCAACTGATTAATGCTCCCCAAAATCTCAAATCTGGGCAGGTATTCATGGCGCGGAATGTGACAGCCAACCGCACATTCTAATCCTCCTGCGGTTAAATATTGACAACTTACCGCGCCCAACGCCTGCTGCCCCTGCCTAAACAAATGCTTGCAAGTCTTATCAAAATATCGTTGCAAAGTTTCACTCATGATTAATTCCTTTGTTCACCAAGTTGCTGACTGGTATACTCTACTTAATTTCTCGCAAACAGCCAAAAATCAGATTCAAATTCGATATTCGCGCAATCCTCGCAAATTTTAACTTTCGCGGACACCAGATTATCACAGCCTATCGTATCACACTCATGCATGTCATTAGAGCAACCTTCTTCATGAATGGGCGTGCCATTAATACACAAGGCTTGACATTCTGAACAGCCGATGATAATTCTACCAGCCCTTAATTCAGATGCATCAAAACCTTGATTTTCAACCTGTTCTAATGTCATTTTTTGAACTTTCTATGAGTCTGTTTACTATTCCGGCAAACCTTGAAAGCATTCAACGGTCTGCCAAAAATCGTCACTATCTTCAATATGGCTTGCACCATTTATGGCTTCCCATGTCGCGTTCGGGAAATGTCCATTGCCGCTGTCCAACTGCTCACCATTTTCATCGTATAGATGGAGCAACCTAGTGCTAGAAGCTGACAGTGTTTCTTGCCAGCCGATTTGACTAGCAAAATTTTCTGAATCTTCCGAAAACTTAATACGCTGTAAATATGTGCCCATGATATTCCTTTCGGTAAAGTGTACAAATTATCAAAAATGGAGGCTACTCAATAGCCTCTCCAAACTTTTTACCTGTAGAAAGATTGTAGTAAGTTGACAGCACGTTGACTACCACTAGCAGTCCTAATGCCCATCGGGCATAGAATGGGGCGGCGGTCAGCATGGCAAGCTCTAAACCTAATGCACTTCCCCATACTTTTTTACCTGTAAATGCTACCTTACCAAACTGTAACGCAGTGGGCAAACTAAACAGAAGGCAGAATACAGTCAAACACATTGCTGGCGCACTATGCCAAGCTAAGCTAATGCCCGAATGCGCTGACATATAGCCTGTCAGCGGGAAAAATGCGCCTAGAGTGATTGATAGCACATAAAGCGCAATTTTGGCGGCAATTTCATGCCCTAGAAATTGCCCTAATGCTTCATAAACCGCGCCTTTAGTTTTGAGTGCAACTTTAACCGGCTTTGTCTCACTGGTTTGCGGCTTTTTCTTTTTCGGTGTCTTTTCTTTTTGCGGCGGTACAATTGCTAATTGAGGCATAAAATTCTCCTTTAGTTTTAATGTGATAATTTTAGAGAGTCCGCAACCTTGAAAAAAAATGGGTTGCGGACTCGAAAAAGCATCAAAACTAATTGATAACATCTGAAATGGTTTCCGATTCTGAATTGAACCAATACACCGTAACATCTTTAGGCATGTTTGCCTCCGTCCACCATTGAATGCGATTGCCCACCGGCAACCCCGTCGCCACCCATTTTCTCCCAATCAGTTTGCCGCGCCCGTCGCGTGACTCAATTTTTTCATGGCGCGCGACATCATGTTTCAGTTCTATGCACACTTTGACAAGTAGGCCGTCAAGCTTTGTCCACCATGAAACTGTTGCATTGGTATATTCCGCACGTTCGCCCCATGTTTTGAGATCAAACACATAAGGCGCAATATGTACGGCCTTATCAGCTTCGCTATCTGCTAACCTTTCGAGCGGCATGAAAGAAGTACAAGCGCCTTTCACTAGCACAGCCGCAACCGCTGGAAAAGCGGCATAAAATGCTGGCAAGTCTGCGCGCGTTTTGTTTTGAAATTTGATGCTAGCATCACATTTATATCCGCCCGCAAAAATAAACCGCGGAACAAAACCATCAGGCAAAGCTTTAAGAATTTTTTCCTTGATTGCGGCTGATTTTTCAGCTTGCGCAACCAATGCTTGCGCCTTTGCCAATTCACTAGCAATTTGTTCAGTATGACTCATGATTCTCCCCCGCTAAACTCATGATGCACGCATCAATATCTGATGTTATCAAACCTTTTCTAGTCAAGCTGGTAACAGCCTTGCGTGTCGCAAGGCTGCGTGAGTTATAATAGAAATGCGTATGCAGGCTATCTGTATGTCTGCACAAGAAGTCCAGCAAATGACGTTCATTTTTCCCAAGTTTCATGGTGTTTACCGGTCAGTAAGCTGTAACACATTAGGCAAAGCACTTTAATTTTCTTATATTTGCGGAATGTGCACAGATATGCAACCAAATGGTTGCATATAGGGCACTTACGATGAAAGGTCAAATTAGTTAAGCCATGCCATAATACCATCGCCATATCTATAATGGCTCACAAAAGATGATGGTGTGAGCCATTTCTGAGCGCGGACAATACAACAGCATGGCTTAACTAATTTGACCTAGATACCTGAATCCTTAGACTTTGTAACGATACCTGATAGCTAAGGTGTCATAAACGGCTTGGGCATCATCATTCATGGGGACATCAAGCGGCCTAAGCGTACCCTGTCTATTTGCGCGACGAATGGCATAGTTGAGGAGCTTATACCCTTTGCTGCCTTGTCCAGAATGCCAATCATTAGCAAAGTGAGTTAGCGCATGTGTCAGTGGTGTCAATTCATAAGGTGCCATGTTTTCAATAATGCTGCACTTTGCCACAATTCTTTTTAATTCGGCGCTGTCTTTTACCACAAAAGACTTTGCACCCTCGCTAAATATGCCTGTAACTAAATAGCGTTGCATACTGTATCCTCCAAAATTGTTTTGATAGCTTTATAATGCCCGCAAATGCTAGAATTTTTCCATTTGCGGGCACTAAAAACCGTCAAACCTAGTCAATGCGTTGAAAAGCCAATTTGTGTAAATCTCAACAAACACCCCAGCTTGCGCGTGTCAAATTTTGCTCTTGCCATGCTGTGTGTTTATCCTCTTTTTAGCTTAGGTTTAGCTCAGTTTGATAAAATTCTTTGATTTTAGTCAACAGTTTGACCGCAATATCGTGGCCCTCTTGACGGCCATCTACGAAGAAGACCTTATCAGAAAAGTAAATGACCCATTCATGGAATTCTCCGTCAATTTCTGTAGCTTCATATTCCCATGTTCCGGCAGCATAAGTTGACAGCCATGCGCACAAATCATGTAATGCTTTCGATTTCATCTTTTATCCTCTTTTTTAATATTTCAGTTTAGATTGTCCGCAAGTCTTATAAAATTACGGAGTTAATGTTGGCTCATTTGAACAATTCCCTATAATTTTAGTTTGTTTCCACTCCGCCTTGTTGCTCAAAATAAACTGCCTCGGTCAAATCTATGTTAAAGATTGTCAAAACATTAGCCTGCAGAAGAAAATCTTTGCCTGCTTTCCAGTTATTTGCGTGCATATCTGCTAATACCGTTTGCAATTGTTCGACGTTTGTAAACAAGAATTTTTTCATGTTTTGCCTTTCTAGGGAATTGCTCAAAAAAGCCAACATTAGAATTTTGATCTAATGTTAGAGCTTTAATCCAGCACCGCCGTACAGTTTAATTATTGGCTTGTCAGCATGTGCCTTCCCGCTTTACCTATTATGACAAATGAACATGTGACGGCTTATTTTGTGGCTTTAGTAAAAAGACTCGCATGCCATCTGAATTTGCAGTCATTCAGCCTAGTTATTGTCAAAGCGCCCAGCGCCGCAACTAGGGAAAAATCAATAACGCTTCTTAAGGCTGTCTAAATTCGGTGCATAATCAAAAATTAGCTATATGCTATCTATAAAACATATTACGTAATTTCTGCCTTTGCAGATAAACTTAGCAGATTCACAAGAGGGTATAAGATATTATCTCATGCTCTTGTTTAACTAGCCACAGCGGAATGATTTTCGCTATCTTCTACGCACACACCGTTTAAGCTAAAGTCTTTACTTGCTAGAGTTTAGACTTTATTTACAACACGTTGAACCGTGTTCTACGCCTAGAGGTTTTGCCCGTTTCGGTTTGCGTTCCAAGTTGTCAAAGATCATTGCATAATACTACGGCAATCTAGCAGCTTTTCCAGTGATGCCAGTTATGCTCTTGCCGTAGGCGGTCTATATTGTACCGGCACTCCTCACAATTAGGAATATGCTTTCTAATACGTTCCGCGAATTATCAAAATTACTACTGCTTTTGTTAGTGAGTGTATCACTGAGACAGATTTATGATTGCGTGGCATAGTCTATTTTGAAGCCTTCAAAGGGTCATTCTCAAGGTATGATTTGCAATCGAATGTCAAAGTGTTTTCTCTCACCGACGCCTACTATATTGCAATGCTAGTGCCACAGAATTTTTTTAGTTTATAAATATCGTAACTTATTGATTCTAAAGTACTTCTATTTTTTAGTTTATAAATAGATGTATAAAATAATACAATGTAAATTCCATACAATCGTGTAAAATTTGCATAGTGTTTCATACATATTTCGCTAAGTGTTGACAATAGTAGAGTTATAGGTTCCGCGCAGTGTGTAAATTTTAGTTAGTGAATCATACAAATTCCCGTAAATAATTGAAAACAAAGAAGTTATAGAAAGTAGTCAAGCGTGTAATAATTACGCTGTGCATACTGTCAGAAAAAGCACAAGATATAGTGTGGCTTGGGAGTGGTATCTAAAAAGCCGCGATTATAAAAAAATTAGATACTATATCTAGTATGGCTTTGGCAAGTATCTATAGATTGTGGTTATGATAGTTTATAGACTGGTATACTAAAGGAACGCACATGCGCGTATACTATCGAATAGAGTTTGTCAATAGATATTTACATATAGTTTATAACTATTGGGAATCATGTCCCGCGCGCCCTATAAATTTGTATGGTGCCAGTGATTGTTTCAGTATTTCGACTAATATTATAATTGGCTACAGTTTTCGAGGTTCGCGGGATTCAGGATAGCGTTTTGATACTCCACTAGGAGCAAAAGTACACTTTTCACAAGGTTTGTTGATTCTAAAGGAGTTGCAAGCTTTGTCCAGATTTTGTCTGATAAAAGCGGTGTCTGGCTAAGGTTAAAAGTACATTTTCTAGTCTATTGTCAAGATAATGTCTAGGTTATAGGTAAAAAAATAGGCTGCGGAATAGATGATACGCCATACCGCAGCCTAAAAAAAATTAGAAAACTTGTCTACTATTAATTAGAGTCTAGCAAAAAAAATCAGTAGATAGCAACTCCGCCGATACCTGATTCCCAATATGCTCAGCAAATAGTGATTTCCAGTCTACTTTGTTTCGTAAAGTATTGATACTAAAGCATTTATAAAGGCGATTTTTCATAGGTAGTAGGACAAGGGCACGCGCTTAAAAACGCAGTGGCGGGCCTGTAATGCGCAAATTTATAACTATCTGATTTTATTGGGTTTAGCGGTTTGATTAGAAAGAAAAGCAGTGATATTTAATACATTTAGGTGAACAAATAGTGTGCCAGATATAAGTCTTTTGTTTGCTTATAGTTACGAGCGTGTAACAGATATAAAAGAACATGTCAAGTCTATATCTAAATATCTTTATAAAATCAGTTTATTAGATTCCGCGAATGAATAAAAAAGCTTTATAGTAATATTTTTCAGATTTGCGGCGAATAATTTGACATGTTGAATTGATTATGTTAGGAAATTCTCTGATATTGCGGGCAGATTTGACTAGCACACTTATAAACTATATGTCAAGCCTGAATCAAATATCTTCAATAGATTTTATTTATTATGTTCCGCAATCTATAAATAATTCCTATACTAATAATTTTACTTGACACTAGCTTATAAATATGT
>FRDC01002978.1_pt1 | contig 27983 bp, 21 predicted proteins | sample 1106171 | NCBI WGS metagenome assembly FRDC01 (sample SAMEA3930566, study PRJEB13176) | freshwater metagenome | biome: Drinking water system; feature: drinking water; material: water | place: Singapore | collected 2014-12-20 | reverse complement strand
GAAATCTTATCTGTGCCCCAGATGCTGGCGCTGCTGAATGCAGCGCCAGCGGCAGTGGCGAGCGCCGTCGTCGAGGTCGAGCAATTGGACGCAGAGGAAGTGTTGGAGGTGGCGGCGTGAGTTGTTTTGCGTGTGACGAGCAGGGAGCAGGGAGCGTGGAGCAGGGAGATGAGGCCGTCAGCTTGTCGTTTTGCCCGAAATGTCGGGCCGCCATCGCGCAGATGGAAGCTGAATACCGGGCGGAGTTGTTCCGACTTGAGCGCGGCTCCTGGGAAGCATTGGAGCCGCGCTTGCAGCAAGGTTTAGCGAGTCAGACAGCAGAGCGTTTGGCAATTGAGCCGCATTGGCAAGAGCGACTGGTAGTTCATAGTTGACAGTTGATAGTTGGCAGGAGGGCGGGCCAAGAAGATTGCGCCTCGTTATGGCGAGAAGATCGTTTTGAGGATTTCTTAAAGTTTCTGAGTCAGTCGGCGCGGCGGTGTAAGTAGCGCGCCACGGCTCAACGACGCGGGCACGCATCCCCGTGCGCCCGCTGGATACGATGAGGACGGCAGGATGGAAAATCGAATCAGTGCGAGCGGCGTTCTTTTGCGATTCTTGCTGGCGTTCTTGCTGGCGACATTTGTGCTTGCGCCGTTTTGGAAAAACGTACTTGAGCCTTTTTTGCTTGGATTGCGGAATTGACCGTAGCTGCGCCCTCTGATGGCGCGTAACCACTGGAGCGCAGGAGCGACGGCGCTGGCGCTTGTGGGATTGTGACCCGTTCGTCGGCAACCGCTTTTGACGGTTCGTTTCATTCGTTGGCGGGCAACCAGAGCACGGTCAACGTTCTTTCAAAATTCGGCGGCGTCTTAGGTGGCAATTTCTTGGGGGAGGATTGCCAGTATGCTTGAGGTTAGTTAGGGGGCGCCGCCGAATCCGATTTGCTACCAGGACCACTTAAGGCCGGAGATGCATTCCGGCCTCTTTTTAGCGCTGAACACAGGCACCGAAAGCCTGTTTTGGCAAGCGAAACGCTGATACGAAGCGCGCTACGACACCGCACAGCTATCCTCACATCACAGTGAATTACTACAACGAACACGATGCGCTGGCGGCAGCTTGGTTGCGTGAATTGATTGTGGCGGGATTGATTCCAGACGGGGAAGTGGATGAGCGAGACGTTCAGGAAGTCAAACCAGTTGATTTGGTGGGATTCGCCCAATGTCACTTCTTCGCCGGAATTGGCGGATGGTCATACGCCTTGCACCTCGCCGGATGGTCAACCGATAGGCCCGTCTGGACCGCCAGCTTGCCCTGCCAACCCTACAGCCAGGCCGGGCAGCAAAAAGCCGAAAACGATGAAAGGCACCTCTGGCCGGTCTTCTACGAGTTGGTCAAAGAGTGCCGACCTTCAGTCTGCTTTGGAGAGCAGGTTGCGAGCCCGCTTGGACGTGAATGGCTCGCCGGAGTACGTGCTGACTTGGAAGCGACAGGCTATCGGGTCGGGGCTGCCAATCTGTGCGCTGCTGGCGTGGGCGCGCCGCACATTCGACAGCGGCTTTACTGGGTGGCCGACGCCCGCAGCGCAGGAGTTCGAGCCGCAGGATTTGGAGCGATTACAGCAACGGCGCCAAGAATGCCAGCAACGCACCGGGAACAACGGCTTCGGGTTGACGCTGGGACAGGCGGTGCCACTGTGGCTGGCGGGCTGGGTGTCCCCAACAGCACAGGATCACAGTCGGGGCGACAAGCCGCCACGCCCACAGGACACGGGCGTGCCGTTGAGTCAGCAGGTTGTACTGGCCGGTTGGCCGTCTCCGACCGTGGGGAATGCGGAAGGCTCGCAGATGGCGAAGGATGCGAGCGCGACGGGACGCAGGCCGGACGGATCGGAAGCGACGGTCAGTTTGAATCACGTGGCGACGTTGGCAGTCTGGGCGACGCCGGATGCCAGGACCTATCAGGAGAGAGGCGGCGGGAAGAAGGGCGAACAGTTGCCGAATCAAGTGGCGCATCTGGTCACTGGTCAGATTTCGACCTCGCCCCCTGCGCAGACGGCAAAGCGCGGCGCGTTAAATCCGGCCTTTTCCCTTTGGCTTATGGGTTTCCCCGCCAGTTGGCAAGGGTGCGCACCGTTTTGGAAGGAATGGGCTTTAGTCCAGCAGAAGTGCGCCGAAAGCTACGCCGACCCGCAAGCATTCTGGCAATGGCTGGTCGAAGTCGCGTTGTCCAGTTGAAATGCTCTGGCAACGCGATAGTCGGACCGCTGGCGGCGCAGTTCATTGCCGCCTATATGGAGATAAAGGGATGAGAATTTCGCCGCTGAAAGTGTAGCAGCGGCAAACGCGCCCCGGCGGCGTGACTAGCCGGGTACTCCTTACAACACTGGCGACGAGGCTGGCCCCGCGTCGCGTTTTTTCTGGTGGTCGGATGGTGCCTCACAGGGGGTGTATGAACACGCGGAAAAGTTCGTATGAAGTGGAGCAACAGTTGAGCGAGGGCGTCAGTTGGGTGGCGGTCGCATTTGTGCTGGCGGGCATTTCGTTGGCGATTCTCACGGTTGGCTACAAGGCAGCGAGTTGGCTGGATACTGCTCCGGCGAATGCCCGAGCCGTGCAAGGAGGGCGTTAGCTTGTCAGCGAAAGGTGCGCCGAGAAAGACGCCGAAACAGGAATGGATCGCTGCCTGGAATGACTTTGATCAGGAACAGCGTGCGCTGGTCGTCGCGCTCGTGCAAAGGACGCGACGGGCGTGTATGCGCGAGCGCGCGCCATTTGATCAGGACGTCACGATTTCGCACGCGGTGGAAGCGGTGAGGCTGGGCTATGCCGCTAGTCTGCTGACTGAGCATATTCCCGATACGTTGATTCGCTGCCGCTTGCGACAATATGAATCGCCGCCGGTCGTCACGACGAAGGCGAAGCAGGCGGCGAATAAGCGTCATTGGGCGGCTGGCGTGACGCGGCGCGACAGGAAAAAGAAAGAGACACAGACGTCTGCCCCGAGTGCCACGGGCGCAGACCAAGAGAACCCCTCAAAATGAGCGCAAAATATGTCGGTCAGGTGTGGGATTTGGCATTGCCGCAATCGCTGGCTTGGGTGCTGATGGCAATGGCGGATCACGCTGACCATACAGGCGACAATGTATTTCCAGGTGAGGAATTGCTGGCCTGGAAGACGGGTTATTCCGTGCGCCAGGTGCGGCGCATCCTGCTTAAGCTGGAAGAACTGGGTATTGCCATTCCGCAAGTTCGTGCCGTTGGTCGCGGCAATAAGCAACGTTACAAGCTGGACTATAGCAAGGCTGCCCGCAAGCCGGACTTTCAAAACCGGTCAAAACGTCCGGTTATTCGTGATGAGAAAACCGGACATCAAATGTCCGGTTTTCCAGCGGCAGAAAATGCGGACAATTTGACCGGTTTTGACGAAGAAAAACCGGACATTTTAATTAAAGAAAACCGGACATTTTTAACTGGAAAACCGGACATTTTAATCAACATAACCGGACATTCTAATGTTGGCACATATAAAGAACGCGCGCGCGTTGAACCGTCAGAAGAACCGTCAATAGAACCGTCAGTACGAACGAACGTGCGTTCGAGCGGCCAGGCGAAACCGCTTGAAAACCCCGTTGATGCGTGGCGCATCAACGGCCAGGGGGAAGCCACAGAAATTATCGCCGATGTGACAGCCTGGACCCCGCTCCAAAGCGAGATTGCGGCCGCCTGTTTGTGGGATTGGCACTCAGCCACGGATGCGCGCAAGGCCAAGATTGTCAAGATCAGTGAAAAATTACTGGCGGTGCAGCCGACGCCGGATTTGGCCGTGATTCGACAGGCGCGGCACTACTACCGCGAAAAGAACAAGCTGGATTTTGCGCCAGTGTGGATTGTGCAGGATTACGCACTGATTCGGGAGTGGTGTGAGTTGACGGGCCGTCTTGTCAAAGCCCCGCAACCGCAAGTGGAACCGGCGGTGCTGGATGGCGAAACCGTCGCCAACGAGTTGTTTACGTTGATTGACGGTTATCTGGCTGATGCTGATGGTGATTTGTCGGCGCAAACCTGGGAATACCTGCGGGATTTGCGCAAGCAGGTTGAAGCGTGGCCTTCCCCCACACCCGGCGCGCGCCGGGTATTGGCGAGGCTTGACGAGGTGTTGGAAACGCAGCGCGCGGCGTGACGTGCGCGAAAGGAGAGCGATGATTGAAACGTTTACGCTAGGCGTGATTGGTCGCGGCAAGTGCCTGGACAAGATCAATGAGGCGATTCGCAAATGCTTCGATGACTTGGCTGATTTTACCCGGCCAGAGGGCGGCAAGCGTTCGGTGAAGGTCAGTTTGAAGTTTGCGGCGGCGAAGGATAAGCGCCAACGCCCTAAGGTGCGCTGGACAGTCGTGCCAGTGTTGCCATCAGACCCGCCCGAAGAGGACGAAGTGGTGATTGACCTGGTGAAGCGTCAAGCTTTTGTGGACACGGCGCATCAAGTGCCTTTGGTCGAAGTGCAGCCCGAAACACCTCGTTTCAGCCCATACGTGCAGACCATTGGCGAGCTCGGCACGATGTTGGACAACGTGAACGAATCGCTGGCCGAAGTCATCGCCAACTACTGCAACCCGGATACGCAGGTGAAGGCTTCGAGGTCCTTGGATTTTCGCCTGGATTTCGAGGTTGCCGACGATTGCACCAAACGCGAAAAGATCGTGTTTTCGTCGCCCGGTATTGTGCCCAAACTCGCACCGACCGTTATCCACGGCCAGGTGATTCTCCGTCCTTTTGCGAATGCGGCTGATGACGCCTTTGCGAAGGATATGCCTCTCTACTCGGATCAAATGAAAGGAACTGGAACCAATGTTTGATGTCAAAGAAGTGATCAGGACAGCGCAAGAAGCCGCTGAACCGAAGACCATCGAAGTGGATGGCCTGCCATACGCGAAAAGCGGATCGCTGGCAGTAATTGAACCGCCCGGTATCAAAACGCTCGCCGTTAATTCACTGACTGCCGTAGTGGACTATTTGAAAGGTCAGCCGGACGGTGATGCCAGACGTTTCATCATCTGCCATGAAGATGAGGTGAATGTCTTCAGCGCACCAGACCAGCAGTTTAAGCGGCGCGTGCACTGGTTGACCGCTAAGGTTGATGCTGACTGGCGAGCGCGCGCTGTAAATTCTTACTTCTCGCAAATTGAGTTTGTTATCTGGTTGCAAACCTGCTTCTTCCCAACGGCGGATCGGGAGCGGGCTTTAGCCGTTGTCGCCAATCTCAAGAGCGAGAAAGTTGTAGATGGTTCTGACAACGGATTGGCCCAAACGATCGCGGTTCGGGCTGGTGCGAAGTCGGAATTCATCTCGATTGAAAACCCGTTCCTGTTGGCGCCATTCCGCACCTTCCCAGAAATTGAGCCCGTCGCGTCGCCCTTTATCTTGCGGTTGCAAAACGGCAAGGAGAATGAGCCGCCGCAGCCGGCACTCTTTGCGGGCGCCGACGCACGTTGGCGCGTCGAGACGCGGGCGCGGGTGAAGGCGTTCTTGAAAGACGCACTGGAAGCAGTTGACGTGAAAGATGTCGTGATTCTGGGGTAACTCTGATGGCACAAGACAGCAAAATTGAGTGGTGTCATCACACGTTCAATCCCTGGCGCGGCTGTACCAAGGTGAGTCCGGGTTGTGCACATTGCTATGCGGAAACGCTCAGCATGCGCAACCCGGCCACGTTGGGCATCTGGGGCGACAAGGGCACGCGGGTGATTGCCTCAGAAGCGGCTTGGAAAGAGCCGGTGAAGTGGAACCGCTGGGCGCTAGATGGCACGTGTTATCGGTGCAGTGGAAAAGGCTCAATCCGCACTGCAAAAACGCTGCTCGAAGGCGGCGAGCCAGTGGTGGTGAAAGTTGACGAACAGTGTCAAACCTGCGCCGGGCAGGGAAATATTGGTCGCTATCGAGCACGGGTATTTTGCGCCAGTCTGGCCGATGTGTTTGAGGATCGGCGCGATTTGATTGATCCGCGCCACCGGCTAATGCAGTTGATCGGAGCAACGCCGCAACTGGATTGGTTGCTCCTGACCAAGCGCCCGCAAAATGTGATGGTCAATGTGCCGTGGACGTGGGCCGAAGACTGGCCGCCACACGTGTGGCTGGGTGTCTCGGTTGAGAATCGGCGCGAAAAATGGCGCATCGAGCAGTTGCGCAAGGTTCCGGCTGCTGTCCGGTTTTTGTCCTGTGAGCCATTGTTGGAAGACCTCGGCGAAGTTGATTTGAACGGAATTCATTGGGTGATCGCTGGTGGCGAGTCTGGCCCGAACGCACGGGCGATGCATCCACAGTGGGCGCGTGACTTGCGGGACCAGTGCAAGGCAGCAGGCGTCCGATTTCTGTTCAAACAATGGGGCAACTGGTGGCCGTGCTGCGAAATGACGGACGCAGACAATGATGCGTTGTATCACCCCGCACCTGAAAAAGACCCAGAGGCCACACGTAGATGCCGGGTGCGCGCGGAAGTGCTGCAACTGAGTGGACTATTTGAGAATTACTACCATCCTGGCGCAATGCTGATGTTCCAGGTGGACAAGAAGCGGGCGGGCCGATTGTTGGATGGTCGCACGTGGGATGAGGTGCCGAATGCCTAAAGACACTCCAATCCTGATGACGCGCGCGATGGCACTCGCCACGTTCGAAGGCCGGAAGACGATGACGCGGCGGATTATGGTGCCGCAACTGCCTGACGAGCCGACGAAAGAGGCTGGTAAGCGCTGGGGCTTGGTGGATGATGATTTCTATTACTGTGGCGTGCGTTGCCCCTACGGCAAGCCCGGTGATCGTCTTTGGGTTCGCGAAGAGCACTATCAATTCGGCCACTGGGAGCCAATCCCCGGTGAAACATCCCGCAAAACAGGCCGCCAGAAATGGCGCTTCGTGTCCGATAACGACTTGGTACATTTCGACCCGCCAGTTACCGATTTCCGGCGTGGTCGGCATCACAGTGACCCGTTAACGCCCGCCTGGCATAAGCGTCTCGCGCGGTTTATGCCGCGGCGCGTGGCGCGCATTTCCCTCGAAATTACGAAGGTGCGGGCGGAGCGGCTTCAGGCGATTAGCGCGGAAGATGTTCTGGCGGAAGGTTTAATTGCCTGGATTGATCCGCCTTCTTCTCGCGCCACCGACGTTGCGCGAGAGACTTGGGGTTTTCGGTTTCGGTGCGTGGACGCCCCGGACTTTTTTTCAAACTGTTTTCCAGTGCGCGAAGGCGGTCAAGCTCCTCAAAAGCTATGCGGTTAAAGCGTGATGTGGATGCTTGACGCTCCGTCGCGTTTGGCTGTTGAGGGGCGCAGGTGTCCCGAATTGGCAAATAGAAAGCAATAGAATGCACTCCGCGCATGCGCGTGCGCGCGTTCCTTATAGGGCAAAGACTGTTGAAGGAAATAGGATGATTCAAGACAATACTCAATATGAATTGGTCGTAGTAATGCGTGTGGATGACTTGGAAGGGCTGCCGATTCTCCTTTCAGAATTGCGCAAGACCGTCAAAAAGATCACGTCTGAGAAGCTGGATACCAGTGGCGGCGAAGAATCCGGCTATAACGGTTCGTGCAGTGGTTGGTATGACTGGAGTTTGCGTGATCGCGAAAAGTCGGCTGATTCGGAAGCCCCAACGGAATTTCCGATACGTGTGAATTCACAGCATCTATTTAATCCAGAGGCTAAAGCAGTAGGGAAAGCGTAATGGCGCAGGTTTGCAAAGTTTGTGTACATCCCAAGCGGGCAGAGATTTTTCAAACCGTCTGTGATCAGGCGGCGGCGGGCGCGCTGGTGATTCAGACGCTGGCGCGGAAGTACGGCGTGTCGCGTACTTCGATTTCGAATCACATCAAGACGTGCATCCCGGCCTCGCTGACGGCGGCCAAACGCGCTGGGCAAATCGAGCAAGGTGTACAGACAGACGCGCTCTTGCAGCAATACGTGCAGGACGCGGAAAAGGTGCGGTTGGCGTGTAGCCAGTGGATGACAGACCCAGATAACCCGGATTGCTTTTCGTTGGAACGGCGCGCCAGTGAGGTGATGGTGATTTACCTGGAAGGTGTGCGGAGTGGTCAGCCAGTGCGGCGGAAGAAGACGCTGCAAGAGTTGCTGGCAATGGTGCAGGCCAAATTGGGCATTCAACTGGTGGATACGGAATGGTTCGGGAAAGACCCACGGTTGATTTACCTGGAACTGTTTGGGAAGGCGACGCAGTTGTTGGCGCTGCGGGCGCGCGTGCGGGGCGAGGATGGCAAGAAGAGCGGTGAGGATGAGCGGCGCGACTGGGTGTCGGTGGTGCGGGAGTTGGCGCAAAAATATGACAAGCCAGAGATGGAAGTTGCACGAGACCTTTGGGCGCGCAATGAATCGTCTCGGCAGGTGTTGGAGGAGCAATGGCCGGAACTCGCATCAGGTAATGTGATGTAGTGTGGTGATGAAGCTGAATCGAAGACAATTTCTGACAACTGCAACCGTGGCAGCCGTCGCGGCGACGAGCTATGACTACGATATGGCGGTTGCCGCTGCCGAAGCGCGTTACGAAGCAGAAGGGCGCGCCCGTGCTCTCGAAGACCAAGGATGGGAAGCCTGGTACACGGCCATCTTTGGCGCTGCGTTTGTGGCGGACCTGGGGGCGCACCATCGCGAAGCCATTGAATGGCATTGGAACGCGGTAACGGCCATCCTGGAAGGGAAGCGGCCCGATTTCACAGCTTACTTCTCGCCCTGGTCGCGTTCGCATATGAAATCCACCATCGCGCGGCGCATCGCGGTATGCAGCGCGGCGCGGCGTGGGCGTGGCTATTGTTTGTATGTCGGTGGAACCAAAGACAAGGTGCAGGGGCACGCGCTCTCGATCAAGGCGCTGTTGGAGTCGCCGAAGCTGCGCCACTATTACCCATTGCTGGGGCAAGTGAGTGAGACAGAGCGCGGCAACTCAAAAGGTGATCAGCGCAACTTCACATTTACCAAGCACGGCTATGTGTTCCACTTCGTCTCGCTCGATTCGGGCGTGGCCGGTGCGAACGTCGAGGACGTGCGGCCCACCGAAATCTTTATGGACGATGTGGATGACCGCAACGATTCGCACGATGTGGCGGAGCGGCGGCTAAACACATTGACCACCAGTGTTCTGCCCACCAAGCAGCACGACACGCTGTTTTTCTTTGCGCAAAACCTGATTCACGATTTTTCGATTGCGACAAGGATTCTGCGCAACGAAGTGCGGGTGCTGGTCAATCGCAAGCCTACCAAGCCGATTCCTGCCATTCGGAATTTGAAAACCGAACTGCGCACCGAATTGATTGACGGCGTCGAGGTGATGCGGGATGTGGTGCTGTCGGGTGATCCGACTTGGCACAAGTATGGGCTGGATCGTGCGCAGCAGGATATTGATGACGTTGGGCTGGTCGCGTTCCTCAAAGAGTATCAGCACGAGGTGAACAAAGACCGGCTGGGCCTGGTGCTGCCAGAGTATGACGAGCGGGTTCACGTCATCACCTGGTCACAGTTTGAAGCGGTCTATGGCACGCGGGAGATTCCCAGCGATTGGGCGAAGTCGGTCGGGCACGACTGGGGCAATACGCATCCTTGCGTGGTGTCGGCGACGGCGGTCGCGTCGGTGCGCTCGAAGCGGCCCGGGTTGCATTTCCTGTTTGCCGGGATTGAAGCGCCGACCAACAGCGCCGAAGACCACGTGGCGGAGTTGATCATCAATCGGTTTTTCCCGTGGCGCGAGACAGCACCAGGCCGCTGGGAAGGCGTCAATACAGAGTTGTTGCACAATCTCGACCCAACGGACATTGCAAGGTGGCAAACGGGTCGTCTGGGTGAGTTGCACAACGCGCCGCGCGAACTGGCGCAGCAGACGGTGGCGAAGCGCGTTGGTGAGGCGTTGAATAAAGATCGTTCGTGGCAGGTTTGGAATATGAGCCACGAGCAAAAGCAACGCTGCGAGGTGTACAATCGGGTGTATGGGTTGCCGTTCAAGCAAATCAATCCGGGCGCGGCGGGCGGCATTGATGAATTGCGCCGGTTGATGCGTGTGGATTACAAGCAGCCGCATCCGTTCAAGCCGGGCGTGATGGGTTATAGCCAGTTTTTTTTGATTGTGGCTGATGACCAGTATTACGAAGAGGGCGTGGGCGGTCTGGTTAGCAAAGCGAAAGATGACAAAGGTCTGTCGTTGTGGCGTTACCAGATACCGCGTTATCGCTGGCAGGAACTGAAGATCGTCGAATCGGGCGTGCGCTCGGACGTGAAGCCGCTGAAGATTCACGATGACACTGCCAATAGCCTAATGATGGTTTATGTGGAAATGGCGCTGGGGCCGGGCAACTACAACAAAGATGAGCAAGTGGAAATAATGTTGCCAGATAACTACCGCGCAGACAAAATTTCGGAGACAATTCAGCAGGGCGGCGCGGGCGCGTGGCACGCGTTGCAAGATACCAAGCACGAAATTCGGCAAGAATTGGAATCGAAGACGGGGACAGGAAGAAAGGCGAAGACCGGTAGAAGGCCGATTTTGACGTTGGGACAAAGGGGCAAAAACAGGAAGCGATAGAGAGAATAGATGGTATGAAAGACGTTTACACCGCATCAATCCTGATTGTCGAGCGTGAGACAGTTAATATTCAACATTATGCCTGTCGGGTTGTAGCCGACACAAAATATGAGGCGATAGGGAAGTGCTTAGTCGTTGCGAAAAGAATGTTTCCAAATCGCGAAGCGCACGTCGAAGTCGCGGATTTAGACATACCGCCGATTGATGACCCCGCCAGCACGCAGGTGATTTAATTGGGGCAGAGGGGGGAAGAATCGTGGTAAGACGTGATGGCACGAAGTTTAATGCTGCGTTGGAGCAATTGATTCAAATCGCGAAAGAGGATGGGCGTTTGGCTGAAGAAGGCTGTCTGAACGCATTGATGTCCAGTATTTATGTGGGCACTGTGCGCGAATTACTTGGGAAATGCTGTGAAGTTGTCGAGCGAGACTTGGTGGCGAGAGAGCGATATGCAGCGAGGCTGACGAACTGAAATGAACCGGCGTAGCTTTCTCAAAACAGTCAGCGCGGCGGCGGTCGGCGCGGCGGCGGCGAGCCTACAGCTTGGAGCAGGGAGCGTGGAGACGGTTTCGCCGTTAGTGTACGGGCGCGGCATTGAAGAGTTGATAGAATCGCAACAGCTTTTCAATAAATTCCAGATTCGTCTGGAAGAGGGGATATATTGCGGATCGCTGGCGCATCGCTCCGCGACAGTGTTTTTCTTGAACTTGAACTATTTTGAAGCCCACACGATGTATCAACCAAAACGCGGGAGTAGTGACAATGCCTGACAACATCGTTGCGGACTTAAACAAGCTCAAAAAGAAATCCACCTTAGCTGAACTGGCGCAAACACGCCCCAAGCTCTCGTATGGTCCGCCTTCGTCTGGCAATGGTGCGCCAGAGGGGCAGCCAGCGCCAAAGCCGGAACCGCTGCCGCTCGAAACGGTCGGCGCGCATCCTGAGACGGTCGCCAATACGCCACGGCCTGGCGGCAAGCCGATGTTGCGTTATGAAGAGATGAGGCCACAGATGGAGGCGGAACCAGCGCAGCCAACGTTTGTGCCGAAACAGGGTGGCCTTGGTCGTCGGTTGATGGCGGGGTTGCAGCAGATGGGCGCGATGGCGCGCGGGGGCGGTGATCCGACAGCGCGCGGCTTTCAGGCGATTGGCGGGCTGATTGGTGGAATAGTGAATCCTGAGCAGCAAGAGCGGGCGGCGTTTGAGGCAGGACCAATGCAGAGCTGGCAGGAGATGGTCAACGCGGTACGCGCAAAGAACAAAGCCAAGATGTCGGAGTTTGCGGCGGATGTGGACGCGCGGAAGGATGTGGCGGAGTTGAATGAAATCGGCCAGCCGAAAATGCAGCCGTTGCCAGGGGCGGCGGTGGGTACGCTCTACGATCCGCGCACGGGGCAAGCGCAGCAGCCGTTGGGGGCGAATGGGCAGCCAATTCCAATGGCGTCGGTGTTAAACAATCAGGATGACAATGCGGCGCGGATTACGGAAATGGGCCGCAAGTTCGAGTTGATGCGGGCGGAAAACGCGGCCAAGTCGAACGAGGTGGCACTGCGGGATGCACAGTTGCAGGCGTACAAGGTGCAACTGGCGGAGATGCAAGCGCAAGTGCGCAAGCTGCTGGCGGAGCAGGCTGAGAAGGGGCGTGATCGGCGCGCAGGGATGGCGGAAGGTGGGCGTAATCGTCGGTTCAGTCAGGGGGAAGCTGGCAAGAATAACCGTCAAGACAAGCAGTTGAAGGCTAAAGAGCAGATGGTAAATAAACTGCGAGCGCCTGGTGGGAAGTTGGAGGTGGAGTGACTTATGCTGCGAATTGTAGATATGTCAGAAGCGACGGGCGCGCCGGGCGCGTTTGCGGTGTGGGATACGGTCAGGAATCAGTTTATTGACTTCCAGCATACGCAATGCTGGGACAGCGCCGAAGAATTCAAGGACGATATTGAACAGAAAATAGCGCGAAACGCCTCGCCGGAAACGCGTGGGCATTTGTATTATGTACGTGACCGTGTCTTGGCGCTGCTGGGGAATCGCCCTCTGCGGAGTGATCCGGATCGGTGTCGCGTTGGTTACATTAGAGAAGGCACGACGACTTGGGATGAAGTATTAAAACGGCACACGCAAGTTTCCTAACAACCTAACCCCTGCCCACACCAGGATTGTTCGCGGAACCATCATTATGGCGCAACAATTCTCGCTGGGCGGATACCCGCCAAACACATCAGATCCCACCAAACCCAAAAAGCCCGCGCTGAAATTCGTTTATCCAGTCGAAATCGAAGCCGACCCAATTCCCAGCAAACAGCCGGGGCAGGCGGTCACCGATGATCTGTTGGCGAATGAGCAGCAGCAGTCACAGCCAGCGCCACAACGTCCCACGTTGAAATTCGAGATGCCTGCCCAAGAGCAGGTGATTGAACCGCCCAAGCCTTCGCTGGTCGAACAGGTGCGCGATGCACAGGCGGCCAAAGGCGTCGAGGTGGCGCGATTACCGCTGCGCGCGCGTGTGCAAGGGGAAATGCGAGCGGCGGGCGTCCAAGTGCCTGTGTCAAGCCAGCAAAAGCCCGTGAAACGTCGGTTGCCATCAAGCGCACTGCCAAAACTGACATCGCCAACAGCAGAGCCGGATTATGGTGGTGAGTTTGTCGCACCACGTCCTGGCACTACCTCAGACCAAAGCCGTTCGATAGGTGCGCCACTCCAATCCAAAAGCGTCGTTTTGCCGAAGGAAGCGCCGCAGACACGCGAGGCTTTGTTGCAGGGCTTCAGCCGCGCCTTTGCCAAAGAAAACAATTGGGCCACGCCTGAGCAGGTGCGTGCCGTCATTGATGATCTGTATAACTTGCAGGATTTCACACCAGAAGTGTTTCAGCGCGGCTGGTATCCGCAAACGGGTCGTTATGAAATCCCGATGACGATCAAGCCGGAACTGGCGGATGCCGTCAAGGCTTATCAAACTGGTGGGCGCGACGCGGCGCGGCAAGTCGTGTTGGCGGCGGAGACGGAACGCCAGCGCCGCCGTGGGGACTTGGCGCAAGTGGCGGATCGGCAATTGAGTGCGCAGAAGCTGGGAGAGCAGGCCGGGCCGGGTGGTGGTGTGACTGGCGGTTTGAAGGCTGTCGGGTACGGTGCGCTGGGGATGGGGGTGGATGCGGCGGCTGGTCTGGCTGGTCTGCCACAGCAATTGGCTTCGGCGTTGCAAGGGAAGGAATACAGCCCGGCGGATGAACCGGAATTTGTCCAGAATCTGCGCGAATTGGGCGCGTATGCTGGTGGAGCCGCGAATGCCGAAGTGTCAGGGGCACCGTTATTCAATTGGCGTGATCCGCGTACCTACACTGCGGCAGCGCGCCGCTTGGCTGGGCCAGCCGGTTCGATGTTGCCGTTTTTAGCGGGCGGTGCGGCAGCCGGTGGCGGCAAGGCGGCGATGGCAATCATTGGTGCAATGGGGGCGGGCTCGCAATCAGCGCAGGGTTTCCAGGATGCGTTGGGTGAAGGCGCTTCGCCAGAACAAATTCGTGATTCGTCGTTGCTGAATGCGCTGCTGGGTACGTTTGAGGCGGCGGGCGGTGAAGCGCAAGCGATTGCCAAACTAAAAGGGAAATGGCCGGGCTTGCGGCAATTGGGGCGTGAGGTGGCAGGCGAAATGCCGCAAGAGGCCTTGCAGGAGGGTGGCACGCAGTTTGGCAGCAATGTCATTGCGCGTGATCTGGTCGGGTATGACCCGCAACGTGATCGGTTTGAAGGCGTGCGCGAAGCCGCAACGGTCGGCGCGGTGCTCGGCGGTCTGACGTCGGGGAGTCTGGGCGCGGCCAAATTGCTGATGGAGCGGATGCCCGGACGTGGTAATCAGCCAGTACAGCCAGCAGAGATTGAACAGGCAGTACAGCTATTCCAGCAGGCGGGCGTTGATCCTGAGCAATTGTTGCAAGCGCCTGAGAAATTGCAGGCCGATGCGCTCAACGCCTTGCAAGCGCAGATGCGGTTTGCCAGTCAGCGGCAACAGGTACAGGCGCAACTCGAAAATGATCGCGCGATGGCCCAGCGCGGCGAAGCGCGTCGGATGATGGGCCACGTTCCGACCGTGTTCGAGCAACAGGCAATGGGGCGCGTGGCAGAGGCTGAAGCCATCAATGCGCAACTTGACCAACGTGAGCAGCTCAACAATGACCAGTTGGCGCAGATTTCAGCCCAGTTGAAATTTGAGAGCCAGAAAAAAGCCGCTGAAGAGGCGGCCAAATCTACGATGGGGGCTGACTCCTTGCCTTCGTCGGAGCGGGACCGGACGGCGGATCGGCAGCCATCGGTGAACGAGGCAGGCACCGCAGCGACGGCACAGAACGTCGCGCGTCCGCCGTTGCGGTTCAACTTGCTCGAAGCGTTGCAGCGCGAGCAGCAAAAGGCCAAGCAGCAAGCGTTGCAATTCGTGCCGGATGAAATGATGCCAGCAGGTGCGCCAACCGATGCGCAGCCTACAGACCTGGTCAAAGCGGTACGCAAGGAAGGTGGGTTGGGTGCGGATAGCGACGTGGCTGGCGAACTGCGTCGGCTGGGTGTGAAAGAATCGGGCACGACGGGCATATTCAACCCGAATACGGGATTACCCGTGGATGAAGTTCGTCTGCGGATGAAGTCTGAGGGGTTGACGCAGGCGGAAACGGTTGACGACTTCGTCACCGAGTTGGATGATGCGATTGCGCGGCGCGAAGAAACGCCGGAAGAAAGGCAACTACTCTGGCAGAAGCTCAACGACGCCGGTGGTGAAGGCGTCGCCAACAGCTTCTTCATTGATCTCGGCAGAACCGGTGGCAGAGCCGACTACGGACGTAGACAGCTTGATGCGGGGCTTGAAGCTCGCCCGGATAGCGAACCGGCACAGTCTGGAGCAGCGGCGCGAGCGTCACAGCCAGCGCCTGAGCAACTCGAAAAGCAGCCCAGCCAATACCAGCGACTCGTAAACGACAATAGGGCCGCTGTCAATCAGTTGTATGGCGGCCTCGATCTGACCTCGCCCGAAGCGCAACAACTCGTCGGCCAGTTGCGCGATTACGCCAAAGCCAATCAAATTGCGGGCATTCACGTTGCGCGGATGCTGGACGATGTGCGCAATCATCAGATGCGGCAGGCCAGTGAAGCGGATCGGGCCGGGGTGCGTAAGGTTACCAAGCCGGAGCAATTGCCCGATGATGTTGAGATGGAAGCGCCAGAGGATTGGTTTGATGCCTCTGACCCCAGCGCCTGGCCGGAACTGCACCGCGTCACCACAGAAGCCGAACGCGATGCGATGTTTGGCCGGATGCATCCGGCCAAATTGGAGGATGCGTTACGCGCGTTGGAAGATCGGCGCAATGCCTACATCAAGGGCACGATTCAGCTTGATCCAATTGAGCGGGCACAACTCTTTGATGACCTTTCGAGCGCCAGAGAAGAGCGCAAAGCCCGTGTGAAGCGTGGGGAGATGAAGGCGCGCGATAAAGCGCCCACCAAAGAAGAGCGCGCGGCCACGAAGGCGCGACGCATCGCGCAGGCGCAAGCGGCGGGCCAGCGTCGCAAAGAGCGTGAGGCGCGGAGTCCGTTGGGGCGAGACGTTTCGACGCTGACGGATGCGCAGTTGACCAAGCTGGTCGCCGATGCGCAACGCATTGAGAATTCGTTGGCGGATGAAAAGAGCTATCAGGGTTCACAGTGGCAGAAGCAGCGACTGCATGCAGCGCGGCGCTGGCGCGGTGAATTAGAGCGTCGTGAGGCCAACCCGCAGGCCGCTGTCATTGATCAGGCTGCACACGAGGCGGCCACGTCGCCGCAGAATGATCGTCCAGAGCCAACGGACGCCCAGAAAGAGGCAGGGAACTACAAAAAGGGCCACGTCAATATCCACGGCCTTGATGTCACGATTGAGAATCCGCGCGGCTCGAAGCGGTCGGGCAAGGGACCGGATGGAAAGCCGTGGGAAGTCGAGATGACAGCCCATTACGGCTACATCAAACGCACCGAAGGCGCGGACGGTGAACAGGTGGATGTGTACATCGGAGACCGACCAGCGTCGGATCGTGTGTTTGTGGTTGATCAGGTGGATGCGAAGACGAAGGTTTTCGATGAGCACAAAGTGATTCTGGGTGTGGGCACGCTGGCGCAAGCACAGTATCTGTATGACGCGCATTTTGATGATGGCAAGGGGCCGCAGCGGCGCGGTGCCGTCACAGAGATGGGTATTGATGAGTTTAAGGACTGGTTGAAAAATGAGGACAATACAAAGCCTCTGGCCTATAATCCGGCTCCGAAGGAGAAAGCCAATGTATCCGTACAGTCCAATCAGGCACAAAGCGGGTCGCCACACGACGAGGCTTCCTCGACAGATGGAATCCGCATTGCGGGAGAATCAGGCAACGGGGAAAGGCCCGGTAATAACGTATTTCGATCAATTGCAGGCGTGGGCGATGTATTGCTGGGGCGAGACGGATTACGATCTGCCGTTTCTGCGGCGGATGCTTCCACAGCAAGCACATCTGAGCAGCGGACAGATGATGATCAGACAGGAGGTGTTGCGCGTGCAGGCGATGACGCAAGTGGAACAGTGTCTATACCTCAGCAGGGCGTGGCTGTGCTTGGAGGCGTACAAAAACCTTCCACAAAACCAGAAACGGGCGTAGAATCCGCGCCAGTAAAGGAACAGACCGATGCCGAGCGAGTTCGAGAGACAAGCGGAAGCCCAACTGCAAACGAATCCAACAGTCTACCAACGGCTGAAGGAGACGGGGCAATTGCGCAAGGAAATCAGCCTGATGGCGAAGCGCGCTCGAAAAGCGTTCGGGCAAGCGATAGAGGGCGGGGAGGATTACCAGAGCGCCCGTCAATCGGCACTCGATCAACTCGTCGTGAAGCCGCAACCGACCGTGGTGGAGAAAGCGGAGCAGAAAGCCGAAGCGACAGAGAACGTGAGCCAGGCAATCGAGAAGATGCTGCAAATGCCGGTCGCGCCGAAGACCAACAGCCCGCGAGCGCCAACCGCGCGCCCGATTACGTCATCGCCGACGACGCCAACATCACGCCCGGCGGTACAGAAACCAAACTTAAGGCTAATCTCGCTGCCCTCCGACTCGTCCACCAACTCCGGGCCGAAGGGCGAACCCCAAGCGTAGAAGAACAGCACACCTTGGCCGCCTATACCGGGTGGGGCCAATTCCCAGACGTTTTCAACGAATACAACGATGGCGGTAAAAAACGCGCTGTGGTGCGTGAAGAGCTGAAGGCATTGCTTGGTGCCGAAGGCTACGAACGCGCGCGCGCCTCGACGCTCAACGCCCATTACACGGCGCCGCAAATCACGCGGGCAATGTGGCGGATGGCGGAGCGGTTGGGCTTCAAAGGTGGTCGGGTCGTTGAGCCATCGGTAGGCACAGGTAATTTCCTGGGTGTGATGCCGCAAGGTCTGCGTGCTGTCTCGAAGCTGACCGGTGTCGAACTTGATCCCACCACGGCGGCCATTGCCCAGTACCTCTACCCCTCAGCCAATATCCAAGCGCGTGGCTATGAAACCCTCAAAACGCCCGATGGCTTCTTTGACTTTGCCATTGGCAACGTGCCGTTCGGTGATTACAAGCTGAACGATGCTCGCTACAACAAGCACAACGCGCGCATTCACGATTACTTCTTTCTGAAGTCGGTTGATCAGGTGCGTCCGGGCGGCCTGGTGATGTTCATCACTTCGACTGGCACGATGGACAAGCTGGATGGTGGGATTCGGGAAGCGTTGGCGGCCAAAGCTGACTTGGTCGCGGCGATGCGGTTGCCGGGGCAGACTTTCAAGCAGAACGCGGGCACGGACGTGGTGACCGACATCATCATTCTGTGGCGGCGTGTGGATGGCGAAGAAAGTAACGGGGTGGCCTGGACGGGCACGAAGGAAGTGGCTGACCCAGCGGGTGGTAAGGCGATACCCGTTAATGAGTATTTTGCGGATCATCCCGAAATGATTCTGGGCACATTGGATCGCAAAGGCTCAATGTATCGGGGCGATAGCGTAAACGTCAGTCGCACCGATGATTTTGAGGAACGGTTTGAACGGGCGATTGAAGCCTTGCCGCAGAATGTGTGGAGCGAACGCCAAACGCAGACGAATGAATTCGCGGCGGCGCCCGTGGATCGGCGCACGCGCGAAGGCTCGACCGTGATTGACAAGGGGCAGGTGTATCGCGTTGAAAGCGGTCAACTCGTCCCGCGTAAGCTGACGGCCAAACAGGCAGAGCGCGTGCAATTGATGCAGGGGTTGCGCGATGCGGGCCAGGCGGTGCTTGATGTGCAGCGCGATAGCACGGGCGATGTCGAGGTCTTGCGGCGCACGCTCAAGAGCCGGTGGGAAAGCTACACCAGTAAGCACGGCTTTTTGCACGAGCGGGGCAATGCGACGTTGCTGGCCGAAGACCCGGATGGGCCGCTGATTCTGGCGCTGGAAGATTGGAACCCGAAAACCAAAACCGCGACTGTGGCGCCGTTGGCGATTACGCCCGCGCCGAAGATCGTCGAGCCGAAGACGGCGGGCGATGCGGTGGCGTTGAGCCTTTTCGAACGCGGCAGGCTCGATCTGGATTTGATGGCCGAACGGCTGGGGCAAACCGTCGAGGAAGTCGGTCAAGACCTCGTGGAATCGGGCTTGGCGTATCACGATCCTGGTGCGGGTTGGGTGACGGCGGCGCAGTATCTATCGGGCAATGTGCGGCGCAAGCTGTGGCAAGCGCGCGAAGCCGCTGCGGCAGACCCAACCTTTGCGCCTAACATCAAGGCGCTGGAAAAGGTGCAGCCTGCCGATGTGGATTATGGGGATATTCACGTCAAGTTGGGCGCGCCGTGGGTGCCGCCCAGTGATGTGTCAGCGTTCATCACAGAATTACTGGAAGCGGATGAGAGCGCGGTGAGTGTTGGGTATTTGCGGGCATCGGGGCGGTGGTTTTTTGATTTTGCAGAGAATGCGACTGGACGGCGGGCGCAGATGTCGGAAGCGGCGCGCACGCTCTTTGCCACCAAGCGCGCTTCCTTCAAGCAAGTTGTTCAGTCGGCGCTGACGGATGTGGCGATTCGCATTGAAGACGTGATTGATAGCAAGACGGTGATGTTCAATGCCGAAGAAAGCGCGGCGGCCAATCAGAAAGTCAAAGAGATTCGGGCGCGGTTTGCCGAATGGGTCTGGGAAGATGATGCGCGGCGCGTGCGGTTGCATCGCTACTACAACGACAATTTCAACAACCTGGTGCCGATGAAGTATGACGCGGCACATTACAAAGACGGGGAAGGCAAGATTCGGTTGCCTGGAATGAATCCGGGGCTTGATCTGCGGCCAGCGCAGGCCAATGGCATCTATCGGGCGGTCGTGTCGGGCAAGGGCATTTTTGGCTATGAAGTCGGCGTTGGGAAGACAATGACGATGCTCGGCGCCGCGATGGAATTGAAGCGGCTGGGGCTGGCGAAGAAAACCGTGCTGGCGGTGCCGAAAGCGGTGTTGCCAGGGTTTGCGGCGGAAGCGCGGTTGATGTATCCGGGCGCGAAGATTCTAACCACCGAAGGCAGCTTTGATGCGGACAAGCGCAAGCGCACCATTGCGCGGATCGCCACGGGCGATTGGGATATGGTGATTATGACGCACGATCACCTGGGCTTTTTGAGTGTGCGGCCGGAGCGCGAAGCGGCCTTCGTCGAAGAGCAAATCAAAGAGCTGGTCGCCGCTGTCGAAGAGGCCAAAATCTCCGCCAAAAATGACAAGGGCAATCGGCTCGTCAAAGAACTGGAAAAGCTGCGCGAGAAACTCGAATTTCGATTTAACGAGATTGTCGAGAACAAAAAGCGCGATGACGCGGTGTATTTTGAGGATTTGGGCGTGGATGCGCTGTTTGTGGATGAGTTCCACACCTTCAAGAGCCTGCCAATTTACACACAATTGCGCGGCATTAAGGGCATTCCACAAGCCACATCGGATCGGGCAATGGATATGTTGCTGAAGTTCCGCTACATCAGCGAACTGACGGGCGGTCGCAACATCTTCGGCGCGACGGGCACGCCGGTTACCAATACGGTCGCCGAAGTCTATAACCTACAGCGCTACTTCCAGCCAGAGGTGTTGAAAGAGCGGGGCGTCGAAGCGTTTGACGGCTGGGCGAAGACCTTTGGCGATTTCTCGCACCGTGTGGAGCGCACGGCGGACGGGCAATATCAGCCGGTGACGCGGTTTAACCAGTTCAGCAACCTGCCCGAACTGGTGCAGATGACGCGCGAGATGATGGATGTGGTGTTTGCGTCGGATGTGGCCGAAATCAAGCGGCCTGTGCGCAAAGAAGAGGTGATGCGCGCCGAGATGGCACCGGAACAAAGTTCGTTCTTGTACGAATTGCAGGCGCGAGCCAAAGCCATTCGCAGCGGTCAGGTGAAGCCCTGGGAAGACAATATGCTGGCAGTCGCGGGCGATGCGCGGAAGTCGGCACTTGATCATCGGCTGATTGACCCGTCGTTTGTCCCGGAAAGCCCGACAAAGATTGATCAGGTTGTCAACAACGCGTTGACGGTGCACCGTCAACAGCCCGGCAAAACGCAGATGATTTTCTGTGATCTGGGCGTCAATCCGGGCAAATCGTCCAACTTCACCGTGTATCAAGAGGTTATCAATAGGTTGGTCGCGGGCGGCATCTCGCGCGACAAGATCATAAATTTTTCGGATTTAACCGACACGCAGCGGCGCGGTGCGGCGGCGCGCTTGCAGGAAGGTGATGCGCTCATCGGGATTGGTGGCAGTACCACAATGGGCACGGGCGTGAATGCACAGCGCCACTTAGCCGCATTGCATCATCTGGACGTGCCTTGGTTGCCTGCGTATCTCGAACAGCGCGACGGGCGGGGCGTGCGGCAGGGCAATACCAACTCGAACATCAAGATTTACCGTTACGTCACCGAAGGCAGCTTTGACAGCTTTATGTGGCAGACGGTGGACGCCAAATCAAAATTCATTCGGGCCTTTATGAAGGGCGATGCCAACGCGCGCACGATCCGTGAGGCGGATGATGAAACATTCAGCGAAGCCCAGATTATGGCGATTGCATCGGGCAATCCGCGGCTATTGGAAAAGGTGCAACTGGATGATGACATCGCGGTGTTGGAGCAGGCGGAGCGGTCATTTAACAAGCAACGCTTTGCCGTGCGTGACTCGCTGATGCGGCTGAAAGAGGACATTCCGCGCAACGAGGCCACTGCCGCGAAGATCGCAGCCGATGCCGAATTCCTCAAGACACAGGAAAAGGGCGGCTGGACGGTCGGCGGCAAAGAGTTTGAAACGGCGGAAGAGCGTGGGAAGGCGCTCGACGAGGCACTAGCCAATGCCGGGTTTGTCAATGCTGAAACGGTGGCCCAGTACAAAGGGTTTGACCTGTCGTACGACCGCATCAACAACCGCGCCTATGTGGTGCGGGATGGTCGTTATGAAATCAATCTGAAATTGGGCGAGCCGTCCAGCACGATGGCCAGCGCAATGGCGGTGCTGCGTGGGCTGCCCAAGCGGGCGCAGGACTTGCGCGACAAGATAGCCCAGATGCGCAAGGATCAAGCCAAACTGGAAGCGCAAACGGGTGCTGAGTTCAACCAGCGTCCGGAGTTGGAAGAAAAGCGCGAGCGGCGCAACCGGCTCGTCGAAGAGATGAAGGCTGAAGGCAAACCGGTTGAAGCCCAGCCAGAAGCCGAAGCGCCGGCGGCGTCGCGTGGGAACGTGCCCAGAGGTACAGATTATCGTGCGGCAATGGCGAAACTTGAGGATTTACGCAATGCGAAGTCTATAGATAATGCGGCTATGGGTACGAAGAAGCGCACGCGAGAAGACGTTGAGAATTCGCCGGAGTTTAAGCGGTGGTTCGGTAAGTCGAAGGTGGTGGACGGGGATGGGAAGCCTTTGAAGGTTTACCACGGCACTGGCAATGAGTTTGAATCCTTTATTGTTGATCTTAATCGGGATAAATCCGGCCAATCCACCAATCTATTTGGCGATGGGGTCTATCTGACAGAATCACCGATGATTGCCAGTGAATATGCTTTGCTGCCCAAGTCGAGGCAGTCGGCTGTTATTCCGCTTTATGCGAGGATTGAGCGCCCACTTGATCTTGATCGGCCTATGCCTGTTGAAAGTGTGTACGCGCTCGCGAAACTGCTTGTTGATGATTATGGAGAAAATGGTACTGCCCAGACTTTGCGTAAAGTGGAGACGAGTTCCAGTTACATATTCCAGTCAGCCACGCAGTTAATAAAATTTGCGATGAGTGGGCCAATTATCAATGGGGAAGGAGTAGCTGCGCGACTTGGACCTAATGACTGGCGCAGTTTGTTTAAGCGGCTTGGCTATGACGGTCTGACGCATATGGGAGGTAGGCGCATTGGTCTAAAAATGGGCTTACCAGAACACCGCGTATGGGTCGCCCTGGATGCCGAGCAGGTTAAGTCGGCGGTTGGTAATACTACCTTTGATCCTGAAAACCCCAGCATCGTCGCCTCGCGCGGCAATCGTCCACGCTTGGCGGAAGCCACACCGGAGCAGGTGATTGAGCATTCGGTGTTGGTCGTGAGGCCTCCGACCGGCACACGCCCGGCGCGTCTCTATGCGAATGATTTGGCAATGGCGGTGCTGCGGCAGGCGCTCAACATTGTTTATGGGCAGGATTATGGTAACGCCCGCGCTTTCAATGCCACGGCGCCACAGTTGCGCGAAGTGGCGGGCGCGCTGCGTGAGATGGGCGCAGAAGTGGGCGGCGCAGCGGAAACAAAGTTGATGGAGTTAGCGAAAGTTTTGCAAGACGCCACGCGGAATTACAGTAAACAAGGCGCGTTCTCGATTGTGGATGCCTCGTCGCTGACGTCGGCGCGTGCGGTCGGGTTGGCCGGTCTGACAGAGGGGCAGGATTTTCGCTCAGACGTGCGAGAAGAGCAGTTCCACTGGGCGCAACGTGAGATTAGCGGTGATTCGGTGGCGCTGACCGGCAAGAACTGGGCGGAGCGGCGGCTGCCCGCGCGGTACCGCAAGGAGTTGTTGAAGCGCGGCTATCCTGCCAATGATGAGATTTTGGCGGCAGAGGCAGCGGCCCAGATTGCCGCCGGAAACTTCGAAGGGTTGGGGCTGCGCACCGATGCGGCGATTGATGTGGCGTTTGAGTGGTTGGGGCGCTACTTCGAGCGCGTGGCGAAGGTCCACGGCTTGGCAGCACTCGACCAATTCAGGCACTTACCAGCGCGGGCGAAAGAAGCCCGTGAGAAAGGCAGAAATGAACGGCAACGGAAAGAAGCTGAGAAAGCAGGGAGCAGGGAGCGTGGAGCGGGGAGCGCGGCTGATGCAGGGGTTGCAGCGGGAAGCCGACCAAGCGCGGGCGCAAGAGGTGAGCCAGCCGGACGAGACAGTCAAGCTGGCGGCGCTGGCGGGCGCGGCGGCGAGTTACAGCCGAATGAAGCAACTCAACCCGACCGCAACGCCGCAACAGTTCGCGGGGCTGATGAAACGGAAACGGGCGAAGACTTCAACGTAGGTGCGATGCCTCGGCAACAGCCGGGCTTGTTGCCGAACGAGCCACGGCCAGAGGCCACAGACTTTAGCGCGGGACCAATGGCCCGGCGGCAAGACTCGTTGTTGCCAAGGAAAGAGCGGCCAGAGGCAGCAGACTTTAGTGCGGGATCAATGCCGAACAAGCAAGAGGCAATGCCGTTCCTGTCGCCGACACCGCCGAAGGGCAGCGCCAGTATTAGTGATGCTGAAGTCGCGCGTTGGCGGCGCGAAACAAAGAGCACGCTGACGGCCCTTAAACAGTCTGGCAAACTTAACCCCAAGTTGGGCGCCCGCGTGGAGCCGATATTGGAGCGAGCGGAAAAGGCTATCCGAGAAAATGATGGTGTTGAATTAGTGCGCCAGCGTCAGGAAATGGTAGATGCGCTTCATTCAAATGCAACGCTTCGCTCTCGCTTACTTGATCTACTGAATATCCCGCGCGTTTTGAAGACAACTTTTGACCTGAGTTACCCACTGCGGCAAGGCGTGATCGGGAACCTGAATCTACGCAATCTAATGCCTGGTGGACGGCTTTCGGATCGTGGCAGCGAGTGGAAGAATATGTTCAAGTCGCTCAAGAAGTCGAACTTTGAACAATTCCAGTCTGAGTTGCGCAACCATCCTCTCTATGACTTAGCAGAGCAATGTGGCCTGTATCTGGTAACGCGCGACTCCCAGGAAGTGGGCGCGGGTGTGTTTAAGCGCGAGGAATCTTTTACGTCAACGCTGGCCTCGAAAATCCCTGGCATCCCTGCTTCTGAGCGTGCCTTCACAGGCATTGCTGACTTGCAACGCATTCAGATTTTCCAGTCTTTTGTGCAGGAGTTGGAACGCGCAGGCGTTTCGTTTGAGGGTGACGCCCAGTCCTATAAAGACGTCGCCAGCTTCGTCAACAATATGACCGGAAGGGGCGATTTGCCAAAGTTCTTGGACTCGCTCTCGCCTGTGCTAAGTACGGTGATGTTCTCGCCGCGTTTCTTGGCGTCGCGTATCAAGATTTTGAATCCCACCTATTACGCCAGCCTAAGCAAGCCAGCCCGAAAAATTGCACTCAAAGAGATGGCAGGTTTCTTTGGGATGGTTGGCTTGATCGGCGCGGGCGCGCTGGCGATGGGCGCGACGGTCGGTTTTGATCCCGATGATAGCGACTTCCTGAAGATAAGGGTTGGCAATACGCGCTTTGATCTTTTGGCAGGAATGCAGCAGTGGGGCGTGTTCGTTTTTCGGATGCTCAAACTGGCAAAAGGGAACGCGCTCAACGATCCCGAGGATCGCTCTATCGGCGACGTTGTCGAAAAGTTTGCGCGCTCGAAGATGTCGCCGGGGTTTAGCTACTTTTACGATTGGCTGATTAAGGCGCATCCGTATGACAAAGGTGGCTGGAATAAGAAAAAACCATTTAGCCACACGGAAGCGGGCAAGGAATTGTTCATCCCAATTATGTTCAAGGACTTTTATGAGGCATTCCAAAAAGAAGGGATGATTGGCGTTGGTAAGACAGTACCGGGACTGTTTGGTGTGAGTGTGAGCACCTATCAGAAGATGCCGAGATTGAAGTTTGAATTTAAGCCAGAAGTTGACGCGGAGTTGAAACGGCTGGGCGTCGAGCCGGAACCGCCGAAGCCGACAGACGGCGAATCGGAAGCGGACTATCAAAAGCTGCTGAAAGGGCGTGAGGCAAAGGTAGCGGCGGCGGTCAAGCGGTTTGATGACGATGCGCAGACAGAGAAAGTGCCCGCCAGCATCGCCAAGCTGGTGCTGAAGTATGAGCTGCAGACCCCGCAGATTGAGCGTTACGACAAACTGAGTGCGGAAGGCCAGACCACCGACCGGGCGAAGCGGATCGCCGTCGAGCAGGGGATTGCGGAGATGGAGACCAATCCAGTGTTCAAGCAAATGGCGCCGTATCAGCAGGAGATGGCGCGGGACAAATACCGTGCGACGTTCAATAAGTATGGGTTTGGGGCGAAAACAGCGTCGGTCAGCAGCGAGGGGCGTGTGACGCCGGAGCGGTTGGCGACGGTACCAACGGCGGACCAGTTGAAGCAGGTGCAGGAGGGGGTGTTGGATTTGTGGAAGAAAGGGAAGCTGAAGCGGGCGGAGTGATTGGCGGTATGCGTTTCGTGGGGTGTGCGTAGTTATTCCAAACTTTGCGTGCGCGCCGCTGGTCGCAATATAAATACCCAGTACCGAACTTGAGCCAAAGGCAATTGGTTTCTCTGTCTCTGACCAGTTGAAAGATTACCTTCTCGGCCAGTTGGTGGATTTGTTCTAGGGTTAACTCAAATTGCAGTTTGGTCCACGTGGGTTCGTCTTCAGGGCGGCGTGAGATGTTGCGTGAATTGTAGCCCTTGAATGTCTCGCGCTTGGGCGGCAGGATTGATAATGCTTCAAAGCGTCGAAGAATCATATTGCTATTCTTGATCGTCCAGTGCGCCCTCGGCGGCGATAATCTCGCCTTCCCATTTATAGATGAGTTCAAGGCGTTCGTCGGGTGGTAGGGTGGCGAAAATGTCGTGTGGGTACATTGTGGCTCCTTATCGTAAATTCAAATAATGCAAAATCCAGTCGCGCCCCTCTTCAAAGGACCAGCCCACCACGGCGCAATAGCCCTGCGCTTTCACAAATGCCAGAAACTCTTCCTGCTCGTCACTGACCTTGTTCGGCTGGCGCTTCATTTCCAGGAATAACCCGTGATACTCGCCCCGCGGCACGGGCAGCATTAAATCCGCGACGCCCGCGCGCAGTCCTTCGCGCACGAGGGCGATGCGTTGACGGCTGGTGACCTGGCCTTTCCGATTGCGATGAAAGGGTAGTTTGCCGCCGTTGGGGATGGCGAAGAGCCAGCGCAGTTCGGGGTATTTGCCCGTCTGTGCGTTGGCCCAGTCGAGCAGGGCGACTTGTTCGTCGTGTTCGGTGGAGAGCGGAAGCTTCATTGCAGCTATGACTCGTCTTCTTCTTGATCCCAGTCAAGTTGCGTGCGGCGTCTTTCCGTAAATCCTTCGCACTCGCAGGATTCACATTTCATATCATCTCGGAAGTGGTCGCCGTACTCGTGACCGCAGGTGCAAAAATCATTCATAACTAGAGACTCCTATTCGGGTAGTTCAGCAGGATAAAGCCAGTCAGCCAAGCGACTGCCGCCGCGTTCGTATTCGATGATCTGTAGTGCCCGCAAACTGCCTCGCAAACTGCTAAAGTGGCCGTTCACCGTGTAGCCAGCGCGGTAGGCCAAATCCTCATTGGTGATCACTTCGCCTTCATACGTCAGCAAAACATCGAACAAGCGAGCCTGGGTGCTACTGAGCTTGGCGCGAATGCGTTCGTGCAGCGCCGCGCGCGTCGGCGGCGCGGTCGGATAGTCGGCGTAGTGTTTTCCGGTGGTGGTAAGGCAAAGCCGATTGCCCGCCGGGTAAGCCAGGTGCCCGTGTGTGCGTAGTTGCCCTGTCAGATTGTTAAAGTGGCCGTTGACGGTATAGCCAGCGACAAAGGCGACTTGCTGGCGCAAGGGCTGCATCACGCCCACCATTTCCCACCAAGCCAGCGCATCCAAGATTGCTTGTGGGCCGCGTCCAGGTGCGGGCGCAGCGCTCCGTGTGGGTGCGGGCTTTGGTTCGGGTGCTGTCTTCACAAGTTGGGGGCGGGGGTGTTTCGCCCGGGGTGGTGACGCTATCAACATCGTCGGTAGTTTGCGCAGGGCGGCTTCCAGTGCGTTGAGTCCTTGGCGCGTGGCGTCAATGGCTGCCAGCGCTTCTTCGATGACGTCGGCGGTGATCGGTTGCGCGGGTGTAGTGGCGTTTAGACCGGCGCGCAAGGATTCGATGCCTAAGATTGTGGGTTCTTGATCGGTCTTCATTGCGAATCCTTCTTCGTC
>FRDC01000328.1_pt1 | contig 27991 bp, 29 predicted proteins | sample 1106171 | NCBI WGS metagenome assembly FRDC01 (sample SAMEA3930566, study PRJEB13176) | freshwater metagenome | biome: Drinking water system; feature: drinking water; material: water | place: Singapore | collected 2014-12-20 | reverse complement strand
AACAATGTTTCTTTTTCACTAGCTATTTTTATTTCTAAATATTCTTTTTTATCAATAGGTCTTGTGGTTTTACATGGAGATAAATATTTTTTAGGTATAGGAACATAAACCAACTTTTCTTCAGTTACAACTATACGTTGTGGTTTAGTAGAACAGCCCGTCAATATAACTGCTAATAATGTAATTAATAAAATTTTTTTCATATTCATATACCTTTAATTAAGCAACTTTTTTACATTCATCATCTTGATTAAAAGAACAATAAGACGCCCACATGGAATCTATATTAATCTCACTTATTTTTTGTTCTTTTTCAACACCTGTTAAATTTGTATCTTTTGTAATTTTAATTATCTTTTTATTAGAACTATCTTTTACCTCATTAATTTTAATATTAGCTACATTTTTTTCATTCACTAAAGCTTCTGTAAGTTCTTCTTCTGTCTCATCTAATATCTTTACATGCTCTTGTACAATTTGTAAACTTTTATTGGCTTTTAAAGCTAGATCTGTATTATGTTCTTCTTGGTTTAATTTTACTGTTAATGATTTAACTGTTTCTATACCAATTTTTTCTTTTATACTATCCATATTAGGTAAAATAATTATAGCTATAAGAGCTATAATACAAATTAGTATAGCGTACATCATAGGATTATTTTTAGCGTTATCAGCTGCTCCTATTAGTTTATTTTTAGCATAATCTTTTACTTTGGAAAGGACGGAAGCGGCTAATGTTTTAACTACTAAAGGTATTGCGATCATGATTTTATTCTCCTTGTTTCTTAAAAAAAGTGTATCCTATAGCTATAGCATCTATAGCGTGATTATCCAAATTATTTATATACTTATAAATAAGGTTATATACTTCAGGTATTTTTATAATAGCTTCTTTAATAGGATCTTTTCCTTTATCTGTTGTCTTCATAGATCCTATTACTTCTTTTACTGCTTTAGGTGCTAATGTTGAAAATCTGACATTAAGATTATAATTTAAAGTTACTCTTTTTAATAAAAATATAACTTCTGTTAAAGATGCATATGCATTAGGTTTTCTAGGATTATAAAAAGCAGATTCACAAACTACAGCATCAGGATGTATACTATTTAGTAATTCTAACATCCTATGCTCTAATTTGATTAATCTTACTATCTTATCACCATGCATTTCACTAGATATCATAGTGTCGTATGGGTCAGAATCTAAATTTAATGTACCAGCTTCTATATTAATAATACTGTTAGTATTGTTATTGATAGTAAACTTAGCCACACCTGTTTTAGTTGAACCTGGATCTATAGCTAAGAACCTTGTCATATTATGACCATATGGAATAACAATACTCATGATGTCCCTTTATTATTCTTGTAATATACTCTACTATATTATAAAAATATAGTAGAGTAATGTTATATTATTAATGTATAAATATATAATAAATTAATATACCTATATTTATACCTATAAACCAAAACACTAAATCTAATCTACATCCCCAATTACAACTATACCATTTATCTTTTCTATCTATTCTTTGTTTGATTTCTCTAAGGACAGCAAATACAAACACTAAACCTGCTGCTATATAAACATTTAATCCTAAGTAAGCAAATAGAACAACAGGTATAAGTCCCGCTATAAAATGTGCAAACTGATCTAATGTTTCTTTTTTCCAATCTATGTTATTTATATCCATAATTTAATTATTCCAAAAGTAAAGGTTCAACAGATCCAACATCCATTTGAGCACTAAATGAATTATTCATAAATTTAGCTACAAATAAAGTATTTAAATAAGACATACATTGTACACCTACAGCTTCAACATATGAACTACTAACACCATTAAAAGTACCTGTGACAGTTTTATCAACACCACTACAAATAGCGATCTCACTAATAATAGCGTATCTATCATCATTATAAATAATATTAGCTACATTTAATAATTCTTCTATATCAAAATCTGTCATAGAAAAAGTTATTCTAGCTGTAGCTGATATATAATTACCTGTAGTAGTGTTATTACCCTCATTATTAAGTTCAGGTGGTGTAGGTGATAGATCTCCTAAAGTATGTTCAAAAGGAGTACTAGTAACAACACCATCTACAACTTCTCTTAACTGTAAGCTAGATTCAGTATTAGTTTTATCTATTTTTCGTAAGTAATAAGCTATATAATTATCACCACCAATTATTTCATTTTTTCTCAATCTGTAATTATTTCTTTGTGTTGGCGATAAATCATTATTAGGTGTTCTTAACACAAAAGGTAAATGATTATATAAAGCAGCTGATCTTGCCTTATGTAAAATAGGTGTTGGTAACTTAGCGCCATCTGCACCTATAGCGTAATCATGTCCTCCATTACCTATAGCATAATAATTAGCAGCAGGAATATCTGTTTCAGCTAATGCTATATTATTATGTATATCAAATTTTTGATTTAAAGTAGTATTAGGAGCAATTATAGTTGGTAATTTTAAATATTGATTAGTTTGTAATAAAGCACCTAATATCGATCTTGTGATTTTTTGCATATTTTCCCTTTAATAAATAGAAATTAAATTTTCTTTCTCTTCATCTGATAAAGAGATAAAATATTCTAATCCTATAAAATTAGTTTTATCACTAATTTCTGGATTTAAAATATCATAGTTTACCTCTATATCTATCTTATTTATATTTAAATCTATAGACTCATCTACATCTTCATTACTAGATTCTATTAGATTTATATCTAATTCTTGTAGATCTTCTATAATAACTTCAGCTATTTCATCTGTATTACCTACAGACTCTATAACTAGATTATCTTGACTATTATTATAGGATTCTACTATATTGACACCTTCTGGTATATAAATATATTCTTCACTATTTTCTACTATATTACCTAATCTTATAGTTGCCCAATTTAAAGGTATTATATCTGAATCGTTAATATCAGTTATATATTGCACAGTATAACTACTTAACGTTTTCATTATACCTATCATAGCCTTTTGTATATTTTTAAGCAACTTAGTACTATCTATATTTAACCCAGTAGCTGAATTAAATATATTTTGTATAAGTACTTCAGATTCTTTATATGTATAATCATATTCTCTTAAATTACGGGAAGTTAAAAAAGAAGATATTGAAGTAGGTGTTTCTGTTAATTTAATTAATTTAACTTCAAATAGAGATAATGATATATTCTCAACATAAGCTCTTTCATATAAATCTTCTGTGTGTGAAATTATATACCAATGTCTTAGACACTCATTAAATATTGAGTTACCTAAATCAAAGAAACTAGATGTAGAGTGTAATAATGTTAAATCAGGAAAATTATTTCTTATATCTATAGCAGAGGTATTTACATTTTCTAAACTTTTATCTACAAAATATAACAACTCTGCTAATAAAGGTTTAGGATTTCTTATATGTCTTAAATTAAGAAAATCTGGTATATTTTCTGTACCTATACCTAAAGATTTTAGTGTTATGTATTGCATATATATAAATGCATCTTTAGCTTCTATAGATATATTTTCAGATGTTTTAGGATCTTTAAATGTAACTACTGCATTATATAAATTATTATCTATTAGTGTAGCCCATAAAGATAATAATACCTCATCTAAAGGAAAAGGTACAGAATCAGATATATCAACCATTTTAGATTCTAAATCTTTACTTTGTAAAACATTAGATGTAGATAATTTTAGCTTAGTAGTTATATCTTCTTTATGTGTATCTAAGTACTCTATATTGCCATATACTAAAGGATCTTCAATATTATACAACTCATCTAAAGTGAAATATCTTTTATCTGAAGTATTAACTTCTGGATTTATAGCTTTTCTTCTTATTCTCAAATTAGGATGAAAATTATCATCAAAATTACCTAAATGTCTTATACTAAATTCAGATAAAGGAATTCTTCTATCTGTTAATAGTTTTTGTAATAAAATTTTAAATTGTTCTACTTTACCAGTATTTCTAAACAAATAATTTAAGTTCCTATATAACCATAATTTTTGTTTTAAAGTCATATACGGTAAATAAGCATCTAAATAATCATGACTGGCTAAATATTCTCTTAGATGAAAACTATGTACTTCTAAAGTTCTAACTCTAGCTAATCTAAGATTTAATAACTTAATAAATATATTAAGGTATAATATAGCATAGAAACTAGCTGTATATAAACTATCAGTTAAATTAAAAGCTGGTATATACCATCTAGTTATAAATCTAATAATATATTCTTCTAATTCTATCATTAAAGAACTTTCTTGTTCTTCTATTAAGTATTTAGGATAAGATAGAATAGCTCCATCTTGAGATTCTATAGCTATATTTATATCACAAGGATATAGTATACCTAATATTAACTGAACTTGATTTGGATATTTATTAACTAAACTATAATAGTATCTACTATCAAATTGATAAGCTTTTGCTGTAGCTGTATGTATAGCTAAATTTTCTTTATTAAATGTAATTTCTTCTAATGTGTCCAATGATGTGATTACCATTGGTTCATCTAAAGGATGATATAAACCAGATATATTCATGTAATATTTCCAACTAGACATATCTAATTCATCAATAATATATGAATTATTTTTTAATCTTATATCATTGTTTATAAGCTCAGCTGTTATAGATGATTTTATTACTATAGTCTTAGCTAATTTTCTATTATCATCTATGTAATTTTGTAAAAATTTCGAATCCATAGGCAACCTATAATGAAAAACAAAGAAACTTTAAGAGAAGTTATTAATAACATAAACAGTAATAAATCATGGAGTGCTGTAGATTTAGTTAAAAATAATGCTAGTATAGCACCAACCATGAGTAAACTTATAGAAGCTAGGGATAAATCTTATTTCAATATAAGAAATAAAAATTCAATATTTAGTACAGATCAAAGTCAGATACACAATATAGTTGAAGTAAATAAAGAACGCATGGATGATGCTGATAATATTTTACAACTATTTCCAGATATTGAATTATGTATACAAATAATAGTTAGTTCTATATTATCACCAAAAGATATGGTTCAAGCCAATCTTTTATATAAGACTAATAACTTTGGATTACCGGAAGATATAGTTTCTGATCTTAATGAGATAGTTAAAGACCATATAGAAAACTACCATAAATTTAAAGAGAAGCTGCCTACTATAATAAGAAATGTTTTATTTACTAAAGGTAGTTTTGTATCTGTTGTATTACCTGAATCAACCATAGATGAAATTATTAATTCTAGTAATTTAACTATGACTGTATCTAGAGAACAATATGTAAAAGTTTTAAATGATATAGTTATCACTAATAAAGATACTAAAAAAAACTCCACTAAGCATAAAGGAATATTAGATGTTCCTTTTAAAAATATTGATAAAAATTTATCTTTTGAAAGCCTTACTAAATATAACTTAAATAAAACGTATGATGGATCATTGCATGTTAAAGTAAGTGATGACAAAATAGATAAAATATTTTCAGATTGTTTTGAAGTAACGGATAATTTTGAATTATTAAAATTACCTAAACTTATATCAACAACTAACAAAGCTAAGTTAGATTCTATATTAGAAAATAAAAATGAAGATATAGACATTTCATTAGAAAATAATAATAAGATATCTTTTGACGAAGTACGTGGTAAACTATTTAAATCTTTACAAACACCTACACAAACATTTGTAAGGATAAATACTCCCGATAATACTAAAAGAAGATCTTTAGGAAGACCTTTAGTTTTAGAAGTTCCTCCTGAATGTGTTATTAACGTTTATACTCCAGGAAATGAAACAGAACAAGTTGGTCATTTCTTTCTAATAGACATGGATGGTCATTTTGTTTCACATAGTAAGAATAGACAATATTTAGAAGGACTAAATACTTTAAATGCTTCTTTATCTAATAATCAGTCTCCTAACAATATACCTTCACAACTAATAGATAGAGCAAGAAAAAATTTAGTAGGTACTAATCAGAAAATGCCTGATATAGATCAATTAAATCAAATCTATTCTAATATAGTAGAAACTGATCTTATAGAAAGAATTAAAAATGGTTTACATGGTAGATCTGTAGAAATAAGTAATAATCAAGAAATATATAGAATAATGTTCGCAAGAGCATTATCTAATCAGTATACTAGATTAGTATATATACCTAATTCTTTAGTCACATACTATGCATTTAAATATTTCAATAATGGTATAGGTAAATCCTTTTTAGATGATGTTAAATTACTTACATCATTTAGAGCAGCTATGTTATTTGCTAAAGTTATGGGTCTTATTAAAAATGCTATTAACATCACACATATTGATATTAACTTAGATCCTGAAGATCAAGATCCATATAAGACTTTAGAAATAGCTTCTCATGAAATTATTAAAATGAGACAACTAATGTTTCCATTAGGTATTAATTCACCTAGTGATTTAGTAGAATGGATAAACAGAGCAGGTATAGAGTTTTCATTTAAAGGACATCCTGGTTTACCTGAAACTTCTTTTGATTTTAGTACTAAAAAATTAGATCATACTTTACCTGATGATGATTTAGATAAATTATTATCAGATAGAACATATATGTCTTTTGGATTAACACCAGAGACAGTTAGTTCAGGTATGAATAATGCTCAGTTTGCTACTACAGTGGTTGCAGATAATATTTTATTATCTAAAAGGGTTATCGTTTGGTCTACTATACTTTCTAAGTTTATAACAGAAGATTGTAAAAAAAGAATAAAATACGATACAGTAGTTAAATATAGATTAGAAGAAATATTAAAACAAAATTTAGAAAAATTTGAAAAGAATTTGTCTGAAGAAGAATCTGCTGATTTTAACCAAAATAAAGATAAATATATTAAAGCTTTTGTAGAAGAGTATATAGAGAATTTAATTGTTGAATTACCTAAACCTGATTCTACATCACTAAAAAGCTTAACTCAAGAATATAAAGATTATAAAGAAGCTATTACTGAAGCTATAGATAGTTGGATAAGTAGTGAACTACAAACTAATGATATTGTAGGAGACATCTCTAACAATATAGATAGTATTAAAAGAAACATGGTATCTTTATATTTAAGAAAATGGCAAGTGGAGAATAACTATTTACCTGAATTAACAGAAATAACTTTTGAAGATAAAGAAGCTAATGAGTTAGCAGAAGTATATAAAAATATAAAAGATTTTAATATAACTATAACTAAATTATCTTTAAAATTATTCGATGAATTAAAAGAATATAGAGAGAAGTCTGATGAAGATGTTCAAACTATAGAAATACCTGAAGGAGAAAATTCTTCTAGTAGTTCTTTTGGTAGTGATGAGTTTAGTGGTAGTTCTGATGAATTCGGTATGGATGAATCTAGTACTGATGATATAGGATTAAATACAGGTTTACCTATGTCTGAAGGAAGTGATGAAATTAATACTGAAGAAACTACTACAGAAGATAAAGAAGAAAAAACTGAAACTAATGATAAAGAAAATAATCCTTTTAATTTAGATTCTGGTATAAAATAAAAAAAATAAATAGACTATTATTACACACATCTTTAAGATGTGTGTAATAATATTTCTATTTCTTATTTAACTCTTTTCAATTTATATTGATTATTGATATAATCTTTATAAACTTTTAAATGAACACCATCATTTAAAATAATATAATCTTCTAAAGAACCACATTCTGATTCTTTCATAGAGAATATACCATCTATAACTTCAAAAATATTAGGTGTTATATTACCATCAATAACAACACTATTATTTTTATCTACTAAACAACCAAATTGAATATAAGTCATATTTAGAGAAGTAGCTGTTATTATTTTAGCTAACAAAATAGTATCTTTCTGCTCTTCATCCATGAAAATATTTTCAATAGTTAGCTGATAATCATTATCTTCTAATTTATGAGTTAAACCAGATATAACATTATGAGAGAATACCTCCCATCCTTTCAAAACCTCTTTTTGTTTTATATTTAACAAATTCTTTAAGTCAACAATATCTTCTATAAAACTGTCAATAGTAGCTATACCGTTTAAAGATTCAAGAAGAAATTCATTAATAGCATCTGTTAAGAAATTATTAATATGACTAATAACTCTAATAAGATCTAAAAAATATTGTTTATCTCCATCTGTATTATTATGCGTAGCTAATAAATTTTTAAGTTGTGTAGCTATAGATACTAAATTAACACCAGCTACATTATTTTCAGTATATCCTAATATAGGACCTATATCTTTACTTATCTGACTTTTATTAATAATAGGTTCACAAACAATACCATAACTTCTAAATGTTTGTATATTAGAATTCTTATCTAAAACTTGTACATGTTTAACTTTAGTTATTAACATGACGTCTTCTAAAGTTGTTCCTGTGATAAAAGAAAGAACATTCTGTTCATCTACTGATTCAGTTAAATTATTAAGAGTGATTTCTTTCTTTTTCATAACAGAACCAATATCTAAATTAGTACCAAAGAAATTGTTTCCATTCATATCCAATCCTTCTAAAATTTTCCTATCTTTCATTTCTATTCCTTTATTTTGTTGTGGCTTATTAACAACATTGGTATTTTGCTGTATATTACCCATTCTTCTACTACTAAATGTTTCTTTCTGTTCATTACCTCTATTAGAAGAAAACATTTGATAACCTGTAGTTGGATAATTAGGTTTTATACTAGGAAATCTAGTACTTTGATTTCTAGATCCATAACCACTGAAAGAGTTACTAGTATTACTAAATCTATTATCAAATTGATTATGAATAGGTTGATTCTGTACATTACCAGTCATCATCCTATCTATCATATTTAATTTCTGATTCATTTCATCAAGATTATTTCTTATCCAATCTTCATATTCTCTAGAAATTATATATTGATGTAAATTTTTGTTATTTAATGTTTCTTTACTGGCGTAATACGTGCAACCTCTCTCTATAGCATCATTAACAGCATCTTCTATATTAGCTCGTTCATATTCTACATTGAGTATAGTTAAACCAATAATAAGTTCAACTAATTCTATAAAATCTTGATTTTGAAAATTATTATCGGATAACTTATTGAAACAATAAATTCTTATATTATTATTTCTAGAAGTTAATATGATATGATTTACAATAGCTACAATAATATCTGGTAAAATATTATTATAATTTTGAGGAATATTTAATCTAGGTATAAAAGGAGGATGATTAACTTGATTAAGATCTCTAACTACTCTATCTGAAGGATAGTCGTGATGCATTTGCCCAAACACTTTATATGCTCCTATATTATTTTAGTTTATAAACTAAAGGCTATACAAAAATTTCCAAAATTTAAGTAATATAGATCTTTACTTAACTTATTTATAGTTATGTTTAAATTTAATAACTTATTTTTTATAGTTTGATTAATTATACTATCTTCATCAAATAAGAAAAAACTTAAATTAAGCTCTAATTCTTCTATTATATCAGCTAATTCATGTTCGTCATTACGTAATGAAATAGAATCAACTAGATTAATTTGTTTATCTTCCACAGTTGTAATAACAGCATGAGATGCTAAATCTGCATGATTCCTAACTTTATTAATGTTATTAAACAAATCAACAACACTATTGTCTTTCATTTTATTTTTTTATATCCTTAATTTAATAAATTAAAATCTTATATAAATATTAACTTTCAATATCATCTTCTAAATCTAGCTCAAAATTACTTTCATCTGTTTCTAGTTCATCTATAGTTTCAAGTATTGCATCATTATCAGTTGTATTATCTATCATTTCTAATTTCTTATTGAAATTATCTATACTAGATAAATCATCTTCATTTAAATTAATTCTACCTGTTAACAAATCTTCTGTCTTTTTAATTAGAGCTTTATGTTCTTCATGTGGTAATATAGTTCCTGAACCTAACTCTATATTAACAAATGGATTTATTCTATTAGTAGGAATACAATGTTTCTTACCTAGATACAAAACATTACCTGCTTCAGCCATAGAGCTAGTCAGTATCATTCCTTCTGACGGACCGGCGTGTTTACTCTTACCTTTACTTGCACCAGGTAAACTTTCTTGTTCTGTGACCTTAGAAGTAATTTTAATAGACATATTATCACCACTATAACTTAAAGCTTCTGTAATAATATTTCCTCTAGTTAACCTAAAAATAGATCTCTTATACAAACTTTTCTTAAATATATCAGTTACATCTTTAACAGTTAAAGATCTTTTATGAGCAAGCTTTACTAATTTAAATCTAGTTTTGATTATATTACATGTTATGTTATAAAATACATAATATAATACTTCTAAAGATTTATCATAAACAGAAGATCTTAAATTTTCAGTATCTGTTATTAAATAGTTGAATTCAGAAATCATTAAAGCTAATAAATCATAAAAATTATCAACCTTATAACCTCTTTCTGATAATTTATCTATAGCTATTTCATCTAAATATCCATCCAAACCTTTAAAATGACTATCCATTAATTCATGTAATACATCATATCCATAGTTACCAGTATATAATATATGACCCATTAGAATAACATAAATAGTATTATTATCTAAAGTTTTTGTATTGAAATAACTAGGAAAATTATCAACTACATAATAAAATCCAGATACCAATCCTTTAGTAATTTCATTCCATTTATCTTTTCTAATAGCTAATCTAATATTAGTTCCTTTATAATTTCCGCTTATGAAGGTTTTAGGTTTTAAATTAATATTTTCACCATGAGCTGATCTACAAATTATCCAATCTGTATCAGGATAGTTTTCTTCGTTAATATCCTCTTCACCAACAACAGGAACAAATCCAGCATATCTTTTAAATGTTTCAGTAAATCCATAATGACTAAACAAATAATGAGCCATAGTTGTTACTGCTTTAGTTGTTAACGGAGCTTTATTAGTATCTAGTTTAGGTTTCTTATATATCTGAGACCATACTACAAACATATTTTCTTTAATATGATTTACAACTACAGTATGATATACTCTTTTAAATTTTAACCTATTTTGCAAAATTCTAACAAAAATATCATTTTGTCCTGGAGATATAACCTTATCAGAAAGAACAGGTGTGATATGAAATTGACTACCATTCATTAAGAAGATACCACCATCTTCACAATATGCCAGATATAAATATCTAGGAGGAATTTTCTCTCCATTTAAACTAAAGTATAATTTTATAGCATACAAATAAGATTTAGAAATATCATATATCCTACCAGCATCTCTAGATCTCGTAGCTTCTTCAAATTCCTCATAAGGCGTGCATACTTCATAACCATCATAGGTTATACCTTCTGGAAATGTTTTAGCTACTAATTTTAAAACTCTATCTAAATATTCTTCACCTCTTTTTAAATCAAAACAAGCTAAACCACTCATTATTTCAGGATTAGTTTTAGGAGTATTTTCTTCTAATAGTTGTGCAAAATGTTTTTCCATAATTTCCTTACTTAGTTGATTTCATAAATAAGAATAAGGTAATCATACCTCCTAAAAAAGCAGGTATGAACTTAATAATTTCATGTTGCTCTTTTCTTTCTAAAGATCTATTTTCGTATTCTTCGTTTATTCTTAAACTTCTTTCCTCTTTTTCTAGTTTCTTATTATCTAAAATATGTTTATTTTTATCTAATACTAATTTTAATTTCTGTGTTTCTTGTTTTTGTCTCTCTAGTTCTTCATTTGCTTGTTGTAAACTAGATTTACTATCTAATAATTCTTTTTCTAATTGAAGTTTAGCTATTTTAAATGTTTCTTCTGTATTACCACCAGCGTAAGCAGCTTCTTTGTTTTTATACAATCCTATCTTTTCACCATTTTCAAAATCTAACACAACAGGATCTATATTTATATTACCATACTGGTCATGAGATAAATATGTACAATAGATACCAGATTCTTTATTTTCATTTCTTATTACTGGAAATTCTACTATTTTATTAGCGACAAACATATATCTAGAGTTAATTATATTCTCATTATCTACTATTTCAATAAATACACCAGCTCCTTTTTTATTAGTAATATAATCATTATACTCATCTAAACCTTTTCCTATTTTACCAAAAGGGTGAGGATGTGCACATGATGAATCATATAAAGAAATTAATAAATCTGTTTTTCTATCATAGATTCTTTCATGTTCTGATATATCAGATAAATCTATAATATATTTAATCAATATTTCTATATAATTAGAAACAGTATTATTAGTAGAATAACTTTGTAATACTTGTTCTATTATATTAAGTTCTTCATTATCATCTAATATATGATGTTTTTTAAACTCTTTAATTAAATCTAAAGTTCTTCTAGTGTAAATATTATTTTTAAATCTATATCTTCTTAACATAATAAAACATTTAGAAGAACTATCTCTTACTAAAGAAGGTTTAGAAACAAATACAGGAACATCTCCTCTATTAGAAACAACTAAATCATAATTAGATTGATTAATAAATATATCAACATGTTTAAATGGTGCTAGATTTTCTTTTTCATTCTGTGAGGATAGATCATCAACTAACCTTATTTTAGATGAAACGTGTCTTAGTTTATGCATATTAAATCCTAAATTATTATTATAGTTTTATATTATTTTGAGAACTATATTAGTTCTCATCTCAAATAAAGTATATATAGCTATAAATATTTAGGACAATACAAATACTAGAACATAGATAGAATAAAATCTATCTATGTTCTATATAATTAATTATTATGTTTTATTAGGTTTAAAGAATATTGTTTGTATTTCTAATGAATCAGATACAAATTTTATTGACTTAACATCTATAGATTGAATCATATGTTCAGTAATTTCTTTTAATATATCTGTAATAGAATAATACATTTCCTTATCTATTTTGTCAGACATACGTATATGAAACTCATTACTATTTATATTTAAATAAAAATTTAATTCTTCGAAATTCTTACTAATTTTAGATTTTATCTGACCAATAAAAATTGATAGTTTCATTTCTTTTGTTTCAACTACTTCTTCAATAGTTGTTATCCTAGGTATACGAAATTTATTATTTCCCATTTATTCCTTATACTAACCATTAAATAAATTTGATTTTATATGAGGCGGTAAACTTCCAAAATAATTAGATTTCTTTAATTTAACACAAGTTTCTTGTGATTATTCAGTTAAAGAATTATTTTGATCTTTAGTCTTGACTGAATTTTCTATGAAAGGATTTTCATTAATATGTGAAACATTTATAGTATCACATCTGACTTCAGATACATTTGAATCTTCTTTATTAACTAATGGTTCTTCATAAGTTACTTCATTATCCTTATTAACACCAATCAAATCATCAAAATTAGAATCTTTGATACTATTTTTAACAGTTTCATCTGTTATTTGTTGTAGTAATAATTCTTTTATTTGTTCTTTATCTTCAGGTGATAATTTTTCTAAATTCTTAATAGAACCACTACTTAACATTTTATTAGTATTTAAATTATTTAGAAGTTGTATCTTAAGAGTATCTGTTAACATTTTAAGATCCTCTTCTATTTCTTCATCTGATTTTTCTACATCACTTTCATTTTTAAATAAATAAGGTAATAATTTAATTAATGTCTCATGATATTTCAATAGGATATATTTTATTACTTCACTATGTGCTGCTCTATTATCTTTTTTACCTATTTTACAATTACATACTAAAGCTATAGTTCCTTTTTCACTACCTAATTTAGCAATAGATACAAACCTTCTTAATAAAGATAGATTATTAAATAATTCTTTTTCTAAATATTTAGTATATTTAATAGCTAAACCACCACCTACTAATAAAAATTTAGGATGTTTTAGTTCGGGTAAATAATCTACATCAATTTTAAATTCTACATCTTTATATCTGCTAGTTAAAATATTGTAAGGAATCTTTTTGTCTTCTGCTACTGTATTATCTGTTATGTTATCTAATATATTTTCCATGATCTTTTATTTTGAGTTATTTTATTAATATTTAAAAAAACGTATATAGTCTACCGTAGACATAACATCTACGGTAGACTATAATATTTTACATTATACTTATATTACAAACTATCAATTAAACTGTATGGAAATTGACAGCTTGTTTTGTAAGAGCTTCAGTAATACCAGTTACAGAAATATAACCAATTACAGGAAGATTGTTAATAAACAAGTAACGTGGTTGTACAATAGTTTCACGGCTAAGTTGACCATTACGAGTAACATTAGCAGTTACAACAGTTTCTGGGTACCAAATCATGTTACCAAAGTTTAACGCATTTGGTGCGTTATTACGTGATTCGTCAAATACACCAAAAGTAACGAAAATTTTTCCTCTCATACGAAGATCTAGAGTAGAAACAACACGTAAATTAAACTCAGCACCAAGAGTACGAAGATCACCAGGAGACATAATGTAAGAAGCAATAGACGGATCAGTTGCCACCACAACAGTAGGAACTAATGACATAGCGCCACTTAAATGATCAGCTGCTGCTTTATACTCAGAATCAACATACAGACGAACAGCAATGTTACGAATCATATTAACGATAGCTGCTTGAATATCAAGGGTACGCTCAGCTGAAGTCAAACTATTCATGTCATTTGGAACATCAATAGCATTTTCAATGTATTGTGGTTTAACAAAATAACGACCGATACCTAAAATATCTGGACCCAATACAACATCATCTTCATTACCATAAATTGCTTTATAGTTTTTAAGTGACTCAGCGAACTCCAACAAATTAGTAACAGCTTCATTACCAATACGAGTTCTAGTAGTACTGATCAATGATTGTACATCAGAACTATCGATTTGTTGATTAGCGCTAATAGGATGTTGAGCGGTAATAGGTGCACGCAGAGCAACGTTATAAATTTGGTTAAATTCAGTAACATTGATCAATTGACCACGTTGACGTAAGTTAGCGTTAGTTCTCCAAGCGGCAATGTCGTATCCGATAACAACAGCTTTAGAAGCAATATCATTAGCAAGAGTTTGACCAGCACCTGAAGTGATAGATACATCAGTACCATCAGTCTGTAGCATAACTTTATAAACACTCAACCCACCAGCATTAACTTTAAGTTCACCGGTTTCAACATTCAAACTACCAGTCAATGTACCTTTCAGACGAACAGCCCAGTTATTAGTATTGATTTCTTCAATGAACTCAAGAGCACTTCCGTCTACTTGTACCAAATTACCACTAGTAGGTTTTTTGATAATCATTGAATCAGTATCAAAATTCAACAAAGCCGTTTTGTAGTTATCTTGAGGGTTAAATACAAAATTAGAATAAGGAATATCTTTTACACTAATTTTAATAGTATCTACTTTATGATTAGGATCAGCCAAGCCATTATCAATAGTTACATAAATATTTTCGATATACGCACGTGGTTCCAACGAATCAGTTTGATCATTAGTACCTTTAGCAACCATACTAGCTGGTTGACTAATACCCAATAAATCAACGGTAGCACCAATTTTCAAAGGAGCTGTACTAATAGCTTCACCATCAACAGTTACAGTAGAAGCAGCAATAACAGCAGCATCTACAAATCGTGACAATGACTCAGTACGTGATACTGGAATAACTTTATTGGTATCTTTATTCAGAATACTGCTATCAGCAACAGCACGAATAATATTTTTACGATTAAAGTTTTGGAATGCCCCAGAGATATTACGTTCTACACCTTGAAATACAGTCATCAATTTAACATTGATAGTAATACCAGCCATGTCTGTTGATTGAACGATAGTTGGGAAAAGTGTTTCACCAAATTCGTCTTGACGAGCAGCTAAGTAATTGTAAGTCATAGTAAACAAAGCTGAATCACGTATTGAAGCTTCATTATAAGCTTCTTTAGAGATATTCAGAATTTGTCGCTGATACGTAGCGTCTGTAGGAGCAGGGATATTAGCTACACGATTCTCTGTATCGGTTGAACTATGGATAATAGGTTTAATATTAGCGGCAGCAGCAGCTTTAATATCGCCACTAACTAGATAGCCTCTGAGTGCTGATTCAAGTGATACGTCGCTAACTTGGTGACCGATGGAAAAAGATTCTCCACTATACTCTCTATAACCTTTATTACCTACGAAAGTAGCTTCTTTTGCTATTGTGTCAAATGCTGATCTAAAAACACCTTCCGCATCAACAAGATTTTGAAACTGATCGTCAGAAAGTTTAGTGAATGAACTGAAACTTTCTAGAGAAACAACTTCTCTTGATAATGCCTCAGATGGACGTATCCCGTCATTATACATTTGAGTGAAAACGGATAATAATTTACCTGTTTCACTTTCTACAGAGTAACCTTTAGTTTTTTGACGCTCAATAAGAGCTTCGGTAAGTTTCATATATTTTCCTTATTTTGTCTTGATAAATCAAATTAAATAGCTTTTTTAATTATTAAATTATATTTTATACTAATTATAAGATTGTAAAGTATCTTTTGTATCTAAACAATATTTTAAATATTCATTGAATATATTAGAATAAGTAGATTCTTTTACATTAGTATATTTATCTATTTCTTTTAAGCAATCTTTAATAAAATTGTTCTTAAAATCTTTATTTTTTATTGATAGTAGAAAACCATCGTCTATTATTATAAGAAGTCTATCTTGTTTATTTATTAAAGTATATGTTAAACTGTTATTATCTACACTACGATAACTATTTAATCTACTTAATATGTTATGAGCTATTTCCTTTGATTGAGACAAAGGACTTACAGAAATGTTAAACTCAGATCTTTCATCATCATTAGCAAAAATAAAATCATCACTATCTATTTTATCAAATAAATAATAATCACATCTATTCTCATTTAATTTGATCAAATCTCTGAAACACAATAATACAGCAATATCATTTAAAGAAAGTTTATTTCTTAAAGCTGTGTAATTAAAAATATCCTCTACATTATTTCTAGTTAAATAATCATATATCCATCTAGGAATAACATTTATTTCTTTTAAATTAAAATCTAATCCTAGACTATGATCTAGCATTTTAGTATCCATTATATTCCTCTGATTATTTTAATTTTTATTCTTTAAGATAAATTTATAAATCTCAGACACATGTTATGTCTGTCGTATTATCACCAATTAATTAATATAATAATATTATAGTTTTATAAAAATAAAAAGGAACAATATGGATGTAAAAACTCTTTTAGCTAAATCAATAACACTTTTATATAGAGAAAGTCAAATAAATGACAAATCAGATAATTCCTCTGATCTTATAAGAACGGTTTTAGATGACATAAAAGTATCAGATTTTTCCATAGGATTAAGCTTTGAAAAAGATACAATCATAGCAATCAAACACATAATACTTTCTATGTGTGATAATTCATTAGATCATCAGTATGATAAAACAGATTTATTACAAACATTGCAAATAGCAACAGGTAATGATGAAAAATATTTTGAGATATTAAAACAAAATATAGACAATGATTTAAATGAATCTCAATTAAAAAAATTAATCACCACTATTAGAAAAAGTATAAACACTCATTTTAAAGAACAGAAAATATCTGATATATTATCATTTTCATCTCAAAGATTTAAATTTGAAAGACATAAAATAAAAAATGTAAATGATTATATAACCGAAATAATAACATCGTTAGAATCTTTACAAGTTGAATCTACAACTAATGATCCAGCTATCATGAATGAAGTAGATATAGGTAATGATAGAAATCTAAAAGATGTATTTAAAAATGTGTTATCTATAAATAAAGGTTCTAAAGTATATAAACTTGGATGGCAAGATGTTAACGATATGGTTCAAGGTGGTATAAGACCTGGTGAATGTGCTGTTATAGCAGCTTTGCAACATAATTATAAGTCAGGTATGAAATTAAGTATACTATCACAATTAGCTCAATATAATGTTCCTTTAACCTCAGATCCAACTAAAAAACCTCTTATATTAAATATTTCTTTTGAAGATGATGTTGAAAATGAATTACAATTTTTATATCAGTATTTAAAATATGATGAAACTTTAGAAAAAGTAGATGTGAAATCTGTGTCTGAAGAAGAAATGTCTACATATGTTAAAGCGAAACTACAAGTTAATGGCTTTAATATAAAAACATATAGAGTAGATCCCTCACAGTGGACATATAAATCTTTATTTAATTTAATATTAGATTTAGAATCAGAAGGATATAATGTTGAAATATTATTAGTTGATTATTTATCATTATTGCCTACTACAGGATGTACAGGTGGTAATATCATAGGTGGAGATATTCTAGATTTATTCAGAAGAGTTAAAAACTTTTGTAAATCAAAAGGTATTACATTTATAACGCCACATCAACTATCTACAGAAGCTAAACAATTATTAAGAAATGGTGTACCTGGATATCAATTAGTTAAAGAGATAGCTGAAAGAGGATATTTTGATAAGACTAAAGCTTTGGATAGGGAATTTGATTTAGGTTTAATTATGTGTAAATTTATACATAACAAGAAACATTATCTTGCTATACATAGAGATAAGCACAAAATACCTACTATTATAGATGAGGAAAAGAAATTCTGTATATTGGAATTTCCTGATAAGATGCCTATACCTTCAGATATAAACAGAGAGAGAAAAAGCTTTAGAAATATAAAAGAGATAGATTGTAAATCAGAAGAAGATATATTTAGTATCTAAAAAAACAAAAAAAATAACTAAGTGACTTATGTACACTAACAGGGGAGGGACCTGTTAGTGTACATATCATCACGACCTATATATAGAGAGAAGGAAGAGGAAACTTCCATATATAGGTCTTTCACCACCACCACAAACTTTCCATTACTTTAATACTGGTGGGTCTGACTGGATTTGAACCAGTGACCAAGGAATTATGCTTACCACTATGATTTTCATCACCTCTTTCGAGTTTGTGGTCTGGACTATATCTTCATTTAATTTAATAAATGTCTGCCGTTTAGTCTCTACACCTTCTCTTAATAAAACTAAGAGCTTGGCTCGGTATTACCATTTTAAAGGCTTCACCGAGTTTGACAAATTCTACCTAGATAAATATTAACTAAGCAACCCTATCTATTTAAACCATGCAATAAATGTTTAGGTTTAAATAAGCTAAGTTCCCTGCTCTGACCATCTGAGCTACAGACCCGAAACTTTAATAATATAAATTACTTTAACCTGATGTTTCTACAACCATCACACCTTAAACACATTTAATATTCGAATTATTTTTTAACATTATCTAAGAACCATTCAAATGAGAAAATGTATTTAAGACTTAATTTAAGGAGTTTAACTGTTTACAGTTTTTTTTTAATGGACTTGTGTGAGAGTTTCTCATGTAGAAACATCAGATGAAAATAATCTAGTATTAAAAGAAAAGGGGTTGATGTGTCTTATTAAATCTCTTATAACAAAAAGCAGAAGAACTAGATTAATTAAATCTTTCTCCATATTCGCTTCATGTATGTTATAAGTAACGATTGTTGATAGCACATCAACCCACACAACTGAAAATGAAATCAATACTAATACGGTATTCCTTAATAGTGTCAACAGTAGCTTTATAAAGATTCTAATTAAAGAATAGATTTAATTTATATTATTTTTAATATAAATCTAACATTATAAAAGGGTTTGTCTAATCCGAGTTAGGTAATTAGCCTTCGGCAAACTCCATAGTAACTACTATCTCTTTGATAAAATATTTATATTTTATCTATAACATATTTTTATTTAGTATTTTATATATTATATTCTATTAAGTATTTTAATTTATCTTAGATACTTGCTTCTTCTGGTTTATTAAACCATCCACGTCTATCCGTTCACCCTGTTAACGCTACTGTCCAACTGAAGAGTCTGCCATATTGCAGTCTAATTCTTAGTCGGCATATTTCAGTATAGACATCGTTGTCTTCAACCAAAATATCGTCCTTTAGTATTTTAGGATATTTAACACTAGCTTTAAAATATTATCTTATTCAAGCGTTTATACTCTCATATAACAATATTCTTGCATATATAAAAATATGCTCACTATTTAATAGTTTGGCCAGAACTAATAATTGTGTCTTATTTACATAAATTAAAATCTACCGTATAGTATTGATTTCAGTTATAGTATATATAACCATAATTATTTAGAAAAGGCAATATAAAAATACCAACAAAAAAGGAATAAAGAATGAAAGAAATTGTTAATAGTCTAACATATAAAGATCTAAAAGATTTACCTGTTAAATTGTATAAAGAACTTAATGTACCACATCATATAAGAAGAGAGTTTTTAATATTAAATATATTAGAAAAAAATAATGGCATAGCTGATATTAATTTTCTTATGGTGAAAATTTATAATGAAACTAATGAAATATTAACTAGAAAGAATATGTGGAACATTTTAGGTAAAATGAGAAAAAAAGATTTAATAGAGTCTACAGATAAGAAAGGTTTTTATAAAATAAAAAAATAAATAATATATACTACAGAGATTCAAATCTCTGTAGTATATAAATTAAGTTTTTAATCAGGTGCTGATATATGTAAATCTTTAAACTTAGTAACTGATAGTTGAAACAATTTTTTCTCAACAGATTCTAATATTGATTTAACACTAAAATTAGGTCTACTTTCATTAGAGACATAATATTCTAATAAAGTACAATTCTCTTTTTTACAAAAATTAATAATAATTTTATATATAGAATCACATTCTATATTATCAATATTTAATTTATCTAATATCTGAGAAAATTTACTAACACTATATTTATTAGTAGAATATAAATCTAAATCTTTATCAGATTTAATACTTTCATCAAACATGTTATTTACTGAGTAAGCTAAAGATTGTTTTATATTTGTCATTTAAGCTGCTTTCTCTTTTCTTTTTCTAAAAGATATTTTTTTATCAAATCCATGCTTAGTTATCTTCTCTTCATTAGATACTTCTATCATTGCATTTTGAGGATAACTTAATGTTCCTGATATATACATATCTAATTCTTGATATATTCTAGTTACATCCATAACTTTCTGAAACATAAGTTGATCTAAATTAGGATTTATAACTATATCTCTTAAACTAAAAGCATTTTCATTTACACGTCTATAACCAGCTTCAAGAACCATAAACACATTTATTACTTTATTAGATATTAATATATCATTAACATCTATTTTCATATTAAACCAATCTTCTATTTTTAATTTATGATTAGTATCTGATAATTGACGTAAATCATTATTTTTAACAAATTTATCAAAATTATTTATATCATAAATATATTCTATTTTATGTATTGAATTTAATTTACTATCATATTCTTCTTTTACTTTAAACGCTGTTAAAAGAGGATATAACTTACCACAAAAAAACAGAACACTTTTATAAAAGAAATAACTTGATTTCTTTTTATCATTACTACTTAGAGCAATACATCTCAGTATAGACGGATTATCATATTTACCTATATTAATAATTTTATTCAAATATTGTTTACATATATCAACTAATATATTAATAGACGGTATATCTGTAACAACTTCTTGTATGTTTAATTCTTTATGACTATATGGTATTTTATTAAAATAATCTTCTATCTTAGAAGAACTAGTTTCAACTCCTCTAATAGTTCTTCTGTTGTAAATAACCTTATCATCAGTTCCTAATTTCTGTACAGTATCATAACAATCTTTGAAATTACTAATTATTCTCATAATAACACACTTTAGTGATTAGTTATAGAATCTTGACAACTTTGAACATACAGCGCTTCTTGTAAACCCTTCATGTCTGTATAAACAGATATTATATTATCTTCAATTTTTAAAGTATTTTTTATAACAGTTAAAATTATATTTTTTTCTTCTTTTTTTATTTTTTCTATATTATTTTTATTTAAAATTATGACTTCAAAAGCATTTTTATTATTAACTTTAATTAAATAGATATCATAAGTATCAGCTTTCTCTTGCACGAATCTCATTTCTGTAATTAATTCATTAATATAACTTATCATAAATTTAAATTCTTTATCACCATATTCTTTATAAAAATCATTTAAGAATGTGATAGTGTCTTTGTATAAAGGTTCATCCTCAACAGCATCTTCAAACATTGTTCCTCCTCTATCTATCATGACTGTTATAAATAATTTCTAGATCATAATTATTTCTATTTTTATTTATAACTACATCTAAAATTAAATTATCTTCATAAAGGTGTTCCATATGGAAATTAAATTCTACGCTATTATCATCTGAAGATTTTATTTTAATACCATTACAAATAAAATTTTTATCTATATTTAAACATCTATTAATAGAATAACAAGTTCCTAAAAAACAAGGAAAATTAGATTTTATTATCTGTAATTTAATATTATTCTCTTTATCTCTGTAAACAATAATCATAGTAGATAAAGAGCTACTTAAACAAAATCCTTCTATAAGAACAGAATCATGAATATCTATACATAGTGGTAGTTTTGAATATTCAAAACTACCACTACTATTATCTAATAAAGGAAAATTACTTTTAAGAAAACTATATTCACCATCTTGTTGTTTTCTCAATATAAATAAATTAGTTTTATCTATAATATTTTCTTGTAGACAATGATTGATGGTTAATAATAAAGTATCTCTACTATTGAGAATTTCTTGTATTTGTATATTATTAGCATTAACACAAAATTGTTTTAATTTGTCATTTACTAGTTTATTTAAATAATGAACAAACTTTGTATCTTCCTTCATTCTTCGAAACATATCTCCATCATAATCATTGATCATAATAAGAAAACCTTATAAAAAATATTTAATGTTTTGTACTATAATATATAATTTAATTTTTCATTTCGTCATATGTTTTAATTAGATCATTTAATACATAAGGAACAGATATAATAGTTATATCATTAACACCTATATTAACAACCTTATCATTTTTAGCTAATGTTAAACTATTTCCAAACATAAGATTCATTTTATGTATTTGTTCCATAGGTTCTAATATAATAAATTTATTACTCTCACCATCTAACATACCAAACAATACTCTACCTCTATTAAAATTATCCATACCTCTATCTTTCATATTAGAATTATATAAAGGATCTGATATGAGTACTAATTTCTTATCTTCTGTTTTAATATACAACCAACTATCACCCATAGTAAAAGAATTGTCTTTATTACTAAATTCTAATCTTGATATTGTATTAGGAAAATTTTCTAAATCATAAATATTAATACTACATTGATTAGTTTGATTTTCTATCATATACACCATAGAAGACAATTCCATTAATGATATTGTTTTGATTAAAATAACATTACCATCATTTGATAATTTAATATTTATATCCTTAAAATTAGGTTCATTAAAATCTTCACTATTATTATATAATAAACCATATAACCAATTAGATTTTTCTATATCTTCTGTAAAGATAGAAGAATTATTTTCTCTAGTAAACCATTTACATCTTAAACATCCTTCTTTTTTATCTGTATGTGTTTCTATAAAAATAAAATCCTGTAGACTATAATTATAAAAAACTTTACATATATTTCCTATATTTATAACATTGTCATATGGTGATGGTTTTGTAATAGATTTATCAGAATAACTATTAACTACTGATTTTAATTCTGATCTAACTAAACTTTCTACTATCTTTATGTCAAAATAATTATACATTTATTTTTCCTTTTATAAATTTATACTAATCTACAACTTTGAGTATTTAAAATAGATTGTAATTTTAGAGTTCTTCTATGTTTTTTATCATTATCGAAATTATCTATAATTAAATTAATTTCATCATTATTTAGTATAACTATATTTTTTAAATTAGTTATATCCACATCTTTTAAGTTTATATTAACAGGATATGAAATAGATCTAACTAAAGCTCTCTTACCTAATATTCTAGTAAATAAATATAATTTTATATATGATTTATTAAAGAACTCATCCACCACATTACTAACAACTATTAATTTACTATTATTCCTATATCTTAAATCAATTACAGCATCTAACCCTATACCAAAAAATTCATTATCTTTTATTTCTATTTTTTTAATAATAGAATAGTTAGCTATATCTTTTTTTAAAGATTTTAATATGTAAACAACACCTCCATCTCTATATAAATAAGGACATGATATTATCCTAATAATTCCTGTTTTATTATTAAAGTAACATAAATATTTTTTATTTAGATTATTTAATTCTCTTTCATTTAAGAGTTTAGATAAAATATTTAAATGATATTCTTTTAACTTTTCATTAACTGTTTTTCTTTTATTTTTCATAATTTATAACTATTTCTTTTAGATCATAAGAATTTATTGAATTAGTCATATTAATCCTATTATAATTTTTTAATATATGTTGTTTGATTATTCTATTTCAGCAATAGTTGTAAATTGTATTTCATTATCAAAAAATAGTTCATTAATTTGTTTAAATGTGACATCATGTCCACAAAACTTAGCTATTTCAAAAAGATATATAGAGTTAAGTAAATCCAAAGATTTTAAAAAAACTACATCATATCAGCTATAGGAATTACCCTATAGCTGATATGATGAAACATATGTTACATGTTGGCTAATTCTTTAATAGAATAAAATTTTAACTTATTATTAAAGAACAATTCATTAATTGTTTTAAATGATACAGTTGGTCCTACTAATTTAGATACCTGAAATAACTTAACAGCATTTAGAGAATCTGTGGCTTTCATATAAACAACATCATATGCCATATAGTGACAACCTTCTGATGTTGTTCCACCATAATCGCCTTGATAATACTCACCCATACTTAATTCAATATGTTTTACAGGTATTGTTTTATTATCGATAAAATAAGAACCTACATTTAAATATAAACACAGTTTATTTTTATTAGGAAAATCATGTTCCATATAAGATTTTTCTTTATCTAAAAAATGATTAACTAGATCAAGAGCCTCTTTTGTAAAAGAACGAGAATTATTTATATTAAGTATTGTGTCGACACAATCATGTAAGGAAGATGAAAATAAAGATAAATTCTCTTTAGCTAAAATATTTATTTTTATCTTATCATTTACAATACCTGTTTCTAATTCATTTTTATACTGATAGTAATCATTTAGACTGATAATGTCATAGTTATCATCTATTTTTCTTTGTGGTGGCAAAACAACTACTAATAAACCATCTTTATTTAAAGCAAACTCTATATCCATTTTCTCTTCCTTTATAAATAATTAGTTTTATTTGATTATTTTTTATATTGAATTGACATCAATATACTAATAATAATCACAATAACAGAACTAACAGCAATTCCTAAAACTAAAACTTCTTCTAAAGACATACTTGGCATTTTTTCCTCACTACAAATTATAAATTAAGTTAATAACTTTTTTCATATTAAGTATATATGATTAAAATATTTTATAATGGTTATTTTAATTTTTATTAAACTCTCTTACAAAACTCCAACCAGTATCTTTCTTATATCCATTTTGAATAAGAAAATCACCCATTCTTTTATTACAAGATTTATCACTAGAAACTAATGTTATTTTATTAGGAAGTAAATATTTCTTATCTTCACCATTAGCTTCTGTATATTGTTCTGTCCAGATACATTCTTGTAATATTTCTAAACCTGTATGACCATTATCTAAATAATAATCTAATAATAATTCATCAAATTTTTCATCTTGTTCTTCTAGTAATAAAAATCTAACTGCATCAAAAAAGTTTCTTATTACTCTATCTGCTTCTATATCTTTATCATCATCTATTAATAATTTCATATTTTTTTAATATAATATATCTTTTATATCAACTATTTCATTTTCTAAAAATGTAACAGTAACTACAAACATATCTAATTTATCTCTATCTGCATTAGGTATATCATCACAGATAGTTAAAGAAGTTGTTATAATAAACTTATTTACATCTTTATTAAGAACAATAAAGAAATTAGTGGTATGATTTTTATTTTCTATACTGTTTAATTGTTCTTTTATATTCTTTTCTTTCTGTAGTAAATTACCTTCTATATCATAAATATATACATCAGTTTCTTTATTAGAAACTATTATATAATTATCATTATTAGATATTTCCACTATCTTACCAAAATTTTCAAAATTATTATTAATTTCAGAAAACAATTCTTTCACTAATAAATATTTATCGCTTTCTTGATCTTTATTTAATATAAGAACAACACCACAAGAATGAATAATTTCTTTATTACCATAAAGATCATCTATTGTTTTATTATATTCAGGAATGGATATTACTAATTTATTTTTTGATTTAGTTGTACTAAATATTAAAAATTGATTTTGATATTTTAATACATCTGTTATTACTTTTGATTTTTCATAATCTATAACCATTTCTTTTAGATCATGAGTGTTAATTAAATTATCCATTTTTTATCCTTTTATATTAGATACACCACCTAACCCATTACCTTCTTTATAAGACTCTCCTACTCCATTTCCCACCCGTCTAGCGGTACCATTTATATCACCTAATAGAATAGAATGTCCATTACCATTACCTAATCTTATAACACTACAATTACCTTTACCACTAACTATAATATGTCCATTAAAATCATCTTTCCTAGTAACAGTTACAGGTAGAGTTATATCTTTTAATCTAACTTCTATATTACAATCAGAATTAGCGTATAAGAAAATATTAACAGGTAAACTACCATTTATCTTTTCATTAGTTAATTCTATAATAATATTTTCATTAATATCATCTAAATAAAAAGAATGATTAATGCTAACTTTATTCAAAGAATCTGTTTGTTGTAGATAATTAGCTTTAGAAATAAATTGTAAATAATCTAAAACATTAGCTATAATATTATCTTTATCTGTTAGAAATTGTTTAGGTATATTCATTATATCCTTAGAGTGTTTAGATATAAATGTCCTTTTACCTTTTATAGATTTTTCAGAATTCAACGCTATACCACATCCATCAACGGAGGATGAAGATGTACCACCACCACTACCTAATTTAATAGCATTACCAGCAAATCTAGATGTAAATAAAGCATTACCATAACCAGAACCATCTCTTATAGAATTACCTATAAAGAATCTATTAACGTTTAAAATATTTTCTAATAATATTTCGTTAGATGTTTTAACAGATACTTCCTTTAATATCTCATTATCTCTAACAGCATCACCATCACCATCTCCTACTCTAATAGCATCTCCTAATCCTATACCTGTTCTTACAGCATTACAACTATTAGATCCTACTACTATTATAGATCCTGATAGATTTCCATCTAAAATGTAGGTACAACCTTCCAATCCTTCTACTATAAAATCACAACCATTACTTTCAACTAAATAAGATTTCTTTTCATCATTTATTTCAGAACATATTTTTATAAATTGTTCATGGGTTAATAATATATAGTTTCCTTTATCGTTAATATATTTAATAGCATCTTTTATATTAATAGGATTTTGTTTTATCTTTTCACTAAGAGTTAACATTACATATTTCCTTATCTAAAAATCATTATAAAATTATAATATAAAATAAATTAATCACATATGATGATCAACTACTAAATATGTTTTATTTTTAAATTGTTCCTTTATTTCTTCAAATGATAAAGGTTTATGCCATACATCCCACCCAACATCTAGTCTGGTAGAATCATTATGTATGAGAGAACCATGACAATGACCATGTAGCTGCCATGAACCATGATGTGCATTTTTCCATGTTAGTAATGGATAATGATCTAAAAATAATTGTTGTACTTTTCCATCATCTTTTTCTTTAACTGTATATCTATCTTTTATCCAAACAAA
>FRDC01005180.1_pt2 | contig 27999 bp, 30 predicted proteins | sample 1106171 | NCBI WGS metagenome assembly FRDC01 (sample SAMEA3930566, study PRJEB13176) | freshwater metagenome | biome: Drinking water system; feature: drinking water; material: water | place: Singapore | collected 2014-12-20 | reverse complement strand
CTCCAAAAGAACCAGAGACTCTTGCATCAAAAATTCTATGTCAAAGAGTTTTCTGGAACGGATAGCGATACACCCCATGGCCACGTGGGGAATTGATTCTAGAGCGATTCTTGGCACTTACCTGACTTCAGGGTATCAACGTTAGATGCTTGTAGTGCGTCCCACATTCAGTTTAGCAAAGCGAATATCCGTTAAATTGAGCAGTAGTCCAGAACTTGTCTCTTCAACGCAGACCGGAGATTGGTACGCGAAAGATATTGTTTTGTATCGACGCCAGTTTATTCTCGCTGTCAGTTCGACATCGCGGCTTGCAGTTGTTTTGCGGGCTTCACCCTATGCAAAATTCGCTGAACGCTTGCCAACTGCGATAGGAGATCTGCTTCGGTCGATCGGAATCAACAAAGATTCCGTGGAATCAGAAGTCCTTGAAATGAAAGACACTGTATTGGCAAAGACGATTGACAGATCGATCATTGGAACTTTGAACGACTATTCCAAGCATTTACAATTTTGTGCTCGTTCGGACTTGGATGACCCACTTTTACTTTCACAAAAACTATCTGATATTCCTTCGCTCGTCATGCAAGGGACCTGGCCAATAAAAGTCACGGTCGAATTATTTCAAAAACAGCAATTGCCGATCGCTACTCCGCCAAAGAAGATTGAGTAACCTCAGCAACCTGAATACAAAGTGGAAACTCTAGCGCAACCCTAGTCCCTTCCCCGACTTTCGAGGTTACCGTTATAGTCCCGTCCCACATTTGCGTCATTCGGTAAGCATGCATGAGTCCCAGACCCCGTTTTCCATGCCATTTTTCTTTCGAGGATATAGCCCGAACTCCCAGACATTTTAACATTTCCTCGCTCATGCCAGCACCTTTATCTTCAACGACTAGGATTGCTTTTTTATTTTGCAAATCGCATTCGATCTTCACGGGCCCGCCTTCGGTATAAGATTCAACGGCATTATTGATAATATTTGAAATCAAAGCTCTGAGTTCGATGGGATCGACGCTCACAATGTCTGGCTGCAAGCAATGATTGCGAAAGTCTATCGCGATACCAGTTTTCGGAGAATACTCGATCAGCTTTTCACTCACTATGGATTCCACGAATGCGGACAGACAGATTTGTTCTCGCAAAACGGTGGTGACGAAAAAACCAGAATTCAATGAATCCGCCTGCAAAGCCAACTTTTGTGACAAGACTTTTATCTCCTTCACCGAGTGCTTTAGAACTTGCAGAACTTTTTCAGGGGCCTGCTTCAATAGCGGAATCGTCATTTCCGCAGCAATGATAGGAGATTTGATGTTGTGAGCAATTTCTTTCGCCAGCTGCACCTTTGCATGCACTTTCTCAGACTCAATTATTTTTGCTTGAGAAGTCCTCAGCGAATCCAACAAATTGTCGAACTCGTTGGTTAAATACGTGACTTCGTCATTTCCTTTCAAATTGATACGCTCATCCAAGCTTCCACTTCTCTTGATTTTCTTTACTTTTGAAACGGCAGATTCAATGTTCTTCACCAATTTTCGAGAGAAAAATCGCCCCAGGCTAAAAGCAAAAAGAACGTTTGCGATAGCAAAGCCAAAGAAAATATTGGTTGTGGTAGCTTGTGCTGCAAGCAAGGCCTTGTTCGAAACCTCAGATTCCAAAACATAGTAATACTCACCATTGATTGAAGTCTTTGCGACATCACATTGACAGCATCTTGGATGACTGGACTGAACTTTTTCATAGAACTTATAGGAATTCAAATCTTTCACCACGCTCGGAAAAGACTTCGGAAGTCGTTCATTGCCTTCCTTGAAATCGACATTTGTTGAGCTGAATCTGCCGAAAGATTTCCCGTGAGGAGAAAATAAGGACATCGAAACCAAGTTCGAATCTGATCCCAGGGCCTCACTTAGTGTTTTTGCGATGAAATCAACTCTGACGGCCACCTCAATGAGACGTGTTCGACTTTGATTGGGCATAAATAGAAACTTGTACGGCAACGGTTCAGGGTTCGGGTGAACGATGGGGGTCGACTCCATCCTGCTCGAACCAGAGATCATTTCACGATATCCATTACAAAAAGAAAATGCATTGGGTATGAGCTCTGGATTCTCATTCGTAGATCGAATGAATTTGCCATTTTTATCGACAACAAAAATATGAGTCATGCTCAAGTCAAAACGTAGGCTCTTCAAAACTTCATCTGAAAGTGCCCCGTGACCGGAATCCTTCATTGAAACCACCGAAGCTGCATTTTTCATCAGAGCTTCCGTGTGTCGATCCAGACGAGTCAGGGTATTTCCTAAAATTTTTGTAAAGACCGAATATCGAGAGATAAATCTCTCTTCCTCTTGTCGACTCACGTATTGATGAGCGGCCCACATCAGTATGGTTCCAAGTACGAGAGTGGAAGTAAAAACAGAAATAAAAATCTTACGTGAAAACGTCATCTCTCTCCTGACCTATCGAGTATATTTGATGATCAGATCCTGATGCTGCGGAAACAGGTCGATCATGTCCTTGCGATGCCCTAGCTCGAAATCTTCAAATTCAAATCCAGGAGCCACTGTCGTTCCCATAAGAGACCAGCGGCCGCCAGGCTTCAGTTTCAAAGCTTGCCAAACTCCTTTGGGAACAAGCACCTGCGGCTGCTGACCCGAAACAATGTCGGCGCCAATCACGATGTGCTTCACGTCACCGTCTTGATCAATTTGGACCATCTCCACTGGATCCCCTGAGTAAAAGTGAAAAATCTCGTCGCTCTTCACTCGATGGAGAGCTGAAAAACTCTCTGGAGTCACAAGATAATAAATAGCCGTGCTGACACTTCTTCCTGTTTTAGTGTCTAGACCATAATAGTCTCCAGGTAATTGTTCATTTTCTCTCTTGTAAGTCTGTTTGTAGTAACCGCCCTCGCTCGGAAGTGGTCGCAGATCCAGCGTTCGAATAACTTGTTCAGCGGGTATCATTCGATTTCCTCCTATGGCATTTGTGCACACAAATAAAATAACCAATGTCAAAAATGTGTTCTTCCCAATCATGTCGAGTTCCTTTCAACATTTAAACCCAAGAATCACGGGTTTTGATTTTGTTTTCTAAACTCACTTTTTTCTTCGGTGTTAAGTTCAGTTCCTGCACTTTTTTAAACACAGTGCTTCTGGCAAAGCCAATGCGGTTGGCAACTTCGACAACACTGCCATCCACTGCCTCAAGAGCCGAGCGAAAATATTCTCGCTCCATACTCAAAAAAAACTCTCGACACTTGTCCGGTGACAAATCTTCCGGACATACGGGGAGACCAGCTTCAAGCTTTCGGATCCGATAAACACGATCATTCACTGGACCGCCAAAAGAAATGTCGTCAAAAATGATTTCCTCCGACTTTCGCTTTCTCACCGAAATAAGAGCTCTTTCAATAACGTTGCGAAGCTCTCTGACATTGCCCGGCCAATCGTAGTCATGAAGCGCTTTGATTGCCGAATCGGTGATCTTAAAATTCGATCCGCCCAGCTGGAGTGTTGCGAGTTTTGCTAAGTCCGAGATGTCTCCCATCCGCATTCGCAACGGTAGGGTTCCAATCCTGACAACGTTGAGTCTATGGTATAAATCCTCTCGAAATTTTCCCTTACACACCATGGTCTCTAAATTTTGATTTGTAGCTGCAATGATTCGACAGCTGACTTTTACAGGCTTGGTTGCACCCACGCGCGTGAACTCACCTTCTTGAATGACTCGAAGGAGCTTAACCTGCACAGCAAGTGGAAGTTCGCCAACCTCATCCAGAAACAGATCACCATTGTGTGCCACTTCGAACTGACCAACTTTGTCGGTCAAAGCACCTGTGAAGGCCCCTTTTTTGTGACCAAAAAGCTCACTCTCGACGAGATTTTCTGGAATTGCACCGCAGTTGATTGCAACGAAAGGCCTCTTTCCATCATCTTCGATTGCATTCAGGCGTCGAGCAATCAGTTCTTTTCCTGTGCCACTTTCTCCAGTGATGAGCACGTGAGCGCTTGTTCCTTTTAGACTCAGTATGGTCTCTCGCAACTCCATCGTGGACGAAGACTTGCCAATAATCTCGTACCGGAATGCCTCTTTCACTTGTTGCTCCAAATTGGCCAGTCTTTTGTTCGAGGCTGCTTTCGAAACTGCTACAGGAATTCTGACGAGAAGATCCGGAACGATATTTTCTGATTTAATGACATAGTCGTCAGCGCCCAAGGCGATGCAATGCTTTACAGAACTGAAGTCCGAATCAGATGTCAGCACAATCACCACAGCGTTAGGATTCTCTCCCTTGATTTCACCTATCAAAGAGATGCCACTTCCATCTGGCAAACCTTTATCAAGGATTACGACATCGTAGTTTTCAGATTGCAGCGCTCGACGTGCAGATGCCAAATCGGCAACACCGTGAACATCGTTGTACACACCCAGCAGCTGGATGACGGCTCCTCGGAATGAGTCCATATCTTCGACTAAAAGTATCTTGTAACCAGATTTCATAAGTTCCGCTCCTGAAGCTCGTGTCCAGCCGTTTACACAAAATAAACAAAAGTCTCAAATATTTTTTTCTAGTCCATATTTTTGGACTTTTTTCCAATCGCCTGAAATTACTTAGATTCATTAAAAAACTTGTCCCCTTTCTGCTTTTGGTAAATAAAAAATATTTGGCACAAAGTTTGTTAGGCGATCCCCGATCTCCGCCTTAGTCCACAAAATCGGACTGAAAAGTCCGGTGATTTTTCACCTAAAAATAGACTTTTTCTGAACCGTAGAGTCCGACCATCAAGACTCAAATTAAAAATTTCATGTGATTTCAGGGCGATAGCGGAAAACGTCGATCTGGCACGAACGCTACCCCACTTTTGCAATCTAAAAAGTCGTCCGGCAATGGGTGCCGGCAAAAAACAATAAGGAGGACTCATGACCTACAACCCTTGTCCGCGCTGTGGAACGCGTTCTTATGAAAATTTAGCAACACATTCGTACTGTCTCGATTGCAACTATTTTCCAGAACAAACAGCCTACGATCAATGGCGTAAACTAGAGTTTCGGAAACCAAAAATTTCTCTTCGACCGACTGAACACATGTTGAATCGATACCATTCTGTTTTGAGGATGGGTTTGTGATCTGCGATTGCTTCCAATTTTACCTTTGGTCAGTTGGAAAACTCTCGATTCCGGAAAATCTAGCAAATGAATACCGAAACACTTTTTTTGAAAGGACAGAAAAGCAATGAGTACAAATTTCTTCGATATTATCGTCGCAAAAGAATACGAGACCAAACAAAACGGATCCGTCGAGAAAAAAACTGCATGGAACCGAGTGGGCCGTGCCTGGACTTCAAAATCTGGCAGCTCGCTCAGCTTTGAACTCTACATGCTTCCCAGTCAACGTTACGTCATCCAACTCCAAAATCAAAACAACGAGGAGAAAAACAATGAATAAGAGACAATTTTTCTTTGTAGCCCTTCTTCTGGCTCTCGCACCTTTTGCGCACGCCTCCGTCGAATCATCGCTGCTGGGACTCAAAAACGTGCTTCTGGGATCCATTCTTCCCATATTTGCGGTCCTAGGTTTAGGGTTTGCGGCCTTCAGCTTTTTCACCGGTAATCCCAATGCAAAACAGCACCTCGTCTACGCTGTAACTGGAGCTGCAATTCTATTTGGTGCACAAAGCATTGTTGACCTTATTGAAAGGACAGTTCGATGAAGAACTGTCCCACCAGCAATATGAATCGTTCACAACTTTGGGGGTTTGAGGTCAGTCACATTGTGACTGCCTTCACCGTTCTTGCTGGGTCGAATGTCATCTTAAACATCGTACAGGCTCCATTACTTTTATCGTGGGGATTGGGCCTGGGAACGTTAGCAATTCTACGAATCATTTCACATGGCCAAAAGAACGGACATCTAGAACTTCTCGTCAGATTCATCATCGAGCCACACATTTATCTCGGTCACGCAGGAAGAGGAAATTCGAAAACACGGAAGGCAGCATGAAAAAATACTCACTCACCAAATCCATCATTCAGTCCTCTTGGACCTCTGAAGGAATTATCGAGTCAGCTGATGGCTGCATTTTCAAGGCATTCGAAATGGAGCCACTATCGTTGGGTTTGTTTGAGGAAAATCTGGATGGTGCAGTTTCAGACTCGTTTTTTCAAAAACTGTCTGAGCTTTTGTCTCGGCTACCGAACTCCTTCGAGGGGCAACTGATCTTGTTCCGCAATCGGGTGGCTCATCAAATCAAGGGATTCAAAACTAACGTTCTGGTGTTTGAGAAAGTGAAAAAAGAGGAAAGCTATTCCCACTTCCTTGCGATCTTAAACGAACTCAAATTGAATCCCACTACCCTTACTGAAGAAACATGGACTTCATACCTCGCTACAATATTTGGAAAGAAGATCAAAAAGAATCATTTGCCAGATGTTGTCTGGGAGAAAGACTCGATCCTTATCGGAGACAACTCGGTTCGAACACTTTCTCTGACCGAATTGCCACAGGTAACTTGGAAAGGGTGCCTTCAGCCCATCTTTGAAAGTACGGCGCCATTTACACTTTCGATCAAAATACAGATACCTGATCGCAAGAAAATCAAGCGACAGCTTGAGACCAAAAGACGTGTCAGTCATGCCCTGTCCGTATCCAGCTCTCTAGAAGTAAAAAACATTGAGTCCAACTCAGTGCTCAACTCATCGGAAGAAACCCTTGAGCGCATTTTGGTTTCAAAAGAGACTTTGTTTGAAATTTCAGTGGCGCTGACAATTTCTGGATCCAGTCAGGAAACACAGGATCTCTCAAACGATTTTGAACGAGTGGTTTCGGGAATTGGCAACGCCGGACTTTATTCAGAAAGTCTTGGAACTTTGCCAGTGATCAACAGCCATTTACCTGGCGGCAAGGCTTTAGGAATTCGTAAACTTCCTATCCTGTCCGAGAACTTGGCTCATATTTTGCCGCTGCTTTTTGACTACACTCGCTCGAACGATCATTCAGCACTAACGCTTCGTTCAAGGAGCGATGAAGTATCTCATCTGAACCTCTTCTCGAAAGAAAATTTGAACTTCAATTCATTCATCTGCGGGGCTTCGGGATCGGGAAAAAGCTTTTTGATGAACGCAATTTTGTCGTCGTCACTCAAAGACGATTCGAAAACACGACTCTGCATTTTCGATATCGGCGGCTCGTACCGAAGGATTATTGAGGCGAATGGTGGCCTTAGCCAACTTCTCACGGTGGACGAGGCACATGGATTGCTTGCAAGTTTTTTACGTCTACGGCCGGTCAATGGAACTGGATTCTATCGAACATTTATTGAAACTCTTTGCGGATCAGGAAGTCACATCACTCACTCTCACCGTGTGGCGATTGATGATCTGCTTCGTCATGTCGAAGGAAAACATCTCAAATTGTCTGAGCTTGTCCAAATCGCTAGCCAGAAATCTGAGCGATTCTACCATGATGTCGCCCACTGGTTGAAACCACACTTGGAATTGGACGATGTTCCGGTTCGCAAAGATCTGCAAGAAATGATCGGTGCGCAGATAACTGCTTTCGATTTTAAGGAGCTGGATTCTGATCCTGTCCTGCAACGAACAACCATTCTGCTTCTTTCGGAACTCCTCTGGGGAGATCTACTCAAAGGCACCTATCCGAGAACTCTGATTGTTTTTGACGAAGTTTGGAGATTTTTCGCTCAAAGCAAATCGTTCCTGGAAGAAATGTACAGGACCTTGCGAAAGTATCGGGCAGGGATCGTGTCGATCACTCAAAACCTGGCGGACTATGGAGACGAAGCGTTCGCCAAAATGATTTTTACAAATAGCTTTACGAAAATCTTTCTTCAAAATGGTGCAGCCGCTGAATTTTTAAAGCAAACATTCGACCTTCCTGAATCGGACATCTCGAGAGCGCTTTCCGTGACGTCCAAGAAACCGCTGTACTCAGAGTTCTTTGCTCTGAGTCCAACGATGAGCCAAGTCTTTCGACTTTACCCAACTCCAGAGTTCTACAAGCTTGCAAATACAGAAAACATTTCAACCCGAAAGGAGTAAATTTGAAGAAATTAATAGTTGCATTGGCTTTCACGATTCCAATGACTGCCAAAGCCGATTTTTGGGGTGGTGACCTTCCACTCCTTGCACAGATCGTAACGAATACACTTCACACGATGTACGAATTGCAACGTCAATCACAATTCATGAACGATGCGCTCCGGGGAATCAATGATCGAATCAACCGCATACAAACGATTGCCGATGTTGTTCGACCCGCGGATTGGGACAAGTGGAAGGATCCTAGAGAAGCTCTTAATCGTCTGCGGATTGTATACCATACGATTCCCAAAGAATATCGCTCCGAGAAATACGACCAAATTGAAAGCGAATTAGCTAAGGCAATGAATTTGGTCGCCAGAGTTGGGGCTCATACGGACACCACGTTTCGTTCTGGTAAGGAGCTCGAGCAACGAGGAGCGGATTCATCACCTGGTGTTGCACAAAAATTGACTGCATCAGGGGTCGGTACCTTAATCGCCCTGGAATCCCAATCCCAAGTTATTCAAAGCCATATCACGAGTCTGCTCGCTCAAATGTTAGCCGAAGGAAACGAACGCGAAACTCGCTCTGTGGCCACGCGTGGTGGATCACTCCAATCGGTGTCCAATAATTTGAGCCAAAGGGAATCTCAATTTTCGGCAATCGCTTTGCGTTTGGGTAGGAACTGATGAGCTATTCTATTCCCGCGATCGAAGAATATGAAAAGCTTCTTCCCGTTGCTCGTCAGATATATGAGCACACCAGTCAGCTGAGTTGGCAAATGCTCTTGCCTCTCTTTTTGGTTTCAGTTGCCGTAGGATACACATCCGACTTGGGTATCAGTGGTGCGGTTTTGGTTAGACTCAAAAGGTTGTTGTTGGTGGCACTGCTGTTGGTGGTATTTCCGACCATCGCAGAATTCAGTCAAATTTTGGGAGTCGAGATCGCTAAGTCGATCGATGATATGACCGGCATTGATATGGTGCTCGAGGCAGCTTCAAAGAGAGCGGAGGCTTACTCCCTCGATCTCGAGGGGCTGTTGAATTTAGGAAGCGACCTCTTGATCGGATTTTTGGTCATCATCAGCTTTGTGATTTTGATCGTTGCACGGTTTTTTCTTTTAGCTTTTCAACATTTCTACTGGTTTCTGTTGGTGTCACTTGGACCGTTTCTGATTTTGGGCTCTCTATTTGAGGCCTCAAGTGGAATCACCAAAGGTCTTTTTAAATCTATGTTTCAAATTACGTGTTGGCCTGTCATTTGGTCGATCTTGTCTGCTTTCCTGAAAGCTCTCCCTTTTGCGACGGCATATGGAACGCAAGGCAATTTGATCACCATAGTGACGCTAAATCTTATCATTGCGATCGCCCTTCTATTTTCTCCATTTATTGTTTCGCAGCTGGCAGACGGCGTGAATCTAAGCGTTGGAGACACCTTGAGACGAGGTGTTCTGAAAACCGTGATGATGGCAACTCCCAAGACTGCTGCGGTTTCGTTGGCGATGAGAACTGCCAAAACCGCGAAATATGTAAACCATGTTCGAAGCTCATTTAAAAAAGGAGGGTCCTAGTGAAATTTTTGTTTTTTCTAGTAATTGGCGCATTTGCAAACCCACAGATTGGTCCCGGAGCATTCCCCGTTTTCTTGAAAGAAGGTTTTAGCTCAATCCTGGAATTTGAAGAAGCTCCTTCCCAGGTCGTGCTTGGCGATCAAAACCTATTCCAAGTTGAACGATTGAATCGATCCATCGTGATCAAACCGCTTGCTCCCTATGCGGTGACGAATATGTTCGTTTATTTCAAAGACAAGGAAGCGAAGCTTTTTCTTCTCAGCGCATCCGAAGATGCAGAACCAACCTATTACAAAAAATTTGAAACGATCATTCCGAAAATCGAGGAAAAGACAAAACCCATAAACAAAGTCAGCTACTCAAAAGGTCTTCATATCAAAGGTATCGAATATGATTCAAAAAAAGATTTTCTCACAATAAATTTTATGGTTGCGGCGGACTCTTCTGCCAAGCTCGCCCCGAGCTGGGAGCTGGTTCGACTTAAGCACAAAGATCGGATCCTCGTCCCCAGCAAGATTTGGTCAGAACGTCGAGAAGCGCAGCGAGACACCGCTATTCGATCAAGATTGGTTTTTGCAAAACCAAACATACCAAACGACTTCAAAGACGTCAGTTTGATCGTGCCCGTGAAGGGAGCTTCGTCTCTGACGACCACTCTTAAGGGAGTCAGAAAGTGAAAACAAATCATTCGTTTCACAAACAAAAAGAACGCCTGCTTAAGCGCTGGTATGAAGAAGACTACCCCGGCGGGATGCCGAGATTTCAGATTTCCTTGCTTGCAAAAGACTTGACCATTTTCCTTCTGATTCCAACTTGTGCGATCATTTTTTTTAAAATGATTGAAGCGTCTCTTGATGCCCCATCCAGACCTTCTGATCGACGACGAATTGAAAATAAGAATGATCGAATTCAAAAACACTCACAGATTGTTCATTTTCAGGGGAATGGAAACACCGTTGGCGGTGTCGGAGTCGGAAACAAATCCAACTTTTCTTTCTCAAAGAAAGCTCCGGGGACAATAGTTCGAGTCCGACTTATGAATGTTGTAGAAACATTCTCGATTGCTCCCGTTCACGCCCAGGTGATGGACGCTGGACTTGGGCAAGAGTTTCTGGGAGCAACCATCATAGGCGATGCGTCTCCCGACTCTGGATCTGGAAGGATCACCATGAGTTTCAAATTTGTTAGACATCCTCGCAGCAATGAGCTTGCAGTTCCAGTTGCTGCAAGAGCGCTGAGTCTGGACGGAACCTACGGTGTCAATGGAACAAAGAAGGAGGGATTTTTTGCTCGGGCCGCTATTCGATCAGCAGCAAATAGCCCAAACTCTTCTAATTCCGGTGCCGACAGCAAAGACTTCAAAACTCTTGTCGCCCGAGCTGTCGCTGCGGGATTGATGCAGGAGTTTCAATCAGAAGCTAGCACCGCTCACAACCAAGCACAGGTTCTTACTTTGAGACCTATGACGGAATTTTTTGTTGAACTCACAGACTATTTTCCGGGACAAAGATAGTGCAACAGCAAACTTCATCGGCTTTGCTGCTGATTCCATTGGGCCTATTTATTTTGTGGATTTATGGACTACTTAAATCCCTTTCGAAAATCGACCTGATCTTAGCGGCTTTACTTTTTGGAATTTTGCTTCTCATCTTTTTTGTCGTGTTCTTTAGATACTTTTCCAAATGGGGTAAGGAAAATCAGAAAAGAATCGATCTAATTCACGAACTTCCATCTGAACTGTTAGTTTCCTCCGAAAATTCGATTTTTCTGGGCATTGATGCCGACCTTGATGAAAGAATTTTTCTACCCGATCCAATTCGGACTCGTCACGTGCATCTTCTTGGAGCTACTGGGTCCGGAAAAACTGAAAGTGTGATTTTAAATTTTTTAAGACAAGACATTCTTAGGGGACTGGGAAGCATTGTGTTGGACGCAAAAGGCGATGCTTCCTTTCTGCACGAACTCACGAATTGGGTTCCTAAACAAAGATTGAAAATTTTTGATCTGATGGATGAAAATTCGCTTGGATATGATCCGCTGACTTTGGGATCTCCTCTTGAGTCTGCTCAAAGACTTTTTTCTTCGCTCACCTGGAGCGAGGAATACTACAAATCCAAAGCTCTCTCGTCTCTTCAAAGAATTTTTCAGAAATTTGCTGAGTTGAATGATAAAAATCCAACCCTGATCGACGTTTCAGCCATTTTGGAAACGCCCGATTCATATTCATCATTTGTGAACAGCATCGATCTCCCGCAAAATATTGCCAACAAAGATTTTCAGGATTTGTCTGGACTGAGGGATCAGGTGAGATCTCTTACGCTTGGCCACCTCAAAAAAATTCTATCGCCAAACGCAAAGGCCGGAGTCGACATCTCCAAAGCGGAACAAGGAGACGTGATTTACTTTCGTTTACAAAGTCTGATGTCACCCCAGATCGTTGCTATCATGGGAAAGCTCGTCATCAATCATTTAAATTTTTTGGCTGGAACGGCACATAGAGAACGAATTGATGAAAGCGGGCAGGCAAAATCAAGAAAACTCGTTCCAGTTTACCTAGACGAGTTTGCGACTTTTGCCTGCCCAGAGTTTGCTGATCTGATTTCAAAAGCACGCTCTGCAAAATTCGCCCTGCACTTTTCTCATCAAAGCATTGGTGATGTTGTGGAAGTGTCTCAGGGATTTTTAAGCCGAATCACAGACAATGCGGCCACCAAGATTGTCATGCGGGTCAATGATCCTGAGTCAGCTGAATTTCTGTCGCGCTGCTTTGGCACAAAAGATATTCAGAAAACCACCCAACGAATCACCAACACGAAAGACATCGAATCAGCCGAAGTGGTTGGCGAAGGCACCTCCAGGGACGCTCATCAATTCCGAGCGTCTCCAGACTTGCTGAAGACGCTGCCAACAGGAATGGGAGCGGTCCTAATTGCACACGGGCAGGAGACGCCCCACGGGGCGTCCAGCGTTTTTAAGATAAAGTTTCCTGAATTGCGGAGACCTTTGTGATCTGCACAAATACCATAAACTTAATGTATTTCGTGCGGACCGTCTCATTTCGAAACATAGGTCTTTTGTCCAAATTTGATGTCTTATATGACACCATAAAATATGTATATGATGATCTTTATATCATCATATACATTGCTTTTGATGATATATATGTCATCATAAATGCATGAAAACGAATAAGAAGGCTATTAGTTCACAGAGAAGGATAATGGATAAGAAGATACAGCCTTGGCTATCATTGCGAGCGGAGAAAGCACCCCCGACAGGGTGGCTAAAGGCTACTAGAGGAGCCCTCGGTATTAGCTCCCGCCAGCTAGCTCAAATCATGCAGATAGATTCTTCGTCAATTATTCGACTTGAAGAGCGGGAGCCTGATCAGAAAATAACACTAGAACTCCTCAACAGGGCGGCTGAGGCCATGGGCTGCAAAGTCATCTATGCCATAGTTCCAAATGAACAGAGCGAGAGTCTTGAAGCTATCGTTGATGACCGCGCAAGAAAGGCAGCAAAAGATCTCCTTCAAAAAGTTGAGCATTCCATGAGGCTTGAAGATCAGGGTTCGCCCGATTCAAGAGCAGAACTTGAAAAGCTCATGCAAAATCTGAAAGAAAAAATGGATCCAAGAATTTGGGGGTTAGCAAAACCATCAAAAAAGAAAAAGGATATTCGGTGAGCAAGTTAACCATTGTCTATCCCTCGGGAGCTACACCTCTAGACCCGGATGAAATGGGTGGTTTAATACCGAAATATATCACCACTCAAGGGGAACTTAACCAACTTGAACGGACGAATATTCTTGAAGCCACTCAATGGGCTCTCGGCAAGACAACTCATGATTGTCTCAACATTTCGTTTTGCATGAACTTGCACGAGCGCATGTTTTCAAAAGTTTGGAAATGGGCAGGAACTATTAGGCTCACCGACAAGAAACCAGGAGTTCCCAAAGAGCAAATCAATATGAAGCTGAAGGGATTGATGGATAACACCGCTTACTGGATTCAACATGAAGTATACGGTTTTGACGAAATCGCCGCGAGATTTCATCATGGACTTGTTTTTGTGCATGTATTTGCCAACGGAAATGGCCGGCATGCACGCCTAATGACTGAGGTCCTTCAAACTGTGAACGGTGAGACTCCATTTACTTGGGGAAGCTCAGACTTATATAACTCTGAATCGCGAGCTCGAAAAGAATACATCTCTTCTCTCAAAGCGGCTGACCAAAACGACTTCGCTCCTCTCCTTAAATTTGTAAGAAGTTAAAAACTTTAGCAACTTAACCCCACCAACTTTTTTGCTCCTCCACTCAAACAAACAGGAGGATGCGAATGAAACGCATGCTTTTTTTGAGCCCAATCGTGGCTCTATCGGTGTCGTGCACGACACTGGATCAATCATTTCGGCTGGGCGCTGTAACCGGCGCACTCACTGGAGCTGCAGCCACATATGGCGGCTACTCAACTACTGGAAGAAGTCCGACCGCAGAAGAAGTCGGACTTGGAGCTACCATCGGACTCGGTCTGGGACTGATCACTTCTTACTTTGTTCACCAAAACGTTGTGGAAGAGAGAGAAGACATGTCCAAGCAGACTGAGATCTACTTCGGAGATTTGCCACCAAGTCCATTCATTATTCCCCAACCCAAATTAAAAAAAGGCGGTAAACAATGAAAAAGAAACTGCAAATCGTTCTGACAGACGAATCTTGGACAGCGTTGGAAACACTGACAAAAGAGGCTAGCGATGGATTCGTCAACGGATCGATCAATTTTTCTGATGTGGTCAACGAAGTCCTTTTGACCTCAAAGCTGGACATCAAGTCGCTTCAAGCCAAACACACAAATATTCGAAAGTCGTTGCGATTGATGGCAGCTCAAAAGGAAATCGACATCGATCTCGCTATCAAATCATTGCTTGAAATCAAATCGAAAAGCTCAAAACGACTTCAGAAATCTCAGCTTTCTATGGATGGCACAGAGCTATGACGACAGCCGCAATGGGGCAACCCAAAAGAGGAAAAGATATTTTAAAAATCATTTCCGAACATGGTCCACTGACAATTGATCTACTGCAAAAAATGGTTGAGCCACAAATGTCCAAGAGAAACCTTAGAAAATCACTTCAAGTTTTAAAGAAAAAAAATCTGGTTGAATGCCTATTTTCTACAAATCACCTGACATACTACTTTCCAAATCAAAGTTTTCCGAGCCGATCAACCACTGCCCGCGTACTCGACAGCAATCCTGATAAAATTCTACAGCCTGTACTCCGTCGACAGGATTTGTTTCACAACCAATGGTGCGAGTATTGGATTCTGAACATGAAAAGAGGATTCCCAGATGCTGAAATCATCAAAGAAGACGACATCGTAGGTCATGAACTAGCTAAAAGAGTTCTTCTACTTTCAGGAATGGATATTGACGCACATCCCGATTTTCTTCTGTCCCTTCCAAAAACAAATGACTCAGGAAAATGCTTTCTGGCTTTTGAAATTGAACGCACACGCAAATCTGAACACCGACTTGTTCGAAAGCTCAGAAAGTATATGGACAAGACGATGCTGGATGGGATGATCTACATATGCGATTCAGGTGGTCTCTCCGAAACTCTTCGACTGCTTTACCAAAACAAATTGATCGGAAGCTCGCAACGCCAAAGACGTTTCGGCGAAAACTTTTTTCTACTTAGTGACACTCTGGATGGTGGTGGTCCGCAACTGCCTCGACTCTTTAACGCCTGTGGAAAACTCACATCGTTCGAATCTTGGTGTGGATATCTCGCATCAACAGAATGGCCAAAACGAAGAGACGAAGATTTTAGAATCTGGTAACTGTACCAGATTGCACGGCTCGAACTTTTGCCCGCGGCATATCAACTTTTATCTAGGCAAATCAACATACAACACTCATCCCACCCGCCGCCGATTTTCCCTCGGAGCTTCCTGACCCCTCACACCCTACATCTAAAGATGTTTAACGGTTGTAAGGGGTCAGGAAGACGGTCAAACAACGGCGGGTGGGATGAGTGTGTGGATAAGAGGGATAAGTATGACACAGAGAAATGGAGAGAGAGATAGGGATGGAAAGTACAGTGAGAACACAGTAAATTTAGAGGTAGGAAATCAGATCTTTGAAAACCAAATAGTACCCATGTGGGCTTCTACAAAAGTAGCTGCAGCGATACTGGGAATAACTCCGAATGCATTGAGAATTAGAAAGTGCAGAGGGGAAATCGAGTGTCGCTATTTTGGAAAGCATCTCAGATTTAATGTCAGCCAACTCCAAGCTCATTTTCGAGAACAACCAGTTTTTCGAAAGGAGTATTGATGGCGATTAAAAGAGTGCTGGAAGACGGCAAAACTANNTAAGTATGAAGTCATAGTAAAAGTTCGCGATAAATCCGGGAAGCAGGTCATGCGCAGAAAGCGATGGTTTTCTTCTGAGCGTGAGGCTAGAAAAATTGAACTCGAGTTCTTGATGGAACTTGAAGGTCACAAAACAAAAGTGACTTGGAAAAAATGGATTGAGCATGTCCTTGAAAAGTACCGAGTCGAATACAGAACTTCGACTTACTTCAACTACAAGCACTGTCTAAACAAGTGGTTCAACCCAGCGTGGAACGAAAAATTTATTGATGAACTCAAACCCAGCGACGTTCACAAAGTTGTTTTTGAGGATTGCGCTACAGTTTCGAGTTACACCAAACGCGGTCTCCTTAAGATTGTTAAACGCGTCTTCAATCTTGCGATCGAAGAAGGATTAATGGTCAGGAATCCGGCCGTAGGAATTCGAGTCCGCTGTGCAGAAGCAAATCAAGCTGTGCTGAACAGAAATGAAATCGAAATTCTGTTGAGGCAAGCAAAGCGGAATGACCACAGGTTTTTTCCGCATTGGGCTTTGGCTCTTCTAACCGGAATGCGTTCGGGAGAATTGTACAGTTTGAGATGGAAGGATGTTGATCTTGTCACAGGAAAAATCAACATCAGTAAGGCTTGGACCAGATACAACGGAGAAGGACCAACTAAGACCGCAAAAAACCGAATTTATCCGATCTCAAAAGAATGTCGAAAATTCCTAGAGGAATTGAAACTGAAGTCTGAAGAAAAGGAGTACGTTCTTCCACGCTTGTGGGAATGGAACCAAGGAGATCAGGCTAAGGTTTTAAAAAGCTTCTGCGAGGAAATCGGCATTACACCAGTGAAGTTCCATGATTTGAGGGCTACCTTTATTACGCAGATGCTTAATAATGGAGTGCCCCTCTCCAAGGTCATGGCCATCGTCGGTCATTCGTCTCTTAAGACCACACAAGGCTACTTGCGGTTGTCTGGGAAGGATATCGAAGGAGCCACCGAGGATCTGAATATTCAGGTTCCTCAAGAAGAGGCCGCGGACAATGTGGTGGCCTTTAGACCAAGGTAGATTCATGGTAGCATTTGGTAGCATGGGTACTGAAAAACTATGGAATTCGGATGTTTAGCTTGATAAAGAGTTACCCATCCAATTTTCCTTACGAGTTTTCAATACCTAAATATAGTTAAGTCAGGCCCGATAGATGGCCTGTTTCATTTGAGAAAATGATTTTGGAGAGTATTTCAGAGAATTTCCAAAAGCTGCAGATTGCGATAGAAGGCTATTAAATTATTTAGTGAACTTTCGTTCACAAACTGTCCCAGTTTGACAAATTCGATCTGAGCCGTAAAAAGTAACTCATAATTGTGAAGCAAAAAGCAAATAACAAACTCATGCCTACGAGTTCTGGCATAATTAAAAAATCATAAAACACAACAAAAACTTGTTTTGAAGAATTAATGAATAGCGCGGCCATGCTGAAAACAAATGTAAAAACAAAACATCCCACCAAGGTAAAAAAGGCAAATTGAATCACCGGATGCCAATACATAAGGGGTCGAATTCGAAGTCTTCGATAAATAGGCAGATAAGGATCTTTCCTGCCAAGTTTCTGCGCGTAGGAGTCAAGCTTCTGAAGAAAAACATCCATCAAAAAATATTTGACGACAAATTTTTAACGGCGACAAATATTTAGTTTTTGAAATTAATCGACAGCACTAATGAGGATCGTAGAGGTGGAATGCGGGCGTTTAGTGGGAGGTCAACAACCTAGAGTTTGAGTGCCTCAATATTATTTGGCACTATAAACGCGAGCCTTTCTATCCCCACTAGCTTTAATTTTCTTGTCGCACACGAGGTATTCTAAATCTCGCTGAATAGTTCTTCTGGGAACATTCGGGAGAATTTTAATAACATCTTGAAGACTGAATTCCTTTCTTTGCTTGCTGAGCGAAATGATTTTTTCTTTTCGAGTTTCGGGCTTTCGATCGATACTTTTTTTAACTAATTTTTTTGCATCTTGAATCACTTGTTCGGCGGATATGGCAAAACATTCGGCCAAATACTCAACGATTGGATTGATGGATCCTAAAGTTTTACATTGCCTGATGGATGAATAATATCGGTCTCTCGTCGCCATGATCGCGGTTTCGCTGGGAACAAACCGGGCAATTTGTTCGCCGCTTTTTAGCAACAACAAATGTTGCATCAGGCGCATTGTTCGACCATTTCCGTCAGCAAAGGGGTGTATGGCGACTGCGAGATAGTGAAACGCAAATGCTCGAACAAACGGATTTGCGTCTTCTGTATTCTCTAACCATTTCCATAAATCCGACAGCAATTCGGTGAGAAAATGAGGCTCGGGGACCCCGTCTATTTTTTTACCTGTATTTGCATCTACAATGTCGACTTTGATTGTTCTAATATTTCCCCATTGCTTTTTGTCAGACAGGAGATCTTTGGTAATGAGTTTTTGGATATCGCAAATGTCTCGGACTTTGAGCTTTGTCTTTTCACGAGCTAATGTTTCTACGTATTCAATAGCGTCGTTGTAGTTTCTGACTTCAATAATGTCTTTCTCAGAGGTTTCTATTTTTTTATTTTCTAATGCTTTGGTGACACCTCTGACTTCAAGTTTGTTTCCTTCTATTTGATTCGAGTAAGTGATTGCTAAAATTTTTGCCTGCCTTAAAAGTTGAATTTCCAGAGGTTGCCCTAAGTAATCTTCGATGTAGGGCTTGGTTTCAGCGATTCGCATAAGAAGCTGAACAAGCTTTTCGGTGTATTCAAACTTGTGAGGGATTTTATGTTGGTCTAAGGCAGGATATTTACCCATATAATTTGATTATGCGCCATTTGTGCGCCAAATTCAAGTTGGCGCACAAGTTATGCGTCATTTATGCGCCATTTTAAATGTGACGCATAAACGTCTCATTTTAGGACTTGGCCCAAGATCGGGTGGTAACATTTGGTAGCACCCAGAAATATTCCGAAATGATTCCACATACTTTGAAATGCTCCGAATTGCCCATCCAATTTCACACCCAGTTTGTCTTTAAAACCTTTTTTTGCTTCTGTTGGTGTATTTTCGCGCCCATAGCCTGACCCTGGGAAGGGTCGCGAACAGGAGTTCCAAAAGAATCCTTCGGGGGACAAATCGCCGGAGGTAGTAGAACACCTTGGCGTCTAAAGTGGCTGGGATCCACAGCGGAGGATTCTTTCTTTGTATCGTGTGAAGCACCCTCCGCGCGACCGAAGCGGGCGTCGTAAAGCTGAATTCCATGAGCCGCTCGATGAAGGGAGTCATGTGTTGGTAATAGTCGGCGTACAGGCCCTCTGTTCCGTGTTCGGGCCCTGATTGAGAGGAATAAATTACGTTTAAGAAAGATTTTGACCGGACGAAACCCGGTTGAATCAAACTGACGTTGATACCTAACGGCCTCACCTCGTACCACAGCGCCTCGCTCAGCCCTTCAAGTGCATATTTCGAAGCGCTGTAAGAACCCATGGTCGGCATTGCAAGCATGCCGCTAACGGATGACACGCTGACAATCCTTCCACTCCCTAGTTTGCGCATGTGCGGAAGAACAGCGCGGATGAGACCCACCGGGCCGAAGTAATTCACTTCAAACTGATGTTGCTCCTCCGTGACGTTCATGTGCTCAACAACGGCGCGATAACTGACCCCCGCATTATTTATTAGGATGTTTACGCCGTCCCATGCCTTGGAAATTTCGTGAATCAATTCGTTTCTTTCGCTCTCACTTGTGACGTCAAGACTCCGAACCCAAAAGCGATCACTTTCCTGAAATCTTTCTCTCAAACCTGCAAGAGAGGTGGAGCGCGCGGTTACGATGACTCGATAGTTTTGCTCTTTGTAGAGCAGCTCTGCCAATGCAAGCCCAATTCCGGAACTACAGCCAGTGACAAGCACAACAGGCCGAAATTCAGGCACAAGGGTGGACTTCTCACCCAAGTGACTTCCGTTTCTTGATTTCCCCAATTCCTATCTCAAGGGCGCGCAGAAAAACTGCATTTTTTTTCAGGTTGATCCGTCGATACTCAGGTTGGCTTCGAAGAAGCTCCAAAGCACCTTCAAAATCGTTGAGAAAATCATCTCGCTCAGCCTTAGCCACTCTAAACCCCAAGATGGGGTAGTTCCCGTTGATATCACTACTTTTTTTCCGCATTCTCACGCCTACATTATCGGATAATTAGCTAATAAATATCAAATAATTATTAGCTAAAGTTTACTTTCCGACCTGCCGATAAGGTATTAGGGACAAATTCAAACTGGAAGGGACCCAAAAATGACACATCTTAAAAGGCTCGAACGTGAGCTCATCCTGGACTGGCAAAGGTTACAGTTGGAGACCATCTCCGAGATCAAAGCGGCTGCTCTCAAGGCCTATTACGTGAAATTTGCAATTTATAGAAAAGCACGCGCTTGGAGTTTGGAGCTATCATCGGCGATACAGTCGCATGTGGTAACGCAGTCCTGAAAAAGGCCTGTGGTGTAGCCCCAAATCGTTGGTGGTCTTTCTGGCAAGATATTTTCGAATTTTCGTCTTTTCGTGAATTTGGAGGTATCTTATTCTCGATATGTGTGTTCCGATCGGTCTCAATTCATGTCGTTCAAATAATTCATTAGATGGTCTTTTGTCTTCTGCGAATGGCTCCCAGCTTTTCTTTAAGGAGGCAAAATGGGTAATAAGTTATACGTCGGTAATCTGTCTTTCAGTGTTGATTCAAATCAACTTTCGGATGTTTTCTCCGAATTTGGCACTGTTTCCACTTCCAACGTGATCATGGATCGCGACACAGGTCGCAGCAAGGGGTTCGCATTTGTCGAAATGTCGACACCAAATGAAGCGCAATCAGCCATCGAAAAACTGAATGGCCAGGACTTGGGCGGACGAGCGATGAACATTTCTGAAGCGAGGCCACAAGAACCTCGTCGCAGCGGCGGCGGATTTAATTCCCGTCGTTCATACTGAGCGCGATTATTTATTCCGAAGATATTTTCGACAAGGCCGGCCTCAAACCGGCCTTGTTATTTTCTATGAAATTTCCGACCTCTTAAAACAATCCGAACCTTTTCTTCTTCTCTTTTTCTCGAGGCGCCAAATCAGGATTCAAAACGGCAGACATCACCTGCAGCTGCTTCTTGAGCTCCAAAAGCGTCGGATTGAATTTCGGAAAACTACAAGCACTGGCCTCCGAGGACATCGTTTCCAGCAACGGCAGGGCTCTTGGAGTGCCCCCGTCGGAAATCGTCTTGAATCTACCGTTGAGATTCGCCCGCACATTGGCGGGACTGAACTGATTTAGGGCTGCCATACAGGTGCGAATGTCGTTGCCGTGATAAGCCGCAAGCATCAAAAAGTTCACGGCCAATAGATAGTCCACCTGATAACGATTGAACTCCGCCTCCGCAGCATTCGCTGTCCAACCCGATTGAGGAAGGGGATTCGTCATCGGCGTACGAATAAAGGTGAGAGTCTCAGGATCCCAAAGTGGCGATCGAGAAAAAATATAGGATTCCAGGGTCTGTCCCACCAAGTGCTGAATGTTGGCGAGATGTGATCTCTGCTCGTCAGAGGTTTTGTTTTGGGAACCCGTTGTGAATTCAACCGATGGCTTCAGCCGGCCAACACCCTGTCCTCGTCTCGCGTTCACAGATTCCCAAGATTCTTTGGTCAGCCGTGGGGGAACCCATACAATATCGCCCACACCGTACACTTCGTAGGACGTTACGTACTCTTGATAGTGAATCGGTCGCGATAACGACGGCGTGTCGAAGAAGTAGCGAATTCCATACATCAGGTTGTAGGTTCCGGGCCAAACTCGCACGATGTAACAAGCTCGCAGGGTTCCCAAGCTCAACTCTTGAGCCAACCAAGGAATATGGTTCTCGATAAACTGATGCAGGCCTTTGCGCTCTTGCATATTGGAATACATCTGCTCCACTGGAATAAAACTCGGTTCGCAAGCATCAATTTGTCCACGAGTTGCAAACGCCTGCTTCCTCGCAAAGTAGATTATTTCGTCTTCAGGTTTCGCCTTGTTCATCAAAGAAAGATAAAATCCGTTCACCGAATTCTCATAAGCACTCATGGATCTGGCAAGGCTTTTCCAGATATTGAGAGTGCTATGACTATTTTCTAGCATCCGCTTGACGAGGTCTTCGTGAGCAGCAATCGAACGAATCCCTTGATTGATTGTGTCCCGATCGTACTCCGTTGGGGAAGTTTTTGAAATCCGTATCTTATTGACCATCAAATCCAAAAAGCTTTGTATCGACTCAGCCAGAATTTCAGGGTTCGAAACCGCCGGTAATCCGACGCTCCACTGACGAGTGGCGGCTTTACCAATTGCGCTGGTGAGCATCGCGAGAGCGCTTTCAACTGTCAAATCAGACTGAAATTGTTGGGTGAAGATGGGATAAGATAAGGGCTCCAACCAGTGTTGTTGGGACGCAAAAATTCTCTCGTTCAATCCATCGAAGATTCTTAAGTTTTGATCTCCTAAAAGCGATCGATAAATCAGTTCGCAATTGGAAGAATTTTTTCCCAGTTCAGCTTCTCGAGCACAGAGACGCAACTGATGACCGACTTCACCCCGGGCTGTGAGAAATTCATTCGCGCGAATCTTAAAGTACTGTGTATTGATCGCCTGTAAAATGTGACTTTCAGATTGAGCGATCTGATTTTTGATAAATTCAAGACGCCCAAGAGTTTCCCTAAAACCAGCTTGCGTCAGATCGTAGAGACCATCCACCTTCTGATGCAATTGCACCAGTAATACATCAACTCTCTCCAACATGGAGCTCAAACTTCGCAGGCCCTGCATCGTTGGGTCTGGCTGTTCTGCCTGCGCTATCGACAAATAAAGTCGAAATATCAGAATGTAGACATCGGATGCCGTTGCCCAGGAGTTACCCGTTCTCTCGTAGTTGGAGATCGCCATTTGGATACCAGCGTAGGCATCAAACACCGCGGCCACCTGCTTGCCCGTTTTTTCTCCAAAAACCAACTTTGCAAATTCCCCAGCCAAGAAAGCTTTGGCACGCAGTTCATTATTTTCGTTAATCCGGGCAGCTTCAGAACGAGCTTGTTTGCGCTCGGCCTGAGCCTCATCACTTTCGGCTTCGTGCAAGCGTATGAGCCGATCGTAACCGTTCCGAAGATCGTTGTGCTGCGCTTTCAGAATGGCTTTTAAACTTGCGGTGTCTCCCTTTTGGTAATCCCGCATGGCCTTCCACATTGACACTTCCTTGGAACCCTTGGCCTTTAACGCAAGTTCTTCTTTGTGCCACTGAAGCAAGATGCTATCGACGGAAATTCCCGTGACTTTTTGAACATGATCCTTCCATCGCTGATAGACCTCTGGTTTCGAAGTCTTGAGATCCGTCATCGAGTCAATCCATACCTGATAATTCGTGGTGGTGATTTCTTGTGAGGCCCAGTTCGAGTCCGGCATACTCATGGCGAGCAGTTTCAGTTGATTGGATCCGTACTTTTGCATCGAACCCACAAACTTTGTCGGTTTGCCCACCGCATCGCCCAGTACCGGAAACAAACTCACACTTTCTCCAACCAACGAAAGCCGATCCCCAGTCAAAGCATCGACGGCGGCCTTGTATTCCGCCTCTTTGCGAGGATTTGCTTTTCGCCACTCGATGCGTCGATCCAGATCTTTGGCATTCTTGACCTCGAGATCCATGGCTTCGGCCAACATACCGGCCATTTCTGGAAGACGCTTCGGATCCTTAGTCATCTCGCTGGCGATCTCAACATGATAGTAGTCGATGACGGCGGGATTTGTACGGAGCTCCTGCAGTTCTTTTTGTGGAACCAAGATTTGCTGAGATTCTTGCGCGTGAGTTTGAAGCGCAATTCCACATACGAGGCCTATCCAGAGATTCATGGCGGCTCCTTTTTACGGAGAGCCAATGTAACTGGATTCTGTTTGTTTGCAAAGCGGTATCCCCCAAACTTCAGACTTGTCCACCTCTCGGTCAAGATTCGCCCACACTCTGCTCAAAAGGCGAAGATCCTTTGGGCAGGCAAGTGAAAAGTTTGCAGCAAGAATCGGGTCGCGCTGAACTTTTCAATGCTTCAAAATGACGCTAGAAGGAGTTCTGATGAACCAAATCAGCGACTACAAACGCATTGAAAAGGCCATTCATTATCTCACCACGAAGTCTGAGGACCAGCCCTCTCTGCAAGACCTCAGCTCACACCTTGGACTGAGCGAATTCCATTGCCACCGACTTTTCAAAAAATGGGCGGGAATCACCCCGAAGGATTTTCTGCAGGTGTTGACCCTGGTGAAAGCCAAACGACTGCTGGCTCTCTCCCAGAGTGTTTTCAACGTGAGTCTGGATGTGGGGTTGTCAGGCTCATCTCGACTCCATGACCTTTTTCTGCGCTATGAAGCCATGACTCCGGGAGAATACAAAAACGGAGGAGAAGGCTTGCAGATTGGCTGGAGTCGTTTCGCCTCCCCACTGGGAAGCATCGCTATTGGAGCGACCCATAGAGGACTTTGCTCCATGAGCTTTCAAGAAACCGATGAAGCCGCTCTCAAACATCTGCAAGCTCAATGGCCTAGAGCCAAATTCACTAAGAACACGTCTCACCTGAAAGGCGTTGTTCCTGAAATTCTGTCGCGAATTTCCGGCAAGAAAACCCGTGAGTTGAGTCTTTTGGTTCAAGGCACGCCTTTTCAAGTGAAAGTGTGGCAGGCGCTGCTGCTGATCCCCGAAGGAAAGGTTTCAACCTATCAGCAAATCGCTCACCAGGTTGGACTTCCCAAAGCCACACGCGCAGTAGGCACTGCCATCGGCGCAAATCCAATTGGGTATCTCATCCCATGCCATCGGGTGATCCGTTCAACAGGGGCCATTGGTGAGTACCATTGGGGCTCAGCACGTAAGACCGCGTTCTTGGCGATGGAGTGCGGGCGTGCCGTTTCACCACAATCGGATGCTTAGAGCTCGACACAACGAGGACGGTAGTCCAATCCCAGAACCACAAACAGTGCTGGGTCTATTTCCCGCAAGCGATACTCACCATAAGCTTGGTCCCCTGCTGTGACCTTTCGAGACAAAATATCGATTTCTGTGTGGGTGGAACCTTGTGCTTGCCTCGGATGCCCCAGCCACAGAACACGGCCGGGCGCGACCACCCTTTTTTTTACTAGCTCAGCCGGGAGAAACAATTGCTGCTTCGGTCTGCCCCTCAAGTATCCGTCGTTATCAAAAGAGTAGACCCATAACTCAAATTGAAAAGGATCTCCGAGAGGCGCTCGCTTGATCGCGTATTGTGTGGTCCCGAGACCATTCTCTCTTTGAGGTGCAGAATCCAGCAAAGTCACGAACTCCCTAAACAGTCGATCTTCCCACTTTTCGATTGGCGTTAAGGTCTCTGGATGCAGTCGAACAAGGGTTCCACTCCCTCCGTCTCGATAAGTCGTCAATTGGAACTTTCGACTCTGGCTCCCCTCGGAGGCGCTGATCGCGTCATCCGTCACCGCCGGCTCAGACAAAATATCGCGACCAAAAAGTTTGCCCGCAAAATCAAAACTCCGATTGAGATAGAGTGTCGACAAGAGGATCTTCTCTAAACGCTGATCATCGAGTTTGCGAATTCCCCAAATGTGTCGACTCGACGCCTGCCTGGATTCCACGGCATCAATGCCAAAATGGACAAACCCCTGTCTGTTGGCTTCACTAAAGTAGGCGTCGTCAATGTCGACAAGGTAGATAACGTTGCTAGGTTGGACTTGTTCACCAAAGCTCAACGTTCGAAACGTGAAGATAAAGAGGGCAACTGAGAGATTTAGAAGCTTCATGCGCTCTCCTGCGTTGAAATTTAGAAGCCGTCCTCTTAACCGCCCACCGATTCAAGTTCCAACATCCTTTTGCACTGACCAAGTACTCGACACTGCTGTAATTGTTTCCCTCGATCTTCGAACGAAAATAACCTACACTGCTGACGATTTTCGGAATTTCAGCTGGAGGATGAAAAAATGAATTCAATTCTGTTCAGTCTTTTGATCGTGCCCCTGAGCGCCAAAACGACAGAGGTCTACAAGGGAAAGACCCCCCAGGGAGACGACTGCACGGTTTTGGTTGAGGTGGTCGATCCCCTCGTTCATCGTGATTTCACACGGCGAATTTCTGTGAAGAATGACACAAAAAACCTGCTGATTTCGCCGGTGGTGGTCAAACAAATCGAAGCCCCTACCTACATCAATAGTGAAGGCCATCCATCTCGCACCGATCTCTTCAAGTTCACTGGATACAGATATTTCGAGCCACCGACCGATGATTTTCAGGGGGTCGTTTTGCTTGAAGCCTCAGGCTCCGGAGCACTCTTAACCACAGCAACCGTCCAATTTGTGTTTCGAAACCTCCCGAAAAATAGGGACGGATCTCGTGAAGTGATCTGTAAAAATCTTGTGCTGTCAAATTGATGCTATTTTTTGTGGGCCAGCTTGAAGGATTCCATAAGTCGCGGCCCGAACATCTCGTAATGGAACTTTTGAGTGAGAGCAAATTGATCGTAATCGACTTTTAGTAAATCGATGACCAACATAGTTCCAAACAAAACACGACTAATGGCAACAAAATCAGGAGGAATTGACACTCCTTTTTCAAGAAAGAAGAAGCGAGAAATCGCTTCGAGCGCCTTACTGGAATCCTCTTTGCTCGGTCGCCCGGTGTTGGGCCCCTTCGGAAGATAGGGATCATTGTGATAAAGATGCATGAGCTTTTCATAGCCGGGATCCTCTGGGTTCGCGAAAATTTTAAGACGGTGTGCGCTCTCCACAAACGCTGGCAAATCCTCTAGGAGACTGGCAGCAATCATTTTCTTCCAGGTCAAAAGAAACTCAGGGTTCCACTCTTTGAAGCATCCAAAGTCGATGAAGACAACTCCCTTGCTAGTAAACAAAAAGTTTCCAGGGTGAGGATCGATGTTAAAAAAGCCGTAGCGAAAAATTCCCTCGTTGGTGACCTCGTGTATCGTCATTGCGGCCTGTCGTCGCAACTCTTCGGATGCCGTCGACACAAAATCTGGGAAGGTGTCACCCTCCACAAAATCCATCGTGAGAACTTTTTCTGTGGAGTGAGAAGCATAAACCCGCGGGACAATAACATCCCCGCGATAGGCAAAAGTTTTTGCAAAAAAATTCTGAAATCTCAGTTCTTCTTGAAAATCACACTCTCGCAAAAACAGGCTCGAAACCTCATCGATCAAAGCTTGAAGATTCTGCACCTCAGTTGCAAAACGAAGGGTCACGGCAACCAAGCGTAGTAAACGAAGATCTGCGGCAATGACTTTGTCCACTCCAGGGTACTGCACTTTGACTGCGACCAACTCCCCCGATTTAAGCCGAGCTCGATGAATTTGCGCGATGCTCGCCGTCGAGAAAGGAGTGAGTTCAAATTGACTGAAGAGATTTTCGATTTTGTCGCCCAGTTCGCCCTCGACGACCGCGCGGGTCAGCTCCCTGTCCAAGGGGTTGGTCAAGGAGGTAATTGCCACCAACTCATCCTGCATGTGTGAGGGCAAAAGCCCCGATGTGGCGAGAAACTGTCCGACCTTAACCAGCGGTCCTTTCAGCGGACCAATCGTGCGCAAAACATCCCTCGCAATAGCGACTTCCCATTCTGTTTTTTCCTTGAAAAACTGACGCGCCACAAGTCGCAGACCGCTTCGCATGACGAGCCAGAAGACAGAGAAAAAACGAGCACCCGCGTGGGTTTGAATTTTCAAAATGGACGGCACTTCGCGAAGAGCCTGCTCGCGGGCCTCAGTTTTTTTCACGCTTGCCTCGCACATACAGTGCTCGAGATATTTTGATCTCGTCCATGCGGGCAATTTTTCGAGGTATCAAAATGGCGTTCACCATATCGGAGAAACTTTTTTTTGCATCTGCCCCCGTCATCATTTTTTGCCAAGTGATTGCGTTGCTTGTGTACTCTGGTGCCTTTAGAATCTTTTCAACGTGGTCTCGAATT
>FRDC01003900.1_pt1 | contig 28008 bp, 31 predicted proteins | sample 1106171 | NCBI WGS metagenome assembly FRDC01 (sample SAMEA3930566, study PRJEB13176) | freshwater metagenome | biome: Drinking water system; feature: drinking water; material: water | place: Singapore | collected 2014-12-20 | reverse complement strand
CCACTTGCGCGGCAGTGGGCGAGAAAGCCGCGCATCACTTCGACGGCGAGACCTACTCGCCTGTCCACGATCAAGAGCGTCTCAACACCCAGCTGATCCGCGTGCAGCGGTACATGGCCGGTGGTGCATGGCGCACCCTTCAGGACATTGCCGAGGCGGTAGACGGATCAGAAGCCGGGGTATCTGCGAGGCTCCGTGACCTTCGGCGGCCACGATTTGGCGGCTGGACCGTGGAACGCGAGCGCGTGTCTGGCGGCTTGTTCCGTTATCGCATGCTTCCGGGGCCGAGATGAAGATCCGGGCGGGTCGCAAGGTGGTTCACCCGGATTGCTTGTACTGCCTCAAGCCATTCCCGATCGAGGAGTACCGACTCAAGAGCGGCGAGGGCGTCTACTGCTCTCGGGACTGCTACTCACGCGCGCGCTCTAGCGCTTCTGCTGCCAAGTTCTGGGAGAACTGCGAGCGAACGGAGTTCGGGTGCCTCGAATGGAAGGGCGCACCCATGGCCGGCGGCTACGGGCGCGTCCGGATCAACGGACAGCGAACGAGCAAGGCGCATCGGCACGCCTGGTACTTGTCGCACGGCTCGATCCCTGAGGGGATGTTCGTTTGCCACAAGTGCGACAACCCCATCTGCGTGAATCCGGAGCACCTCTTTCTCGGCACCGCGCACGACAACATGCGCGACATGGCCGCGAAGGGCAGGGCGGCCGGTTCGACGCGGCGCGGTGAGCGCCATCCGCTGGCGAAGCTGACCGAGGCTCAGGTTTCCGAGATCGCGCGTCGGTATGTGCCGCGTGGGCCCGGCAAGAGCAATGCCGGTGAACTCGCACGGGAGTTCGGGGTGCGGCGCGAGACGATTCGGCATGTAGCGCTTGGCCGACGATTGAGGCCGGCATGAAGACGCGTTTTGGGCAGTGGGATGTGCAGAGGCGTCGTGTCGAAGGCGGCCTGCACGAATACAGGATCCTCGTTCGAGTGCATGAGGTTCGTAGCGAGCTGCTGACGTAGCTCGGAGGGTGTGGGGGATGGAGTCGCGGGGGGCGGCTTCAAGAGAGCGCACGGGATGCGCACACACGGAGACCGAACTCCGCAGGCGCCGCACCATGAACGGCTCTTCGTTCAACTACCAGTGCCTCGAGTGCCTGCGTGCGGTTGGGCACTCCGTTCGTCTCTCGAAGATCGAGCACCCTGCACGGGTCCCTCGCTGGGACTACCGACGTTCGTGGAACACGACGGGCCGCAAGAACTCCAAGCGCCTGCAGTACGAGGCGTACCTCAATTCTGCAGCCTGGAAGAAGATCAAGAAGGCCGCGATGGAACGTGCAGGGTACCGCTGCGAAGCGCCAGGGTGCCTCGGAGATCTGAACCTCGACGGCCACCACTTGCGGTATCCCGAGATCCTCGGAACCGAGCCGGTCTCGGACGTGCAGATCTTGTGCGAGGACCATCACGCGGCGGCGACGGAGGGGCGGTTCGCATGAGCGGCCGAGGATTCCGCGGGCACCGCAAGGTGCGTCGAACGGTTCCGAAGATGCGAGATCTGCATACCGGGATCTTCACGGATGGATCGTGCCCGCAGAATCCAGGCTTGGGTGGTTGGGGCTGGGTCCACGTGGTGAACAACCGAATCATCGATTCGGACAGTGGCGCGCAACCAGCCACCACGAACAACCGCATGGAGCTCTGGGCAATCTATGCGGCTCTGCTCGCGCTCTCGCCGGATACTGCCGCCACGATCTACTCCGACAGCCAGCTCGCGGTGAACACGGTGAGTGTGTGGGCTCGAGGCTGGTCGCGACAGCCTTGGTTCACCGAAAACGGCACTGAGCGGAAGAATCTGGACATCGTGGTTCCGCTCTACCGGCTCTCGCTCGCGCGCCCGCGTGTGATCTATCGCTGGGTGCGCGGCCACGCCGGCATCTACTGGAACGAATACGCCGACGGTCTTGCGGGCGGTCGGCGTCAGCCTTCTCCACGGATCCAGAGGGAAGCGGGGGGTATGTCCTCTCTCGGATCCGTCGCTGCCGAGGTGCCCCGACCATGAAACGGCAGCCGAGTTGTCCGCCCAGGATCGGGGGTGACGCCGCTACAAAGGGTCCCGGATGGGACGCCTGCAAGCGGGCGACTCGCGGGAGCACATAGCAGCAGTCTCGAGTTGGCGCGGCTCGCCGACCCCGAAATCGGTCAGGGGAAGGCACCACGAGAGGCTGTGAGGACGGTTAGGCACAGAGCCTGTGGTACTCGGTGAATAGACCGAGGGTCGGGGGGAGGATCATGCCAAAGAGCAAGGGAGTGAAGACTCCACCGCCGGATTCCATCGGCGAACTCGAATCAACACGAATCGCTCTCTGGGCACGCCAGGAGTATCGCGGCCTCACCGGCCAGGAGATCCGCGAATTCATCGAGGAATGCCTCGACTGGCACCGTGCGAATGGGATCTGGCGCGTCGAGTGGCCGGCTACCTGCCGCAACTGGATCAGGAACGGCGTTCGCTTCAAGCGCGACCGGACCCGCATCCAGCAGCAGGAGAAGCCGAAGCCGCGAACGCCACCGAATGCCTTCGCGCAGGTGGAGTCCTTGCTGGATCGCATCGGGAAGCGCATATGAACCCGCCGCATCCGCTCACGCTGGAGCGCCGCGCCAAGCTGCTCACGCAGCGGGAGCTGGCTCGCAAGGCCAGGATCTCCGCTCGCACGGTCTGCAGGATCGAGCGCGGCTTTGATTGCCACATACCGACAAAGCGCAAGCTACTCAAGGCACTAGGGCTGAGTATGTCGTATGTGTGTCATGTCTTCCCGGGCGATCGTTCTACGTGGAACAAAGCGCTGGAGTGACTCTGTGGTAGGTTTTCTGCTGTGACACAGCCGGCCATGCGATCAAGTCTTGTTCCCGAACGGGACGCGCTGGGCCACTATTTGCCTGGCCAGTGCGGAAATCCCGGTGGCCGGCGTGGTGGTGGAGCGACGATGGTGCGTGCGCTCTTCCGCGAGGTGGAGCGGCGCTACCCGAAGGGCTCGAAGGAGCAGACCAAGGCTGAGCGTGTTGCGGAGCTGCTCGTGGAGCGCGCTCTCGAAGAGCTCGAGCACCCGCTGATGATGGAAGACGACAAGGTGATCCCGCAGCAGTACCGCGCCACGACTCTGCTTCTCAGCAAGATCGTGCCACAGGCAATGCTGGTGAAGGTCCACGAGGAATCTCAGGACGCGACGGGGCCGGTGTTCGATCACGAGATCCAGCTGACCGCGTTGCCGATCGAGGATCGCTTGACGCTGGTCGCGATCGCGCAGCGCTACGCACTGGCGAAAGGTTCTACCGGTCACGAGCCGGAGGGGGTGAATGGTGGCAACGAAGAAGAAGCCGGAGACGGCAGCGGAGAATCGTCGGCTGGGCCGGGGTGAGCGACGGCGTCGGCGTCCGCTGGTCGAGGTGAAGCGCGGCGAGAAGACGCTGTGGCGTCGGGTACGCGCCGAGAAGGTGCAGGCATGAGCGCGGGGCCGGCTGAGGTCTACGACGACACGCCGCCGAAGCGCTCGCCTTCGAATCGCGATGTGGCTCGCATGCGCGAAGAGCAGAAGGCCGAGGAACTGAAGCAGCGTGACACGCGCCAGGGCTACGTGGAGCAGGAGTTCCGCGGCCTACGCCTGTCCACACCCGAGCGAGTGCGCTTGAAGGGCAAGGGGCGCGCTCTGGGGCTCACGCAGGACTACGGCACGGTGATCCTGTTCGAGCGGATCGAGGCGGTGGAAAAGAAGCTCGACGCGGTGCTGTCGCTGCTGACCGATCCGAAGGGCAAGCCGTGAGGCGAGCGGCACTCGGACTGCTGGCGCTGCTCGGCCTGATCGCCGGTGCAGCGCTCTTCGCCGCGACTGCCGGCGCGCAGGACGTGGTGTCGCTCGGCACCACGGGCTACGGCACTCCGCTCTCGCCCGCCCAGATCACGTCCACGCAGAACAACTACGCGCCCCCAGGCTGCCACAACCGCATCGTCTGGCGACTCACCTCGGATGCGGCTCGCTCCATCACCGGCATCTCTGCTGCCACCTGCGCGCAGACCACGAAGACCGCCGTTCGGGTGCTGTGGAACGTCGGCTCTTTCGCAATCACGCTCGAGGATGACGACGCGGGCAGCACCGCAGCGAATCGGATCCAGCTGCGCGGGGACCTGGCGCTCGATGTGGGTCACGCGATCACGCTGGTCTATGACCCGACCTCGCAGCGCTGGCGGCCGGATGGTGCGGATGGCGCGAGCGGGGGTGGATTCCAGCCGCTGGACTCGGATCTGACAGCGATCGCGGCCCTCACTACGACGGGATTCGGGCTCGGGCTGCTGGACGATGCAGATGCAGCAGCGGCCCGTGCTTCGCTCAACCTAGGCGCCACCGAGATCTCGATCGCGATCAACGGCGGTGCCGGGGTCTACTCCGGCACGGTCACGGGGCAGCCCACGATTACGACCTCGAGCCGCATCGTGTGTGCCCCAGCTGCGACCAGCGCGGATGGCGGTACGGTCGAGCTGTACGACGTGGCCGAGTTCACGGTTGCGACTTCCAACCGCGTCGGCGGCACGGGCTTCGACGTGCGCGTGTACTCACCGAATGGCGCGACTGGGACCTTCCGGTTCGCCTGCAACTGGCAGGGATAGCGATGCGCAAGCTTCTGCTTCTCGTTCTGCTCTTGGTCGCTCCACTCGCCGTGGCGCAGGGCATTCCGATCAAGGCCGGTAGCTCTTCGAACGTCGCCAACGTAGATGCCAATGGGAATCTGCGCGTCGGATTTGGCCAATCGACGCGCGCCACGTACATCGCGTCAAGCTCGGGCAACTCCTGCAATGCCACGAACATCTTGGCCATCGAGGCGACGGCTGGCACGGGCCTCAAGCTCGTCTCGTGGTGCGCGAATACGACCGAAGCCACAGCAGGCACGGGCATCACGGTCCAGGTGCGTCGGACCACGGCAGCGAGCTCGGGCGGCACCGCGGCTACGGCCGAGGGCACGGGCGCGAACACGGTTTCGAAGTTCGACCCGGCCGACGGCAACTACAGCGGTGTGGTGCGAGGTGCGGCGCCGACCATCACCGCCGGTGCCACGCTCGATCAGGTCGGCTTCACGACGGGCGAGGTCGGGACAGGTGCGGAGACTGTGCCTGCGTACTCGTTCTGTCGCACCTACGGCCTATCGGGCGAGAAGCTTCCGACGGTCACGTCAGGCACGGCCAACGGGATCGCCGTCCAGGTCAGCGCGTCGGGCGCCGGCGGCCTCTCTTTCTGCGCCATCTCGGCAGTCTTCATCTCGGAGTGAGCCATGCCGTTCGCTTCCTGTAGCGGTCAGACCACCAACGACTGGAGCACGCTGTTCTCCGTCAACCTGGAGGGCAAGCTCCTCAACTTCCACTGCGCCCTGAAGAACTTGGAGGCTGCGCTCGGGCCTGCGATGCAGATGCGGATCGTAGGCGAGAGTCCGTTCGGGGAAGAGAGCAGCCCGAAGATCTTCACTATCGCTGGCGGCATCATCCAGAGCTTCGACACGCAGGACCGCGCGCTGACGGGAACGCCTCCGCCCTACACGTACCTCTCGGTCCAGGTGAAGTCGCTGCTGCCCAATGTGCCTGCGGACTTCGTGTTCCGCGCGGTCTACACGGAGAGCTAGTGGACCTCTCGCTCGCCGACCTCATGTCCGTCTCGCTCTCGCTGCGGTTGCAGGAGCAAGGCGTGCGTGTGGACGGCGAATTGTTCGATGCGCGCACCGTGCCGTATCTGCTGGAGCTCTACGACGATCCGCACCCCTGGGTGGTGATCCGCAAGGGGGCGCAGCTGGGCCTGACCTCGTGGGCCATCCTGACCGTGCTCGAGCGGATGATCTCGGGGCTCTACAAGCGCGGTGTGCTCTACGGCTTCCCGACGCAGGACGAGGTCTACGACTTCTCCCGCTCCAGGTTCAACCGGCTGCTGACCTCGAACCTTCACGTCTACTCGAACGTGGTGCGCGACACGGACTCGGTGGAGCTGAAGAGGATCGGGGATGCGTTCCTCTACTTCCGCGGTGTCAAGCAGGCGGACCAGAGCAAGCGGCCATCCAAGCTGCTCTCGATCCCAATCGACTGCCTGGTGCTGGACGAGCACGACGACATGGACATGTCGGCGGTTGAGATCGCGCAGCAACGCTTGGATTCGTCGGAGCTCCGTCATCGGATCGAGCTGGGCCACCCGAGCCTGCCGAACCACGGCATCGACGGGAAGTACAACCAGAGCGATCAACGTCGCTGGATGATCCGCTGCGAGGCGTGCGGGCAGTACACGTGCCTCGAAGACGAGTTTCCGCGCTGCATCGGCCGGCATGGCGACAACGAGCTGTTCCGCGCCTGTCGGAAGTGCGCGAAGGAGATCCATGTCCAGAACGGCTCGTGGCAGCCGCTGTTCAAGGAGCGAAGCGAGGTCTGCCGCGGCTACTGGATGAGCCAGCTGCTCTCGCTGCGGAAGCCGCTAGGGCTGATCCTCGACGACTACGAAGCCCACGCAGGGCAGGGCGGAATGAGCGAGGCGCGCATGCGCAACCTCGTTCTCGGCCAAGCCTACGCGGATCTCGATGACGTGCTCGTGCCGGAGTTCCTGCTGGGGCTCTGCGATGCGAACCAGCCCGAGTTGCCGAAGTTTCGCGGTCCGAGCTTCCTGGGCTGTGATGTGGGCGTGCGCACGTTGCACTACTCCATTGGCCACTGGCCGTTCGAGGGCCGGCGCCACTTCCATGCGGTGGGCGAGTGCGCGTCGTTTGATGAACTCTTCGATCTCGGCAAGAAGCACGGCGTTGAATTCGGGCTCATTGATGCCGGCGCCGAGACGCGCGCCGTGTGGGAGTTCGTGCAGCGCTGTCCGTGGGCCTGGGGCGCGCGGTACACGAGCGACCAGGCTCGGCAGTATCAGTGGAGCCCAAATGAGCGGCTGGTGAAGCTGAATCGAACGATGGTGCTGGATGCCAGCCACCGCCTGATCCTGGATCGCAAGCTCTCGCTGCCCCGTCGAACGACCTACCTCGAGCAGATCTTTGCACCGCAGATGTGCAACCTCGCTCGGGTGCGTCACGTGAACCAGAAGACCGGCAACCAGAAGCTGCAGTGGGAGATCAACGGCACGAAGAACGATCACCACCGGCACGCATTCGCGCTGGCGATCGTGGCTTCGGATCGGGTCGGGCTCGCGAAGAAGCACGAGGACGGCGACGCCTATCGGTCGCGCGAGTCGGACGGCTGGTCGCAGTCTTGGGAGGCAGCGTAAGTGGCCTGGATCTTCGACAAGGAAACGACCGATGAGGGCAAGCTGGAGAAGGCGAAGCAGCGCTTTCTTGAGGCCCTCTCGCAGACCAACGAGTACCGTGCTGAAGCGGAGAAGGCCTACGCCTTCCGCCACGGCGATCAGTGGGATGCACGGGCCAAGCAGCAGCTGCAGAACGAGGGGCGGCCCGCGCTGACGTTCAACGTGGTGGCGAGCCAGATCCGTCAGCTCTCGGGAGCGAACGAGGATCAGCGGCGAGAGGCCAAGATCAAGCCGGTGGGTCCGGAGGATCTACCGACCTCGGGCGTCATCAATCATCTCCGCGAGCGGGTCTACACAGAAGGCGAGTTCGACTCCGTCGAGGGCCAGGTGTTCGAGAACGGCATCACGGGCGGCATGGGCCACTCGTTCATCGATGCGCATCCGGATCCGGACTACCCCGATCGGCTCATCATCACCGAAGAGCGCGTGTCGCCGTTCGAGGTGGTGGTGGATCCGAGCTTCACCAAGCCCAATGCCGAGGATGCAAAGTACCTCTTCTGGCACCGCTGGTACTCGGAGGCCGAGTTCAAGGGCGCGTTTCCGGAGCATGCCGACAAGTGGGATGAGCTGATCTCGGGTCAGAACGCGGGCGTGGGATCGGGCAATGCTCCTGTGGATTCGGACACCGCGTTTCTGACCGATCGCCAGCGCTCGACGCTTCGCGACCCGAAGTTCTTCCAGGGGCGCGGGACTCCCAACCGGATTCGCGTGATCCACTGCGAGTACGAGGCCGCGGTGAAGCGGTACATGGCGTGGGATCCGCGTCCGGGCGAGGACGGCCAGCCCATCGGATGGGCCGAGGTCAAGCGCGAGACCTATGAAGCCCTGAAGAAGGGCGACGTGACGGACGTTCGAGCATTGCAGTCGAGCGAATGGCGCTGGTTCGTGTTCACCGGCGTCCAGGTCTTGTTCGACGACAAGCAGCCGCTGCCCATCCGAGGCCCGCAGCTGAAGACGTTTACGTGCTTCCAGGACGAGCTCACGGGCTTCCCCTACGGGATCGTGCGGGACCTGATGGATCCCCAGCGGGAGTTCAACAAGCGCACGAGCGAAGAGACCAACTGGGTCAGCCAGAGCACCAAGGCCAACCTGATCGCCGATCGCGGGGCGTTCGGATCCGATGTAGCGGAGGCGGAGAAGAAGCTGCGCCGCACAGGGGCGATCCTGGAGAAGACGCCGGGAGCGCAGCACGAGCTGATCCAGCCACCGCAGATGTCGCCGAGCCTCGGCCAGCTGGCGGAGCGCTCGCTACGCACGGTGCAGCTCATCAGCGGGATCAACATCGATCCGTTGCTGGGCGATCATGCGCAGAACGCCCCTGTGGGAACGGCACTTCTTCGCCACCGGCAGTCGCTTCAGCAGATCTCCGGGGTCATCGGCAACTTCTACGCCTTCCAACGCAGCATCATTGATGCGGTGGTGCGCACGCTGATCCTCTCGGTTCCTGACGAGCAGATCGCGGAGATGCTGGGGAACGCCGAGAAGTACCAGCTCCAGGGCTCGATGGTGATCGACCAGGAGACCGGGAAGTCCATCTCGCTCGAGTCGCTCCGGGCCATCCGCTGGAACATCGAGCAGGAGAGCGCGGCGGCGAACACCACGCAGCTCATCATCTCCATGCAGGTGGTGATCGAGGCGGCCAAGGCGATCGGGCTGCCCATCGACCCGGACGTGGTGATCGACATGTTCCCGGTGTCCGGGGAGGCGAAGCAGAAGCTGCGGGTGTACGCGCAGAAGGCTTCGGCACAGGCATCCCAGGCACAGCAGGCGGAGCAGGCGATCAGCGCCAAGCAGGTGGAGCAGGTCTTCCAGATCGAGCAGGGGAAGACGGACCAGCGCCGGGAAGAGGCGCTCACCGATGCGGTGGTCAAGCTGCTGGATGTGCTGCTGAAGGCCGGTCAGATCCAGGGCGATCAGGAGCAGGCCGAGCTGATGCAGGTCAAGGGCTTCCTGGACACGATCGTGCAGAGCCGGAAGCAGCAGGCGGACGAGAAGTTTAAGGCGACGCCGAAGGGTCCGCGGACGCTGTCTGAAGTCTCGCGCGCGGCGGTGGCGTGATGGCGGATCGTTGGCGCGGCGAGTTGGGGACGTACAACGGCGCGATGGTCCACGTCGCGCAGCCAGAATCATGGACCCAATGGCTGTTGGCGCTTCCGCGACGCGGTTGGTGGCGGATTCTGGAGCTTCGCGACTGGATGTTTGCGCGATGGCGCTGATGCACCTGCCGGCGAAGAACCAGCGCATCGCGCTCCACGGCGAGAAGTGCTCCAAGTGCGCCTTCGAAGGTGCGGAGATGCGCTTCGGGCTGTCGCTCGACTTCAAGGCGTGCGCGAAGGTCACGTGCCCGCAGTGCGGAGCGTGCGCCTGGATCGTGAGCGTCCATCCGATCGCGATCTCGATGCCGCACGATCAGGTGTCCGAGCTCTTCGGCAACTACTCGCGCGAGGTGCTCAAGCGCTATCGCGATGGGCTCGTGGCTGAGCCCGCAGAACTACATGGGCCTTGTCCCCAGGGAGCATGAAATGGCAGCGAAGAAGCGAGCGGAGAGCATGGCGGAGATGCTGGATCAGGGTCCGCCCGACCTCGATGCGGCGATTGCTGAGGCGGTAGCGCTGGAGACCAGCGGCGGCGATGCGCCCCCTGCGGATCCACCGCCAGCCGTTGCTGCCGCGGAGCCCGAGGCAAAGCCTGATCCCGCGCCGGATCCGAAGCCGGAGAATCCGGATGCCGCGGAGCCGAATCCGCCGAAGCTGAATCTGCAGCTGGGCGAGGAAGAGCCCGACCACGAGCCCGACACGGAGCCAGAGTGGCTGAAGGGACAGCCCGAGGACGTGCAGAAGTACGTTCGGGATCTTCGCTCCGCTCGAGACGGCCAGCGCCACGCCTACGCGCGTCGAAAGGATCAGGTCGAGACGCTCCAGCGCCGGCTGGATCAGGCCGAGATCGAGCGTCGGCAGGCGATCCACATCGCACTGGAGCAGCGCAAGGGGCAGCCGGCCGCAGGAGCCGCGCCGGCAGGTGAGCAGCCCGGCAAGCCCGCGGCGCCCGCGAAGGCGCGCATCCCGGTGCAGGTGGATCCCGACACGGGCGAGGCCACGGTAGATCCAGAGTCGATCACTCCGATGATCGAGGCCCGGGCTCGAGCCATCGTCGCGGAGCAGTACGGCCAGCAGACCGCGGCCGCTGCGCGCGAGAGCTCGGTCGAGCGCATCGTGAGCGAAGCCGGCATCACGACGGAAACGCAGGCTGCTCTGGTCAGCGCCTACCAGGACGCGCAGCAGCTCCTGGGCGAGGCGCAGCGCGTCAGCGGGGTCCAGGTCAAGAGCATCGCCGAGGCCAAGTCCCTGCTTCACCGCTACCAGGCCGAGGGTATCCTGCAGCGGAAGTACCCGGGGATCACGCTCAACGACGTGTTCGACGTGTACCAGGGGAGCGCGGACCCTGACGGGTACGGCCACAATCTCGTGCGCATCGCCAAGTCGTATCAGGACCGCTGGTTCGGCGAGAAGCCCGCTCCGAACGGCGCGAATGGACACGGAGCGAACGGGAACGGCCGGCCCGCACCTTCTCGAGCTCCGCGCCCGATCGGAGATCACCCTGCTTCGATGGCCTCGCGTGCGTCCGGTGTGAACGCGCGCACGGGCCAGGCACGCTCCACCCTGGACGAGATCGCCGATATCAATTCAGTAGACAAGGCGCTGTCTATGTCCGGGAAAGAAGTGGATGATTTGATGCGGCGCTGGGAGTCTGAGATGGGAGAGAAGCCCACGGGTTTCTTGCGCTAGTTACGTGCATAGGTAGTATCTCGTCTGGTCGAGCTGGAGACCCTAAATCGAGCAACACGCCGCCGCTGCGATAGTGCGGCACAGTCCAGCTGGAGACTCTAACTCGAGCGATTCGCCTGCTGGGTGCGAGAACCCCAGAACCGGAACGGAGCCCGACAGCTCCGTGGGTTTTGGTGGCTCAGGTCATGGGGCCTGAGCTCGGTTCTCCAATCGCACTCAGGAGCAGGCAATGGCCACTCTCGATATCGCGACAGGGTCAGCCCAGGCAGTCAAGATCTGGTCGCCCCTGTTGCTCCAGCAGATCCTGTACAAGACGTACTACGGGCGGTTCGCGTCCACTCGCAAGGACGCGCCGTTCCACATCGTCACGGACCTCTCCAAGGGTCCTGGCGATCAGGTCAAGTACGACGTGGTTGCCCAGGAGACGGGCTACGGCGTCAACAACAACACGACCCTGGAAGGGTCGGAGACCACGCTCACCTACTACCAGGACGCGATCGTCATCGCGCAGAAGCGCCTTGCGCACGCCTGGTACCGGATGAGCCAGCAGCGCACCGTCCACGAGCTCCGAAAGGACTCGATGCTGATCCTCGCCGACGCCTTCGCGCGGATCATGGACGAGTACCTGTTCGCGTTCCTCGTGGGAACGGTGGGGCTCAACACGGCGCTGGGCACGGACATCACGAACCACGGCGCGCAGGCGCTGTCGGCGATCGAGGCCACCTCGCTCATCGACAACACGGGGTCGGCGATGACCGTGGACATGCTTGACGATCTTCGCTGGCGCGCGGAGTCCAGGGCGCAGGCCGACGGCGGCCCCGTCCAGAAGGTCAAGGTGGAGGGATTCGAGGGCTACATCGTCTTCATCCACCCTGCGCAGGCGGCGAACCTGCAGAACGACAACGAGTGGCGCTCGGCCCAGGAGAACGCGGACGTTCGGGGAGCAGACAACAAGCTGTTCACCGGCGCCATGGGCTTCTGGAACGGGATGGTCATTCACGTGTCGAACTACCTTCCGGCCGCGGCCTCGAACGTGAAGAACGCGGTGCTGGTCGGGAAGCAGGCGGCCGTGGTGGCATTCGGCAACCCGTATGACCAGCTCGACCAGGAGAAGTACGGCAAGGAGTTCGTGTTCTCCTGGGTGGAGCGCGCCGGGAACACGGACTACGGGAACATCAAGGGCGTCAGTGCCGGAACCATCTTCGGAGTGAAGCGAACCATCTTCAACTCCAAGAGCCACGGCACGATCGTTCTTCGCACCACGGACATCGCTCCGTAGTCATGGACGTGAACGCGGCCATCACGAGGGTCCTGGAGAACTGCGGCCGCGCGGACGCAGGCGACGCCAACGAGCGCCTGCGAATTCTCCAGGATTTCCAGGAGATGCTGCTCACCGACATCCCCGAAGAAGTCGGTGGGCTGCTTCTTCCTGGCTTCGTCTCCTTCCAGATCGGCACGGCGGTGGACTATCCGGAGCGCTGGGACACGTGGTACGCCGACGACATCGCGTCGGGCGTGTACCCGTTTCCCGATCGCCTCCGCGCGTTCTCGGGCGTGGCGTTCCTGGACGACGTGCTGTTCCCCGACGTGTACTGGGAGCGCGATCCGTTCTTCATCGCCTACGGCAGTGCGGGCACGCCTGCTGGAAAGCCGACGGCGATGCTGATCGACGGCAGCAAGATCGTGTTTCGGCCGAAGCCGGATGCCACTGCGCGCACGGTGAAGCTCTACGGGCAGGTGCTGTGGGACGTGAATGCGCTTCTGCTGGATGCGGTCGGGGCATCATTCCCGTCGCCTCGCATCGAGTCCTACTGCGTCGCGGGTGCGACGGTGCTCGAGGCGACGCGACGGCGCATGGCCGAGGTGTTGAACGTCTGGCGGCCGATCTTCGAGGGCCGCCGGCAGTCTCTTCTCGAACTTCGCGGGGCCAGTCTTCGCCGGCAAGCGAACGACAGCCTCTATGTGTAGGTGAGAGGTGGTCTGGGAAGCGAACCGGCCGCTGGGCAATCAGCCCTGGAACGTCGCAGACGACGCGATCCGCGAGAACAACGCGGCGCTCGAGACTAGCGTGGCGCGCGAGCACGAGCCGCTCTCGGATGCGACTCATGGCGGGAAGCACCTGGAGGGATCGGCCCGCGTCCACATCTGGACCGGTGCGGAGCTCAACACCACCACGCTCAACTCGAACTTCAACAACCCCACGAGCGCCAAGAACAAGGGCAAGATGGTCATCGACCAGCCCGTGGGCCGCTTCTGGGTGCTGTACGACGGAGCGAATGGGCTCTGGGTAGAGCCCGCGAAGGTGGGCGGTGCTCTCGCGGTGACGGGTGCTCTTACGGTCGCTGGGCTCATCAACGCGAATAACGGGATTCTGATCCCGACCACGAAGACGCTCGAGGGCCCGACCGGGGAGGCGTGGCTCAAGAACGGCGCGCAGACGATGAATCCGCTGCTCCATGCAGCGCGGCATCTTCTCGGTGGCCAGGATCAGCTCAACGGAATCGTCAGCGGGATTGTGCGCAAGAGTGGCGCTGGGCCGACCACCACGGCGACGACGCTCCTGACTCACACCTACGACTTCACGGGGAGATCCGGCGCATCCACGATCCTCGCGTTCGCGTGGACCACGATCCAATGGGATCAGATCGGTGGAGACGAAGGCTCTACGGCGACCCTGAATATCCAGCTCAACGATGCAGACAAGGCGCTGGATCTGGTGATGCGGGGCAGACGAGACGGAACGGGCGTTGAGCAGCGTCAGGTTGGCATGATGGTCGCTGCGTTCACAGCCGCAGCTGCGTCGGGCCAGAAGATTGATTTCGAGCTCAAGACGCACACGATTGATGGCGGGTTGAGCAAGCTAGGGGATCTCAAGAACTACGAGATGATTCTTATAGATCTTGGGCCTGGAGTGACGATCACCTGATGTTCAAGCCGTACCCCATCGCAGACATCGCCTCTGGCTATGTGGACGCGAAGGAGCCGTGGCTCCTGCCGGCGGATGCGTTCGTGTCGCTGGAGAACGCGAGCCTGTACCGAAACCGCGTGACCAAGCGGCCGGCGACTGAGGTGCTCAACTACCTCCGTGAGAGTGTGGCTGGTGAATCGCTGGGAACGATCCCTGGATCGTCGCTTCAGTTCGGGAACGCACCAACGCTGGGCCCGATCGTGGGCGTCACTTTCACGCCGAACGGGAACAAGGTCGGGGGTGGCACGAACAAGCCGCTGGTATTCGACCCGGCTAATTTCGTCATCACAGCGCCGACGTACACCTGGACGCTGTCTGGATCGAATCCGCTCATTGCGGGCACTCGGATCTGGGCGCTCAGCGCGAGTCCGGGTGCGGGCATCGCCTTCCCGCAGCATGCCTGCATCGATCTCGATACGGGCGAGTGGCTGATCTTCCGGGTCATGCCGTGGCCGACTGGAGCGGTGACGTGCAACTACTCGCATCGGTCGAATCGGCCGGTGACGCTGATTCACGAGTACCAGGCGGTCTCGAATGGCGGCCTGGTCGCGTCGGATACGCAGAAGTTCTACGGGCTCAACCTGGCCACGGGCCTCTTCGACAGCAAGGGCTCCTGGCCCACGCCGCTGACCAGCGATCAGTTCGTGCATGTGGCGTCGATCGAGCAGTCCATCGGCGGAAACCGAAGGCTCGCGATGGTGGCTGGAGGAAACCCGCCTCGAGAGTGGGATGGCACGACGTGGAGCGCGATCACGTTTGACGTGGGTGCTGGGCTGCGCTCGGTCGATTCGGCGCGAATGGTCTTCTACATCGCTGGCCACGTGGTGTACCTACGACCGACGATCGGCGGCGCTGAGAAGCCGCAGATGGCGGTATGGACCACCCAGAGCGACTACAGCAACCTTCCGACCTCGCACGAGGCAGTGGCGCCGACGGACGAGGCGATCCAGTCGGCGGGGTTGCTCAAGAACGACCTCATCGTGTTCTGCGATCGCTCCGTGTGGCGCCTGCGGTACACGGGGCAGCCTGGATCTGCTGCGTTCGAGTGGAACCACGTCGCTGGCGGGCAGAACTTCAAGGGCGATTCGTTGGGCTCCAGTGCCACGCTCTCGACGGTGATGCTGCCGGATCGACTCCTGACGATGGGCGCCTTCGGGATCACGCAGACCAACGGCGATTCGGTGGCTCAGGCCCTTCGCGACGTGATCCGTCTTCCGGATCTCGTGGACCTCGACAACATCGAACGCAGCTACGGCATCGTCTTCAACCAGCAAGACGAGGCATGGTTCGGGTTCCCGTCGGTGCAGTCCACAGACGGACAGCCGGACGCGACACTGGTGCTCAATCTGAAGACCGGTGCGGTGAGCTTCTATCGTTGGGGCTTCCGCTGCTTCGGACTCTGGCGGCGCACGGCGACTGCCGTCCAGAACTGGGACGACGCGTTTTTCGGCCTGACGATGGATGAGGTGGACGTAGCTCCGGATGCGTTCGGGCTCGAGGCGGGCTGGCCCGTCATGCTCGGCGGCGACAGCTTCGGCGGGATCTACCGCATGCCCGCGCTTGTGGGGGATGCGTCCGGAAGTGTCTCCGTGGACTTCGAGACCAAGCGCATCAATCCGTTCATGGACCAGGGCACCTACGTCGAGACGGATCTGGGTTGGATCGATCTGTTCCTCGCTGCGATTCCGTCGGGGACGTTGCGGGTCCGGATCTATCGCGACTACGAGAGCGCGCCGTATTACGACCAGTCGGTGCCGCTCGATCCGCAGGGGGCCAACTCCAAGGTCTGGCGCCGTCTCAACGTGTTCAAGATGGCCCGCCACCATCGCATCCGGCTCACCTACACCGGAGCGCAGCGGTTCGCGCTCGACGCCATCGTGCCCTGGATCCAGGAAGGCGGACAGCTGGAGTACGCGGCGTGATCGTGCAAACCGCGGAGATCGAGATGCACATGGAGCCCGGGATCCAACGTGCGCCGGAGATCGAGCGGCAGTTCCTGCAGGCTCGAAAGGCGTTCCGTCACACGCGGACCGCGATCGAGACGCTGTGCCCGCTCGACACGCTTCCGACGGCAACGGAGCGGTACCGGGGACGCTTCGCGTTCGTTCGTGGGGGAACGGGTGTCGCCGATGCGCTGTACCTCTGCCACAAGGACTCGACGGATGTCTACGTCTGGACGCAGGTGGTCTAGATGGGACCGCTAGCGATTCTCGCGGGAATGGCGGCGGTGGGTGCGATCGCGGGAGGCGTTCGTGCTCACAACCAGGACGAGCCCGTGTGGAAGGGCATTGGCCAGGGTGCGCTCCTGGGTGGTGGGCTCGGGCTTGGTGCGGTCGGGATGGGCGCCGGCGGTGGCTTCGGTGCGCTCGGCATGGGCGGTGCTGGACCGACGGGAGCGGGTGGTGCCGCGGGTCTCATGTCGAAGCTCGGTGGGCTTCTCGGCCGCGGTGCGGCTCCCGCTTCGGGTGCGGGTCCGCTGTCCATGCTGGGCGGCGCGAACGCGATGAACATGGCTCCGAACGCGGGTGGCGGGATGACGCTTCCCGGTGGAGCCCCGGCGCCGACGGGTGATCCCGGACTCGACGCCATCCTAAAGCAGACGCCCACGTTCCCGGGTGGCGGTGGCTCGAGCGGCGACGCGTCGGGCGGAATGGGTGACTTCTGGGGCTCGCTCAAGGACTTCCTGTCGGGTGTCGGCGCTGAGTCGAAGCGCGAGGAAGAGATCGAGCGCGAGCTCGCTGTCATCAACGCGGGCCGCCAGCAGCAGGCATACACGACGGGCTTCACTCCGGGCGCGGTGGCGGGGCTGCCGCAGCCGTTGGCAGCGATCGGCTCGCTCCCTGTCGGTCAGCGGATGCTGGGCGGAGGGTTGAACTTCTAGCCATGTCCCTCATTGGAAGTATCACGGGTGGCGGCGGCGGCGGCGGGAGTGATCTCCCGACCTTCATGAAGGTCGGCAACCGCAACGCTCTGGAGACGAACCTCCTGAGCAGTGCGCTCATTCGCTTCCTCGGTACCGGTCAGCCTGTGGATCTTGCACAGTTCGGGGCCAACTGGAGCGGTCCGTTCCCGGCGCCAGGGACGACGCTCGAGGGCCTCGGCTTCGAGGGATCGGTGGTCCCTCCGTCGGGTCCGCTTCTGGACTCCGCCTTCCAGCGAACGGCCTCGCTCGGCACCGGTGCACCGACACAGGCACGCCTTGCTCAGCTGGCGAGCCTCGTCTCTGCCCAGCCCGCACTGGAGCTGGATCCCGCCCAGCGTGAGCAGTTCTTCAAGCAGTCGGTGGCGGACCCTGCCATGCAGCGGTTCGAGCGCGACACCATCCCGGCGATCCTTGCTCGGTTCGGGAGTGGTGGGCAGACCGGAGCCATTCGAGAGGAGCTCGCTCGAGCGGGAACGGATCTGCAGACGAACCTGGCGGGCATCCAGTCGGGGCTCCTGCGGGATGACGAGCGATTGCGGGCGGGTCTCGCGGAATCGGCACAGCAGCGCTCGCTGTCGGCGATCGGTGCGCTCCGGGATGAGGAACTCTTCCCGATCTCCGCGCAGGCGCAGATCGGCGATCTCCAGCGATCCATCGTCGGCCAGCAGAATCAGGAAGCCCTGTTCCGGGCATTGCTAGCGACGCCCTACGGCGACCCCCGCCTGTCGATGTTGCCGCTGATCGGCGGTTCTGCGACCAGCGGTAGCCCGATGGTCGGTGGTGGCTTCAGTCCTCTGGCGAGCCTGGCTGGGCTCAACGGGGGCTACTGATGCCGAACCTGCTGGCGCTTCTGGGTGGCGGTGCTTCCGAGGTCTCTCGGGGGCAGAGCCGGATGCAGACCGCACAGCAGGCAGCGGCGCTGTTCCGTGGCGTGGGTTCGGCAGAAGCAACCGCATTCGCGGATCTGCTCACGCAGGATCCACGGGGTGCGGCCGACGTGGTGTCCGCGTTCGGTGGCTGGAACCAGCTCTATCAGCAGTTCGCCACCAACGCGCTCAACGCGCGGAAGATCGGGCTCGAGCAGCAGCAGGTGGACCAGGGCAGCCGGCGGCTCGATCAGGGAGACCGCGGGCTCGACATCGAGCAACAGGGCCTGGAGCAGCGCGGGAAGCTCGGCGAGGAAGAGCTGCAGATCCGTCGGGAGGATCTGGAGATCAACCGCCAACTGCTTGGCATCAAGGCGGCCACCGCGTTTTCGAAGGTCGGCGATCTCGGTTCGCTGGAGCAGTCGCTCGAGGAACTCCCCAACAGTGCAGCCCGGGATGCGGCGCTTGCGGTGGTGCGGAGCGGGAAAAAGCCGACGGACAAGCTCATCGCCGAGGCGTTCCGCGGAGAGAAGGGCGCGCCAGATCCGAAGTTCGAGCGCCAGCTGTCTCGCGACTTCGCCAAGGATGTGCAGAAGCCGCGCGAGGAAGTGGACCAGGCGGATCGCGGGATCCGATTCCTCGATGGTGATCCGTCCGCGGTGATGACCCTCGGCGGGCTGTACGCCTTTATCAAGGCGATTGACAGTGGATCTGTGGTTCGTCCCGAGGAACTCAACCTCTTCCAGAAGACGGTTTCGGACATCGAGAAGCTCGGGGTGCGACTGGATCAGGTGGTCGATCCGACGCTCCTTCCGTCGGGCGTGCGCGAAGATCTCCGGGACGCGCTCAAGGCACTGCGTCGTCAGTCGCTGGGCCGCGTCTCTCGCATCGAGAAGCAGCACCGCGAGCTCGCGAGTGTGCTGGGTGTACCGAACAAGCGCGCGGAGTCGCTGTTCATCGGGCGGTTGAGCCCGAATGAAATGGAGTCGCTGGGCGAAGCGCCGCAGGGCGGATCGGAGCCTGGGGGGACTGCGGCCTTCGACCCAGCCACCGCATCGGATGACGAGATCCGAGCGCAGATCTTGGGGGCCGCCGGTGGCCGATGAGCAGCTGGAAGCCATGGCCGCATCGGGCCGGCTCTCGCCGGACGATCCGAAGGTGATCGAGGCGGTGCGACGGGGTCTGATCCGCATCAGTGCGTTCCGCGCACCGAAGGTGGAAGGCCGCGTCACGTTCCGCGATCGCACGGACGAGCTGCGCCAGCGCCAGGCTGATCTCAAGCGACCCGTTGAACCGCTGAGCGGTGCAGCGGTAGCCGAGGACCAACGCCGCAACCCGCTGCCGGTATCGGGTCTACAGGAAGGCGCGGAAGCGGCGGTCATGAGCACGGCGGGTGGGCTTGCGGGCGCGGCTATCGGTGGTCCGGTCGGCATGATCGCCGGCGGAGCCGCAGGAGCTGGGGCGGCGCGACTCGCGCACGGCGGGACCGCAGCAGAGGCAGGCAAAGATGCTGCGATCGATGCCGCATGGTCCATGGCGCTTCCGGTAGTCGGTTCTGGCGTTCGTCGCGTAGTGGGTGGCGTGCGCCAGGGCGTGCGTCGTCTCCTGCCGGGCGGCCGCGAAGCCTTCGATGCGGTGCGAGAGGCAGCGGAGGAAGCCGCGCAGCTCGGGATTCCCGTGCGCCACGGTACACTCACGCCGGGCACGGTTGCTGAATCCGGCGCGCTGAAGAACACGGAGCGCATCGTCTCCGCGATGTGGGGCGGTGCTCCATTGCGGGAGACCGCTGAAGAGGGCGCGGAGCTGCTTCGCGGCACGATCACCCGACGGATCGGGCCTTCCGTAGCCGCTGCCGAGGCGCTCGACGATGCGCCGCTGGCGGTGCAGAAGGCTGCCCAGGGCGTGTATCGCCAGTGGCTTGACGAGGCGGGTGAGCTCTACCGCAAGGTTGACCAGGCGGCGCAGACCGAACTCGTGGATCTCGCTCCGATCGAATTGATGGCCAAGGAGATCTTGGAAGGCCCCGCGAAGCTTGGTTCGAAGAAGGCACGGGCGAAGGCGGCGGGGCAGCTGCGGGAACTGCTCGAGCGCGGGAACACGACGACTTTCGAGGACGCGCATGCGCTCCGTTCGGATCTGCTGGAGTTCATCGTCGAGCAGCAGCGTATGGGCCACAAGGGCGGGCTGATCCCACACCTCAAGCGCGTGCAGACGGCGCTGGACGCTCAGATCGACGGCTCCCTGGCCACGCCGGAGCTTAAGTCCACGCTCGCGCTCGCGCGGAGCAAGTGGCACACGGCCAAGGAAGTCTTCGAGCGCGGTCCACTCCGTGGCCTCATCAAGGCCGCGCCCGAGCGTGCCATCAAGATCGTCTCCGGCACTCGCTCCCCAAAGATCGTGGACGAGATGCGGGCGGTTCTGGATCCGGAGGACTTCGAGGTCTTCCGCGGCTCCGTGATCGACGACGTGCTGACCAAGGCCGGAGCGAAGACGGGAGAAGAGATCCCGTTCGGCTTCGGCAAGGCACTAGCGAAGAACAAGGGTCTGATCGAGTCGCTCTACCCGGATGAGGGCGCGCGGATCCTGCGATCGGCGGAGGCCCTGGATTTCCTATCGAAGCGGCTCCGAACGAGCCCGGCTCGAGGGGTGGAGCGCGACGCGATCCTGTTGGCCCAGGGCTTCCTGGCCCACATGAATCCTGCATCGCTTGTCGGGACGGCCGCAGCTCCGTTTATCGCTCGCCTTCTCTCAAGCAAGAACGTTGCATTCGCGCTCGTGAACGGCAGCTTGCAGAAGCCCGGCACGCCCGCATTCTCGAAGTGGATTCAGGAGATCTACAAGGCCGCGGAACAGGCGGTGCCCGGGACCACGGCCGCGATTCTCTCTCAGACTCCAAACGAAGAGCCCGAGGCCGCACGCGCGGCTGGGGGATCAAGGTAACTATCTAACACCGACTCACATACTCGATCGGCCGGCTGATCCCCGGTCGCGAGCGCCAAGAGGCTTCATGAAGGGCCGCTTGGGACACCCGAAAGGTGTTCTGGGCGGCCCTTCCTCTTGGTGTTCAAGGAGAACGCCATGGGATGGATTCAGAGACTCGCACTGTTCGCACTGCTCACGTTGCCGCTGTCTGTGTTCGCTGCGGATTGCGACGTGCAGACCGTCGATCGCGAGAGTGGACCCTGGCACGTCGAGCGCGTGCTACTGGCTGACGGGAAGACGGGCACCGGCGCGAGCACCAAGTGCGTCCCGAAGCAGTACCTGGCTCGGCGCGGCACGAGTTCGACCGTAGCCGCTCCATGGGACTTCTATCGGTTCGTCGGGGAAGAGGGGGACACCTGCACGAGCTGGTCCGCAAAAGTGCAGGACTACCCGATCAACACGACTTCGGCTCAGTGCCGCGGAACGTGTGACGCGCACACGCTCGTAACGCTCGCGAAGGGCGCGACCACCTCTCGCAGCTTCCGTGAGCCTCTTGGTGAGGCCCAGGACATCGACGTGACCGCGATCAACTGCTCAGGCGGTGTCTCGGTCTTCATCGAATTCTACTACCGGAACGAGAGCAACTGATGAACAAGCTTCGCTCGCTCCTCGTTCTGCTGGCGTTCCTCTCGTTCGCGGGAACGCATCAGGGCCCGTCTTCGGGTGGTGGTGGCGATTGGAACACGCTGACCAACGTCCCGGCCGGATTCTCGGACAACGTAGACAATACCGGCGGTACGCCGTCATTCGACGCGATCACGTCGAACACCAACACCACGGCGGCCATGGTGGTCGGCAGCGGTGCCTCCATGACGCCGACCGGAACGGGCGTGATCCTCGCGACGGGCGGGACGTGGATCTGCGTCCCGACGGCCTACACGATCGCCGCGATCAACGTCTGCATCACGAGCTTGGATGCGGCGGGTGGCGGTCTCATCCAGCTGCGGGCGCAGGCCGGATCGAACTACTACAAGGGCGTTGCGGGTGCGGGGAACAACTCGATCGTCTTCGGGCCCGGTGGCCCGCCCATCACGATGGCGGGGTCGGGTATGGGCGCTACGTCGATCGGCTGCCTCACGGATACCGATGGTTGCGATGCGACCACGGCGGTCATCGTCATCCAGCGCGACCGCGTGACGCTGCGCGACTTCGGGATCACGGCCGATCGCAATGCGACGGCTCTCGATGGGATCTGGGTCGGAGACACGTCCAACTATCCCGCAAGCACGCTTATCTCCCGCGTGATCGTGACCGGAGAGCAGACGGATGCGGGGGGATCGCGGCAGGGCAACGGCATAAAAATCTTCAGCCTGAAGACGACCGTAGAGAATACGCTTGTTCGAAGCTTCGCGGCTGGCGTGCTCATGTCCGCCATGGACGGCACGCACCTTTCCAATACCAGTGTGTTCCGCGGGCTCCAGGCAACAGCCAACGACATCGGCCTCGATACGTCGCTGACGGCGAACGTCGGCAACTCGCAAGGGCTGACGGTCTCCGGATCGCTGTTCGAGAACAACTACTACCAGGGGATCATGCTGCGCGGCGGATCGGCGCAGGCGATCCCGTACAACTCGCTGATCGTTACGGGCAGCCATTTCGAGGACGAAGACGCGGGAATCAAGATTCTGGGAAGCGCAGGCACCAAGGATCCCTACGTCCTCTCGGAAGGCAACGTCTTCGGCGGGTTCGTCGATCACGATGCGGACGGCCGCGGAACTGGCATCTATGCCGACTCTGCAGCCGACAGCGACATCATCTCGATCAACGACTTCATGTACGATGCTGGGGCTACCGACCGCTGCATCGAGCATCGAGGCACCGGCAACGTCAACCTGATCCAGCACCTCAAGCACAGCTCTGCCGACTGCGTTCCGACGGTTGCGGGCAGTGCAGTCCTCCGGGACTACGACACGGACGTGGCCTTCAAGGACGAGGCGACCCGCTTTACGGGAAGCGTGTTCGGTATTCCGAAAAGCACGACGCCGCCCGCCACCTGCACGGTTGGCGATCTCTACGTGGACACGGATGCGACGGGCACGAAGCGTCTTCTGGTCTGCGAAACGACGAACACCTGGACCTCTCCCGGCGGAGCCGTGGTGCTTCCGGCGTCAGTGGCGCAGGGCGACACGCTCTACGCCAGCGGCGCGAACACTCTGGCCGCGCTGCCCAAGGACACCAACGCAAGCCGCTACTGGTCGAATCAGGGCGCATCGAACAACCCTGCCTGGTCGCAGGTGAACCTCGCGAACGGTGTCACCGGGAATCTGCCTCCTTCGAACCTCAATGGCGGGACTAGCGCAAGCTCGAGCACGTTCTGGCGCGGCGATGGCGTGTGGGCCACGCCGGCGGGTGGCGCCGTTGGTTCCGACACGCAGGTGATCTTCAACGACGGTGGGTCGGCATTCGGTGGCGATGCCGGGATGACCTACGCCAAGGCCAGCGACACGCTGACTGTTGGGAGCATCACGATCCCCGGCGGCGGGGCGACGGAGGTCGGAGTCTCGGTCGGCCAGAACTCGACCGCTGGACAGCAGTCCTTCATCCAGGAGGACTCTGACTTCGGCACCGCCTCCTGGGGCTTCGACCTCGGGGGGCACGGTGGAGGGAGCAACACCGATCTGAACGTGGGCGGCACGAACAATCCCGTGCGCTTCCGTCCCGACGCAGCGACCGGAAAGATCGACGGCGCAGCCTGGAACCTGAACAGCTCGATCACCGGAGCGCAGCTGTCGGATACCACTCGCGACACGAGCGGCCCGAGCTACTGCGCGGATGCGGGCGGCACGGACTCCTACGCCTGCAATCTCTCTCCGGTCCCCGGCGCGCTCTCCACGGGCGGTCGGTATCGCTTCAAGGCGAACACTGCGAACACGGGCGCAGCCTCGATCAACTTCAATTCGCTGGGCGCAAAGACCATCGTCAAGCACTTCAACGCGACGCTGGCCGACAACGACATCAAGGTCGGCCAGATCGTCGAGGTGCTCTACGACGGCACCAACATGCAGATGATCTCGCAGCTGGGGAACGCGCCCTCCGGCTCGGGAACGGTGAACGCGGGCACCGCTGGATACCTGACCTACTACGCCGGCAGCACAACGGCAGTGGATCCGATCCCGAGCGGGGATCTCTCGTTCAACACGCACACGCTCTCAGGTAGCGCGTCGCTGATCGTCGATTGGCTAACCAACGCGCCTTCGGTGCGCGTCTCTTCGCTCGAGCTGGGGAACGCTTCGGATACGACAGTGAGCCGAAACGCGGCAGGCGTGGTGCAGGTGGAGGGCATCGTCGTCCCGACGATCTCCAGCACGAGCATCCTCACGAACAAGTCGATCATTGCCACGGTTACGGCCAAGACCGGGAATGCCACGCTCACGGAGACGGAGTGCGGGCAGGGCCTCGTGACCAACGTCGGGGCGGCTGGGGCGATCACGCTCACGCTTCCCTCGAATCCGACAGTGGGTCTCACCTGCGCGATCTTCCTGGGCGCTGCGCAGGACGTGGACATCGATGTGCAGGGGACCTCGGGCTGCACGCCTGGAGCGGCCTGCGACACGATTCTCGCAGCGGTGAGCTCGCCGGGCGACAAGGTATCCAGCGATGCCGCCATCGGATCTCTGTTCACCCTGACCGCGATCAGCGCGGACAACTGGGCGGTCATGGGGTCCAAGGGAACTTGGACCGATGCTAACTAGGCTCGCGCTCCTTCTCGGGATCCTCGCCGCTCCTCCGGGGTGGTGGAGTGGTGCTCCTGCTGCGGGTGGCGGTGGCGGCGGACTCTGCCCGGGATCCTTCGCCTTTTGCCAGGACTTCGAGGCCGCGAGCAACGGCTGCACGGGGGAGAGCCCGGCTCCGACCGTCACTGGAACCGCGGGCACGAACCTCTCGTGCGACTGCACCACCTCGACCAACTGCATCGGCGGCACGCGCCCCGCGACGGTGCCGCAGGGGACACAAGTCGCGGAGCTCTCCAACGAGGGCGGGAGCAGCTACCAGCTGCTCACCTGGCTCGATGCCTTCGACAACGCCGATGCGTCCGACAGCCAGTACGGCCGCTTCTGCATGATGTACTCGCCGACGGATGCCGGCGCGAGCGGTGTGTTCATGCCGCTCGTGATCTTCAAGTCGGACTCGACGGAGTGGGAAGGCTCGGGCGGATTCGAGGCGTACATTGAGGTCGAGTTCGACGGAACGCCGCAGATCCGGCTGAACTGCCCGGACGACTTCGGGAGCGTCCCCAGCAGCGCGCTGGGCTTCAGCGCAGCGACGTGGACCGAGATTACCTGGAAGACGGTGGAGACCACCGCCGTCATGGAGCTGTGCGTCAACGCGGCGAACGGCGATGGAAGCTGCGTGACGTGCGACGGGAGCAAGGCGGCGAACACGGTTCAGGACGGGTTCGCGTTCTACAACGACTACACCGCGACGAGTTCCGATCAGCAGGCCGTTCTTCTCGATGCGATCCGCGTGCAGACCTCGGCATTCGGGGCGACGCAGGGGTGTAGCGGGCTATGAAGCGCTGGGCACTGCTGCTTGTGCTGCTTCTGGCTCCGCGCTTCGTGCTGGCCGCGTCCTGCACGGACGGAACGGACTGCTTCAACGACTGCCGAACTGGATCCGGCTGCGTGGCTGGCAGCTATCGAAATGCGGGCTGCACAGCACTCGAAATCAAGTGTACGACCACGGCGAACATCATCGCGATCGAGGACAACGAGGACTCGAACTACGTCAACCTGAATGCCTCTGGAGCGTTCTGGCGTGACGGGGGGACGGCCGGGTATCGAGGCGGTGGAAGTAGCTGGCTCACGAAATGGGGCGCGGCTGCATTCAACTGCGACTGGCACAACGGCGAGGGCGGAGGCGGAGCGTTCGGATCTGCCTGTGCCTTCGGCGAGTGCGGCGTATGCGAGTGGACACCCGGCGATGCGCTGCGCGGCAACTCCTGTTCGTGTCTGGACATCCAGGCTCCGGGTGAATACGACGACGAGGTTGCCGGGCTCTCGCTGAGTGCGTTCAAGTACGGGCAGCACGTCATGGCGATGCGCGTAGGAGGGAACGGCACGGCCTCGGGCCGAGGTTCCGGTGCTGCCGTGGGTGGGAAGACGTTCTCGTCTTCGACAGACGCCTACTTCGTCGGCCCTGTCGCGTACTCCACGAACATGCTCACCGCGGCGGCTGGGCCTGGCGCGGGTCCGTGCAACTACAGCGGCAACAATGGCGACTTTCCGCCTGCGCCTTGGAAGCACATCGAGTTCCGCGGAACGATGCCGGGCGGTATCGGCGGGCTCAGCTTCTTCAACAATGTCTTTTTCGGCGGAAGCGTGAATGCCGATCCCGACGGCGGGAACATGCCGGCTAGAGCCATGCCGATGGGCGTCTTCCTGAACATGGCGATTGGCGCGAACAAGACGAACTGCCAGAACGCGCTCAATTCCGCGCTGAGCGTTGGCGAAGGCCATTGCGGGAACGGCAGCTACCCGTCCTACGTGCAGCTCTGGGCAAAGTCTTCATTCGATCGGTCGGATGATTGGCCGCTCGGAACCTGGGCACTGATTCGATCGCGGTGGACCGGACTGGGAACGAGCAATTGCTCGTTCACGCTCTCGTGGTGGCATGAAAGCGCAGGCGCAGAGGAGACGCTGGTCAGCATGAGCGGCTTCGACTGCGCCACGTACATGGGCCAGCAGAACATCAACGAGATGATCGTCAACAACTACTACAACGGCGGGCAGAGCAGCGCAGAATCGTGCGTGCTTGAGCCGTTCTACATCTACTACAACTGGTTCGAGTACGGCAGGAACCAGGCGCTCCCGACGGCTGCCGAGGTTGGATGGCCGAAGGCGCTGGGCGCCTCACCGACTCCGTGGACGGTTGATGCCTACTCCCTCGTCAGCCCCTCCACCTGCACGCAAGGCTCCTGCACTGATCCTGCCAACATCAGCGCGAGCGGGAGCAACGGCTCCGGAAACATCGCATGGCTCGTGGACTGCGACATCGCGGACGGGAGCGGATCGTTCACGGGAGTAGACCCGGACACGCTCGGGACCGGGAGCACGTGCGTGAACTCGACGACGTGCGCGCGCACGGACGCCTGCAGCTACTCCGCGAAGGCTCCAGGCACGTACACCTCGCGGATCTGCGCGACTCGTGGAACGGATCCCCAGAGCTGCCGGGATACGACGTTCCAGGTGCAAGCGGTGACGCGAGTCCCGGGCATCGGAAGCGGCGGAGCGACGGTGACGGAGTACCTCGAGCGGCTGCTCTTCGGTCCGTATGGGCGGCCGCGCGCGTCGCTTCAGGGGGAGCGATGAAGATGGGCGAGCCGGTTGCTGCGAGCTGCAAGGCGTGGCTCGGCGTGATCGTCACGGTCGCGGGGATTGCTGGCGCGATCACCACCTACTTCTGGCGTGCCTACAAGTGGGTGGAACTCAAGGACGAGAAGGACGCGACGCACGACACGTTCGCGGCGCCGCTGAACGAGATCATCGAGTACAACGCGTCGCAGAAACGGAACAGCGAAATGCACTGCCGCCTCGGGAATCTCTCGAGGGAGTGGTGCGAGGACCAAGGATTCAAATGGGGATCGCCGCATGCCGCGGCGGAGGAGTGAGAGATGGACTTGAGCTTCGGACAGAAGATCATCAACCGCATCGGGAACCTGAGCGTCGCGGACGGCGTGGTGGCTACGGGTATCGGCACCGGCCTCTCCTACCTCGCGAACTCGCCGAGCGTGGTCGAGGCCGTGACGAAGTGGGCTGCGGCTGCGGCGACCGGAAGCGTCTGGAAGGGCATGCTCGTCTCGATGGGGCTTGCCGCGGGCGCGAAGTTCCTCGCGAACGCCAAGGTTCAGGTTCCGGGCCTTCCCGCTCCGCAGGGTCCGCCCGCGCAGTAGGCCATGGCGCTCGACCAGCCGACGCTGAAGTCCGTTGTCCTACGCGGTGGGGCGACGGGCTTCCGCGTTGCGACCGAGTGGCGCTACACGTGGGCGACACCTTCGGCGAAGTACGGGCTGCTCGAGCGGCAGATCCGGATTCCCGAGGGCTTCCTGCACGATGGCGCCTCGATCCCGCGCATTCTATGGACTCCGCTCGGGCTCACGCCCGCGGGTCTGCTCAGCGCCGCGGCGCTCGTCCATGACGCGCTCTATCGCTACCACGGCCTTCTGCCGCACGGCTGG
>FRDC01003033.1_pt1 | contig 28013 bp, 28 predicted proteins | sample 1106171 | NCBI WGS metagenome assembly FRDC01 (sample SAMEA3930566, study PRJEB13176) | freshwater metagenome | biome: Drinking water system; feature: drinking water; material: water | place: Singapore | collected 2014-12-20 | reverse complement strand
CCGGACGTTCTAAAACAAGAAATCCGCTGCGGGGCGGTAAACTGAAAATCATGAAACTATCAGCAATCGAGCAATGGAAGGTAGTAAAAGACGAGTGGAATGCGGCGTTTGTAGAGGCGTGCGAAACTGCCACAAGTGTCTGCAAGGAGATCAAAGCCGGCTGCGGCCAAAGTATCAGCCCGGACGATCTCCTACGCGCGCTCGGCTACAACGCCGAGCGTATCCACCAATACTCCGACTGGGAGGGGCTCACCTTTGAGGAGGGTAAATACATCGCTGGGTGTTGGTTCTGGTGGGCCAAACCACAGCCTGTATCCGATCACTGGAATGGAACTATAAGTCAGGTGCGCGCATCGGTGGCCGCGCTGCGGGAAGCCACGCCGGAAAAGCTACACCTGATAGCGGCAGCCAAGATGACCAATTGAAACCACGACGCCCCCGCCGGGTTCGCTCTAGCGCATGGTTCGGCGGCACGGTCGAACTGTCAAAAGATACTGGGCAACACCGCCCGAAATGATGGCGGCTCTCAATGCAGAACTCGAAAAGAAATTCCGTGTCTCCACATGACTAATACCATACCAACTACTATTGTAGCCATTTGCACCGCGTTTTGTCCGTGTAAAATTTGTTGTGGCCCACTCGCGAAAGGAATCACGGCGAGTGGAAAATTCCCGGCTCAAGGAAGGACAATTGCCGTCCCAAGGAATATCCCACTCGGCACAAAAATAGAGATCGCCGGCAAACTCTACATCGCCGAGGATAGGACCGCTAGGAAGTATGATGGGAGATTTGACATTTACTTTGACTCGCATGAGATGGCGCGGAAATTCGGGATAAGGACAAACCAAGTAACTATATGGGCAACCAACAAATGAAAACCAAAACACCACAACTACCTAGACCACAATTCAAACTCGGCCAGAAAGTCGTAAAGACAACGGGAGACTACACCTTCATGGGAATAATCACCGCAATTTTCTACAAACAGTTAAAAGGCAAAACGGAACTAGCCCCGGATAAACATTCCCCGCGCTACATTGTGGAAAACATCGACGGAGTGTGCCATATATTTTCCCAAGGCCAGCTATCTCTCCAAGCTGATCTCACACACGCACTTGCTTCGTTAAGCATACTTCCTGCTAAGAAATCCAAGTGTGAAGACAGTAAAGCTAGTCCTAAAGTTTAAGGCAGTCCAGATTTATTTCGGGAAGTATTTTTTAGAAATCGAAACACCTTCTCGGAATTACTGCTTGGGAATCTATCTCAAGAAATATCTCCCGGATTACACGGAAATAGGAGCACAAACGAAATTATAATCAGTTCAATCCCGCGTGGCTGTCATCCTGTAATCCAACAGCAATTTCAATGGCATTAAAACCACTGGCACAATACCTGCATAGGTTCTCTCGAATTTCACTTGGTAAACAAAGTGAATAGTAACAAACAAAACAACAAAAAAACAAATGACAAATATCAACAGATCACCAGATGCCGCCGAAGGCCAAGCCACAACAGCACCCGAACAAAAACACCAGCTTAATGTCCGGGGAGTTCCCATGACGGCGCTTATCCAAGAACTTCCCCCGCGCGGAAAGAGGACCACGCCCAAAGTCATCTGCCGGGTTGTCCTTGACTGGAATTCCCCCGATCCAACTGCGCCCTTGAAAAAGGCATTTAGTCCCGAGGCTGTGAATGCTATCATTGCCGCCGAACTCAATGACCATTTCGACGACGCCGCAGATGAATCCCGGAATGAAGATGGATCAATTGATCTCACAAAGTTCACCATCAAACTCGGCGATCAATTCCAGCGCGGCGGGAAGACCAAGAAAAAGGAACTGGAGAAGAAGTTCCGCGAGGTTTCTTCGGAACTCACCCCGCTCTGGGTCAAGAAGACCAACAACACGGCAACTGCCGAGGAATCCGTGAAATTCGCCCGGCTCTTCGCCGAGTGGCAGGATTTGAATGTCAAGATTGAAGAAAAGAACAGGACCGGAGAAAAGAAAGGGAAGAAGTAATAGGAAAGGTAGGTGATTACAAGGCCCGCGCCGGGAAACTGGTGCGGGCTTTTCTTTTACCTGCCTTATCTAATAACACCGGGCACATTTCTTGCTATGATCTGCCCACCATGATCACCGTTAACCTCCCGCTTTCCTCGTTCCTCGGAATCCTTTTCGGCCAATTCGGCGATCCCGAATATCCGGCCCAAGTTACTACTCCCCTTTTAGGCGAGCGATACGTAGTCAAACTTCTCCCATACGCAATCGGGGCACTCTTCAAAGAACTCGACCCCGACGAGGAACTCTTCCATATCGAACTCGTCGAGCCGGGGAAACAGGCTGAAGTATGGCTTAAAAAAGATTGGAAAGAATCTTTAACAAGGCGGGAGAAACTCAAAGAATCTCTTAACCTAGAGAAAGCCGAGCTAAGTCTCGCCCGAGATATTTATATTAAAATCTACCCGATAATCCTCGCGAAATCCCACGGGCAGGAAGAGTGGTCGCGGGAACTCGCGCAGAATATAATTAAAATGCGGAACGCCACACTTGTTCCCGAGTTCCTCCGCGCCCTGGGAATAGATTCCATCATGGCCGAATACAGCAACAATGAAAACCATCCCACCACGAATCCTTAAAGAAGCTAAAAACCAAGCCGACAGAATCGCCGGAAGTATTGCAAATAGATACGCTGTCAGGTCCATCTCGAAATGGGAGGACATTACCAAGCAATTCTCAATCGAGGTTCCAATTGAATTCACCCAAAAACCCTGGACCTATGACAATGTGGCAAATATCAAGAACCCGGCTTCCTTCGCCTTTTTCTGGGCTCATACTTATGAGATAAGACTTCAAGCCAGCTACCTCGATAATTCCAAGAGTGAAGAGGTAAAGGTCTGCCACGACGTTGAGTCCTACGGAGAATTCACCCTAAAACCGGACCAGCAGGGTGTTCTCAACTATGTCTATGATTTTTTCGTAAATCAAAGAGAAAAAGCAGTCTTCGACATGAGCTACGCCGGCGCGGGAAAAGGCACGACTTCCTGCTGTCTTCTCGCGAAACTATATGCCACGGGTTTTTTCAACCATCCAGATTACTCCATGCGGATGGTTGATGTAATGATCTTCTGTCCGCGAAATGTGGCCGAACATTGGAGACGGGAATTAGAAAAAGCCGGCCTGAGATCACAGCTATCCACCCGGAGAATCTTCGTCTTCCCTCACTCGGATTTCAACGGAGATTCATCTTCCATCTACTGTGAAGAAGAAATAAATTACACAACCGGGGAAAGTCTCCTGAAATGGAATATCTTATTCCAACCATCCATCGTAATCCTAGATGAAGAACACCATTTCTGCAACCGGCTTACCCGGAGAACGCAGGCCATCGAAGCTCTCGCGGCAACCCCGCTACCCAAACACTTCCTCTGCCTTTCCGCAACTGCCGCGCGGAAAATCAATGATCTCTATCTCTTTACACAACTTGCGCAGCCGGTTTTTCAGGGTGTAAAAATCACAACTCCGAATCAATTCGGCTACATGGCCCGCTGCCTCGACTCCCGCCCGGATAAAATGAACGAGGAATCTTTGAAGAGATACCGGAAGGCCATGTCCAAATACATTGTCAGTGTCCCATATGTTAAGCCAAAATACAGTGCAAGGACAACTGTCAAACTCTTTGAATTCGAGAGTTCCCATGACAAAGAAATCTATGACACCGCCGTCGCGCGGTGTGTGGAAGCCTGCGCCAAGGCCGGGAAGAATACCTCGTGGGGAAGATGGCAAAGGGCACAGGAAATCGCAATAATGAACCGGACTGTGGAACCTTTAAGGGCACCCGGAATTGCCCGGGAAGTTGCAGCGAATTTCCACTCCGGGAAATTCGCCTCCTGCGTCGGGACCGCATACCTCGAAACAATTTGCGAGATAGGCTACAGACTCGTGACCGAACACGGCGTTCCGAGGGAGAAAATCTCGGTCATCTGGGGCGGGAAGAAAGCATTTCAGCCCACGGATTTGCTTACTCAAGACGAACTTAAAACAGTCCTAGGGAACGATACCGAGAAACTCAAGGCACTCGCCGAAAGTGATAAAAGGCTTTCCAAGAAAATCATAGCCACGCTGAACTATGTCCAAGATCAAATTTACCACGGGGAAACGCCGGAAGAACAGGCGAAGAGGCACAAATCCCTGAAACAACTCGGGCTTACTGGGATTCAGTCCCTCAATAACAGGCAAATTGAAATCGACAAATTTCAGTCCGGGAAAACTCTGGTCAACCTATTCACAGTATATTGCGGAAAAGAAGGACTCTCCTTCGACAGATACACAGAATCCCTGCTCCCGAGGATCGGCTACTTCACCCCGATTTATGATCCGAAAGCATTCCAGCAAGTTCTCAATCGCCTCGTAAGACGCCGCTCTATTGACAACGCCGACCAATACGTCTGCATGATGTCGAACTCGTCCGAACACTGGCACGTGGCCCCGATTCTGGACAAAGGATTGAAATGCATCTCGGCAATTACCGGGAGATTTATGGAAAATGTTGTGGACCTACTCGCGAAAGGAGATTCCCACGATTCAATTGAGAAACTCCGGGATGCAACAGAAGCCGCGAAAGATGCGGAGAATGACTCAATTGTCGATATAGATGTCGAAAATGAAGACGACGAAGACAGCATACTAGAAGAAATAATAAATTGAAAACACTATCCTAATAACTACCATGACCCGTCCCCTAGTCACAAACCCACCACCACCAGAACCAATTCTCGCAGTCTCCATCGAGGAACTCTCGAACCTCCAAAAACAGATCGCAAATGGAACACTCTCCGCCTTTGAAGCCATGTCAAAGGCCCATAGGCTCAACCACGAAGTCCTATTGGACAGGCTCATTACCCAAGACCCGGAAATGCTCCGGGCCAAGGCTCAAATCATCGACATCCGGCATAAGACAAATAACAATTGTTCCGTTCTCATTACCGGCCCATCCGGGACAGGGAAAGAAATCCTGGCTCGCGGATTGCTACACGGGGATACACCATTCGTGGCCGTGAACTGTGCCGCGCTTCCGCGGGATTTGATAGCTTCGCTTTTTTTCGGCCACGTGAAAGGATCGTTTTCCGGCGCGGTGGAGACGACAACCGGGTATCTTGTGAGAGCCGCGAAAGGAATAATCTTCCTAGATGAAATAGCGGATTTCCCGCTGGAGCACCAAGGCACTTTACTCCGGGCAATCCAGGAGCGGGTGGTCTCACGAGTCGGATCAATTGAGGAACAGAAAATCGAATGTCGATTTGTCGGGGCCACGAAAGAAAATCTCAGGGAATTGGTTAAAGCCCGGAAATTCCGGGAAGACCTGTTTGCCAGGCTTATGACATTTGAAATAAAGACTACGCCGCTTTCAATGCGTCTTGATGACATTCCATTGATCGCGAAAAATGGAATCGGGATAGATGGAGAAATCATGGATTACGAGGAACCATTGGAGATTGAAGAGGAAGACTTGACTTTTTACAATGTCCGGGCTATCCAGAACTACGTCCAAAGGGCGAAAACTTTTAACATAAGTAACTAAGAACTGTGCGCTATGCCAGAGAATGACGATCCATCACAAAAAGAACTCCGCGCCCAGCTAGCAGAGTTCCTAAATAAAACGGCACCGAAGCCCCCGGCAAAGCATAGGTTTTACCGAGAGGGATTTGCACTCTATGCCAAACGCATAGTTGATAAGGTGATCTCCACGAAAGAACCACATATTGTGGCCCTAAATGGTGGCAACCCCATCACTGCAAGAATGCAATGGTATCAAGGTGTAAAGTATCTCCGGGAAGTCCTCGATCCATCCTATGAAAATCCATCCAAAAGAATCGGGGCAAGGTGGCACGGAGATTACATTGAATTCTATTACAAGAAATTCCATGAGCCGGATTTAAGTTCTCTCCCGGAGACACAGGCATCGCAGTGGAAGGATGAATTTATCCTCTGGATGGATAGGGAAAAGGCCCTCGGGGAGAAGTTCAATCCTGCGAATGTCTTTCTCACGCCCGAGGACATTAGATGGGGCGAGATGCAAATGAATGGACTGGAGAAGTTCTACTTGTATGTTTTTAAGCAAACTGAGGTTCTCGTGATAAGGGAAGATGTAGAGAAACTATTAAAGCAATGATTACCATCCAAGAAATCCTCGACGATCCAGAGAAGCTATGTTCTCTCTCCGATGCAGAGCTAAAATCCATCCTAGAACCACTCATCCCATTAGCCAGAACACAGGTCCTACCGGAAGAGAAATCCAGGAAAGAAGGACTCGAAGTCAAACATATGAAAAGCCTGATTAAATCCGTCTCGCCCGAACAACTCGCCGAAATGCTTAAACACAACACACCATGATACTCGACAACTCCGCCTTCTCACTCTTATACTGCGACCGACGCTTTGAACTCCGGGTAAAGCGTGGCCTCTTTACACCCTTCCAAGGCGGGAAAGCTCCACATGAATTCGGGTCCGCTGTCCACACCGGAATCGAGTTAATAGATAAAGGCGCGGACATAGATGAAATTTTTAAGAAGCTCTTTGCTGATTACCCGGATGCAAACCGGGAAAAGTTAGTCAAGGCAATTGGAGCAATTGTTACTATGCCGAAGCGTCCGCCGGTGATTACTCTGAATAATGGCAAGCCAGCGCTGGAAGTTAAGTTTGATTACAATTACAAAGACATCAAACTCGCCGGAACAATTGACCGGATTGAAGATGACGATGACATTCTTGTAATCAGAGATTACAAAACCGCCGGAGATTTCTCGGAAGGGAAAGCAAAGGACAAACTTGAGAACTACGAACTCACCTTTCAACTCTTGTTCTATGCATGGAGTCTAGTCAAACTAGACATACTCACAGAAGCTTACGCGCGAATCCTACTCGCCCGAAAATTTCGGATGGAATACACAGTAATTTTCTACAACCTTGACCCGATTAAAGTTAAGACAGTTGTAATCCGGCCACCTACATTGGAAAATTCACACTATGATTCAATGATTGAGAATCTCATAGCCCGCGCAAAGGCGATTGTCGATTCTCCAGAACGCGCCTCGATGACCGGCCTTACCGTTTACAATGGCTGCAAATATTGCGAATTTCGCCGGGCCTGCAAAGTTGCAGGGACGGAGGAAGAAGAACAAATACTAAGTCGGTTTGAAACCAAGGAATATAACCCATTGACATTTAGATGAAAAGATGAAAACACTAAGAGACACAATTGAGGACATTGTATTCCAGATGGAGGAACAGGAGGACCACAAACTAACCGGGGATGAGGTAGTATTTCTCATTAACACTTATGAGGAATTAGTTCGGAATGGAATCCGAAAATTCATTCAAGGATCAAAAGAACACGAGGGCGAGGGGGATTTCCTAACCGACTGCCCACATAAGCAGGAGATCACTAGTGAACTCATCGACTTCATCCATTACCATTTCGCGGACTTGATAAAGCAGCGGAAACACGACAGGAGAATAGGATAAACCAATGTTCACCCCACCTGATACCGTCCAATCCACGCAAACAATCGAGAGAATTGCCATAGTCGGGCAACCGGCAACCGGGAAGACAACTTCCACGCTCACATTCCCCAATCGTTATTACGGGGATTGCGACCACAAAGTTCCGCAAAATGAACAAACTGTTCCATTCTGGTCGGCGGCATGGGCGGAGAAGGATAGACTCGCAAAAAAGCACAAAACCACAGATCCCGCAAATTACAAAACTGCGATACTCAACTGGATGACAGCGAACTTGCCAAAGTTCTCACCGGAGCAAACTTATATCCATGATAGTTGGACTGAGCACATCGGCTGGGCAGCCGGACAGATTAGGCTCAACGAACTTGCAATGGAAAAGCCTCCAATGTATTATGAATACAGAGAACTCAAGAGATATTGTGAGGAAATATGCAGGTTAATAAAACAAGCTCCGTGCAGGGTAGTCACGACCTTTCACGAGACGCAGGAATGGGAGGATCAAAAGCCCACCGGTAAGGTAAAACCAATTCAAGACGGGTCTTTCAAGGATCAACTCTTTAACATCTACACAGATGTTTACAGGATGGTCACGGAAGCGAAAATCCCGAACAAAGACTCGAAGTCCCCGAATAAAATCCTGAAAATCCCCGGATACTTCTGGCAAGTCCAGAGCGATTCTTCTTTTGATGCAAATGCGAACAACTCTCTCGCTCCGTGTTTGAGGAAGCATAATATCAAATACATCCAAGTATGGATGGAGAGTGAGGTTGTCAAAGGTGGATACTATGAAATTCAGAGACTACTCCGGGACGAGGCGGTCAAAGTTGAGAGCGGGATTTTGCTAAGGCCGAATCAGGTAACAATAACCGAATAAAGATTTCTCCCGCGAGGGAGGATTAAACAAACAAAACAAAACAAAACAAAACAAAACAAATGCTACTAAATAAAACTGACTGCAAAGTCGAAAACAAATGCAGAATTCCAGAAGGGACATATCGCGCTCGCGTTATCGGGACCAAATTCGACAAGACGAACTCCAAGGGCAATCCAATGACAACCTTGGAATGTGAAATCATCTCCCCGGAAATCATCAATGATGAGTCCGGTCAGGAGCAGAATATCGCCGGGCGTCCTTTTAACCTGTATCTTAGTCATGTTCTGACTATCTCGGGAAACCAACGTCAATCCGGACAAGCGCAAGTTTTCCAGTTCATGGGAAAACTCGGGCTAAATGAAATGCTCGAAGGTAATGAGGAAAGTGGCCTCCAATATGACACAGACAAACACCGTGAGTATTTCCTGGGAATGGAATTCGACATCGCCCTGAAATGTGAGCAGGATTACAAGCGAGCCAAAGCAGACCGCGCAGCCGGGGAACGAGTGGGAAAAATTCTCACTGACAGCAATGGTGAGAAACTCACCGATGGATGGAAAATAAATGCGTTTGTCTCGGACGTGCTAGAGCAGTGCAACCCTGAAAGAAATGACGCAATCGCGAATGCGGCTTATTAGTTTGCCTGTATCCGCGCATCTTGTAATGCGCGGGTAGATCGGAACGCGGCGCCTCAGCGCGTGGCAGGACTGAGGCAATTTTAATTTTCAATACCATGGAAAATCAGTGGCATAATTGCGGTATCATTTTTCGCCGGAGTCGTGGTGGGAATGTTGTTAATACTTGTGTCAGTCAATAGTAAATAATGCACACCCCTCCCACAACCGCCTATTCTGGCCTCACGCTTATTCTCGACAAACCATCCCGGTTTGACCTCGATAATAAAAGACTCCTAGCCGGACCTGCCGGGGTATGGATGGAGAATGAGGTATTGGGATTTCCACTGTCCGGAGTGGACATCCGGGATTTAGAATCATGTAATAAACCCCTCCTAGAAGGCTCTAAATACATTGCCCTATTAGGACCACAATCCGCGGAGAGGTTCGGAAATGGAATCGGGCAGCATGGCTACCCGCTCATAGTCAAAAGTTGTCTCGCCACCGCCGCATTCTTTCCGCAGGATTGCTGCGACCACAGAAACATAGAAGGAACCGGAGATGACGACGATGAAAACGAAGCCAGCGAAAGAGAAACGAAAGATGCCGCGCCGACAAAGCGGGCGAACCATAGATTCTGGACAAAGTGGCATGTCCAAAAATTACTCGGGAAGTGGAAGGATGAAGCCAAAATCAAGATCAAAGCCTACCCAGTGTTGTCGGAACTTAACAAAATGATTAGTGTTCTACGTGATACAACACTATATCTGGACATCGAAACATCCCGTTTCCACCGAAACCTGTCGTGCATTGGAATCTCTTGGGAAGAAATATGGCCGCAAATTTACGTTATCCCGGTTTATCGCACCACCGGGCAAAGAGCTTACCAAGATTTCTGGCGATTCCACGCGGCACTGTCCCTCGCATTTTCCCGGAACACAGTAGTCGCCCACAATGCAATGTTCGATTTATTTATCCTCCATGCTTTTTTCAAATTCTCGCTCCCGCGAAATGTCTATTGCACAATGCTGGCGAATCATCGGTGTTTCCCGGAGATCGAGAAATCCCTAGGCCATCTCATCGCTCAATGGACGCATCAACATTACCACAAAGACCAGAACACCGAGGTCTATAACAAGGCCCAAGAAGAACAACTCTGGAATTACAACGCGCGGGATGTTTATGCCCTAAAGCTAATTAAAGACGCACAAACATCTTATAGTAAGGATAATCCGGGCCTCATTGCGAGTATCAGACAAGCTAATGAATCGCTTGTTCCTTATCTCGTTAACTCATGCCAAGGGTTGCGTTTAGATCAACAGGCTCTTGTGGAATCTTCCAACATGCTTGGACGACATGCAGATGTCTTTAGAAAAATCGCCGGGATTCTCGTCGGGAAACCCTTCAATCCCGGCTCCGCGAAACAGTGCAAAGATTTCTTCCACGGAGAGTTGAATTATCCCGTAGTTACAAAGGGTTTAGACGGCCCGAAATTAGGGAGTAAGCAGTTATATCAACTAATGATCAAGACTGGGAATCCTTTAATTCCAGTGATACTCAAATACAGGAAAGCCGCGAAAGACAAAAGTATGTTAGAAAGTGAATTATGGACAGCAACCTAGAAAATAAATTCAAAGAAGTGACAGAGAGCCTTGAAGCATACTCACAATTTGAGCAGAGATTGGCTAGAATGGCGTATTGTGCTGGTGTGCAGGATGCATTGCTTAGGCTAAATCCAGAGAACTTGCAGGAAAGCTTTAGCGCAGCTTTGCAGGAGTGCAGAGATTTCTATATGAAAACAAAGGGCCAGCAATGAAGCAATTCCCCGAATGGGCGATGTTGGCGTATAATTGGGAGGATGCAGAAGTTGAGTTCCCAGTTATAGTCCAGCCAAAATTAAATGGCGTTCGGGCAAAGTGGGATACTGAGCACAAGTGCTTTATCTCGCGGAGCGGGAAACTAATTCCGCGGGTTTGTATTCCACATTTGTATGATAAGTTTCTTTTCTATACTGGGCCATCTTTAGACGGGGAACTCTATAGTCGCGGAATGCCACTGCAAACTATCAAAGGCATCCTTACACAGTCGCGGAAAGAGACTTCACCCGATGCGCATAAATTGGATTTCAGTTTATTCGATTTAATTGAGCAGAATTACGCAAGCCTGCGTTTATCGAAACTTGCTGAATTGCATAGGAGGTTCTCAATCGTCTCGGAGCAACGTGCATCTTCTAATGAAGATGCCATGTATTGGATGGATTATTATGTAAAGAACTACGACTGCGAAGGCATTATGCTCCGCCAACCACACGGCTTCTATACAATTGGCAGGACATGGAATCTCTTGAAACTAAAACCACTTCTCAGGACAGTCTGCCAAATCACAGAAGTCATTGAGGGATACGGGAAGTTCACAAAGAAACTCGGGGCATTTTGGGTAATGTGGAATGGAGTGAAATTCAAAGTCGGCGGAGGGAATCTCACGACAGAGATGAGGCGAGAGATTTGGGAGCATAAGGATCATTACTTGAACAAGTGCCTGGAAATAGAATACCGTGAATTAACAATCGCGGGAATTCCAAGCCAGGCGCAGATAAAAAAGATCATAGAATGACATTCACCAACCGCCTCACCACAGGCTGGAGAATTTCCGGCACCAAGAACTTCCGGCTTTCTAGCGGAAAACTCCTAGGATACTATGGAACTAATCTCCAGAACCCATCGCCAAGTCTCATGCGGGCGATTATCCCGGATGAAGGCCATGTCTTTATCCAAGGAGATCAAGCCGGAGCAGAGGCATTGATTGTTGCGTATGAATGCCGCCGCGCTAAATTCAGGAAGATATTTGAGTTAGGGATAAAGCCACACTCGTATACTGCGCTCCAGATTTTCACCGAGAAATTCCGGGGAGATTTCCCGGCGAGTAGGTATAAAAACATTGACCCAGAAATACTTGTTACATATCCAGAGTATAAAACTCTCTTTGACACTATCAAGAAATCGCAGCGCGAATATGACCTAGGAAAAAGGGTGAGGCACTGCCTAACGCCGGATCACGAAGTTCTGACTCACGATGGGTGGGTGGAGATCTCAAATTTAGACAGGACAAAGCCGATAGCATGTTGGGATATTCGCAACATGTTCATTACATTTGAGAAACCATCATCTTGGTATGACGGTCACTATAGTGGAAAGCTCTTTCACATAAATGAGAATCAGATAGACCAGCTAGTCACACCAGAACACAAGTTGCCTAGATGGTCAAACGCAAAACTAACACCCACAACCGCGGAAGAATTATCCAATTACACCGGAGGAAGTATTCCAGTTTGCGGTTATTATAGCGGATACGCTACTATAACACTAAACAAGGCACGTCTCGTAGCAGCTTTACAGGCTGATGGATGTATAGAATCAGCAGGAACAGCACGATTCAGATTTGTAAAAGAAAGAAAAAGGGAAAGACTTATCGAGCTTCTGGCCGCAGGTGGATTTGACTACAAAATACATCGGTGTCGAGGTGTGTGGGACTGCCGTGTAAAGAATTTTCACAAAATTATCGGTGAATTCGGGGGCACCAAAGTATTCGGATCGTGGTTACTAAATTGGCCCGGATATGCACTCGACGCTCTTATAGATGAATTGAAATTTTGGGATGGATCGTTAGCCGATGAGCACCACCATAGGCGAGAGGTATATTACTCGGCTATCAAGCAAAATATAGATTGGATGAATACTATATGTAGATTGCGAGGCCGTGGATCATCACCACTATATGGAGAACATAGTGTGTTGGGTATAAATAAACGACGATTTGCCCTAGTGAATGATATGGAATCTGTCGAATACAACGGACCTATCACATGCCCAACTGTTTCCACTGGTTACTTCTTGGTTCGCCGGAAGGGGAAAATAAGTGTGACGGGAAATTCGCGGAATTACAAAATGGGTCCGCGGACTTTTCAGTTAAATTGCCTCGACATGTCTGCCGGATCGGTGAATCTCTCCTATTCCGAGGCGCGAGATTTCTTAGAAACAGACTCCGAGATTTTCCCGGAGTTAATTGAATGGCATTCAGAAATAGAAGCCCGACTTCGGAAAACCCGCACCCTTGTAAATCTCTTTGGCTATCCGCGACTCTTTACTTCAATCTGGTCCGACGGTTTGGTTCGGGATGGCTGCGCATTTATTCCCCAGTCCACAGTCGGGACAATCACGAACATTGCTTTCACCGAAATCTATCACCTAATAAAGAAAGAAAAACTCCCGTGGCTACTCCTAAACAATAAGCACGACTCTATTTTAATAAGCGTCCCGGAAACAAGCGAGCATGTGGAGAGAGGGAAATACGAGTTAAGAAAGTCCCTAGAAAGGGAATTAAAAAGCACAAAAGGGGAGGAATACAAAATGAAAGCCGAGCTAGCGGTAGGAAGAAATTGGGCGAAATGGGATCGCGAAAAGAATCCAAATGGGATGAAAGAGATTTGAAACAATCTGACACCATAGATGTCCAGGCCAATGACCAACAAAGATCGCTGGAATTTGATAACATCAAAACTCCCCTCGCCGCAGTCTTACATTGATTTCGGATTTTATTATCTAATTTCCCTAGCGCTCCAGCGCCGGGTCTGGTTTTACGAGGGACGGGATTCTTTGTATTGCAATCTTTACATTGTCCTCGTTGGACCGCCGGCGGTAGGAAAGGGAATAATTCTCAAGGCCATTGCCCAACTTGCGAGGCACCATAAAACTATGAATCACGGTCTTGTGAAGACTTCCATCGGGGAGGAACTGCCCAACCTCTTCCCTGTCAGCGGGGACAGTATTACTTTCGAGAAACTCATGGATTCCATTGCCGCATCCTATCGGCATATTCCAACCGGGAATCCAAAAGTTCCGAATTATGGGCATTGTTCCTACGCTTTTCTTCTCGAAGAACTCTCATCCCTCTTCAAAACAAAAACTGAGGACGTAGCCAAATTTCTCTTGAATGGTTTTGATTGCGACCAATATGATTATGAGACCAAACACCAAGGGGTCCAGCGGCTCCGAAAACTTTGTATAAATTTCATTGCCGGGACTCAGCTAGATTTCCTAAAAGAAGCTCACGAAAAGAAAATCTTCGGGCAAGGATTCTCTTCCCGGTGCATCTGGTTATTCGAGAACTCTCCGAGATTCGAGACTTTCCATATTGCGCGAGATCTTACCGATCCCTTAATTATAGCTGCCGAGGAAAAGCTTTTAGAGTGGCTAAAGAAGCTCTCGACTTTATACGGACAACTTACATACAAACCGGAAGTCTATGATTGGCTGGAGAACTGGCTACATACAACTCACATTCCGCGGAGAGACAAAGCATCTCCGCGAATGCTAGATTATTTGGGAAGAAAGAAAGTGATGATAGTAAAACTCGCGGCGGCCATACACTTCGCAGATTCCTTGGAAATGGAAATCCCTTTTGAATGTTTTCACAGTGCCCTCAAAATGCTCGATGCCATTGAGCCGAAAATGGAGGCGGGATTAAATCTCTCTGGAAGAAATCCGCTTCACATTCCGGCCCAGAAAATGCTGGGTATGATTCATGGGCAGCGGATTGTGAGTAGAAGGAATTTGATATTGGGATTCGGGGCCGATCTCTCGGTATCTGAGATTCTCCTGTGCATCGAGGAACTAAAACTCGGGCACGGGATAAAGGAAGTAAGCAAACCAGATGGAGTATATTATTGTTTATGAATGAGAATGAACAGAGAATAGCAATTGCAGAAGCATGTGGGTGGATAACCATTCACAACCATGAAATATACGAATATAATTTCAGGAACACTATAACGGATAAATGTGCAGATAAACTCCCAGACTACCTCTCCGACCTTAACGCAATGTATGAAGCGGAGAAACTAGTTAGTCTAAATGGATACGATTACATTGTTAACTTAATACGTGTAGTTAGCGGCGACCAAAATATGGGTTTCGGCCCGGATGGTGAAATGGAATACAATGAATTTTCTATTGTATGTCCCACAGCTGCCCAACGCGCCGAAGCTTTCTTACGAACAATAGGAAAATGGAAGGAATAAATTATGATCATAACAAGTAAAACAGAGACATTAACAGACCTGTCGCCCATGCCATTTGGGAAACATAAAGGAATCCCGATGCAAGACGTTCCGGCGTCATATCTCCACTACCTCTGGTATAACGGAGTGCGTTATGAGAAAGACAAACCGCTGCATAAATACATAGTAAACTGTATGCATTCTCTGAGAGATGAAAACCCGGATTTGATATGGGACTAATATGCAAGAACCAATGACCGGAATCGCGGTGCTGAATTGCGCGGTAGCCGCCTTGCATAAACTGGAAGAAACACTACCGCGCGAAGATATATTCGGGAAAATCACAAAGCTTCACATCCACCCGGAGACATGGACGAAATACAAGAATCTCGTTGAGCATTACTTCGATATGACAGAGAAAGCTTGCGAAGAACCCAATGATTACAAGTGGCTACTCTGCGGCCATCCTGTAGTCCCTGACATTACGATTCCCACCGGAGAAATAGTAGTAAAGATATGACAAACACCCAACTCTATTACTCCTTAGTCAAGGAATTCCACACGGCATTCATTGTCAAGTCCTTTACCTCCGTTACCAAGGCCACGGACAAGGCTAAGCAATCCCGGATAAAACTAATAGAAGAGGAAGAATCCGAATACCATGCCGCGCTAGCCGCGAATAATAAACTCGAAATGCTCGACGGACTTTGCGATCTTGCCTACGTTGTGGCTGGAACTATGCACGTGATGAATGTTCAAGTTATTCCATACACTAGCCATTGCCCTAATTCGCCCGTGAAAATAACGCATACAGTTGATAACGTCATAAATGAACTCAACCTATTCATGCCATGTGCAATCCGCTTGAATAAATATACGAACACCTTACTCCAGCTAATTGACGACCTAGGAGCCGGATTAGCAACTTCCTTCCCCGATGCATTTCGCGCAGTTCACGAGAATAACATGAAGAAACTATGGCCAAAGAGGCCGGAGGACCGGGAGTTAATTGTAACGCCCTCGATTGATGGGAAGTATCTAGTCCGAAATAAAGAGGGAAAGATAATAAAACCGCCAGATCATGTGAAAGTAAATCTTGAACCATTTCTAATCAAATAATATGCGATATATCAGATTAGCACTTGGCACGCCAATGACGGAATTCAAAACTATCAGTGACGAGATTAGCAGAAAATGTAAAAGAATATGAAGGAACTAACCGAATCAGAAGTCCGCGCTTTGCGTGATAGAGTTTACGGCGTCCCAATTAGCAACGAAACGTGGGAAACTATTAAGCACAATTGGATGCGGCCTGATTCTGTGAAATGGTTGCAAGACGCAGTGGACGAGAATCAACTATCTATCTCCACATCTTCATCAAAGCATCATTGAAAACCTGCATGTTCTCTTCCCGCTTTTTCATATCCCGCTCCCTCGCAGCATCCGCCGCTGCCTTTCCCTGGGCATCTTCGAGAAATAAATAATACGCATCTGGTTGAAATCCCACCGCCGCAGTTCCTCTCTCTTTTCTATAAGGATTCTGAGGCGGATTTATTTCCTGCCTCCTTTCCCTTTTAATCTCAAACCTTCGCGCGAGTGCATCAGAATCCCCTGTCCTGTACATATTTGCGACTGAAAATGGGTTTGCGATGGGTGGAATTAGTCCGACTTTTGGCGGGAGGTATCCCGTGTGCCTCGCAAGCCTCTCTTCCCGCGATCCGGTGTCCTCTCTAGGCGGAGTGGTAATATCCCGGACAAATTGCAACTGATCCTGGAGTAATGCAAGAGTCGCTTTTCCAAATGCTTCCAATCCTTCTACGCCATCATTCTCCATCGCCGCAATTGCCTGGGAATATCTTGCAAAAGCATTTGCTGGAAATTGCATAACCGGGGAGGAAAATCCATAAGGAGTCTCCCCGGCGGCAGCTTGGGCAATGGCGAAAGCCACGTCGGAGTAAATTCCGGCGAGCCCGATTGCACTGGCTTTGCTTAGAAGGGTGTAAACAGCATCTTTCCCACCGAGATTAAAGAACTCAGTAAACGACAATCCCTTGGGTTTGATCCCAAGCAACTTTTCATTCAATTCATCATAAACCGCCGCTGTAAATAATCCGGCGGTCAGAGTTTTCAGCAATGGCCGGGCATCCCCGTCTTTGAGTGGATCAATTACCAAATCCACAAACCTATTTGCTGCACCGGAGCCCCATCTCGCGAGCGGGGCCAGTGCCGTAGCCTTATTCATACTCCCCCGCAATTGCCAATTCGGGAGTTCATTAAAGTCCTGGCTCCCGGCGAAGTAAGCCGTAAGTCTTTCGGTAATGTAATCTTGGAGTTTTAGTGGGTCCCACTTCTCATAATCAATAGGTCCCCATTTCTTAAGAAATGGAATGTCATTGTCCTCGACATGGTTCTTCGCCATGTTCTCGGCGAATGAGACATTTCCGCGCATCCCGATTTCGCGCACCTTCTCCGCGCCCGTGATAAAGGAATAATTATCCCTGATTGCTGAGATTAGGTCTGAAGTATTATCAAGTGTCTGGGCCGTATTTCTGTGGAGCCGCATTGCTCCCGTTCTAAGGCCCTTCTTCGTATATTCCTTAGACAACATATCCGCCCAAGACCGCGGCAAGTGCATGAAATCTTTAATAGTTGCAACCGCAGCATACCTTGACGGGGAGAACAAGATGTCCTTGATATTCGACCGTGTTCCAACCAATCCAGTTAGAAATATACTCTGAAGTTTCTCAAATTCCTGCGCGGAGGGTGAGACACTGGAGGACAAATCCCTGAAAATTGCGTTTATATCCTCATTTCCGGCAATACTCCCGTGCTCAATTGGTTTACCGGCATCATCCAGCACAACATCTGGAATAAGTTCTCCCATCCCATTGTGATCGAGTCCAAGTCCCTTCGCAACTTGCGGATCTTTTTCAAACTCATGCCATGCGAAATCGGTGTGCGTGCGATCTATGTAATGGGCGAGAGCATCGAATGGGCTGCCCTGCATGGAGAGTGGGAGGGATTCTCCCATTTCCCGGCGATTTCCTTTGAATTCTAGTTGAGGATCATTAACACTCCCGAATTTCGTGGTGTGCCTTCCAACGAAATCTTTCCAATTCTGCATAGCTTCTTCGGCGGAGCTTCCTCGATTCATCTGATGCAGAAGATAGTCACTTTTGTATTCCTGGAATTTTTCGTTATTGGGATTTTGTCTAGCATCCTTGAGGACTTTAATAACCTCTTTAGATGGCATTGATGGAAAGAATCTAACATTCGGGTCCACGGACCGGAACTCCCCGGATTTCTCTTGCACTAATGGAGCGCCGGGCATGGCTTTGAGAATGCCCTGTGTCTGGACAACATCCTGGAGTTTCCTGACTATTTCCTCTTGGTGCGGGGAAAGTGCCGGGAGTTTATCATCCAGTCCATTCCGCCAATACCAGAGCCATTTCCTTACCTGCTCTGTATCGTCAGAAGTCGCGAGTCTCCTTGCTTCCGTGACATCAGCCTGATACGGAGCTTGTTTGACATAGGTGTTCTTGGCCTGCTCCGCCCTCTTAGCGGCCCGATACAACAATGGATCACCCGACTTAAGCAACCGGCTCATCCCGCTCCGCGCGAATTTCCCGAATTTATCAAGGACTGGTTGAAGGATATTCTCCGGGAGGCCGGAGTGGAGAGTTATACCAGGAGCAGAAGTAGGATCAGTTACTTCTTTTTTTTTAATCAGCTTCCCACCTATGCTGACTTCACCTTCCCCGGCTTTTTGCGGGATTGGCGGGGGTTTGGTGATTGAAGTGGTTTCTCCGGGGATTTCTCCGGCAACAGGGGCTGCGGTTTCACCTGGTCGAATCCCTTCACCGGGAATTTCAGTGCCGGGAATTGTAGTTTTATTAGGCTCATTTATTTGATCTCCATACAATAGGTTCTCTCCACCTTGACGTTTTAGGTCTAGTTTCCGAATTATTAGATTTTCTTGTAAACTGTCAATTAGTTTATCAAGCTGGGCTCTCTGCTCCTGTGGAATAATTTTCCACATTTCTTTTAATGTAGCCACCTGTCTCTCCTGGGTTTTTATTTCCTTTATCTGAGTGGCAATATCTTTTGTCTCAGCAGTCCTTGCCATCATAACTTCTGCCGACTCTGCCGCGGATTTCACTGGAGTTTCCGGCGGAACTATACTCTCAGCGGCTGCTTGAACAGCTTGCGCATTTTGCGCCCGCGAAAGGTCAGCTATGTTTCTGGCATTGGCCTCCGATAAAACCTGACTCTCAGTGAGTTTGCTTTGCACAGCTTCATCAGGCGCTCTATACCCACCCTCCATTTGCGACTTCAACACTTTGTAAGTCTGGACGGCAGCAGGAACACCCTTAGCTTCGGCAAGCTTTATTATTTCCGGAAAATCCGCCTCCGTCAAAGGAACACCCTGCTTCTTTAGCTCGCCAATCGCGCGAAGTCCCCTGAATTTCCGCACGTTTCCTGCCAGCGCAATCAATTCTTCCCCTGGTCTATCCATTGCCATTTTAGGATTCCAGAGTTCGGATTTTAAGAGGGATTCGGGATTATCCGTAATAGCTCTTTTATACTCACTTCTTACCTCATCTACTGGAGTATATCGCGGGACATCCCTTACTACTTCCGGGGCAAAATACTCCACAAAGGCGGAGTTTTTCGCGCCAGGAATTTGATTTAACAAAGCCCGCTCACCACGCCTCCATCTCGCACTTGGTCTGCCGGAAATTGCGCCGGTTAAACCCGCCACGAAAACTGAGGCTGGATCAATTTCCCCGTGTAGTCCTTCTATTCCCGCCTCAACCCCTGCCTGCGCCGCACCCATTTTCGCGGCATTCTTCAGCCCTTCCATTCCTTTGGTTATTCCTATTCCTCCCCCTCCAACTGGAGATGCCAATGCGCCGCCAAGAATCATTGAAGACAACGGGGAATATTTTCTATCTGCCTCAATAATCCTGTATTGTTTCGCGAAAACAGAATCCGGATGAGCATCTGCATATTTCTGTGCCATTGCATCCTGGAAAGCTGCTGTGCCCATTCCGGCAGCAACCGATCCGGCTATATCAGCGCCAATGCCGGCGAGGGGATTTGCGGTAACTGCCGTGGCTCCAAGCCCTAATAACTTCCCACCTAATCGCGCGCCAGCAAATGGCAAAATACTCGCCGCCCCATGTCTCAGGGCCTGTGTGAAATAATTCGCAGAGCCCTGCTGTTTCTCTGGAACTACTTCCGCATAAGTTGAATCCACACCCAGTTCGGGATTTATTACAATATTCCGTGTATCCAAGTCAGGCTTTTTCGCCTTGACCTTGCGCACTTCATCATCCGTAAGAAACCGCCATCCAGCGGGAAGTCCTGTAGGCATATTATTTTCCTTCCAAAATTTGCATTAGTTCTGATTTGGGTTGTGCTGAGTTGGTGGGACCACTTGACTTGAGAAAAAAGGCTCGGAGTTCTTGGATTAGCTTAGCCTTCAACGCCGGATCCGTCATTGTGTCAAGTCCTGCTAGAAGCTGTCCTATACCAGGTTGACTCAGTAGTGGGAAATTCTTCTTCATCTCTGCCTCCCTCTGCATTTCTTGTAACCCTAATCCGGCAGCAGTATTACGGTTCATTTCAGCAGTGATACCAGATTCTATCAATCCCGGAGTAGTAAGTCTTTTTGCACTTTCGGCGGCAGAAATATCCGCGAGTCCTTTCGCGGCACTTCTCTTAGCCTCTTCTACCGCTGCATCTTCCACTGGTTTTGCGAGATTTTCGCGGGCAAGAAGATTTTCAGCCTGTCTTTTCCGAAGAGCGGCTCCTGTGATAGCTGTGTCAGTTTCGTCACCTATTGTTGTTCTGTAGAGATCTAAATTATTTACCGCCTTGTCCCTGTCCAAATGGCGTTGCTGACTAATTATATCAGCTTCAAGCATCGGATCAGTGTTACTTTCCCGCATCTTGGCATTGTCAAAGAATACAGATTGATACCCCGCCTGGGATTTGTCAGCCTTGGCCCTACTACTTTCAACTTCCGACTTATCTATGACACGCTTGGGTATAAATGGCCTATCCGCCTTCGCCTCAATTTCCCTATTTATATTCCCCTCATTTGTCGCTCTATTTCCACTGATTGCTGAGAGCACTGGAGAAGTTTTTGCCGAAGTCACACTTGTATCCGCGTATAAATCTGCCATTTCAGGAGTGAGTCCACCGCCCACACCTTCGTTGTAGAACGCCGTGGCAAGTCTTTTATCTTTGTCTTCCTCAAGCCGATCCTGAAGAATTCTATGTTGGTTTGTATCAAATGCCGAGAGTGCTTTTTGTCGCTCTAGTATTCGTTTTGACTCATTCTCCTTAATAGGATTTTTCACACCAAAAAGTTCTAATACATTAAGTAATGGCATATAAATCCTTAGACTATGCAATGCTGCCAACTAAATTACCAAATGAACTGGTAGCGGAGTTGATCATATCAAATATATCCTTCCTTTTCTGTATGCTCGCGGCAGTAGTCTGGCCGATGTTATTCAATGCATTGTTCGCAAATCCAAAATTCTGATTAAAAGCAGACAAAGCATTATTGGCATCGGGCACGGATAGTCGATTTTCACCTGAATTACTTTGCAAGGGTCTCCGCGTAGCAACCTCAAATCCGGAAATCCCACTCTTCAAACTAGGCATTACCGCCGAGGCTTTCATTAAAGCATCCCCGAAATTCTTCCATCTCTCAGTTCCTCTATCCCCAAAAGTTTGAGCATTCTTAAGTGTATTCAGTGCAGAGTCCGAGACGTTTCCGCCGGTTGACGCTATTCCTCGCCTAATATTTTCAATCTCACTACCGGAGAGTTTGTTTGGGTCATAATCCCGGAGGAAGTCATTGATACCTTTTCCGATAGACGCCCGCGATAGATAAAACTCCGGATCAAGCTGGCGCTGGAGTTCGTCCGCCTGCCCGACCAATTTCCGGCCAGGACCTTCGATGACATCACTCTCGGTTTGCGTGGCCGCAAGTTGATTCGCGCGATTTATTTCGTTCCCAATTCTATTTGCCTCGGGACCATAGTCGCGGTAAACCTGATTCTGAAGTTCGGCATAGCCTGGCGCAACTTGTCTTTGGGTATCCAATTGCGTCTGCGCTGTGGTCGGAGCCGTTCTATTTATTGCAGCAATTGCATCTGGCGCGTATTGGGCCAGGGCTTTGAGCATTTGCTCCGTAGTTTCGTTTATTGATGGAGGTCCGCCGCCCATAAATTATGTTTGTTGTAGGTTTTTGTTTGTTTATTCCGAAGACCGGTAATTTTATAGTTCGGAAATCGCTTGAATGCCTCTTGGATAAATTGCCGGAAGGCATAATTTGAACATATTATTTCGTGGACAAAGATCGCTTTGGTCGCAGGTCTTTCCGTCGCGATGCAAACCCCGGTAATTCCATTTTCGCCTACAAGTATATGGAGTTTGTTTGCATTGGCTGCATCCACGACGATGTGCCCCCACTCATAGAAAGAACGCCCACAGAATTCCCCGTTCTTTTCGCGCCTCTTCTGGTTCGCATAACAGAAATTCGTCACATCTCGCAATGTTGGCATCATGGCGTTACTATTTTTCCCTGAGTCTATTCGTTGGTGGTTGCGGCGCGGGCTGTGTAAGCTCTTTGTTCAGGTCAGATACTATAGATGGCTGTGTTTGTGGTGTATTACCCATATATTGCAAATTCGTCAAGTGTTTCACCGGCGGTGTTCTTGAAGGTGAATAAACAGGATAGTGCGTCAACTTTGATGGCGAGGTATCCGAAATGTGTGTTATTACTGAATATGGCGTTGTCAGAGTTGACTCCATGCCCATGCCCACCTGCACCGACAATAAAAGTCGGAAACCCGTTGGTCATCACCCGCGCCATGATCTCGGCGCTAGATTCTATTACCGCAGAAGCACCCCATTGCTGGAATGGAATGTTTGGGATATTTTCCCCGTATCCCAGGATTACGATTTTGAATGGTTTTTCACTTGCCGCAAGTTGGGAACGGAGGATCGTAGCTTCGTCGGAATTCTTATCATACCCGGACACTACCGCGGAATAGAAGAAGAAATCAACGTAGTCATAATTCCGGACATAATTCTTCGCCGTATGGGTGGCTCCATAGAAAAGTGCCCCATTTAATGTAGTGCAATCTACTTCCCCGGCTACAGGGAGGAATGGGAGGTTAATCGGGAATAATCCCATTTTAATCTCCTTCGCTAATCCCGACTCAAAAGAGTGATTTCCGGCCCCAAGAAGCATAAATGGATTCGCCGCCCGAATGGAATCCATTACCGAGAGAAAATCCCCGGCCTCTTTGAGGGAAAATTTCGCATCACCCCGACCTTCAATTGCCACGGAATCCTGGTTTGCGGTGAATATTCCGATTTCCTCAATAAGAATATTTCCACTTGAAAGCCTTCCATTTCCATTCGCGTAGTAGATGTATTTCTTGCCTTTCTCCACGGGAATGCAAAGGTATCCCTCCGCCGGAAATTCCACAGCCGTCCTTATTTCTGGACCATATCCCGAGGAACCTATGACCGCAAAAGTTGCATTACTTCCGAAAGACGGGATAGTCTGCTTCACATTGTCCGCCGTCTGGATTTCCCCGTCCACGGAAATCTCCCCGAGTGCTCCATTGAAATTCCACTCCACCATAACGCCAAGATTCCAGGAGCTAACCCGGTTTCCATACTGCCACGCAGCTTCTTGGGTTTTCAGCGCATCAATGGCGGGCAAGACTATCGGGACATTCACTTCATATCCCGCCGTATCCACATTCACAATTTTCTCTTCTCGCTTTTTTCCATCCGCGTAAATCGAGAATTTCACCTGCCCGGAATTCTTCACATTCAGGAATTGCGCATCAACCATGTGCGAGAGGATTTGCTGGTCGGCAGATTGCGGGGTCCATTCCCCGATGTAAACCCTTGTAGAGTTAATATCTTCGCTTGCAAATGCCTCATAAGCCCGGTTGTCATGGGTGATAAAAAACATCCTCTCCCGCCCTGTGATCCTTGTGACGGCGAATTGTTTCACCCTTCCGAAAGATAGGTCCAAGGAAGCCCATGTTCTCCTGATGGTGTCATAGACAAGTGAACCATACCCGAAAATTGTGGAGACATTGAAGAATCCATAGTCATCATAGAACACAGCAGCCGTATCAGCTTGGGGATTGTTCAGTATCCCGTGAATCTTAGCGCCAAGTGGAAAGTTGTTACTCTCCCGCTTGCTCTGCGCCACGGCGTTAAAGGCGTGAATTCCGGTTTGAGTAATAAAAGCAAGATCGCCGTAAATTCCGTCACTGGAATAGGAAATAAGTGGGATGATAGAGATTTCATTAAGAGGTCCTGTCGGGAAAATAGGAACCGGACGCGGGAAAGGTTCCCCGAAGAAAAGATTAGTATAATCAAAATCCAGAACCCAGCTTCCGTAAAGTGTCCCGACTAACGCCTGCCCGGTCGAGAGAGCTTTAATTGCCGTAATTTCATTATACGAAACCGTCTGCGCGGTAGTATAGGCATCCCCGCCTTTATCTCCGTCGGCGGTTATGTTTACCACGAAATCAGTGGGTCTTCCCGAGGTAGAAAGAAGAATCTGCCTCCGCGTCGGATCAGCTAACAGTAACTTACTTCCCACCATTGCCGGAATAACCCCTAAAGGAACATAATCCGGGATGTCTTTTGTCCACGTCTCAAATGTCCCGGTGATTTTCACACTTCCATCAGCGAAAACCAACCTTGCCTGACTCTTTCCATCTGTGAGAAAAAGCGCCTGTGGAACCGGACTCATTCCTACGTTGAAGGTTTTTGTTACTTCATCGGGGGTTCCATTCCGGTTAAAGAAGGAACTGCTGTATGGAATAATTTCTCCATAAATTCGGGGGATGCTCGCATCAAATTGTCCGAGGCCGATTATCTGGCGGAACGTCGGGGAAACTTCCGATAAATCCATGTAGTATCCGAGGCCGTCAATAACAATTACCACGTAATCCCCGGCGGCAAAGATTCCTTGGAGATTATTCCCATTTGGAATATCAAGAGGTAGGTGTTTATTCGTTGGCTCGATAATATCCCGACGCGATCTTCCATTCACAAGAATGCGATAAGAATTCGCGGGAGTCTTCGTAGCGTCTAATTCGCTATCCATCCCACCGATAAAACTACTCTGCGCGAAGATTGACATTATTACAAATATCCTGAATACGACCTAATTAGCCTGTTTGGGGCAATGTCAAGCGGATGATCCACGGGATGATCTGCATTATTATTTGAGGCAAATAAAAGATTTCGGGCCTTCTCTCCATACATTGCAGCCATTTTCTCCTGGCCCTGTTTGGACAGATTTATCCATTCCATTGTCTTAGTCATGACAATTTCTTCTTCTGGGACTGGATCTTCATCGAAATATAGAATCGGAGGCGGAAGTTTGTATAGGATGTCATAACAGTTGCAATTATTGCATGGAATGAAGTATTTGTCGTAGAGTTGAATTATTTTATACTTGGACTCCATGAGACGATTCGGAATTATTCCAAGCTCTTCAGAATTCGGTCCATAGATAAATAAGTCGTTCTCGGTAATTATTGACTTAGTAACATTGGAGAGATCGGAATATCTTCCGGCGGTTTCTTTGGAAACATCACCGATCGCGAAAAGAAGTTGCTCCCGGAATTCGCTTCCTTGATCAGTTTGGCCGATTATTGACACCGTGACTTGAGTAGTCACGGGCTGCTTGAAGGAAAGTGTAAGAGTCGAGGCATTCGTAATACTCCTACACAAAGGAGAGGTTCCCAATACCCGCCACGTGTATAGATGTTGGTAGTAGGAGTTGTTCTGGTAGTATGCCCGCGGAGTGTTCAAAATAATCCGCTCAACTCCCCAAGTATTCTGCTTGACGCCTTTGATTTGATCAACATACCAGGGAAGGGATATGATCGCAGTGTTATTCGCGGGCTTCACTGTGACCTCGAAAATAGAATTCGGAAGATCGACACTCTTCCACAATTCTTTGAAAGCATAATTGATCTCCCTCTTTGCGTCCTCTTGGGATTTATCTGTCCGCGAGACAATGTAATCTACGATGTCTTTGAGCATAATTATGAATCGCTAAGGTATCGAATTAAAAACTCCCACTTTGTTGGATCAGGATAACCTACAGTATGCAATGCTTGATTAGAATCAATAATTGCAATTCCACGTGGACCTCTTGAGTGTATTGTCAAAGTATCAGGCGTAATCACAGGATTAAAATAAGCAGTTACGTAGTCATCACTAGCGTCAATATGTGAAATCCAGCTAGCAAGAGGAACTTCCATACCTACAGTGAACCCAAAATTGTCGGTTAAACACCGGGTAAATGCCTGATACATCTTAATATTCGGTGTAGAAATGACAACACTTGCAGGTCCCGTAAAAGTATTGGGGTCAAGAGCAGCTGTAATTTCGTGTATTTCAGTGTTATCTATAATAGTATCTAATTCTTCCGCCGTGGCGGGATTATACCACTCCCATCCATTGTTCGAGGAATTACGCCGGATACTTTGTCCAAGTAAGGAGCTAGGACCACTGCTAGTAATCGCGCTTGCTAATTTCGCGATGAAAATATCCGCATCCGGAATCATTCCCTGTGCATCGAAGACATTCCAGGAAATGAGCGTCCCATCCGCCGAAGTTGTGAGAAGTAAGCCATAAGCACTCTCTCCGCCCCGGACCAGCTTCATTATTGGGATACTGTTGTCCGATAGCAGTCCCGGAATAGTAGTGATCTGGATGAACTGATTCACTCCAGAGATTCCGGCAAAGATGTAGTTATTCAAAACATCTCCTGTCCCGACTAATTTCGCAAGCGGAAGGCTACCATTTGTGATTGCATTGACAATAGAAGTGAAAATCAATCCAGTGGCTGCGGCATTTATCTGAATTATATCGTATGGAGCCCCCCCGGAAACGGAAAGTTTTGTGAGAGTAATTGACCCATTGATTATGTTATTCGGATTCAATACCGAGAGTAGAGTCCAGGTGGTGCCATCATAGTAGAAAAGATTCCCAGTGGGAATATCGCTTGCGTTTAGCTCTACCCAAAGAAATCTGGCGAGGACAGGATATGTGATTACATCCGGGGCACTCTGCCCCTGCACAACAAAACCAAAAGCGGCTTTCGGCTGCGCAAGCGCGATTGCCTGCTGGACATTAGATTTCGTGATACATGGTTCTGCAACTAAATCCATTCCGGGGTCTAAGTATGATTGATCGGCCATAAAATTATATGTATTGGAGCCACCGGCCTGGCGCACTCGGGCTGATTGTAGTCGGGCGAATCACCGTAGTCATTTCGTCACCAGTATCGACTGCAAGCGAGGCAGAATCCCAGCGGTATGCTTTGCCAAAGCCGTCGCCCGGTGCCAATCCACCAAGGGTGAACAACAAAGATGGGGAAATAAATGCCTCCGGCTCATAATCGCGTCCGTCTTGGACATTATTTACTACTTTATTCTCACATTCACATGTAGGCATAGGAGTCGGGGTTGAGCAAAGTGTGCTACAGAAAGGATTACATTCCGCGCCCGGCGGAAGTTCAGTGGGATCGGTCATCACTAGGTTGATTATGCTGGAACCATTGTCACAGCAGTAGTTACAGAAATTTGTAATATATCCCGGAGGGAAAACCAAGATAGAGGAAAACAGAGTGAAGGCATCCTCTAGTTCCGGGTTAAGCACAGAATTCACAGACCAAATTTCGAGCACGGCATTTTCCCCGATTTTCTCGCCGGCATACAATGGATAGGCTAAGACCGCGTCATCGTGCTCAAATAAAATATATCGCGACCATACCCCGATTGCGGATTGCCACCGAATCGCTGCAATGAAATTATTTCCAAAAGTGCCAACAGGAAGCTGGAAAGAGAAATTTTCGGTATTCTCAATCGGGAATTCCG
>FRDC01000051.1_pt1 | contig 28024 bp, 28 predicted proteins | sample 1106171 | NCBI WGS metagenome assembly FRDC01 (sample SAMEA3930566, study PRJEB13176) | freshwater metagenome | biome: Drinking water system; feature: drinking water; material: water | place: Singapore | collected 2014-12-20 | reverse complement strand
GCGGCGGCGTGGCGGTGGTGACGATCGGCGACGGCGGCGCGGGCGTCTGGACGATCACCGGCGGCGACACGACCGGCGGCGAGGTCGGCTGCGGGGTATCGGGCGGCGGCGGCGGCTCATCGGGCGGCGGCGGCGGCGGGGGAGGCGGCGGCGCGACGTCGAAGGTGTTGAGCTGTTCCTGCACCTTCTTGACGTATTGATACGCCAGGCCGGTGATGAACGCATACCCCAGCACCGCCATCAGGATGATGACGACGACGACCGCCACCATCCGTGTCCCGCTGTTATCGCGATCTGCGTAAGCCATTCAGGTACGAAACTCCATATTTCCCCGGCAACTCTGCCCCGTGTCCGGCCCTGCCCCAGGGTCGCACGCGGCCGCCGCCGAGAGCTTTTTATCCTATAGAGCGCGAGTCTCTATCGCCCAGTCGAAACCCATGCAAACGCTTTGTCGGGCGCAACAAACGTACAATCGCCGCATGGCAGAATTATTTCTGTATCAAAAGCACCGGCTGCGCTAACGGCGCGGGCATGGCTCGCGTTCCCGCCCTGGCGATTTTGACAGCGTTTACCGCGCTATCGGCCCCCGCGGCCGTGGTTTTTGGCCAAAAGCCGGCCGCCGTGCCCGCCCCGGTGCCGCCGCCACCCTATGCCTTGGTCGCCGATCTCGTGCGGACGTCGCCCAGCGTGGTCGACGCGGTGATCCGGAGCGCCGCGCGGCTCAAGCCGCAGGAATCGCCCGGTCTCGCCCCCGGATTCGTCCGCTTCGACGTGACCGCCGACGTCATGGCGCAGATCAAGGGGCGCGAATCATTGCCGCCGCGGATCAATTATCTCGTCGACGTGCCGCTCGACGCGCGCGGGCGGCCGCCGAAGCTCAAGGCCTTGCGCGTGCTGCTGTTCGCGGTGCCCGTTCCGGGCAAGCCCGATCAGCTGCAATTGATCGGCAAGCGCGGGCAGCAAGGCTGGACCCCCGCGTTCGACGCGCGCATCCGCGAGATCGCGCGCGCGCTCGTCGCCGCCGACGCGCCGCCCGAAATCACCGGCATCGGCAATGTGTTCACCGTCCCCGGCAGCCTGCCGGGCGAGCGCGAGACGCAGATTTTCCTGACGACCAAGGATGGGCGTCCGGTCTCGCTGAGCGTCATCCGCCGCCCCGGCGAGGCGGCGCGCTGGGCGGTTGCGCTGAGCGAAATCGTCGACGAGGCCGCCGCCCCGCCCGCGCGCGACAGCTTGCTCTGGTATCGCCTCGCCTGCTTTCTGCCCCCGGCGCTCCCCGAGCGATCGGTGCAAACGCTCGACCCCGCCAACGCCCTGGGCGCGCGCGAGGATTATGGTTTCGTGCTCGCGCAGTTGGGGCGCTGCGAGCGTTAGTCGGGACCGCTGAGGTTCCGCGTCAGCCTTCGCCGCTCAACCGCAGCACCTGGCCGGTGGTGCAATCCGCCGTGGCGAAAAATTCGAGCGCCGCGTCGATCTCGGTCGCCGCCACCCCCGGCGCCACGTCGAGCGCATTGACCCGCGCCGGCGCGCGTTCGATCGCGAGCGGGGCGATCGCCGCGATCAGCAGCGCGCGTTCAAGCGGGGGAACATCGGCGGCGATCACCACCGCCACGTCCCCCGGCGCCGCCCGCGCCGCCGCGATGAGCGCCTCGGGCCCGCGCGCGTCGATCCGCGTCATCGCCGGTGGCGCGTCAGCGTGATGCCGATCGATTCGCGCCCCTCGGCGATGGCGAGCTTGACGATCTTCACCCGCACCCAGCGCAGCCGCGCGTCCTGCAGCAGCAGCGTTTCGCAAATATGATCGGCGACCGCCTCGATCAGCGTGAAATGCACCCCCTCCGGCAGCGCCGCCGTCGCCGCGCGCTTCAGATCGAGATAGTTTTTGGAGGCCGACAGCGGCGTATCGGGCGCATAAAGCGGCGCGCAATCGAGCTCGGCGGTGATCGAGATCCGCAGCGGCTGGGGCAGATGCGTCTCCTCGGAATAAATGCCGGTGAGCACCGGCATTTCGATGTCGTGCACCTCCAATTCCAGCCGATCCACGCTCATTCCCTTCGCGCCAAAGCGCGCGCCCTTAGACCAACCGCCCGGCGCTTGCCAAGCCGCTCAAGCGCTGGCGCTGGGGCGCGCGCTCGCGGCGGCGTGCCAGCGGGCGAGCGCGCTTTCGGGCGCGGGCTGGGGCAGCTTGGCGGCTTTGGCGAAGTCGATCGTCACCAGCGCGCTGATGTCGGCGAAGCTATACGCGTCGCCCGCGATCCATTCGCTCTCGCCGAGCCGCGCCTCGAGCCCCTGGATGAAGGCGCTCCACATGATCGCGCCGCGCGTCGCGAGTTCGGGGATCAGCGGGATCGGCGGCCATTGGCCGGGAACGCCGCGCCCCTCCATCACCGGGCGGCTGTTGCGGAAGACATAGACGGCGGCGGCATAGCCATCGCTTTCGATCCGCCGCGTCCAGCTTTCGATCCGCGCGATTTCGAGCGGGGACGCGCCGAACAGCGCGGGCTCGGGGTGGAGCGCTTCGAAATAGCGGCAGATCGCCGCCGACTCGCAGATCACCTCGCCCGAATCGAGTTCGAGCGCGGGCACCACGCCGCGCGGGTTGACGCGCAAATAGGCCTCTTGGAAATGTTCGCCCTGCCTCAGATCGACCGTCACGCGGTCGACCTCGATCGCTTTTTCCGCCAGATAGATACGCACGCGGCGCGGGCTCGGCGCCCAAGGCGAATCATAGAGTTTCATCGGCGGCGTCCCCCATGGTTTGCCCATCGCGCTTGCGTTGCGGCGGGGTGAAGCTATGGCGCGCGCGGCCGTTCGTCCACTCGCCACCTGGGAGACATGCCATCGCGCCCATCCCGCTCGCCGCCGTGCCGCCCGAGGCGGTGGAGGCGCTGCTCGACCGCGTCTTCGGCGCCGACCGCCACCGCCGCACTGCCTATGCGATTCGTGGGGGCGCGGCGCCGATCGCCGAGATGAGCTTCGCGATCCTGGCGGAGGGCGCGCTCATCGCCGCGCTGCTGGCTTATCCCGTGGCGCTCGCTTGCGATGACGGGACGCGCGCGCCGCTGGTGATGATCGGCCCGGTCGCGGTGGTGCCCGAGCTGCACGGCCAGGGCCATGGCCGCGCGCTGTTCGCGGCGCTGCTCGCCGCCGCGCCGGTGGACGCGGTGCTGATGCTGATCGGCGACCCCGAATATTACGGCCGCTTCGGCTTCACCGCCGCGCGCACCGGCCTTTGGCGCGCGCCGGGGCCGGTCGAGCGCCACCGGCTGCTCGCGCGCGGCGATCATGTGCCCGATCGCGCGGGGCTATTGGGTCCGGCTTGAGGCTTTACGCTGTCGCCCGGGCTGCCTAAGTCCCGCCCATGCCGATGCCGCCCCCGCCCGATCTCGCCGCGCTGTCGCTCGCCGAGGTCGCGCGGCTGGTCGAGGAACGGCGCCTGCCCCCGGTCGAGCGCTGGAACCCGCCGCATTGCGGGCACAGCGAAATGCGCATCGCGCGCGACGGCACTTGGTATCACCAGGGTGGCCCGATCGGGCGGGCGGCGATGGTGCGGCTCTTCTCGACATTGCTCCGGCGCGAGGCGGACGGCGGCTTCGTGCTCGTCACCCCGGTCGAGAAGCTGACGATCGACGTCGAGGACGCGCCCTTCGTCGCGGTGGAGATGAAGGCCGAGGGGCAGGCCGAGGCGACCCGCCTCGCCTTTCGGCTCAACACCGGCGATCTGGTGACCGCCGGCCCCGCTCACCCCTTGCGCCTCGCCGCGACGCCCGAGGGGCCGCGCCCCTATCTGCTGGTGCGCGGCGGGCTGGAGGCGGTGCTCGCGCGGCCGGTTTATTACGAGCTCGCCGAGCGCGCGCTCGCCGACGGGGGCGAGCCACCGGGCGTGTGGAGCGACGGCGCCTTTTTCGCGCTCGATCCCGCATGAGCCTGGAAGCGCGCCTGCGCGCGGCGCTCGCGGGGGCGCCGCCCGCCGATCTGCTGCCCGGCGACACGCGCGAGCCGCCGGCGCCGGGCGCCGCGCTCACCGCCGCCGCCGTGCTGGTGCCGATCACCGATCGCCCCGCGCCCGGCGTGGTACTCACCCAAAGGCTCGCGACGCTGCGCCGCCACGCCGGCCAGATCGCCTTTCCCGGTGGCCGGATCGATCCCGAGGACGAAGACGCAGTCGCCGCCGCGCTGCGCGAGGCCGAGGAGGAAATCGCGCTCCCCCGCCATCTGCCGCGCGTGATCGGCGCGGCCGATCTCTATCGCACCGGCACCGGCTATGCGGTGACGCCCGTGGTCGCGGTGGTGCCGCCCGATCTGGACTTCACGCCCAATGCGAGCGAAGTCGCCGATGTGTTTGAAGTTCCCCTGGATTTTCTCCTCGATCCCGCCAATCTGCGGAGCGCGAGCCTGACGTGGCAGGGGCGCGAGCGGCAGTTTTTCGAGATTTACTGGGGCGAGCGGCGCATCTGGGGCGCGACCGCGGCGATGATCGTCAACCTCGCGCGGCGGCTGGCATGAGCGTCGCGCTGCCCCCCGCTCCCTGGCGCGAGCGCGCGGGGCTGGCGGCGCTGTGCGCGGCGCTCGACGCGGGCGCCGGGGGGGCGCGCTTCGTCGGCGGGGTGGTGCGCGATACCTTGCTCGGCCTCGCCGTCCACGACATCGACATCGCGACGCGCCTCGCCCCCCAGGCGGTGATCGAACGCGTGCGCGCGGCGGGGTTGAAAGCGGTGCCGACGGGCCTCGCCCATGGCACGATCACCGCCGTGCTCCCCGACGGGCCGGTCGAGGTGACCACGTTGCGCCGCGACGTCAGCACCGACGGCCGCCACGCGACGATCGCCTTCACCGATGATTGGCGCGAGGATGCCGCACGGCGCGATTTCACGATCAACGCGCTTTATGCCGATCCGCTGACCGGCCAGGTGCATGATTATTTCGGCGGGCTGGTCGATCTCGACGCGCGGCGGGTGCGCTTCATCGGCGATCCCCTCGCGCGCATCGCCGAGGATCATCTGCGCATCCTGCGCTTCTTCCGTTTCTCGGCGCGCTTCGGCGCCGAGATCGACCGCGATGGCCTCGCCGCCTGCGCCGCGCGCGCGAACGATCTGATGGCGCTCAGCCGCGAGCGCGTGGCGGACGAATTGCTCAAATTGCTCGTCGCGGCGAAGGCGCCGGCGACCGTCGCGCTGATGATCGCGCACGGCATTTTCCGCCCGGTGCTGCCCGAAATCGCCAGCGCCGATCGGCTGGCGCGGGTGGCGGCGTTCGAGGCGGCGGCGGGGCTCGACCCCCACGCGATCCGCCGCCTTGCGGCGCTGCTCCCCGATGATCCGGCGCTCGGCGATGCGATCGGCGCGCGGCTGAAACTCTCGAACGCGCAGCGCAAGCGGCTGATCGCGGCGCTCGACTCCAGCCTCGCCCCGCCGCGCGCGCTCGCTTATCAGCTCGGGCCGGAGAGCGCGGCGGACCGCCTCGCCCTCCACGCCGCTTTGGACGAAGCGCTCGCCGCGTGGCGCGCGATCGCCGATTGGCCGGTGCCGCGCCTGCCGCTCTCCGGGGGCGAACTCGTCGCGCGCGGGCTACGTAAAGGCCCCGACGTCGCGCGCACGCTGCGCGCGATCGAGGCGCGCTGGGTGGCGGAGGATTTTCCCGGACCCGAGCGTTTCGCCGCGATCCGCGATGCCGAAGTCGCTCAGGCGCTCGCCGCGCTCAGCAACGCGAAGGCCTGATCGGCCTCGAGCGGGCGCGCGTAAAGATAGCCCTGGCCATAGCTGCATCCCAAGGCCGCGAGCGTTTGCGCGAGTTCGTTGGTCTAGATCCCCTCGGCGGTGGTCTTCATGCCGAGCGCCTGGGCGAGCCCCAGGATCGCGCGCACGATCGCGATCTTGTCGCGATCGGCGAGCATCCCGGTCACGAAGCTGCGATCCATCTTGAGCACGTCGATCGGGAGCTTCTGAAGATAAGCGAGGTTCGAATAGCCGGTGCCGAAATCGTCCATCGCCAGCGTCGCGCCGAGCCGCTTGAGCGCTTGCATCGTCTGCGCGACGCGGTCGGGATCGCCGATCAGCGCGCTTTCGGTGAGTTCGAGCGTCAGCCGATCGCCGCCGAGCCCCGCCTCGGCGAGCGCATGTTCCACCGCGAGCGGCACATTGTCGCGCTGGAGCTGGATCGCCGAAAGATTGACCGCGACCCGCACCCCGCAATTGCCCCCGGCGCGCGCGTCCCAGGCGGCGAGCGTGCGCGTCGCCTCCTGCACCGCCCAGCGGCCGAGCGGGACGATCAGCCCCGATTCCTCGGCGACGGGAATGAAATCGACCGGCGAATGATGCTGGCCGTCGTCGGTCGTCCAACGGCTGAGCGCTTCGAAGCTGGTGATTCGCCCGGTCGAGAGATCGACGATCGGCTGGAAGGTCAGCCGCAGCTTGCCCGCGTCGATCGCGCGACGCAGCGAGGTTTCGAGCCCGAATTGCTCGCGCGCGGCGGCGAAGGCGCCGCGGTGATAGGCCTCGGCGATCCCGCTCGCCTTGGAGCGTTTGACCGCGAATTGCGCGTGGCGGATCAGATCCTCGGCATCGTCGATCGGGTCCGCGCCAAAGGCGATGCCGATCGAGCAGGAGACGCGAATCTCGAAATCGGCGAGGCGGAACGGGGTGGTGAGCGCGCTCTGGATGCGCTTGGCGACATGCGCCGCGTCGTCGCGCCCCGATTCGAGCGTCAGCAAAATGCCGAACTCGTCGCCCCCCAGCCGCGCGAGCGTGTCGCAGCTGCGCAAGGCGCCGCGGATCCGGCGCGCGACGGTGATCAGTAGTTCGTCGCCCGCGAGCGAGCCCAGGCAGGCGTTCACGCGGCTGAAGCGATCGAGATTGACGACCATCACCGCATAGCCCGCGCGCGCCTGCGGATCGACGCCGAGGCGCTGTTCGAGCAGATCGGAAAAGCCCGCGCGATTGGGCAGCCCCGAAAGGCTGTCGGTCAACATCTCGCGGCGCAAATTGGCCTCGGTGCGGCGCTGCGCGGTGTGATCGAGCAAAGTCACCAAACAGCGCGCGCACCCGTCGCGCTCGGCCGCGCGAGCGAGATGGACGTCGTAATAGCGCGCCTCGACCGCGTCGCCCAATTGCCAGGGGAAATGTTCGCGCGCGCGCGCGCCGGCGAGAAAGGCCTGGAGCCGGCCGGCGAGCAGCGACACCAAGGGCGCGCGCTGATCCTCGCCATTCACCCGCGCCGCGCGATAGGCGTCGTTGGCGGCCTCGACTTGAAAAGTCGCGCCCACCCGGCGCAGCATCACCGCCGGGATCGGCAGCAGATCGACCGCGCCGCGCGTGAGCGCGTCGAAATCCACGGGCGCGGCCACGGCGGGCTGCCCCGCGCCCAAGGGCGGGTCGAGCGGGGCCAATGTTCGGGACGCGCGCGCAGCCATCGTTTCAGCGGCTAAACTCAAAGCGTTAAGACGCTGTGAAGCGCCGCTTGGGGATTTCACGGATGGCTCAGCGCGGGACGAACTGATTGTCGCGGGGGAAGCCATTGGGCGGCATCCGCCCCGCCGCCCCGCGCGCGGCGCGCCAAAGGTTCATATCGGCCTCGGTCCGCACCCGCCCGCGTTCGCCGCCCATCGCCCAGCTGAGGCCGCTCGCATAAGTGAAGCTCGTCACGTCGGCGAGCCCGCCGTCGCGATAGCGCTGGAGCTGCACCCCCTGCCCACGCGCCATCTCCGGCAGCTCGGCGAGCGGGAAGACGAGCAGCTTGCGATTGTCGCCGATCACCGCGACATAATCATGCGCGGGGCCGATCGGGTGGACGCGGCGCAGCTTGGCGCCCGCGCGCGGGGTGACGACGGTCTTGCCCTTGCGCGTCTCCGCCACCAGCTCGCGCGCGAGCGCCACGAAGCCGCGCCCGTCGCTCGCCGCCAACAGCAGCCGCTCGGCATGGCCGACCGGCGTGAGCGCGACGATGCCGGTGTCGCTTTCCAAATCGATCATCAGCCGCACCGGCTCGCCGAAACCGCGCCCGCCGGGCAATTTATCGGCGGCGAGCGTGTAGAAACGCCCGGTTTCGGCGGCGAGCAGCAGCTTGTCGGTGGTCTGCGCGTGGAAGGCGAAGCCGGGGCCGTCGCCCTCCTTGAATTTGAGCGCTTCGGCCGAGGCGAGATCGATATGCCCCTTCATCGCGCGGATCCAGCCGCGCTGCGAGAGGATGACGGTGATCGGCTCGCGCTCGATCATCGCCTCGAGCGGAATTTCGCGCACCGGCCCCGCCTCGCTCACCTCGGTGCGGCGCTTGCCGAGCTTGGTCTCGGGGCCATAGCGGTCGCGGATCACGCCCATATCGGCCTTCAGCCGCTCGCGCTGGAGCGCCTCGCTCGCGAGCAAATCCTCGAGCCCCTGGCGCTCGGCGGTGAGCGTGTCGCGCTCGCCGCGCAGCTCCATCTCCTCGAGCTTGCGAAGCGACCGCAGCCGCATGTTCAGGATCGCCTCGGCCTGGCGATCGGTAAGGCCGAACTCGGCGATCATCACCGGCTTGGGCTCATCCTCTTGGCGGATGATTTCGATCACGCGGTCGAGGTTGAGATAAGCGACGAGATAGCCATCGAGCAGCTCCACCCGATCGGCGATTCGGCTCAGCCGGTGGCGCGTGCGGCGTTGGAGCACGATGAACTGATGCGCGACCCAGGCCTGGAGCGCCGCCGTCAGGCTCATCACCCGCGGCGTGCGCTGGGCGTCGAGAACGTTCAGATTGAGCGGGATTTTGACTTCCAGGTCGGAGAGGCGGAACAGGCTCTCCATCAGCGTCTCGGCATCGACGGTGCGCGCGCGGGGTTCGAGGACGATGCGGATTTCGGCGTCGGATTCGTCGTTCACGTCGCCGAAGATCGGCAGCTTCTTGTCGTTGACGATCGCCGCCAGCTGCTCGATCAACTTACCCTTCTGCACGCCATAAGGGATTTCGGTGACGATCGCCGCCCAGGTGCCGCGCCCCTGATCCTCGATGTGCCATTTGGCGCGCACGCGGAAGGCGCCGCGCCCGCTCGCATAGGTCTCGGCGATGGCGGCCGCCGAATCGACCACGCGGCCGCCGGTGGGGAAATCGGGCCCCTGCACATAGGCCAGCACATCGGCTCGCGGATCATCGACCAGCGCGATCGCGGCGTTCAAGAGTTCAGCGGCGTTGTGCGGCGGAATGCTCGTCGCCATGCCGACCGCGATCCCGCTCGCGCCGTTCGCCAGCAAATTGGGGAAGAGCCCGGGGAAAAGTTCGGGCTCCTGCTCCTCGCCATTATAGGTCGGGCGGAAATCGGTGGCATCGTCGTCTAGCCCGGCCATCAAGTCGATCGCGACCTGGGTCAGCCGACATTCGGTATAGCGATAAGCGGCGGCGCCATCGCCGTCGATGTTGCCGAAATTGCCCTGGCCATCGACCAGCGGATAACGCAGCGCGAAATCCTGCGCCAAGCGCACCATCGCGTCATAAACGCTCGCATCGCCATGCGGGTGATATTTGCCGATCACGTCACCGACCACGCGCGCGCATTTCTTATAGCCCTGCGCCGGATCGAGCCGCAGCGCGCGCATCGCCCACAGCAGCCGGCGGTGTACCGGCTTCAGCCCATCGCGCACATCGGGCAGCGAGCGCGCGGTGATCGTCGAGAGCGCATAGACGAGATAGCGTTCGGACAGCGCGCTATCGAAGGGCGTGTCCTGAATGGGGGACGGCAGCGTATCGGTGGTCATTGCGCGCCGCCTTAACAGCGGCGGCCGCGAAAGGCCAAGGGGCAGGATCGAAATGTGGCTACAATGTGGCGAACCCCTTTTCCCCACTCGATCGATAGGATATAAGCGGGCGACAACCACAGGAGAGAATGCGATGCGCCTAGCCGTCACTCTTACCGCCCTCGCGCTGGTCTTGGCGGGCTGCAATCAAGCCGACCGGCGCGACACGCCCGCGCCTAATGACGTGGGCGAAAGCGCGGCCCCCGCGATCAGGTCGGTCGAAGGACGCAGCTATCGCTATGATTATGCCTTCGCGGCGCCGGGCGCGCAGATCGCGGTCGCGCAGGAGCGTCACGCCCAGGCCTGCGAGGCACTGGGTCCCGATCAATGCATCGTCACCAGCATGACGCTCGACAATGACAACCCCCGGAACGTGCACGCGACGCTCGATCTGGCGATCGCGCCCGCGCTGGCGCGCGGCTTTGGCAGCAAGGCGAGCGCCGCGCTGGGGCAGCTGGGCGGGCGGCTGATCGCGGCGCGGATCGACTCGGAGGAACTCCAGTCGCGGCTCACCAGGCTCGACGAGGCACAGCAGGGCCAGCAGCGCGATTTGGTCGAGATCGATCGCCGCCTCGCGCAACCCGGCATTTCCCAGGGCGAGCGGTTGCAATTGCAGCAACGCGCCGAGGCGTTGCGCGACAAGGCCAGCGCCGGGCGGGCCGAGACGCGATCGATCCGCGGGCAGCTCGCGGCGACGCCGATGCATTTCGATTATCGCCCGCTCGCGACCGGCTGGTTCGATGGCGATAGCCCGCTCGCCAATGGCTATGCGATCGGGCGCGATAGTGTGAACGCGCTGCTCGCGGTGCTGCTCCTGATCGTGGCGGGGGGCCTGCCCTGGGCGCTGCTCGCGATCGCGGCGCTGCTGCTCGTGCGCTGGGGCCGCAAGCGCCTGGTGACGGCGCTCGGTTGAAACTGGCGGGCGGCGACGCGCTGGGCTAAAGGGCGCCGATGCGCGCCCTTGCCCTCGCCGCCGCCCTGCTGTTCCTGAGCGGCATGGCCGATTGGAAGCCGCTCACCTGGCCCGATCTTACCCGCCGCCCGCGCCCGGCGCCGCAAGCGACGATCGCTTATGGCGCGGCGCCCGAGCAGAAGGTCGATGTCTGGCTCCCCACAGGACCAGGGCCTTACAAGACCGTGCTGATGGTCCATGGCGGCTGTTGGCAGACCGACATCGCCGATCGGAGCCTGATGAACTGGCTGGCGCAAGATTTGCGCGGGCGCGGCTATGCGGTGTGGAACATCGATTATCGCGGGGTCGATCGGCCGGGCGGCGGCTATCCGGGGACCTTCGCCGACGTGGCGGCGGCGGCGGACGCGCTGGCGGCGAACGCCGCGCGGTTCGAGCTCGATACGAAGCGCATCGTCGCGGTCGGCCATTCGGCGGGCGGGCATTTGGCGCTCTGGCTGGCGGGGCGTGCCAAACTGCCGGCGGCGAGCGCCCTCGCGGCGCGCGATCCACTGCCCATCGCGGCGGTCGTCAGCCTCGGCGGGCTGCCCGATCTCGAAGCCGTCGCCGCCAGCCCCGACAATGGCTGCGGCACCGAGGTGATCGCGAAGCTGGTCGGCGATCGGCCCGATCGCTTCGCCGACACCTCGATCCCGCGCCTGCTGCCGCTCGGCGCCGAGCAATGGATCGTCGCGGGCGAGGACGACAAGATCGTGCCGATGCGGCTTAGCCAAGCCTATTTCGAGCAAGCGCGCGCGGGGCGTGATCCGGTCGCGCTGGTGCGCGTGCCGCGCACCGGCCATGTCGAGCTGGTTGCGCCGGAAAGCACCGCCTGGAAACAGAGCGTCGCGCTGATCGCGCGGAGCTTCGAATGACGCTCGACGAAGCGCGCGCGCTCGACGCGGTCGATCCGCTCGCCCCTTTCCGCGCGCGCTTCGCCTTGCCCGAGGGCGTGATCTATCTCGACGGCAATTCGCTCGGCCCCCTGCCCCATGCCGCCCACGCGGCCGTCGCCGAATTGGTCGAGCGGCAATGGGGCGAGCGCCTCATCCGCGGCTGGAACGAGGGTTGGATCGAGGCGCCGACGCGGATCGGCGACCAGATCGCCCGGCTGATCGGCGCGGACGAAGGCGAAGTGATCGCCTGCGATTCGACCTCGGCCAATCTCTACAAGCTGATCGTCGGCGCTTTGCGCGCGAGCGACCGGCGCGTGGTGTTGAGCGAGGCCGGCAATTTCCCGACTGACCTCCATATCGCCCAAGGCGCGGTGGCGGCGGTGCCGGGCGCGACGCTGCGCGTGGTCGCGCGCGCCGACCTCGCCGATGCGCTCGACGATCGGGTCGCGCTGCTCCTCTTGACCCATGTCCATTACAAGACCGCCGAACGCTTCGACCTGGCCGACTGGACCGCGCGCGCCCACGCCGTCGGCGCGCGCGTGCTATGGGATTTGAGCCATAGCGCGGGCGCGGTGCCGGTCGATTTGAACGCCGCGCGCGCCGATCTCGCGGTCGGCTGCGGCTATAAATATCTGAACGGCGGCCCCGGCGCGCCCGCCTGGTTGTTCGTCGCCCGGCGCCATCAGGCGGCGCTCGACAATCCGCTCTCGGGCTGGATGGGCCATGCCGCGCCGTTCGATTTCGCCGACGCCTATGCCCCCGCCCCCGGCATCCGCCGCTGGCTGACCGGCACCCCGCCGATCCTCGGCCTCGCCGCGCTCGAAGCCGGGGTCGCGCTGATGCGCGAGGCCGATCCGGCGCTGCTCGCCGCCAAGAGCGCGCGGCTGTTCGACGCGCTCGCCGCCGCAGCCGATGCGCTCGGGATCGAGGTCGCCTCGCCGCGCGACCCGGCGCTGCGCGGCAGCCATATCGCGCTGCGCCACCCCCAGGCCCATGCGCTATGCCAGGCCTTGATCGAACGCGGCGTGATCGGCGATTTCCGCGCGCCCGACGTGCTGCGCCTGGGGCTCACCCCGCTTTATCTCTCGCACGAAGCGGTCGCGCGGGCGGGCGCGATTCTCGCCGAATTGGTCGCAAGCCGCGACTGGGAAGCGCCCCGATTTCAAACGCGTCGCGCGGTCACCTGAGCGCGGCGCCGTTGCGCCCCTGGGCGAAGCGCGTTATAGGCTGGCGCCCCAGCCCCGGCCCCGCGCTCCCTGCGGCCGGGGCGTTGCATTTCAGGAACCCGCATGGCCCGCCGCCGCCAGATCTACGAGGGCAAAGCGAAGATCCTCTACGAGGGTCCCGAACCCGGCACGCTGATCCAATATTTCAAGGACGACGCGACCGCGTTCAACGCCCAGAAAAAGGGCACGATCAACGGCAAGGGCGTGCTCAACAACCGGATTTCGGAACATATCTTCACCCTGCTCGCGATGATCGGGGTGCCGACGCACTTCATCCGCCGGCTCAACATGCGCGAACAGCTGATTCGCCAGGTCGAGATCGTGCCGATCGAAGTGGTGGTGCGCAACGTCGCCGCCGGCTCGCTCTCGAAGCGACTGGGGCTCGAGGAAGGCACGCCGCTGCCGCGCACGATCATCGAATATTATTACAAGGACGATGCGCTCGGCGATCCGATGATCACCGAGGAACACATCGCCTGCTTCGGCTGGGCGAGCCAGGAAGAAATGCACGACATCGCCGATCTGGCGATCCGCGTGAATGATTTCCTTTGCGGGCTGTTCGGCGGGGTCGGGATTCGCCTGGTCGATTTCAAACTCGAATTCGGCCGCATCTGGGACAATGACTATAGCCGCATCATCCTGGCCGACGAGATCAGCCCCGATGGCTGCCGGCTGTGGGACATGGCGACCGGCGAAAAGCTCGACAAGGATCGCTTCCGCCGCGATTTGGGCGGCGAGATGGAGGCCTATCAGGAGGTCGCGCGCCGGCTCGGCCTGCTCCCCGAAGGCGCCGACAATACCGTGCTCGATCTCGAAAGCCACCGCAAGCAGCGCGGCAAGTAAGGTTGCGCGCGCGCGCGGCGGCGGGCATAGCGCGGGCATGAAATTGCGCATCATCGTCAGCTTGAAGCCCGGCGTGCTCGATCCCCAGGGCCGCGCGATCCACAAGGCGCTCGGCGGGCTCGGCTTCGCGGGCGTCGGCGACGTCCGCGCCGGCCGCGTCTTCGAACTCGACGTGGCCGACGATGTCGACGACAGCCAGATCGACGCGATGTGCCGCCAATTGCTCGCCAATACCGTGATCGAGAATTACCGGGTCGAGCGGGCGTGAAAACCGCCGTCATCGTCTTCCCCGGCTCGAATTGCGACCGCGACATGGCGGTGGCGCTCGAAGCGGTCACCGGCGCCAAGCCCGCGATGGTGTGGCATGGCGAGACCGATCTGCCCGACGATCTGGGCCTGATCGCGCTGCCCGGCGGCTTTTCCTATGGCGATTATCTGCGCTGCGGGGCGATCGCGGCGCGATCGAGCATCGTGCCGGCGGTGGTCGCCGCCGCCGGGCGCGGGGTGCCGGTGCTCGGGGTGTGCAACGGCTTTCAGATCTTGACCGAGATCGGGCTGCTCCCCGGCGCGCTGATGCGCAACGCCGGACTCACTTTCGTCTGCCGCGACGTCGCGCTGACGGTGGATAACGCGCAGAGCCTGTTCACCAGCCGCTTCGACGCGGGCGAGCGCATCGTCGTGCCGGTCGCGCATCATGACGGCAATTATTTCGCCGACGCCGAAACGCTCGATCGGCTGGAGGGCGAAGGCCGCGTCGCGCTGCGCTATGCCGAGCCCGTCAACGGCAGCGCGCGCGATATCGCCGGGGTGTTGAACGAGGCGGGCAACGTGCTGGGGCTGATGCCGCACCCCGAACGCCGGATCGAACCCGCCCATGGCGGCACCGATGGCCGGCGGCTGCTCGAAGGCGTGCTCGCGACGATCAACGCCTGATTGGTGCGGACGGCGGGACTCGAACCCGCACTTCCTTGGGGAAAACGGATTTTAAGTCCGCTGCGTCTACCGGTTTCGCCACGTCCGCACGGGGGCCGGGCGCCCCTGCAAGCGCAGCGCGGGCGCGGCGTCAAGCGTTATGCTTCGCAATTCAGCCGCAGCCGCATTTCCTTGCCGGGCTTGAAATAGGGCACGCGCTTGGCGGTGACTTCCACCACCTCGCCGGTGCGCGGATTGCGCCCCGTGCGGGCGCCGCGCGCGCGCGTGCTGAACGCGCCGAAGCCGCGCAGCTCCACACGGCCGTCGGCGGCGAGCTTGTCGGCGATGGTATCGAAAAAGGTCGTCACGATCGCCTCGACGTCGCGCGGCGAGAGGCCGGGATTGTCGGCGATCAATTGCTGCACCAGTTCCGAGCGTATCATGTCTGCCTCCCCCACCCCAATGCGGCGGCCCGCCTCGCCGGGCCACGACGGCTGCTTAATCCATGTAAAGATTGAGGAAAGGCCTACTCCCCGGCCAAGCCCTTGACGATACGCATAAACCGCAGTGGCAACGCAAAAAGGGGACGGCGGACGCCGCCGCCATCCCCATTTTGGGTACCACCTTAAGCCGCTGGCGCCAAAGCTTACTTTCGCTCGCCCCGCGCCTTGAGCGCTTCGCCCAGAATGTCGCCGAGCGAGGCGCCCGAGTCGGACGAGCCATATTGCGCGACCGCTTCCTTCTCCTCGGCGATCTGCATCGCCTTGACCGAGAAGGTCGGCTTTTTCGAGCGATCGAAGCCCGTCACCAGCGCGTCGAACTTCTGGCCGACCTGGAAGCGCTCGGGGCGCTGCTCGTCGCGGTCGCGGCCGAGATCGGTGCGCTTGATGAAGCCGGTCGCGCCGCCCTCGCCCGCCTGCACTTCGAGGCCCGCGTCGCGGACTTCGAGCACCGTCACGGTGACGATCGCGTTCTTCTGGAGGCGGCTACCGCCATCGCTCGCCGGCGCGGCGACCGTGCCGCGCTCGAGCTGCTTCATGCCGAGCGAGATGCGCTCCTTCTCGGGATCGATGTCGAGCACGATCGCCTTCACCACTTCGCCCTTGCGGTGCAGGTTGAGCGCGTCCTCGCCCGAAATGCCCCAGGCGATGTCCGACATATGGACCATGCCGTCGACATCATTGTCGAGCCCGATGAACAGGCCGAATTCGGTCGCGTTCTTGACCTCGCCCTCGACGGTCGAGCCGATGGGATGCTCCTCGGCGAACTTCTCCCAGGGATTGGCCTGGGCCTGCTTCAGGCCGAGCGAAATGCGCCGCTTGTCCTGATCGACCTCGAGCACGATCACATCGACTTCCTGGCTGGTCGACACGATCTTGCCGGGGTGGACGTTCTTCTTGGTCCAGCTCATTTCGGAGACGTGGACCAACCCCTCGATGCCCGCTTCGAGCTCGACGAAGGCGCCATATTCGGTGATGTTGGTCACACGCCCCGAAAGCTTGGCGCCGATCGGATATTTCACGGCGGCGGCATCCCAGGGGTCGCTCTCGAGCTGCTTCATGCCGAGCGAGATGCGCTGCGTGTCCTTGTTGATGCGGATGATCTGGACGCGCACCGTGTCACCGATGTTCAGCACTTCGCTCGGGTGGTTGACGCGCTTGTAGCTGATGTCGGTCACGTGCAGCAGGCCGTCGATCCCGCCCAGATCGACGAAGGCGCCGTAATCGGTGATGTTCTTCACGACACCATCGATCACCTGGCCTTCGGACAGGCTCATGATCAGGCCCGAACGCTGCTCGGCGCGGGTTTCCTCGAGGATCGCGCGGCGCGAAACGACGATGTTGCCGCGCTTGCGGTCCATCTTCAGGATCTGGAAGGGCTGCGGAATGTCCATCAGCGGCGCGACGTCGCGCACCGGGCGGATATCGACCTGGCTGCCGGGGAGGAAGGCGACCGCGCCGTTGAGATCGACGGTGAAGCCACCCTTCACGCGGCCGAAGATCACGCCTTCGACGCGGGCGCCGCGGGCGAATTCGGCCTCCAGCAGATCCCAAGCGGCTTCGCGACGCGCGCGATCGCGGCTGAGCATCGCTTCGCCATGGACGTTCTCGACCCGGTCGACATAAACCTCGACCTCGTCGCCGACCGCGAGTTCGGCCTTTTGACCGGGGGCGGCGAATTCGCGCAGCGGCACGCGGCCTTCGGACTTCAGCCCGACGTCGATCACCACCATGTCGTTTCCGATCGCGGTGACGGTGCCCTTGACCACCCGGCCCTCGAAGCCGTCCGCGTCGCCGAGCGTTTCATCCAAAAGCGCCGCGAATTCGTCGCGGCTGGGGTTCGCCGAAGAGGCCATAAAGTCTGTCAGTTCCTAATTCATCGTTTCCGGCCAGCCGGTTGTCTCCGGCGGTCTGGAGCAATGCACACTGCCCCGCCGGCCCCATGCCGACGAAGCGCCCGGCGAGGCGACGGAACGCGGGGAAAGGCTAGACGCATCAAATGCGAAAAGGGCGCCGGAGCTGACTCCCGCGCCTTCCACCGCGAGACGCACCGCTCGCTGGACATGGATTGCTATAGCGAATGGCCCATGGCGAGGCAAGATGGCCGGCGGCGGCAGGTGCATCGCCGACCGGGGAAAATTTCGAACGACCGCGCCCGGTCGAACCTTGTGCTTGAGAGAACTCAATGAGAAAGTGAAACGAAACAAACAAGGGGGTGGTTCGATGAAAAACAAGCTGTTGCTTCTAGCGTTCGCGCTCGCCGTGCCGATCGCCTCATCACCGGCGCAAACGCCCAAACAGGAAACGGCGCGTGAGCAAGCCTATCGCAACGAAATGCTCAAGCTGGAACGACAGTTGGATAAGCAAAGCGGCACCATCACCCTGCCTGCGGCCAAGGCCAAATTGACGCTGGGCGACCAATATTATTTCGTTCCCGCGAAAGACGCCGCCATTGTTCTGGAGAAAATGTGGGGCAACCCGCCCGAGGTGTCGAAAGACGTGCTCGGCATCGTCTTCGAGAAAAACGCCACCGCTTATGACGCGGTGTGGGGGGCGGTGCTGACGTTCGATCCCACCGGTTATGTCTCCGACGCCGACGCCAAGAGCGAGGATTATAACGCGGTGCTCAACCAAATGCGCGAAGGTCAGGACGAGCGCAACGCCGAGCGGCGCAAAGCCGGCTATCCCGGCATGCAACTGATCGGTTGGGCGCAGAACCCGATCTATGACGCGCGGCAGCATTCGCTCATCTGGGCGCGCGAACTGAAGGTCGACGGGGCGCCGGTGAATTCGCTGAACTATGACGTGCGCCTGTTGGGTCGAGAAGGCGTGTTGAGCATGAACATGATTTCCGACATGCGCCACCTCGCCGATGTTCAACGCGCGGCGAAAGCCTTTGGCGGGGCGGCGAGCTTCAACCCCGGCGCGACATATGCCGATTATAACGCCGCGACCGATAAGTCGGCCGGCTATGGTCTCGCGGGACTGGTCGCGGGCGGCGCCGGGCTCGCGGTGGCCAAGAAGCTCGGGCTGCTGGGGATCATCCTGGCATTCGGCAAGAAATTCATCGTGTTGATCGGGCTCGCTTTCGCCGCGATCGGTCGTTTGCTTTGGGGGATGATCGGGCGTAAATCGCGCGATCCCGAGACGATTTAAGCGCCCCCGCGCCGCCCCCGCTTTTCCTCCACGATCGCGATCGCGCGCTGCACCGCCGCTTCGATCGAGAGGAAGCTGGTGTCGAGCAGCGCCGCGTCGGGCGCCATCGTCAGCGGGGCGGTGGCGCGGGTCGAGTCGCGCTGGTCGCGCGCGCGAATATCGGCGAGCACACGGTCGATGCTGACGTCCACCCCCCGCGCGCGCAATTCGGCGTGGCGGCGGCGCGCGCGGATATTGGGGGTCGCGCGGACGAACAGCTTCACCTCCGCATCGGGCGCGATCACCGTGCCGATGTCGCGCCCGTCGAGCACCGCCCCGCCCGGCTGCTGCGCGAAACGCTTCTGGCGCTGCATCAGCGCCGCGCGCACCAAGGGATGCGCCGAGACCACCGAGGCGAGCTTGCCGATCGCATCGCTGCGCAATTCGGGGGCGTCGAGCATCGCGTCGGGGAAATCGCTCGCCGCGACGCCGTCCGCCTCGCGCTCGGCGTCGAGCTCGAGCCGCGCGAGGTTGAGCGCGACCGCGCGGTAGAGCAGCCCGGTATCGAGATGCGGCAGCCCATAATGCGCGGCGAGCGCGCGGGCGATGGTGCCCTTGCCCGAGGCGGCGGGTCCGTCGACGGCGATGATCATGGCGCGCTCAACAGCCGCTCGGCGCGAGCGCGTCAAGCGCGGCGAAGAAGCCGGGGAAGCTCGTCGCGACGGGCGCGGCGTCGTCGAGTGTCACGGGCGCGCGGCAGTGGAGCGCGGCGACCGCGAGGCTCATCGCGATTCGGTGGTCGAGCCGCGTCGCGATCGTCGCGCCGCCGGCGAGCGGCGCGCCGCCGCTTCCCTCGATCACCAGCCCGTCGCGCGCCTCGGTCACGCGTGCGCCGATCGCGCCGAGCGCCTCGGCCATCGCGGCGATGCGATCCGATTCCTTCACGCGCAATTCCTCGGCGCCGAGCGCGCGCGTGATGCCGCTCGCGAAGGCGGCGGCGACGAACAGCGCGGGATATTCGTCGATCATGCTCGGCGCGAGTTCGGGCGGCACCTCGATGCCGGTGAGCGGGGCGTGGCGCACCCGCAGATCGGCGACCGGCTCGCCGCCCATTTCGCGCGGATTTTCCTCGGCGATGTCGGCGCCCATCAGCCGCAATACCGCGATCAGCCCGGCACGCGTCGGGTTGAGCCCGACGCCGGTGATCGTCACGTCCGACCCCGGCACGATCGTCGCCGCGACCAGGAAGAACGCGGCCGACGATGGATCGCCGGGCACGACGATCTCTTGGGGGCGCAGTTCCGCCTCGCCCGCGATCTCGATCACCCGCGCGCGCGCCTCCTCGCCGATGGTGAGCCGCGCGCCGAAGCCGGCGAGCATCCGCTCGCTATGGTCGCGCGTCGGCACCGGCTCGATCACCCGCGTGATCCCCGGCGTGTTGAGCCCGGCGAGCAACACCGCCGATTTCACCTGCGCCGAGGCGACGGGCAGCCGATAAGCGATCGGCACCGCCGGGCAGGCGCCGCGCACCATGAGGGGCAGGCGATCGCCCGGGCTCGCCTGGAAATCGGCCCCCATCGCCGAGAGCGGCGCGATCACCCGCGCCATCGGCCGGCGCGAGAGCGAGGCGTCGCCGATGAGGGTCGCGGTGATCGGGTGGCTCGCGATCAAGCCCATCAGCAGCCGCGCCGAGGTGCCCGAATTGCCCATGTCGAGCGCCTGCCCCGGCTGGAGCAACCCGCCGACGCCGACGCCGTCGACCGTCCAAATGCCCTCGGCTTCGCGCGCGATCCTCGCCCCCATCGCGCGCAAGGCGGCGGCGGTCGCGAGCACGTCTTCGCCTTCGAGCAGGCCGCTGATCCGGCTCCGCCCGACCGCGAGTGCTGAAAACATCAGCGCGCGGTGGCTGATCGATTTGTCTCCCGGCACCGCGATCCGCCCGCTCAGGCGACCGCGCGCGGCGACGTGGCGAGGCGCTGGAATCATCACGCGCGCGGCTTTGACAGCGCGCTTGCGCTATGGCAAGGCGCGCGCCACTTTGCGGGCAAGCGCCCAAAATCCCTTATCGAAAGGACCACCAAATTGGTCAAACCGGAATGGGGCACCAAGCGGACGTGCCCGAAATGCGCCACGCGTTTTTATGATCTGGGCAAGGACGATCCCGTCACCTGCATCGAATGCGGCACGACGTGGGAGCCCGAGCCGATCCTAAAATCGAAACAACCGCTGCCGTTCGACGCGCCCAAGCCCGTCCATGCGAAGCAGGACGACGACGTGCTGGCGGACGCCGCCGAGGATCTCGACATCGCCGACGATGGCGACGAGCCCTCGCCCGATGACGAAGTCGATCTGGGCGGCGACGACGATCTCGGCGTCGAAACCGGCGGTGAAGAGGAAGAGCGCTAAAGCCGCTTGCCAAGGGGGCGTCGCCCGGATATGGGCGGCGTCCTTCCCGGAACGGATGGGGCCGTAGCTCAGCTGGGAGAGCGTCGCAATGGCATTGCGAAGGTCAGGGGTTCGATCCCCCTCGGCTCCACCACCCCTCGAACCGGCTGTTCCTTAGGAACAGCGCACGCGCCGCGCGCGCCATTCGCAACGCTCGACGCGGCGCGGCAGCCTGACTTTCACCGCTTTATCGCCGGTGATGCAGGTGAGCGTGATCGCGTCGTCGCGCTTGGTCGCGCGCAGGCCGCGCCATAGCTGATCGCCGCGCTTGCCGATATGATCGGGCACCAGCGTGGCGGGCGGATCGCTTCGCCCGCGTTCGAGCTCGACCCGATCGACCAGGCCCGGACAACCGAGCGCCGCGCTCGCGACAATCCACCACATCACTGCCTCCCCAATCCCATCGGTCATCGACCATCGGCCATTGCCCGTTGCCGCCGGCACCGCGCCGCGCCATGCTGCCCGGCGACGATGGGGGGAGCAAGGATGAACAGCCCGATTCTGGCGCCGGTGGTGGCGCTCGTCTGCTGGACCTTGGTGATGTGGGTGTGGATGTACGCGACGCGCATCCCGGCGATGCAGCGCGCGCGGATCGATGCGCGCGAGCTGGTGGGCACGACCGGCGCCTCGCTGCGCGCCGATATGATCGACGGCAATGAACGCCGCGCCACCTGGGTTTCGGACAATTACAACCATCTCCACGAACAGCCGACGCTGTTTTACGCGGCGTGTTTCGCGCTCGCGCTGATGGGCTTGGGGAGCGGCTTCAACGTCGCGCTCGCCTGGGGCTATGTCGGGTTGCGGGTGGCGCACAGCTTGGTGCAAGCGACGATCAACCGGGTGATCATTCGCTTCTCGATCTTCGTGCTGGCGAGCTTGTGCCTGTTCGCGCTGGCGATCCATGCCGCGATGGGGCTGCTGCACGTGCATCCGCTGATCGGGCCGGGGAATTAGCCCTTTCGGTGCGGAGCGCCCGTCGTCGCCTGTTCGAGGACTCGCACGAAGACACGAAGACACGAAGATTTTTTCCTTTTCGTGGCTTGGTGGCTTCGTGTGAGTCAAAGGCGCTTCGCGCCGATCTTTTCAGCCGAACAGCCGCCGCACGCTCTTCTCGAGCATCAGCAATTGCCAGAGCGTGCGGCCATGGTCCGCCCGCCCCGCGCGGTGGTCGGCGGCGAGGCGTTCGATCGCCGGCGGCTCGAACCAGGCCCCGAGCACCGGCGCGCGCGCAAGCGCGGCGGCCTCGTCGGCGAGGGCGCCGCGGAACCAGGCGCTCACCGGCGTCACGAAGCCCATTTTCGGGCGATATAGGATGTCGCGCGGCAGATAGCGTTCGAGCGCGTGTTTCATCACCCATTTGCCCTGCCCGGCGTGGAGCCGCAGCGACGCGGGCAAGGTCGCGGCGAATTCGACCAGCCGGTAATCGAGCAAGGGCTCGCGCGCTTCCAGGCTCACCGCCATGCTCGTGCGATCGACCTTCGCCAGAATGTCGCCGGGCAACCAGTGCTTCATATCGGCATATTGCGCGGCATCGAGCGGCTCGCGCGCCGGCGCCCGGCGCATCGTCGCGATATAGCGATCCTCGCCGCGATGCCCGCCGAGCTGGCGCCGCGCCCCCTCGCGCCATAGCCGCGCGCGCAGTTCGGGCGGGGTGACGCCGACGCCGCGCGCATAGGCCTCGCCGCTCGCGCTCGCGAGGCCGAGCAAGGTGGTCTTGGCGCGCAACGGGCGCGGCGCCCAATCGGCCTTGGGATAGAGCCGCCCCAGCGTGCCGAACAGCGGCGCGCGCCACGCGGCGGGGAGCAGCCCGCGCACCCGCTCCTCGGCGGCGTGGAAGCGATAGCGGCGATAGCCGGCGAAGGCCTCGTCGGCGCCGTCGCCCGAAAGCGCGACCGTCACTTGCTCGCGCGCCAATTCGCACAGCCGATAAGTGGCGAGCGCCGAGGCATCGGCGAAGGGCTCGTCGAACGCGGCGACGAGCGTGTCGACCAGCGCGACATCATCGGCGCCGACGAGGCGCGTGCGATGCTCGGTCGCGAAACGCTCGGCGATGCGGGTCGCATAGCCGCGCTCGTCATGATCGGGCAGGTCGAAGCCGATCGTGCAGGTTTTCACCGCGCGGCGCGACGCCTCGGCCATCAGCGCGACCACGGCCGAACTATCGACCCCGCCCGATAGGAACGCGCCGAGCGGCACGTCGGCGATCATCCGCGCGCGCACGCTTACGCGCATCAGCTCGATCAATTCCTCCTCGATCGCCGCCGGCTTGGCGTTGGTGCGCCGCGAGAAATCGACGTCCCACCAAGCGCGCGGCGTGGGGAGCGGCTTGCCGCGCTCGATCAGCAGGAAATGCCCGGCCGGCAGCTTGCCGACTCCGGCGACCAGGCAGCTATCGTCGGGCACATAGCCGAGCGCCATGAAATCCTCGACCGCGCTCAAATCGGGCGCGCGGCGCAGCAGCGGATGCGCGAGCAGCCCCTTGAGTTCGGAGGCGAAGATCAGCGCGCCGTCGCCGAGCCGCGCATAATGAAGCGGCTTCACCCCCAGCCGGTCGCGCGCCAGGAACAAGGATTTCGCGCGGTCGTCGTAAAGCGCGAAGGCGAACATGCCGTTCAGCCGATCGAGCAGCCCCGGCCCCCAGGCGGCCCAGCCGTGGAGCAGCACTTCGGTATCGCTTTCGGTGCGGAAGGCCGCGCCCTTGGCTTGGAGTTCGGCGCGAACCTCTTGGAAGTTATAGATTTCGCCGTTGAAGCTCACCGCGAGCGCGCCGTCCGCGCTCGACATCGGCTGCGCGCCGCCGCCCAGATCGATGATCGCGAGCCGCCGGTGGGCAAGGCCGATCCCCGGCGCGGTCCACACGCCCGATCCATCGGGGCCGCGGTGGCTCTGCGCATCGGCCATCGCGCGCAGCCGCGCGGGCTCGATCGGCTTGGGGAAATCGGGATGGAAAATCCCGGCGATGGCGCACATCAGCGGGGCTTTGTCATCCGGTCGGCGAGCGCGTCAAGCGGGCCGAGCGCGCGGGCGAAGGCGGCGATGGCCGCGCCCGCCCCCTTGCCCTCGGCGGACAGATGCAGCGCGACCGCCGCCTGGCGCCCGCCGAGCAGCCGCGCCCGAAGCGTCGCGAGCTTCACCCGCGCCGGGCTCGCGGTGAGCGTGCCGCCGACCCGGTACCAGCTCGCGACCACGCGCTCGACCGGCCCGGCGGCGGTGAGCCGCATCGCCGCCCCGCCCGCGATCGGCGCGAGATCGGCGACCTTCACCCAGCGGTCGTTCTCGCGCAGCGCCCCGATGCCGAAGCCGACCAGCTCCGCCCCGTCGCGCTGCGCCGCGTAAACCGCGATCGCGAGATCGACCGCCTGGCCGCGCCCATCGGCATAGCGCCCGATCAGGAAATGATCGGCGCCCGGATAATGCGGCGACCAGGGCGCCGCGCGGCTCATGCCGACGCGGGACCAGCCGGGCACGGCCGGCAAGTCGATCCGCGCCGGGAGCGTATCGCGCCGCGCGGCGATCGCTTGCGCCCAGGCGGGGAAAGCGGCCGCCGTCGTAAGGGTGAGCGCGGCGGCGAGGCCGGGGGCGATCACCCCGCGTGTCACCCGCGGCAGCCGCGCGGGATCGATCCAGGCGGCGTCGGGATCGCGGTCGAACCAGCGCCAGCCGAGCGCGAGCACCGCCGCCATCACCAGCGCGAAGAACAGCCAGCCGTAAACGATATGATCGAACCCCGTCGCCGCCTCGACCGAGGTGAGATGCGCGGCATAGATCGTGCCGAACGCGCGCAAGCCATTGGCGAGCACCGGCACCAGCAGCGACACCGCGAGGAACGCCGCGCGCCGCGCCCAGCTCAAATAACAGACATTGGCGACGAGCACCGCGAAGGCGAACATCGCCAGCACGAATTTGGCGCCCGAACAGGCCTCGGCGACTTCGAAATAGCCGCCGGGGATGGTGATGAGCACGCCATCGACCCGCGCCGGCACGCCCGCCAGATGGAGCAGCGGCAAGGTCATCGCCACCGTCACCCGCTGGAGCGGCGGCTCGAGCCCCTCGCCGAAGGGCACCAGGAACAGCGCATAGAGCAAGGGGAACAGCAGCGCGCGCGCGACCGCCGGGCCGAGCAGCGTGACGACCGCGCCCTGCAGCATCACCACCAGCCCCAAATGCCGCGCGAGCGCGACTTCGGCGGCTTGCCCGGCGAGCCAGGCGAGCCCACCCGCCGCAACGATCGCGAGCCCCGGCGCCCAGGCGCGCGGCGTCACCCGCACGAGCTCGGCGCGCCGCAGCCACACCAGCCAGCCGACCACGGGCGCGATGAACAGGCAGTGGCCGAAGGTCGTGCTCGTCCAGTAAAGCCGCGCGAGATCGGCGCTATCATGCGCGAAGAGCAGCAGCAACGCCGCCGCCGTCGCCGCGAGCGCGATCAAATGGCGCGGCCAAGCCCCCTGCCCGGCCGTCAGCTGGCGATGATCGAGCGCGACCGTCACGCCGCGCTCCGCCGTTCGGCGCGCGGGCGCGCGATCAGCGCGTCGAGCGCCGCCAGCCGCGCGTCCCAGCCATAGCGCTCGATCACCCGCGCGCGCGCGCGGGCGCCGAGCGCCGCCGCTTCGGCGGGATGATCGAGCAAGCCACCGATCGCCGCGCTCATCTCGGCGACCGTCGCCGCGACGCGGATCGTGTCGCCATGGTCGATCCCCTCGGCGGCGGCGGGCGAGGCGACCAGCGGCCGCGCCATCGCCATCGCTTCCAGCACCTTGTTCTGGATACCGCGCGCGAGCTTCAACGGCGCGACCGACACCGACGCGGCGGCGAGCCAGCCGCGCACGTCGGGCACCTCGCCCGTCACCAGCACGCCGGGCAGCTTGGCGAGCGCGCGCACCGGCTCGCTCGGCGCGCGGCCGACGATCGCGAAACGCACATCGGGGTGGCTGAGCCGAAGATGCGGCAACACGCTTTCGGCGAACCAGCACACCGCCTCGACATTGGGGCGATAATCCATCTGCCCGGTGAAGACGAGCAGCCGCCCCATCGTCTCGATCCGTTTGAACGCGCCGGCGGGATCGAAAAACGCGGTATCGATGCCGTTTTCCACGACATGGACGCGCTCGGCATGGGCGCGGTCGCGAAACAGCGCGGCTTCGGCCTCGCTCACGAACAGGCTGGCGTTCGCCCGCGCGGCGATGCTACGTTCATGGCTGAAGAGCAGCCCCGCCTCGCGCCGCATCATCGCCGCGCTCGGCCCCCAGCCCTGGCCATAAGCCTCGAACTTCGCCGAATCCATGTCGACGAAATCCATGATGACGCGCGCGGGATGGCGCGCGGGAATATATTGCGCCATCTGCCCCGAAAAAACGTAGATCAGATCGATCGCGCGTTCGGCGAGCAAGGTTTCGACCGCCTGGGCGACGCCGCGATGCTCGAAAGCGGTGATCGAGACCGGCAGCCGCCGCGCCAGCGCCTGGAGCAGCGCGAACCAGCGCGGCTTGCCGCGCCAGAAGATCGCCTTGCTCGCGATCAACCGATCGAGCCCGCCCTTGTGCTTCAGATCGCGCGACTCGTCGGCGAGCGCGACGAGATGGACGCGCTTGCGCCGCGCGAGGTGGCGGAGGATGTGGTAGCCGCGAATTTTGTCGCCGCGATCGGGCGGATAGGGGATGCGATGGGCGAGGAACAAAATGTCGCCCATCAGCCGAGCCCGCGCGCGATCGGCGGGCCGATCAGCCGGGTGAGCCACAAGGGCAGCTTCTTCCACGCGGCGATCCGCGCCTGATAGCGCGGGCTCAGCGGGTTCACGTCGCGCGGCGCCTGGCCGGGCGCGTGGCGCTTGGCATAGCGCAGCGGCACGCCCTCGAACCCCCAATTCTTCTTATAGGCCGCCGGCCCCGATCCGGTCTTCGAGCGACCGAAATCGAAGCGCGCGCAGCCGCGCGCGCGGGCGTGGCGCATCAGCTCGAAATAGAGCCGCTCATTGGCGCGCAAGCCGCGCGCCGCCGCCGTCCCGCCCCCCCAAAAAGGATAAACGGTGTCGTTGAAATAAAGGCTGAGCACGCTCGCCACCGCGATCCCCCGATGCGTGATCGTAACTATATCAGCATCGAGCGCGCAAAGCACCTCGCGAAACAAGCGCGCGGGAAAAACCGGCGTGCCCAGATTGCGCACCATTTCGGCATAGACCGCATAATGGCGTCCGAGTTCGCTCTCGCCGCCGATGGTGACCTCCAAATCGCCAGCGAGGCCCTTGCGCACCTCGGCGCGGTGCTTGCGCGGGATGGCGGCGAGTTCGGCTTCGTCATCGGCGGCGAGCGGGCGGACGAAGCCGAGATGGCTGCCCGCCTCCACATGCCAATCCTCGTGCCCCTTTTCGGGCAGCGCGCCGCCGCGCAGCTCGACGCTCGCGCAGGCCAGGCTCTCGGCGAGCCGCCACGCCCCGTTCGCGAGCAGCGGCACCGCCGCCGGCACCTCGGCAAGGATCCCGCCATCGACCGCGAACCCCACCGACACGAGCCCCGCTCCGAACAGCGGCGAGCGGATCTCGGTGAGCGGCAGCACCCCGGCCAAGCCGCCATTGGCGCGCTCGGCGATCAGGCAATGCGCATATTGGCCGCAGCCACGCGCGACCGCGCGGTTCCAGCTCGGCAGATGGAAGGGCGTCGCCTGCGGGTGCGCGCGCACGAAGCTCTCGATCCGGCGAACCTCGTCGGGATCGCCGAGATTGGCGGCGCGCAGCGCGAGCGGCGGGCTGAGGAGCGGCAAGGTCATGCGCGCGCGCGCGCGGCGACCGCGTCGGTGCGTCCCCAGGGATGGGCGGCGAGCAGCCGGCGCAGCTTGCCCGCCATCGCGCCGAGCCGCGCATAATGGCGCAGCCGCGATTTGATCGGCGCGCCCGCGACGCGCGGCTGATCGGGGTCGATTTCCCAGGGGTGGAAATAAAAGAGGATCGGCCGCCCCTCGGCATTGGCCGCGCGCACCGCGCGGTCGGTCACCAAATTGGGCAGCAGCCGGAAGAACCCGCCGCCGGTGGTGAGTTCGCGGCCCGCCACGCGCATCAGCGTCATCGGCACTTCGATCAGCGGACTGTCGGGCAGCGGCCGATAAGCGTGGCGCGGCGCGCTCGCCCAGCCATAATGATCATGCGCGAGCGGGGCGACGCTCGACGAATAGACATAGCCCTCCTCGGCCAGGATCGCATGCGCCCAAGGGGTACGCGCGTCGATCGAGAAATTGGGCGCGCGATAAGCGGTGATCGCGACCCCGCCCGCATCCTCCAGCACGGCGCGCGCCCGGGCGATGTCGGCGCGGAACTGAACGGGGGTGAAGCCATGCACGCGCGCATGGCCATAGCCATGGCTCGCCAGCTCGTGCC
>FRDC01000133.1_pt1 | contig 28032 bp, 28 predicted proteins | sample 1106171 | NCBI WGS metagenome assembly FRDC01 (sample SAMEA3930566, study PRJEB13176) | freshwater metagenome | biome: Drinking water system; feature: drinking water; material: water | place: Singapore | collected 2014-12-20 | reverse complement strand
GCGGCGTCTCGCGGAAATCGGCGAGGATTTCCTGCGCGCTGGTGCGCACATGGACCGCGATGTTCGCCGGGTTTTCGAACTGCTGCGGCATCCAGGCGCCCGGCGTTTCCTCGACCAATTGCACGGCGCGCTCGATCGCGCCCTTCATGCCCTTTTCGCGCGGGGTGAGATCGAAGCGCGCCCCATAAGCGAGCATCAGCCGGCGGCGCTCGAGCGACATGCTCTCGGGCATCACCAGCACCAGCTTATAGCCCTTGACCGCGGCGACCATCGCGAGGCCGACCCCGGTATTGCCGCTGGTCGGCTCGATGATCGTGCCGCCCGGTTGCAGCGCGCCCGAGGCTTCCGCCGCCTCGATCATCGCGAGCGCGATCCGGTCCTTGATCGAGCCGCCCGGATTGGCGCGTTCGGACTTGATCCACACTTCGGCGTCGCCGAACAGCCGCTGGACGCGGATATGCGGGGTGTTGCCGATCGTCTCGAGGATTGTCGCTGCCTTCATGATAGCTACTCCGCTGGCAAGAGTTCAGGAGAATCGAAGGTGCGCGCGCGGCGCAATTCGGGGAACAGCCCCGCCCAAGCGAGCGTGATCGCGACCGCGCCGACGCCGCCCGCCACCACCGCGCCCACCGGGCCGAACAGCCAGGCGGCGAGCCCGCTTTCGAACTCGCCCAGCTCGTTGGAGGCGGAGATGGTGAGCTGCGACACCGCGCTCACCCGCCCGCGCATCGCATCGGGCGTGTGGAGTTGAACGAGCGACTGGCGGACATAGACCGACACCATATCCGCCCCGCCCGCGACCGCGAGCGCCACGACGCTCAACCAATAACTCCGCGATAGCCCGAAAGTGACGATCGCGGCGCCGAAAATCACGACCGCGGCGAGCATCTTCACCCCCACTTCGCGGCGCATCGGCCGCCAGGAAAAAAGGATCGCCATCGCCGCCGCGCCCAGCCCCATGCTCGCGCTGAGCAGCCCGAGCCCGCTCGGGCCGACGTGGAGCACGTCGCGCGCGAACACCGGCAGCAGCGCGGTCGCCCCCGCCAGGAGCACCGCGAACAGATCGAGCGTGATCGTCGCCAGCACCAGCCGGTTGCGCCCGACATAAGCGAAACCATCGAGGATGCGCTGGAGCGGGCGGTGGTCGCTTTGCGCCGGGGGCTGGGGGACGGGGCCGATCAGGAACATCGCGCCGAGCGCGATCACCATCAGCACCGTCGCAGTGCCATAGGCCGCTTGCGGGCTGAACGCGAGCAGCGCGCCGCCCAGGCTCGGCCCGGCGATCGAGCCGACCTGCCAGGCGATCGACGACAAGGCGATCGCGGTCGGCAGGCTTTCGCGCGGCACCAAATTGGGGGCGAGCGCGGAATAGGCCGGGCCGGCGAAGGCGCGGTTGATGCCGATCAGCACGGCGGCGGTGAACAGCGCGGTAAGGCTCATCTGCCCACTCCAGCTGAGCCAGCCGAGCGTCGCGACCACCGCCAGCAGCAGCGCCGCGCAGGCGCGCGCGATCCACCGCCGATCGAAACTATCCGCCGCCAGCCCGACGACCGGGGTGAGCAGGAACAGCGGCAGGAATTGCGCCGCGCCCACCATGCCGAGCAGGAACGAGGCGTCGTGCACGCTCATGCTCCGCCGCGCGAGCGCATAGACTTGCCAGGCGAGCACCAGCGACAAGGCGGTCGACGCGATCGTCGTCGCGAAGCGCGACGCCCAATAGGCGCGGTAATTGGCGATGCGGAACGGGTGCTGCTCCATCCCGGCTGCTGTAGGCCCGCGCGGGGCTCGCCCGCAACCGCCAAGGCCGATCGCTTTTCTTGGGGGCGCTATCCGGCTAGCTTGCGCGGCGACGAGACCAAGGAGAGGTTATGCGATTGAAATTTTTCGGCGCGTTGCTCGCCGCGAGCCTGGCGGGCGCGCCCGTCGCGGCGGCGCCCGCCGAGCCGTGGAGCGCGTTTCGCGATCGCTTCATCGATCGGCTGTTCGCGCTCGATCCGGCCTATGCCGTTTATCAGGGCAAGCATGAATTCGACGGCCGCCTGCCCGATTGGAGCGCGGCGGGGCTGAAGGCGCAGGAGGCCTTCTACCGCGAGACGATCGCCGCCGCGCGCGCGATCGACGCCAAGGGGTTGAGCCCCGAGGACGCGTTCGAGCGCGCCTATCTGATCAAGGTCGCCGAAGGCCGGCTCTTCTGGCTCGCCGAGGCCGATCAGCCGCACCGCAACCCGGCTTATTATGTGAGCAACGGGCTCGACCCCAATGTCTATATCGCGCGGCCCTATGCGGCGAAGCCGGTGCGGATGAAAGCGATGATCGCTTTCTTCGAGGCGGTGCCGGGGGCGGCGGCGCAGATCCGCGCCAATCTGAAGGCGCCGCTGCCGGCGAGCTTCGTCAATTATGGCGAAAAGGCGTTCGCGGGGTTCGCCGAATTCTATGGCGGCGATGCGCTCAAGGCCTTCGCCGATGTGCGTGATCCCGCGCTTCAGGCCAAGCTCCGCGCGGCCGCGGCCAAGGCGGCGAAGGCGATGGACGATCTCGCCAAATGGATCGCCGCGCAGCGCCCCCAGGCGTCGCAGGATTTCGCGCTGGGCAAGGAGCGCTTCCAGCGCATGCTCGCGGCGACCGAAGGCGTCGAGCTGCCGGTGGAACGCTTGCTCGCGCTCGGCGAGGCGGATTTGAAGAAGAACCAGGCCGCGCTTGCCGAGGCGTGCGGCAAATTCGCGGCCGGCCAGAGCATCGAGGCGTGCATCGCCAAGATGAACGCGAACAAGCCGGTCGGCGGCCCGGTCGCCGAGGCGCGGCGGCAAATCCCGGTGTTGCGCGCGTTCGTCGAGCGCGAGGGGCTGGTGACGATCCCCGGCACCGAACAGGCGCTGGTCGAGGAAAGCCCGCCCTATAATCGCCAGAACTCGGCCTATATCGATCCGCCGGGGCCGTTCGATAAGGGCATTCCCTCGGTCTATTATATCTCGCCGCCCGATCCGACTTGGACCAAGGAGGTACAGGACGGGTTCATCCCCGGCAAATTCGATCTGCTGTTCACCTCGGTGCATGAAGTGATGCCGGGCCACTTCCTGCAGTTCCTCCACGCCAATCGCGCCAAATCGCCGATCGGACGGCTGTTCGTCGGCTATGCCTTCGCCGAAGGCTGGGCGCATTATACCGAGCAGATGATGTGGGACGCCGGGCTCAACGCGGGCGATCCGGAGACGCATATCGGCCAGCTCGCCAATGCGCTGCTGCGCGATTGCCGCTATATCTCGGCGATCAAGCTCCACGCCTTCGGCTTCACCCAAGCGGAGTCGGAGCAATTGTTCAAGCAGCAATGCTATCAGGACGAAGGCACCGCGCGCCAACAGGCGGCGCGGGGAACTTATGACCCCGCTTATCTCAACTACACCCTCGGCAAGCTGATGATCATGAAGCTGCGCGCCGATTGGACCGCCAGCCGGGGCGGGCGCCAGGCGTGGAAGGCGTTTCACGATAGCTTCCTGGGCTTTGGCGGCCCGCCGATCCCGTTGGTGCGCCAGGCGATGCTCGGCGAGGCAAGCCCGAGCGCGTTCGGGGGGTGATCGCCAATCGATAGCGTCGCCCCGGCGGAAGCGGGGGCGACGCTTGGCGCGCGGCTAATCTCCTAGAGCCGATTGCGACCTAACCGATTCAGGGGATCGAACGGCGCAGATCCTCCCCTGCAAGGGGAGGGGGACCATTCGCGTAGCGAATGGTGGAGGGGTATCGCCCTCTATCTGCCGGGGATACCCCTCCACCGCGCTTCGCGCGGTCCCCCTCCCCTTACAGGGGAGGAGCGAACCGGTTCGATCGCAAGCGGTTCTAGCGCGGCGCCCCCGAGGCTCCCGGCCCCGCCACCGCCGCCGCGCCGGGCTGGTGGATCGCGGGGCTCAACCGCGCGACGCTGCACGAGGCTGCCACCAGCGCGAGCCCGCCCGCCACGAACAAGGGCGTCACCCCCGCGCCGACCCCACCCGCGAGCAGCGCGGCGATCAGCGTCGCGCCGCTCGTCTGCCCCACCAGCCGCGTCGTCGAGACCAAGCCGCCCGCCGCCGCCGCGCGCGCGGGCGGCGCGCTGCCGATGATCAGCCGGGCATTGGGCGGCAGGAAAATCCCGAACCCGGCGCCGCACAAGGCCATCCGCCAGGCGAGATCGAACCAGCTCGGCTGCGCCGGCAACCAGACGAGGCTGAAGAGCGCCGCGATCGTCACCGCCATCCCGATCCCGCCGAGCAGCCCCGCCGGCACCCGGTCCGACAACCAGCCCGACAAAGGCGCGACGAAGATATTGGTCATCGGCCAGGGCGCGATCGCCGCGCCCACTGCGGCGGGCGTCAAGCCGAAGCCGTGCTGCAAGCGGAAGGGCATCGCGAGCAGCACCGTCATCGAGGCGGTGAAGGCGGTGAACGAGCTGATCGCCGACAGCGCCAGCACCGGCCGCGCGAGCAGGTCGACCGGCAGGATCGGCTTGGTCGCACGCCGCTCGCGCCGCACATAGACGATCCCGATCAAAACCCCGCTCGCGACGATCGCGGCGGCGACCACCGGGCTGTCGCCATGCACCCCCGCCTCGATCCCGCCGAGCGTGAGCCCGAACATCGCCGCGCACAGCAGCGCGCTCAGCAGGTCGAAGGGCTCGCGGCGCGGGGGCGGATCGGGCAGCGCGCGGCCGAGCGCGAGCGAGGCGAGCGCGAAGGGCACCGCGCTCGCGAACACCCAGGGCCAGGGCGCGACCGCGAGGATCAGCCCGCCGAGCGTCGGCGCGATCGCCGCGCTGCTCGAGACGACCACCGAATTGACGCCCAGCCCGCGCCCCAATTGCTTGGCCGGATAAGTCGCGCGGATCAACGCGGCGGAGACGCTCAGCAACGCCGCCGCGCCGATCGCCTGCGCCGCGCGCACCACCAGCAGGAACGGCAGGCTGTTGGCGAAGAAACAGAGCAAGGTCGCGACGGTGAACAGCGCCTGCCCGCCCTGATAAACGCGCTTCAACCCCAGCCGCTCGCCGAGCCCCGAGAGCGGCAGCAGCAGCATCACCAGCGTCAGCTGATAGACGGTGACCACCGCGACCGAGGCGCTGTTCGCGACGCCCAGGTCGCGCGCGATGGTGGGCAGCGCGACATTGGCGATGCCGCCGTCGATCACGACCAAGGCGGTGCCGAAGCCGAGCGCGGCGATCGCCTGATAGCGGCGCGGGGTGGGGAGGCCGTCAGTCATGCCCGCCCCAACGCATCAAGCGCGCGGATCGGCGAAGCGCAACGATCCGCCGAGCGCGGCTACCCCCGCCACCACGCGCGGATCGAGCAGCGCGGCGAGCTCGGCCTCGTAGCGATAGCCCGGATAATGGCCCGGGTAAGCGTCATCGGTCGCGGGATGCGCGTAAATCTCGGTGAGGCCGTCGGGCAAATGCGGCAGTAGGGCGGCGAGCCGATCCGGCGTCACCGCGCCGCTCCAGGCGAGGCCGAACACCTGATCGGGCACCAGGAGCCCCGCGCGCCGCAACCGCCGCCGCAGCAGCCGCGCCCACAGCCCCGCGACCCTTGCCTCGAACCCCAGCCGCACCCGCTCGACGGCGGCGAGCGGCGCGAACGGTTCGACCGGCGCGCGCACCGCTTTCATCCCGAAGCGCCGGCCGATCGCGATCACCAGCCCCGCGATCGTCGGGTGCAGATGGAAATGCTTGTGCGCGTTGACGTGATCGAGCGGCAGCCCGGTGCGCGCGAAAGCCTGGAATTGCGCCTCGATCTCGGCGGCGAGCTGGGCGCGGGCGGCGGGTTTGAAGAACATCGCCGCGCCTAGGCGCGCCATATCGGTGCGGAAGCGGCCGTCGGCGCCGACCAGATCGGGCAGAAGCTCGGGCGGCAGCGCGGGCACGCCCTCGACCAGCACCAGATGCAGCCCCACCCCGAGCCGGGGCAGGAGCCGCGCGCGCGCGACCGCGTCTTCGGCGGCGGCGCCCGTCACCATCAGGCTCGCGCAGCTCAGCACGCCCTCGCGATGCGCGCGCTCGACCGCCGCGTTCACTTCGCGCGCGGCGCCGAAATCATCCGAGGTGACGATCACGCGTTTCATCGCGCCTCGATCCGCCCCTGATCGCGCATCGCGAGTCGCGCGCCGCGCCACTCGACGCGGCGGACGAAGAAGCAGGCGATGTGGACGCCGAAGGTGAGCAAGTCGCGTAACGGGAGCAGCAGCCAGGGCGCGGTCTTGCGCCCCGCCAGCCGGTCGACCACCGCCGCCACCGCCAGCCGTGCGCCGATCGCGAGCGCGACCAGCGCCCCCGTCGCGAGCCCCGGCGCGAGCGCGAACGCCGCCAGCGCGAAGGGCAGGGGGTGGAGCAAGGTCATCCCCAGCATCCCGCCCGGGTTCAGATCGCGCACCGTCGCCGCCCAGCGGAGTTCGTGGCGCAGCAGCGCGGCGAGGCTCGGCTCGACGCTGCCATGCGTCACCAGCACCGGCGCGAGCGCGACCTTCAGCCCCTGCGCGCGCACCGCCGCGCCGATCGCGTGATCGTCGGCCAATATGTCGGCGAAGGTTTCGAATCCGCCGATCGCCGCGAGCGTGTGCCGGCGCAGCGCGATCGTCGAGCCCATGCAGGCGTCGCCCGTGCCGAGCGCCTCGGCGAAGAGCACGCTCGGCAGGAAATGATAGCTCAGCATCGCCGCCCCCAGCAGCGACCAGAAACCGCCGTCGCCGCGCCCGGCATAAGCGCAAGTCACCGCGCCCACCCCCGGCGCCGCGAGCGCGCCCGCGACGCGCGCGAGATAATCGGGCGGGGCGGCGATGTCGCTGTCGGACAGCACGAGCAGTTCGGCCTCGGCGGCGGGCGCGAGATTGATGAGGTTGCTCACCTTGGCATTGGCGCCGTGGCGGCGGGCGTCGCTCACCAATACGGCGCGGCGCGCGGGGCCGGTGGCGAGCGCGGCGACCGCCTGTTGCGTGGGATCATCGGCGCGCTGGATGCCGGCGATCAGCGTGATCGGTGCGTCCCAGTCCTGGTCGAGAAAGCTCTGCAGATTGGCGCGCAGCCGGGGCTCGGCGCCATGGAGCGGCTTGAGCAAGCTCACCGGCTCGGGCGTCGCGCGCGCCGGCGTGGCGAGTCGGCGCCCGAAACGCGCGCTCGCCGCCGCCATCGCGAGCACCAGGCCGGCGCCGATCGTCGCCAGGCCGCCGAGGAGATAGACGATCATCGTCCCGCCGCTTGGCACCCCCGGCGTATCGCTGTCAAAGCCCGGCGCGGCCTCCGTGACGGCGGCGCGCCATTTTTGCGCCTTGCTGCATTGCAGCGCGCGGCTAAACTCGGCGCATCATGAATTCCGTTTCCGACGAACCGAGCGGCCCGGTGCCGACCCTGCTCGCGGCGATCGTGCGCCGCCACTGCGTGACCGCGACCTATAATCGCGGGGTGGTGACGCTCGCCCCGCACATCCTCTACACCCGCCACGACGAGCTCCATATCGACGCGGTCGCGCTGGAGCGCGATGGCAAGCCGCCGCGCGAGCTGAAGCTCGGCACCTACCGCCTGACCGGGCTCGGCGACATCGCCGCGAGCGAGCGGCCCTTTTTCCCGATCGAGGACTTCGACCCCGGCGCCGAACGTTATCAGGGCACGACCTTGCTCGCGGTCGAGCGCGGTTGACGCGCCTCGGGAACCAGGGCGCGGCGCGAGCGATTGACGCGCCACCGGTTCCAGGAGGGTGAGATGGCCAAGACGACCAAGCCGCAGGATGCGATCGCGCTGCTCAAGGCCGATCATCGCGAGGTGGAGGCGCTGTTCGAGAAATTCGAAAAGGCGCGCGCCGATTCGGCCAAGCAAAGCATCGCCGAGGATATTTGCCGCGCGCTGATCGTCCACGCGAAGATCGAGGAGGAAATCTTCTACCCCGCGTGCGGGGGCAAGATCGACGACGACATGCTCAAGGAAGCCTTCGTCGAGCATGACAGCGCCAAGCTACTGATCCGCGACATTCTGGCGGGCGGCCCCGAGGACGAATATTATGACGCCAAGGTGAGCGTGCTCGCCGAACAGATCGAGCATCACGTCGGCGAGGAAGAAGCGCGCCTGGCGGGCATTTTCAGCCAGGCGCGCCGCGCCGGGCTCGATCTGGAAGCGCTCGGCGAGGCATTGCGCGCGCGCAAGGAAGCGCCGATGAGCGACTATAAGGAACGACTGCCGATGCCCGAGCTGGCGGCGGTGAAGCTGAGCCCGCAAAACGAGCGGCGTCAATGAAACATTAGGTCAGTTCGTCGTCACGCAAATCGACGTCGATGCTCTCGACGGTGGCTTCCTCTCCCGCCAGTCGGCCCCGAACCGTTGCGAGAAATTCGTCGCTGAAACTGCCGCCCGCTTCGTCCGCGCTATCATTGTAATGAAGCAAGACCGAAATCGAGGCGGTCGCTTCGAACCGATCGCCGCTCAGAACGACGCTGAACGGGCTTCCATCGATCTGCTGTAGCGTCGCCTCGTCGGCCAAACCCGCGATTTTCTCCCACACATGGAGCCGTTCCAGCGCCGGCTGATCGAGTTTGTTGATCGCGTTGACGATCGGGTCGATCTGCGAGCGTTCCGTTGCCAAGATATATTTCGTTGCCATCAATCGAGCACTCCAAGCCCGAAATTCTCGCGTGCCTGCCATGCGATGCGGGCACCAAGGCCATCGAGCCCACCCATCAGATACAGCGGATCAATCCCCAGATGAAAGAGCTGCTGCCGGAAAAACTCGCGAAGCGCGCCTGGAATCGTGAAACATTGGCCGGTCACCTCAAGCGGCTCTTCCCATGGCTCATTGGGCACCGGGTGGACGGTGAAAACGCCGTTTTGCGTCGCGATGCGGGAGGTGATCGTGCGCGGCAACAAAACCCCGATCCGGTTGATGGCGAATGGGTCGCTCGCCGCCGAGGCGTCGATCATGTCCTGCTTGCGCACGCGGTGCGCGACGACGCAGCAATCGATCGCGTCTAGGGCTGGTGTGAACAGTCGGTTGCGCCCGGCCAACTGCCGCTTGATCGACTTCGGCGGCGCGGTGACGGCGAAATAAGCGGCCACGAGCGGATTGGTCGTCCAATCGAGTAGACGAGTGGGGACGCCGTGATGTTGCGCCAACGCTAGAATGTCCCATCTCAGGCTCGGTACCGGCCCAGCGGTGAGCAAAGGAATGCGTCTTTCAAAGGCGGCAAAGATATCATTTTCGTATTTGAGCGAGTATTTGCTAAGTCTGCCAACCGTGGGTATCAATTCGAAATCGACATCACCGAGGCCACGAAATATCGTAGTCGTACCGCTATTTGACTCAATCCAGTCCTGGAATTTTTTCCAGCGAGATAAACCGCTAATTCGTTGTCTGATTGCCATCAGCCATCCCCCCCGGTCCCAGCAATCATCGACTAGCGCTAACTTCAAGGCAATCGAAACTGTTCCCAAAACGGTTCAAGCCACCACCCGCTCGACCTTCTCGCGCGCGCGCACGCGTTCGCGCCAAACGATGTAGAGCCCCGATCCGATCACGAAGGGCGCGCCTGCCCAGGTCGCCCAGCCGGGGAGCACCGCGAACAACGCCCAGCCGAACACGGTCGCCCAAATGAGCCCGGTATAGTCCATCGGCACCACCAGCGAGACCGGGCCGAGCTTCAGCGACGCGGTCATGAACAATTGCGCGACGCCGCCGCACAGCCCCACCAGCACCAGCCAGCCCCAGGTGGCGAGCGGGTGGGTGGTCGCGGTCAGCGCGAAGGCGAGGCCGGTCGGCGGCAGCGAGAGCGCGGAGAACCAGAAGACGGTCGTCGCCGCGCCCTCGGTCTTGCCGATCTGACGCAACAGGATCGACACGCCCGCCGAGAGCAGCGCGCCCATCAGTCCGGTGAAAATGCCGAGCGGCGCCATCCCACCGCCCGGCCGGGTGATGATCAGCACGCCGATAAAGCCCGCGATCACCGCCCCCCAGCGGTGCCAGCCGACCCGTTCGCGCAGCACCAGCGCGCCCAGGATCGTCGCCCAGATCGGCAGGGTGAATTGCAACGTGGTCGATTCCGCCAGCGGCAGCAGCAGGATCGTGCCGAACACGAAGCACATGCTGGTGAGGCCCATCGCGGTACGCAGCAGATGCGCGCCGATCCGCTGGGTCGCGATGGTGCCGAGGCCCGGGCCGGCGGCGATCCAGAGCGTGACCGGGATCAGCGCGGCGCCCTGGCGGAAGAACATGATCTCCGCCAGTTGCGCGCCGCCGGCTTCGGCAAGCTTGATGAGCGCGTTCATCACCGCGAACACGAACACCGAGGCTAGGCGCAGGACGATGGCGAGCAGCACGCGGTCGCCGGCGGGGGAAGACATGCGCGCGGCTATCGGCGCTCGCGCGCGCGGTGGCAAGATCGGGGTCGGCCCGCGCTTGCCGCCGCAAGGCACGATCAGGCGCTTCGTCGCGCCCGTCGATCAGTCCAATTCACTCGAGCGCGTCGCCCCAGCGAAAGCTGGGGCCTCCCCGACCGGGGGCGCTCCATAGCCGGGAGGCGCCAGCTTTCGCTGGGGCGATGCCTTTTTGTTATTGGCGTTGAGGTTCGACCGTCGCCCAAGCGAAGCGCCACCCGCCGTCCGCGAGCGGCGCTTCCTAATCTTGGCACTCGATCAATCGAACAGCGTCGCCCAGCGGCGCTTCGGGCGGTTCTTCCACAGTTCGCGGTGATAGGCGTCGCTTGCGAGCAGCGGCATCACGCTGCCGGCTTCGGCGAACACCATCTGCTCGATCGCGGTCGAAACCTTGCCCCAGCTCGCCGCTTCTTGCAGCGTCGAGGAAGAGCAGGCGCCGTCGCGCACGTCCGCCACGGTGATCTGCACCGCGTACTTATGCACCGCGACGTCCTCATGCCCCAGGATCTCGGCGCAAACGACCGTGTCCTGGATGAAGTTCTTGGGCACGCCGCCGCCGACCATCAGCAGGCCCGATTCGCCCGCCTTGATCTTGATGTCGGTCAGCTCGCGGAAGTCCGCCACCGCGTCGATCATGAGATAGGGCTTGCCCTCCTTCATCCGATCGACCTGATGCTTGACGAGGCCGAAGCCCGCCGAGCTATCGACGAACGCCGGGCAGAAGATCGGCACGTCATGCTCATAAGCGAGCTTGACGAGGCTGTTCTCCTTCTTGCCGTGCTCGACCAGATATTTGCCCATCTCGCGGATGAAGGCGCGGCTCGAATAGGCGCGCGGCTCAAGCGCGTTGGCGATCTTGTTGATCGTGAAGTCGCAGTCCTGCAGCTGCTCTTCATCGATATAAGTGTCGTAGATGCGATCGATGTAGAGCGAACGCAAAGTATCGTCATCGGGCACTTCGAGCGCCTGATAATGTTTGTGGCCGAGCCCTTCGAAGAAATCCATGTCGACGATCGTCGCGCCCGTCGCGACGACGCAATCGACCATGTTCGAGCGGATCAGCTCGGCATAAAGGTCCATGCAGCCGCCCGCCGAGGTCGAGCCGGCGATCACCAGGAAAATGGTGCAATCGGGGTCGGCCAGCATCTGATTATAGATGCCGGTCGCGCGCGCCAGATCGCGGCTGGTGAAGCTCATCTTGCCCATCGACTCGATGATCGGGCGGGCATCGAACGAGCGAATGTCGATATGCTCGACCTTGGTGGAGAGCAGTTCGGCCTTGCGGTTATCGTTGATGGTGCGCTCGGGGGCGTGGGTGTCGGTCATGGTCGAACTCCGAATGCCCCTTGCCCCCGGGGGAGGGGCAAGGGGTTAGGGTGGGGCAACGGTGACGCTTGCGCGTTACAGCTTGACGACGTTCGCCGAAACCGCCGCTTCGGGCAGATCGGTGTAAAGCGAGATCATCGGTTCATCGTCCACGACGATCGTCTCCGATGCGCCGAAGCCGTTGAAACCGGTCCGCAAAGCCGCGCCATAGGCGCCGAGCATGCCGATCTCGATATAATCGCCCGCTTGCACGTCCGCCGGCAGCAGGAACGGGCCGGCCATGTGATCGAGATCGTCACAAGTGGGTCCGTAAAAGCTGAACGGCATGTCGCGCACGGTCGATTCGGGCTCGCGCAGCAGCGCGACCGGGAAGCGCCAGCCGATATGCGCCGCATCGAACAACGCGCCATAGGCGCCGTCGTTGATGAACAGCTCGTTGCCGCGGCGCCGTTCGACGCGCACGATCAGCGAGCTATATTCGGCGCACAAGGCGCGGCCCGGCTCCGCCCAAAGCTCGGCCGAATAGCTGATCGGCAGGCTTTCGAACGCCCGGTGGATCGTCTCGAAATAACGCTCGAGCGCGGGGGGCTCCATCCCGGGATAAGCCGAGGGAAAACCGCCGCCGACATCGACCACGTCGACCGTGACCGCCGCCGAAACGATCGCCTGGCGCACGCGCTCCATCGCATTCGCATAGGCCTCGGGCGTCATCGCCTGGCTGCCGACATGGAAGCAGATGCCGAGCGCGTCCGCCGCCTGGCGGGCCGCGAACAGCAGTTCCTTCGCCTCATCCGGCGCGACGCCGAATTTGGACGCGAGGCTCAGCTTCGAATGTTCGGACGACACGCGCAGCCGCACGCACCGCGTCAAGTCGCTTGCCTCGCCGGTCGCGCGCATGATCTTCGACAGTTCTTCCAGGCTGTCGAGCGAGAACACGCGCACGCCGTGCTCGAAATAAGCTTCCTTGATCGCTTCCTCGGCTTTCACCGGGTGCATGAAGCAAAGCGTCGCGTCCGGCAGCGTTTCCGCGACCAACCGCACTTCGCCCAGCGAGGCGACGTCGAAATGGGTGATGCCGTTCGCGAACAGGATCTTCAGCAGATCAGGAGACGGGTTCGCCTTCACCGCATACATGGCGCGACCCGGAAACTTCTCCGTGAAGAAGCGGGCCGCCCGTGCCGCAGCGTGCGGACGAACGAGCGTGATCGGCTGAACCGGACGCATGGCGAGGGCGATTCCACGAGCGGAATCGTTACGGGCAGCTAGCCCCAGCGCGCGATGATGCTTGTGCAACTCAAGGGACCTCCAATTGCCTTGCGGCATAGTTCGACAAAAAGCTGCCTTGCGGTTGGAAGTCCCATGGGGCAGCGGATGCGGGAGATAGGTAGCTAGCAGGCGCGTGTAAACAGCCAATTTGCGGGGCGGGGAAATTTTTATGACAGTTCGGAGACAGCCGACCCGCGCCGGGGTGCGCGACGCCGCCGCCAAGATCGCCGCGATCGTGCCGCCCACGCCCTTGTTCGTCCAACGAATCAATGGGGTGGACATCGGCTTCAAGGCCGAGTGCCTGCAGCCGATGGGCGCGTTCAAGCTGCGCGGCGCCTGGCACCGGCTGACCGCGATCGACGCCACCCAGCGTAAATACGGGGTGGTCGCTTTTTCCTCAGGGAATCACGCGCAAGGCGTCGCCTGGGCGGCGAAGCGTTTGGGGATGCCGGCGGTGATCGTGATGCCCGCCGACGCGCCCGCGGTGAAGCGCGATTCGACCCTCGCGCTCGGCGCCGAGGTGGTGAGCTATGACCGGCGAAGCGAATCGCGCGAGAAGATCGCCGCCAATCTCGCCGCCGCGCGCGGCGCGGTGCTGGTGCCGAGCTTCGACGATCCCTGGATCATCGAGGGGCAGGGGAGTTGCGGGGTCGAGATCGGCGCGCAAGCCGCCGCCGCCGGTTTGGGCGAGGTGCGGCGCGTGGTGGTGCCCTGCGGCGGCGGCGGGCTCGCGGCGGGAATCGCGCTCGCGCTGCCCGAGGCGGCAATCACCATCGTCGAGCCGCAGGGGTGGGACGATATGCGCCGCTCGCTCGGCGCCGGGCGAATCGAGCCGGTCGCGCCCGACGCGCCGCCCACCGCGTGCGACGCGCTGATGACGCCTGAAGTCTCGCCGCTCACCTTCGAGGTGCTCGCGCGGCGCGGGGCCGAGGCTTTGGCGGTCGGCGAGGCCGAGACGGCGGCCGCGCAGCGCTGGGCGGCGAGCAAGCTGCGGCTGGTGGTCGAGCCCGGCGGCGCGGTGGCGCTGGCGGCGCTGCTGAGCGGCAAGCGCGCGGTCGAGCCGGGGACGGTGGTGGTGCTGTCGGGCGGGAATGTCGACCTCGACGCTTATGCGCGCGCGCTGACGGCATGAGCCCGCCGCTCACCCCGCTCGCCCAGGCGTTGCTGTCGATCGTGATGCTGGGGTCGATCCTGTGCGCGGTGGGCGGCGCCTGGCTGCTCGCCAACCGGCGTGAGCGACGCAAGGCGTGGCTGCTGCTGGTGATGTCGCTGGTGTTGCTGGGGAATGTGCTGGTGTGGGCGCTTTAGCGTGGGGGGGGCCTGCGCTCGGCGTGCACGCTCTTAGCGACCGGGCGGGCACCGTGCCCTCGATAACCGCGCATCGCCCCGGCGAAAGCCGGGGCCTCCCTGCTAGAGCATGCAGCGCGAAGTTCGAACCGTTCGCCCTGAGCTTGTCGAAGGGCAGTCCTGCCTTTGCGACCATCGAAAAGAAGAACCGTGCTTCGACAAGCTCAGCACGAACGGCAGGCATGTGGTTCTGATTTAGCGCGATTTTCTCTTTGACGCGCTACCGAACCGCGAGGCCCCGGCTTCCGCCGCGGCGACGGCCATGGCGCGGGACCGTTACCCGGTTCGCGGCACGGGCCAAGCCCGTGCCGTCGGTCGGCGCTTTGGCGCCGCCGGCCGGGCGCGCCGCTGGTCGCGATTTAGCTTCGCTAAATTTGGGCGGCGCGCTTCACTTGATCGGGCAGCTCGGGTCCAGCCGGAAGTCCAAATAACGATCGACGCTCGTCATCAACTCGCCCATTTCCTCCTGGAAGAAATGGTTCGCGCGCGGGATCACGTCGTGGTGGATGGTGATGTGCTTTTGGGTGCGGAGCTTGTCGACCAGCTTCTGCACCGCGCTCGGCGTCACCACCTCGTCGCCATCGCCCTGGATGATGATGCCCGAGGCGGGGCAGGGGGCGAGGAAGGTGAAATCATACATGTTCGCCGGCGGCGCGACCGAGATGAAGCCGCGAATCTCCGGGCGGCGCATCAACAGCTGCATCCCGATCCACGCGCCGAAGCTGACGCCCGCGACCCAGGTAGTGCTCGCCTCCGGGTGGATCGATTGCACCCAATCGAGCGCGGAAGCCGCGTCGGAGAGTTCGCCGACGCCATTGTCGAACACGCCCTGGCTCTTGCCGACGCCGCGAAAGTTGAAGCGCAGCGTGGCGAAACCGCGCCGCTGGAAGGTCTTGTAGAGTTCCTGCACGATGCGGTTGTTCATCGTGCCCCCGCTCGAGGGGTGGGGGTGGAGGATCATCGCGACCGGCGCGCGCGGGCGCGGCGGCGGCGCGAAACGACCTTCGAGACGGCCATCGGGGCCGGGAAAAATGACTTCGGGCATCACACCTGGATCGGTTGGGCGCGCGCGGGTAGCGCGGACTAAGGCATCAGCTATATAGACGCCGCTCCCCAAGAGGCAACTTTTCGCTAAAAATGCCCCGTATCTATTTGGATCATGCGGCGACCACGCCGATGCGGCCCGAGGCGAAGGCGGCGATGGCGGCGGCGCTGGAGCGCTGGGCGAACCCTTCCAGCCCCCATGCCGAGGGCCGCGCGGCGCGGGCGGCGTTGGAGGACGCGCGCGCGCGGATCAAGGCCGCGCTCGGCTGGCGGGGCGAGCTCATCTTCACCAGCGGCGCGAGCGAGGCGCTGTGGATCGCGCTCAACCGGGCGAAGCTGAAGCGGCGGATCGTGAGCGCGGTGGAGCATGACGCGGTGTTCCGCGCGGCGCCCGATGCCGAGTTGGTGCCGGTGACGGATTACGACGTCGATGCCGACGCTCTGCGCAGTCTGCTGGCGCGCGGCGGGCCTGCCGTGGTCGCGATACAGCATATGAATTCCGAGACCGGCATCACCCAATTGGTCCGTGTGTACACCGACCAGGTGCGCGCGCGCGGCGGTATTCTGGTGAGCGATTGCGCCCAGTCGGCGGGCAAGGAGGACCTGCCCGATGCCGATATGATTATCGTCTCGGCGCACAAGCTCGGTGGACCGCCGGGGGTGGGGGCGCTGCTCGTGCGGGATTTAGGCTTGCTCGAACCCGTTGGTGGCCATGAATTCGGCTATCGGGCCGGAACCGAGAACTTGCCCGCCATCCTTGGTTTCGCCGCTGCGGCGGAGCAGAGCGGCCTGGATAATTGGGCGATCGACGCCTATGCGATGATGGAATTTCGCGAAGCGCTGGAGGCGGTTGGCGAGCCGGTTGGCGCCGGACTGATGACAATGCGCCTATTTGCGATCGCCATGCCCGGCAAGTCCGCCGCCGCGCAGCTGATCCGCTTCGATGCGATGGGCTTTGCCGTTTCGGCGGGGAGCGCCTGCTCCTCGGGCACGCTCAAGCGCAGCCGCGCGCTCGCCGCGTTCGACGTGCCCGAGGAGGTCGCCGCGCGCACCATCCGCATTAGCATGGGCTGGAATACGACCGAAGCGGACCTCAACGCCTTCCGTGATGCTTGGCTCGAGGTAGCGCGGACATGATCTACCTCGATTATCAGGCCACCACCCCGCTCGCGCCCGAGGCGTTCGAGGCGATGCTCCCCTGGCTGCGCGAGGGCTTTGCCAATCCCCATTCCGCCCACGCCCCCGGTCGCGCGGCCAAGGCGGCGGTGGAAGTCGCGCGCGGGCAACTGCTGAAGCTGCTCCCCCCCGGCGGACTCGCCTTCACCAGCAGCGCGACCGAGGCGCTCAACTGGGCGATCAAGGGCACCCAAGGTCCGATCGTGACGATCGCGACCGAACATTCGGCCGTGCTCGATAGCGTCGCCGCCGAGGCCGCGCGGGGGCGGGCGGTAACGGTGCTTCCGGTCGACGCCCATGGCCTGGTCGATCTGGACACGGCAAGGGCGGCGATCGCGCCAGGCACGGGGCTCGTGGTGGCGATGCTCGTCAACAACGAGGTCGGCGTGATCCAGCCGATCGCCGCGCTCGCCGAGCTGACGCAAACGGCGGGGGCGAAATTGCTGGTCGACGCGGTGCAGGGCTTCGGCCGCGTCGCGCTTCCCGAGGCCGATTTCATCGCGCTCTCGGCGCACAAGATCCATGGGCCGAAGGGCATCGGCGCGCTCTGGTTTCGTAACGCGCCCCCCGCCGCCCTGCTCCACGGCGGCGGGCAGGAGCCCGAACGCTCGGGAACGCTGTCGCCGGCGCTTTGCGCGGGGTTCGGCGCGGCGGCGAAGCTCGCGGGCGGGCGGTTCGATGAGGACGCGGGGCATGTCGAGCGGCTGTTCGGCATCGCCCGCCAGGCGCTGGGGCCGGACTGGACGGTCAACGGCAGCGTGGAGCGGCGTTATCGCGGCAATCTCAACCTGCGCCGCGCCGGGCTCGACGTCGCGCGGCTGATCAGCGAGCTGCGCGACATCGCCTTTTCGGCGGGCTCGGCCTGCGCCAGCGGCTCGGGCCGGCCCAGCCACGTCTTGCGCGCGCTCGGCCTGTCGGACACAGAGGCGCGGTCGAGCATCAGGCTCGGCTTTGGCCGCTACACGCGCGAGGAGGAGTTGATGGAGGCGATCGAGCGGATCAACGCGGCGGCGGCGCGGCAATGATCCGCGTGCGCTTCATCGCGACCGACGGGCGCGAACAATGGATCGAGGCCGCGCCGGGCGCGCGGCTGCTCGATGTCGCGCAAGCCCATGGCCAGCCGCTCGAGGGCACGTGCGAGGGGCAGATGGCGTGCTCGACCTGCCATGTGATCATCGACGCGGGCGATTTCGCGCGCCTCCCGCCGCCGCGCGAGGAGGAAGAGGATATGCTCGATCTGGCGGTGGGCGCGACGCGGACCAGCCGGCTCGCCTGCCAAATCTGGCTCGATCCCGCGCTCGACGGGCTGACGGTGCGGATGCCGCGCGAGGCACGGGACATGCGCGGGCGGTAGCGCCTCGCCTATCCAAGGCGCTGACACCACCCATGAACGCCACCCCGGCCTCGAGCCGGGGTCCCGCTTCTCTTTTCCCCGCGCCAAGGTAGCGTGACCCGGGTCGAGCCCGGGGTGGCGTTAGCCTGGTAGCAGCGTGCCCGGCCCGGGTGCCCTAATGCCCCTGCATCGGGCAGGGCGCGCCCCGGTCGATCTCGATCTGCAGCGTCGGGTGATCGATCGCGAATTCGTCGTGCAGCCGGCGCGCGACCTCGCGCAGGAAAGCGTCGCCGGGGTGGCCGCCGGGCATCACTAGCCGCGCGGTGAGCGCGACCTCGGTGGTGCTCATCGCCCAAATATGGAGATCGTCGAGCCGCGCGACCCCCGGCAGCGCGCGCAGCGCCTCGGCGACGCGGGGCGCGTCGATCGCGCTCGGCACCGCGTCGAGCGCCATCACCACCGCTTCGCGCAGCAGCCCCCAGGTGCTCCACAGGATCATCGCGACCACCGCGAGCGAGGTGAGCGGGTCGATCCAGGCATAGCCGGTGAGCAGCACCAGGCCGCCCGCGATCACCACCCCGGCCGACACCCCGGCATCGGCGAGCATGTGCAGATAGGCGCCGCGAATGTTGAGGTCGCCGCGCCGCCCGCGCGCGAACAGCCAGGCGGTGAGCGCGTTGACCAGGATCCCCGTCGCCGCCACCGCCATGATCGTGCCGCCGCCCACGGGGCGCGGATCGCCGAAGCGCTGGATCGCCTCGAACGCGATGCCCCCGGTCGCGACCATCAGGAACAGAGAGTTGGCGAGCGCCGCCAGGATCGTCGAGCCGCGCCAGCCATAAGTGAAGCGCGGCGTCGCCGGGCGCTTGGCGAGCGCCGCCCCGCCCCAGGCGACGAGCAGCCCGAGCACGTCCGAGGCATTATGCCCCGCGTCCGCCAGCAGCGCGACCGAGCCCGCCCACAGCCCCGCCACCACCTCGAGCCCGACGAACCCTAGGTTGAGCGCGATGCCGATCGCGAAGGCGCGCCCGAAATCGGGGGCGTCGTGGTGGTGGTGATCGTGGTGATGACCCATCGACCCAGGAATAGCGGAGGCAAGGGGTGGGGGGTAGCCCTTGGGGGAGGCGGGCGGCCTTCAAACGCCGCTCGACCGGCCTTTCCCCACCACGAACGGCACCACCTCGCCTGGCGTGGTGAACGCGGCGACCGGGGCGAGCGCGGTCAAGGCCTCGCGATTGGCATAGCCCCACAGCACCGCCGCGCCATCGATGCCGACCTTGCGCGCCGCCGTCAGATCGCGCGTCTCGTCGCCGATCGAGAGGATCGTGTCATGCGGCAGCCGCGCGCGGCGGATCACGCGGCGGAAGCGCGGCGCCTTGCCGAACAGCGAGGCACCGCACTCCCATTGTTCGATCCGCGCGGCATTATCCGCGCCCAGGATCGCGCGGGCATTATGCTCGGCATTGGAGGTGACGAGCGCGATCCGCACCCCGGCCGCGCCCAGATCGGCGAGCAGCGCGCTCACGCCTTCGAACAGCGCGATTTTGTGCGTTTCCGCCGCCAGCCGCCGATGCAAATGCCGCGCGATGATCGGCAGCTTCCAGCGCGGGATGCCCAAATGCTTGATCACCTCGCGCGTGGTGCGCCCGCGCAGCCCCTCGATCTCGTCGGGCGCGACGCGGCAGAAGCGGAAGCGATCGGCGAGATCATCGGCGATCGACAGGAACCAGTCGCCCGAATCGGCGAGCGTCCCGTCGAAATCCAGAATCACCAGGCGGTAGCGCGGGGCCAAGGGATCAGCGCCGTCCGCCACGGCCGCCCCGTCCGCCGAAGCGTCCGCCGCCCGGCCCCTCGCCGAAGCCGCCGCGCCCGAACCCGCTGGTGAGCGTCAGTAGTTCCTGGCGGGTGACCGCCCCGTCCTTGTCGCGATCGAAGCGGGCGAAGTCGCGCGCGAAGGCCGCTTGGAGCTCGGCGAGGGTGATGCGATCGTCTTGATCGGCATCGACGTCGAACGGGCTGGGGAGCGCGGTGCGGTCCCCCAGCCAACGCGCCGCCCAATCGGCGAAAGCGATATAGCCCAGGCTCCCCTGGCGCGCGCCATCGGCGGCGGCGAAGCTGCGCGCGACTTCGGCGGTGAGTTCGGCCGACGTGACGCGCGCATCACCATCGGCATCGGCGGCGGCGACGAACAGCGCGACCGGCTCGGCCATGATCGTCGATTGCGGCGGCGTGCGCGGGTCGCGGGGTTGCTCGGCGCTGGGCGCCTGTCCTCGCTGGGCGAGCGCGGGGGCGGGCGCGAGCAAAAGCAACAGAGCGAGACGACGCATGACGGCTTTCATGGAATGAGCAGCGAGGAATCGCCATAGGAATAAAAGCGATAGCCGCGTTCGATCGCATGGGCATAGGCCGCTTGCATGCGATCGAGCCCCATCAGCGCCGACACCAGCATGAACAAGGTCGAGCGCGGCAGATGGAAATTGGTCATCAGCGCGTCGATCCCCTTGAAGCGATAGCCCGGCGTGATGAAGATCGCGGTGTCGCCCTCGAACGGGCGGATCACCCGATCCTCGCCGGCGGCGCTTTCGAGCAGGCGCAGCACGGTGGTGCCGACCGCGACGATCCGCCCCCCGTTCGCGCGCACCGCGTTCAGCCGATCGGCGGTTTGGGCGTCGAGCCGGCCCCATTCGGCGTGCATCTGGTGATCATCGGTATCCTCGGCCTTCACCGGCAAGAAGGTGCCCGCGCCGACGTGAAGGGTGAGCGTCGCATGGCCGATCCCCGCCGCGTCGAGCGCCGCCATCAGTTCGGGGGTGAAATGGAGCGAGGCGGTGGGGGCGGCGACCGCGCCTTCCTCACGCGCGAACATGGTTTGGTAATCGTCGCGGTCGCGCGCGTCGATCGCGCGCTTGCTCGCGATATAGGGCGGCAGCGGCATGGTGCCGACGCGTTCGAGCAGCAGCTCGACCGGCTCTTCCCCCAGGAACTCGAGCGCGAAACTACCGTCCTCGGCGCGGTCGCGGGCGATGGCGGCGGCGTCGGGGCCGAAGTCGATCGTGTCGCCCTCGTGGAGCCTTTTGGCGTTGCGGATGAAGGCGCGCCAGCGGCGCGGCCCTTCGCGCTTGTGGAGCGTCGCGCCGATGCTTGCTTCACCCCGCCGCCCTTCGAGCTGGGCGGGGATGACGCGGGTGTCGTTGAACACGAGGATGTCGCGCGGGGAAAGCAGGCGCGGCAGATCGCGCACCCCCGCGTCCTCGAAGGCGTCGCCCTTCACGACGAGCATCCGCGCGGCATCGCGCGGGGTCGCCGGGCGCAGCGCGATGCGTTCTTGCGGCAATTCGAAATCGAAAGCGTCGACTTTCACCCCATCCCTCCCGCCGCGCGCCATGGCGCGAGCCGGTGGCGAAGGGCAAGGGGTTTTACGCAGCCTAAATCCTCCCCGTTTCACGGGGCGGGGGGCGGAGGCGGCGACATCACCTGCCGGGGGCAGGTGATCCGCCGGAGCCCGGCTTGCGAAGCAAGCCGGTGCCCGCGAAGCGGGTGGTGGAGGGGGCGCGCTACGAGGCGCGCGGCTCACCGGATTGCCCGCCCCCTCCGTCGCGCTGCGCGCGCCACCTCCCCGTAAACGGGGAGGATTTAGGCGATTTGGTTGAAACGCTCGAACGGCGGGCGCGGCGAGCGGGGGAAGATGCTGCTCGGATCGCCCACGCCCAACGTCGCGATGAAGTTCGATTTGATATGCGGCGTCTCGGCGAAGAAATCGGCGTCGAGCGCGGCGTTGTCGAAGCCCGACATCGGCCCGACGTCGAACCCCAGCGCGCGCGCGGCGATGATCAGATAAGCGCCCTGGAGCGAGCCGTTGCGCAGCGCCGAGGTCTGGCGCAGCGCCAAATTGCCCTCGAACCAGCTTTTGGCATCGGTGTGCGGGAACAGCTCGGGCAGATGCTCGTGGAAATTCTCGTCCATCGCGACGATCACCGCCGCCGGCGCCGCCTTGATCTTGGCGGCGTTGGTACCGCTCGCATGTGCCGCGAGCCGGGCGCGCGATTCGGCGCTCAGGCACCAGACGAAACGCGCGGGGAGTTGATTGGCCGAGGTCGGGCCGAATTTCACCAGCTCCCAGATCGCGCGCGCATCGGCTTCGGTGAAGGGCGCGTCGGTATAGCCGTTCGCGGTGCGCGCTTCGCGGAAAATCCGATCGAGCGCGGCGTCGCCGAGCTTTTCGTGCATGCTGGGTCCTTTTGGCGAGACGTTAAACCGCGCGGACTTCGGTCACTTCGGGCACATAGTAACGCAGCAACTGCTCGATGCCGTTCTTGAGCGTCGCGGTCGAGCTCGGGCAGCCCGCGCAAGCGCCGTGCATCGAGAGATAGACGCGGCCCTTTTCGAACCCGCGATAGACGATGTCGCCGCCATCGCCCTGCACCGCCGGGCGGATGCGGGTGGCGATCAAGTCTTGGATTTGATCGACGATCTCGGCATCGGCGGGATCGCTTTCGAACTCGGCGCCCTCGCTCGGCACGCTGAACTCGGCGGCGCCCTGCTTGAACAGCGGCATCTCGGCCGAGAAATGGTCGAGCAGGATGCTCAGCACATCGGGTTTCAGCCGCGCCCAATCGCTGCCGGGCGCGGCGGTGACCGAGATGAAATCGCGCCCGAAGAACACGCCCGTCACGTCGCCCAGGCCGAACAAGGCCTCGGCGAGCGGCGAGGCCTCGGCGGCTTCGGCCGAGGCGAAATCGCGCGTGCCCGCGGTCATCACCGCGCGGCCGGGCAGGAATTTGAGCGTCGACGGGTTGGGCGTCGTTTCGGTTTCGATGAGCATGGCGCTCATGTGGCGCGCGCGCGGCGGGGGATCAAGGGCGCGCGGCGAGCCGCTTCGCCCAACCGTTCAGATCGTCGTCATGTTGTTCGATCCAGCGCGCCGCCAGGCCGCGCAGCGCGGCGATATTGGCGGGAGAGGCATCGTCGAGTTCGTCGCTCACCCCGTGCAGCGCGCCGTCGATCCGGGTGTAGCAGCGATCGTCTTGGTCGCGATTGAGCAGCTGGTTCATCTGATAAGCGGTCGTGCTGGAGACGCCCTGCATCAGGATCGAGATCAGCGGATGGTCGCCGCGATAGATCAGCCAGCGCAAAATCCCCCAATCGGCGATTTGGTGATAGGGATAAGGCCGGTTCTGGCTGCCGGTGCCGAGCGACAGCATCTCGATCCGCTGGTTGCTCCAGCCCAGCTTCAGCGCCTCGACATAAGTCGCCATGCTGGGATCATTGGCGAACACGCCGCCGTCGATCAGCGTGTGCGGCGCCGTTGGAGCGTTCAGCGCGGCGACTTTGGCGGGCGGGAAGAAAGTGGGCGCGGCGGAGCTGCCCCGCGCCGCCTCGCGGGCGAGATAATCGGGCTCGTTGGCGCCAAAGCCTTGCCCGCCCGCCATGAACAGCGCGCGGCGTTCCTTGGTGTCATAGGCGCAGAGCACGACATTGGTGAGCGCGGCGGACAGTCGAGCCTCGCCCAGCCGCTCCTCGAGCAGCCGATCGAGCGGCTGGGCGCTGTAAAGCGGCCCCCACAAGCTGCGCAGCGTTTTCAACCACAGTTCGGGGAAAATCGTCCGCCCGTGATCGGCATAGAGGTCGACCAGGTCGGCCGGGGTGCAGGCGGCGCGCCGCGGATCGGCGGCGCTTGGCGCGGCGAGCCCGGCGACGATGATCCCGCCGGTCGAGGTGCCGCCCATCAGATCGAAACATTGATGGAGCGGCTTGGGCGGGAGATTCCGCGCCTGGCGTTCCGCCGCGATCCGCGCTTCCAGATCGTGCAGGACCAGTGCGGGAACCAGGCCGCGAATGCCGCCGCCATCGACCGTCAAAATAAACTTGATGTCCGCCGCCATGCCATCCTCCCCGCGATGCGCGGCAAGAATAACATGGAGCGCGGCTCGACCGCTCATGAAATCAGCGTCAGGCGGCGTTTAACCGATCATCCGTCCAATTGTTTCACCGCCGCGTTCCACGCGCTGATATTGTCGCGCACTTCCTGCACGAAGGCCGAGCGGCGCGCGAAGCCCATGAAGAAATCGGCGAACCATTTGCCGGGCTGGCGCAAGGGGCGTTCGAACTGGATCAGCAGCACGACGCGCGTCGATTCGGTGTCGTTCCACACTTCGTGGCGATAAGTATCGTCGAACACCAAGGTCTCGCCTTCGGCCCAGCGCACGATGCGGTCCTTCACGCGCATCCGCACGTCGCCGTCCTTGGGGACGATCAGCCCCAGATGGCAGGTGATGAGGCCCTTGGTGACGCCGCGATGATCGGGGATATGGGTGCCGGGCGCCAGAATCGAGAAAAAGGCGCTGTTGAGCCCCGGCACCTGCTCGACCACGGCGGCCGTGCGCGGGCAGCGCGCGAGATTTTCCTCGATCGCATAGCCATAGCCATAGAGGAAAAAGGACCGCCATTTGTTGACCTCGGCGATCGAGCGGTGATCGGGCGAGATCGTCGCGAGCGACGGCGCCGCCTGGCCGACGAGCGCGACCGCCATCGCCTCGTCGCGGATCGCCCGCCAATCGTCGCGCAGCTTTTGCGTCCAGGGGAAATCGCGCACGTCGAGCACGGGATCATTGGGCACGCGCGACGAAGTGCCGATCAGATGATCGAAAATGCCGCGTAATGCCTTGCCGAGCTTGATGATGAAGGGGCGGTTGCGTTCGGCCTTCATTTCCGCGCCCGGCGCGGGGGCGCCCGAAATCACGTTGAGATCGGGCACCATGCCCGCCGGCGGCTCATGTTCGCCGCGAAACGCCCGTTCGCCGCGCGTCGGTTGCTCGATCAGCTTGCTGTTCATCATGTTTTTCAGTCCCTGTTCGCGCTCGCTTCGGGCTGCGAACGCCCCGCCTGGGGGCCGGCGCGGTCTTTTTCTTCAAGGGCGTGGCAAAATCGGCCACTACCCGGCGCGCTAATCCCCAGCTCGGGCGAAATAATGGCAAAACAAGGCTGTTTCTTGGAACTTTTCGCCATCGAAATCAGCCGCGCGTGGCTTGGTCGTCGCGAGACGCTGGCGCGGCGACGTGGTGGCCGCTAGACGATGGCGATGACTCGGTCGTTTCGTCGCTTCCCCGCCGCTTGCCTCGCCTTCGCTGCTCTGTTGTTGCCGGTGGGCGACGGCATCGCCCAGCAAGCTGCCCCGCAAACCGCCCGCGCCGATGCGCCCGGCTGGCTCTATAAGGGCAGCGACATCACCCCCGATCCCGATTGGCGCTTCGGCGAGTTGCCTAATGGCTTGCGCTATGCGGTGCGCCGCAACGGCGTGCCGCCGGGGCAGGTGGCGGTGCGGGTGCGGATCGACGCGGGCTCGCTCTATGAGGACGAAAGCGAGCGCGGCTTCGCGCATTTGATCGAGCATCTCTCGTTTCGCGGCTCGGCCTATGTGCCCGATGGCGAGGCCAAGCGCGTCTGGCAGCGGCTGGGCACCACGTTCGGGTCGGACACCAACGCGGTCACCTCGCCGGTGTCGACCACGTACAAGCTCGATCTGCCGAGCGCGACCGAGGCGGGGCTCGACGAGAGCCTGAAGATCCTCTCGGGCATGGTCAGCCAGCCCAATATCACTACCCAGGCGCTGGGCGCCGAGCTGCCGGTGGTGCTCGCCGAACAGCGCGAGGCGCCGGGCGCGCAAGTGCGCTTTTCTGACGCGGTGCGCGAAACCTTGTTCGCCGGCCAACCGCTCGCCGATCGCTCGCCGATCGGCACGATCAAGACGCTCCAGGCCGCGACCGCCGCCAAGGTGCTCGCTTTCCACGATCGCTGGTATCGGCCCGAGCGCGCGGTGGTGATCCTGTCGGGCGACGTCGATCCGGCGCTGATGGAGCGGCTGGTCGTCAAGAATTTCTCGAGCTGGCGCGGCAAGGGCGCCGATCCGCCCGATCCCGATTTCGGCAAGCCCGATGCTTCGAAGCCGATCACCCGCGCGACCGCCGAGGCGGCGATCCCGCCGCTCGTCCAGATCGGCATCATGCGCCCCTGGGTGTTCAACGCCGACACCGTGTTGTTCAACCAGAAGCGCATGGTCGATGTGATCGCGCTGCGGCTGATCAGCCGCCGGCTCGAACAACGCGCGCGCAGCGGCGGCAGCTTCATCGAGGCGAGCGTCAATATCGACGATATCCAGCGATCGGCCAATGCGACCGTGATCTCGGTCATTCCGACGACCGACTGGGCCGCGGCGCTCAAGGACGTGCGCGCGGTGATCGCGGATGCCGAGGCGAGCTTGCCCGATCAGGCCGAGATCGACCGCGAAGTGGCGGAATATGATACGCTGCTGCGCACCCAGGTCGAAACCGCGCGCGCCGAGGCTGGGGCGAAACAAGCCGATGATCTGGTCGGCGCGCTCGACATTCGCGAAACGGTGACGACGCCGCAGACGGCGTATGAAATTCTCCAGGGCGCGAAAAAGGCGGGCTTTTTCACGCCGCAGGCGATCCAGGCCTCGACCCGGCGGGTGATGCAGGGGGCGCTGCGCGCGATCGTCAACACCCGCGCGCCCGATCCGACGGCGGCGGCCAAGCTCGCGCAGGCGCTCAAGGCCGATGTCTCGAAGCTCGGCGCCAGGCGTGGGCCGCTGGTGAAGGCCGATTGGTCGCAACTCCCCGCGCTGCCCGCGCCGGGCAAGATCGCCTCGCGCCAGTCGTTCAGCGATCTCGGGATGGAGCAAGTGACCTTCGCCAATGGCGCGCGGCTGATGCTGTTCGCCAACAGCGCGGAGGCGGGGCGCGTTTACGTGCGCGTCCGCTTCGGCGGCGGCTATAACGCGCTGCCCGCCGACAAGCCGACCCCGGCCTGGGCGGCGCCGCTCGCGCTGGTGCAAGCCGGCATCGGCACGCTCGATCAGGAAGCGCTCGACCAGTTGACCAACGGCCGGCGGATCGGGCTCGATTTCGCGGTCGACGACGATGCCTTCGTGCTCGGCGCGACCACCTCGCCGCAGGATCTGGCGGACCAGCTGCGGCTGATCGCGCTGAAGCTCTACGCCCCGCGCTGGGACGCCGCGCCCTTCGAGCGCGCCAAGGCGGCGACGCTGCTCGCTTATGACGGCTATAAATCCTCGCCCCAAGGGGTGCTCGGCCATGATTTGGAAGGCTTGCTGCGCGCGGGCGACCAGCGCTGGTCGACGCCCTCGCGCGCGGCGGTGCAGGCGGCGACGCCCGCGCAGTTCCGCGCCTTTTGGGAGCCGTTGCTCAAGACCGGGCCGATCGAGGTGCAGGTATTCGGCGATGTGAAAGCCGAAGAGGCGATCGCCGCCGTCACCCAAACGATCGGCGCGCTGCCGCCGCGCGGCGACACGCTGGTGCCGCCCACCAGCCCCAAATTCGCCGCGCACGTCGCCAAGCCGGTGGTGCGCACGCATACGGGGCCGAACAATCAGGCGGTGGCGGTGATCGCCTGGCCGACGGGGGGCGGGATCGCCTCGATCAGCGAATCGCGCCGGCTCGAGCTGATCGCGCAAATTTTCAGCGACCGGCTGTTCGAGCGGCTGCGCCAGGAAGCGGGCGCGAGCTATTCGCCGAGCGTGCAGAGCAGCTGGCCGGTGGGGCTGGCGAGCGGCGGGCGCGTGCTCGGCGTGGGGCAGGTGCCGCCCGACAAGGTCGATTTCTTCTTCAAGCTCAGCCGCGAAATCGCCGTCGATCTCGCCGCCAACCCGATCGGGCAGGACGAGCTCCAGCGCACCGTGGGGCCGTACCGCCAGCTGATCTCGCGGATCGCGACGGGCAATACATTCTGGTTCACCAATCTCGAATGGGCGACCTATGACCCGCGCCGGATCGAGGCGCTGCGCACGCTCAGCCGCGATCTGGCGACGGTGACGCCCGACGCTTTGCGCGACACGGCGAAGAAATATCTGAAGCCCGAGAGCGAATGGACCTTCGTGGTGCTGCCGCAAGCCGCCCGCGCCGCGAACGACAATCGCGCGGGCAGCGGCAAGCGGCGGGCGGGGGCGCGGCGCTAGGCTGCGGTTTGGTCGGTTCGGGACCAAGGGCGATTTAGAGTCTGTCCGATTGAGATGGAATCCGTTCGCTCCGACGAACGGTGTTTCTATTTTAGAGCTGGTTGTGATCACACCGAACCACTGGCTTGATGCAAAAAGCTCCTCCCCTGAAAGGGGAGGGGGGCGTAGGCGGGCAAATCA